>ERZ779637.6-NODE-6-length-195797-cov-21.330088_pt1 | contig 195797 bp, 181 predicted proteins | sample MGYA00514196_ERZ779637 | MGnify/ENA primary metagenome ERZ779637 (study PRJEB29562, sample SAMEA4376700) | mouse gut metagenome | isolation source: Cecum | study: EMG produced TPA metagenomics assembly of the A DSS colitis mouse model was used to assess the...
CGTCCTGCCATGTAGCACCGGCAGTGCGGTTGCAGGGAACATGCGGAACTATAAAACAGCAGGTTCCCGGAAAGCGCATTGCTAGATGACAGGACGCCTCAAGCGTCCTGCCATGTAGCACCGGCAGTGCGGTTGCAGGGAACATGCGGAACTATAAATAGAAAGAGAGTGCGTTATGAAGAAGTTAATACATTTTTGTAGGCTTGCATGGAAGGAATCCCCATCGTATATTCTGTTGCTGGCGCTGCAGGCGCTGGCTGTGGCGGGCAAGCTGTGGCTCAATGTGATCCTGCCCAAATTCCTGGTGGAAGAACTGACAGGGCACAGGGAAGTACAGGTTCTTTGCCTGCTGGGGGGGCTGATTATCTTGAACAATGTGGGCATGGCCTGGCTGGAGAAGCTGTTGGAGCGCTGGCTGGAGGTAAAGAAGACTTATGTGCGCCAGGCCATGAGGCGGCAGATGGCGGAGAAGATCATGAACCTTGAGTATGCCTGTCTGGAGGATCCTCATCACCTGGATCTGAAAGAGCGGGCGGCTTTTGCCATCAGCAACCAGGACGCCATTGCCAGGATGATTCAGTGCGTCTCTCAGGTATTTTCCGGGGCATTAACCCTGGCGGGGCTGGTGGTGATTCTGGCTACTCTGGGTCCAGTGCTGCTGGTGGTGCTTGCCCTGGGCATCGGTGTCATGCTGCTGCTGGCCCGGAAGATGTCTGAATATCTTGTGATGATCACGCAGGAAATCGTTCCCATCAACCGTAAATTCGGCTATTATCTGGATTTACAGACGGAGAAGCAGTACCAGAAAGATGTGCGGCTTTACGACATGGGGGGCATGGTCACGGAGCGCGCTGCCCAGTTTACCCGGGACACCTGCGATCTCTTTGACAAAATAAATGAACAGAGCGGCAAGACCGAGGGCGGTATCAGTGTGCTCAACGATTTTCTGGCGGTGTTCTGCTATGCCTATGTGGGACTGCGCACTTTGTCCGATGCCTTTGGCCGGAGGATTTCTCTGGGAGATCTGACCATGTATGTGTCTGCGGCTGCCCAGTTCACCTCCACAGTGGCAGCACTGGGGCAGAATGTGATTTCAGCCATAGAATCCATGTCTTTTCTGGATCCTTACATGGAGTTTATGAGTCTTGCGGAGGAGACGGCGGCGAAGGGTGGGGAGCCTTTTGCGGGTCCGATGGAAACGCTGGAGTTTTGCCATGTGACATTCACTTATCCCAGGGCGGAGAAGCCGGTGCTGTCGGATATTTCCTTTCAGATTCACAGAGGGGAGAAAATTTCCATCGTGGGTTTAAACGGCGCGGGGAAGTCCACTTTGGTGAAGCTGATCTGCCGTATGTACCGGGCGGACAGCGGGGAGATCCGGGTCAACGGCAGGAATATCTACGATTATGACTATCTCTCTTATATGAAAGCCATTTCAGCAGTTTTTCAGGACTACAAGCTCTTTAATTTTACCATAGCGGAGAATATCTCCTGCACGGAGCAGGGAGATGAGCAGTTGATCAACCGCCTCATCGACGAGGTGGGGATGCGGCAAAAAATTGACGAACTACCCCGGGGCCTGCAAAGCCGCTTTGGCAAAGAGTATGACGAGGAGGGGATAGAGATGTCCGGGGGGCAGGACCAGAAGATTGCCATCGCCAGGGCCCTGTACAAGGAGGCATCCATGGTGATTCTGGACGAACCCGCCAGCGCTCTGGACCCCATTGCCGAGGCTGAGATTTATGAGAAATTCAACGGCCTGGTGGCGGACAAGACAGCCATCTACATCAGCCACCGCATGTCCTCCTCCGTGTTCTGCGATCGGATACTAATCCTGGACGGCGGCAGGGTGGCGGACTTTGACACTCATGAGCATCTGATGGGGAAGAGGGACAGCCTGTACTACAAACTGTTCAACTCTCAGGCGGAAAATTATAAGCTGTAGGGATAGGGCGATTCGCTTGATGGGGCGGGCTTTGGGGGCCTTTTTTTATATAATTTTAAAATGTCGGTTGACAAAAAGTATTATTTGTATTACTATCTATAATACAAATAATACTTAAAGGAAGGTGATGCGACATGATCATCAGTCTGGATACCGGCAGCAGCATACCCATCTATGTACAGTTGCGCAATCAGATTGTTACGGGCATCGGCAAGGGGGAATTGAAGGAAGGAGAGCGTCTGCCTACGGTGCGGCAGCTGGCGGAGGATGCAGGGGTCAACACCATGACCGTGAATAAAACCTACCAGCTGCTGAAAATGGAGGGCTTTATCACCATTGATCGGCGCAGGGGGGCTACCGTATCGCCGGTGCGGCAATGGGATGAGAAGTACAGGGAAAAACTGGAGGCGGAGCTGGAGTTGCTGTCTGCGGAGGCCAGGATGAAAGGGATGGATCGGGCGGAATTTCTGAAACTGTGCGAGCAGGTTTTTTCAGGAATGCACCCGATCAGCCCTGAGTTGTTCTGAGATGCAGCAGAGGTCCTGGGGGCATGTGTGCCGGTAGGGAATATGCGGAACTTTGAAACAGCATATTCCCGGAAGGCGCGCCTGCTGGATGACAGGACGCCTAAAAGCGTTCTGACATCCAGCACCATCCCTGTGTGCCGGTAGGGAATATGCGGAACTTTGAAACAGCATATTCCCGGAAGGCGCGCCTGCTGGATGACAGGACGCCTAAAAGCGTTCTGACATCCAGCACCATCCCTGTGTGCCGGTAGGGAATATGCGGAACTTTTATAGAAGGGAGAGAAAATATGGGAATATTTTTGTTTTTTATTTTTTTGTTTTGTGATTTAATTACATGCCTGCTCATTAAACACGCCTATCACCAGAATTTTGTCTTTCAAAACGGGCTGCTGCTGGGAGTTCATATTCCGAAAGAGCAGGTGAGACACCCTCAGGTGGAGACGCTGTGCGGGCAGAGCAAGCGGCGCTGGAATTTGTATCAGAATATTCATATCATTCTGGGAAGCCTGATTTGCCTGATCAGTTTTTTCAGTGCAAAGTGGATGATGCTGATCTGGATATTCTGGTTTCTGGCATACCTGGCGGGTACGGAGATCCTGATGACGATACCTATACGCAGTATGTATCGGCTTAAGCAGGAGCAGGGCTGGATAAGGGAAAAGTCCCGCAGGACGGTGTATATTGACACGGAGCTTTCGGCGATGTCTGAGCGAATGGCTTCCAGGGCATTTTGGCATCTGCTTTTTCTGGCGGCGGAATTGGCGGCGACAGTGGCACTGCATGTACATTTGCAGGGGCAAAACGGGGAGGCAGGTCCGGAGATACTGATGCTGGGCGGCGCAGCCATGACGGTGACGCTTCTGATCTGGGCAATGTATCTGTACCTGGTGGAGAAACGCAATGTGGTATACAGCCAAAACAGCAAGGTCAATATAGCGGTCAATGGGCTGATGAAGCGTACCTGGGCCAGAGCATTCCTGGGGGGCGACGGGTGGAACTGCGCCGCCTGGCTGTATCTGGCTCTGCGCTGGTTCCTGGCAGGAAATCCCGGCAAAGTGGACTGGTTTGTCTATGCGCTGTTGCAGCTGGCGGCCGCCTTTTCCGTCCTGCTGCCCTGGGGCAGTGCCATTCAGAAAAAGAGAGAATTTCTGGCAGCGGATGATCAGCCGGTGGAAGTGGACGACGACGAGTACTGGAAAAACGGGTGGTATGAGAATCCTCAGGACCCCCACTTGCTGGTGCAGAACAGGTTTTGCGACACCAACTATACGTTTAATATGGCCCGGCCTGTGGCCAGATGGATCAATAGGGGGATCACACTTCTGCTGGTGGGAGGCCTGGGATGGGCGGCGTGGACGGTGATTGAGAGGCTATGATGAATGGACATAGATTTTTGAAGCAGACATGCGCAGGAAACAGAGTAACTTATAAATGCATATCCCGGACGGTACACTGATTCATATAGGGACGGCAGAGCGGCCTTATATGAACCACCAGATCTGTGTGCCGGCAGGGGATATGCGGAACTCTGATAAGAGGAAGTCATTCATGAAATGGAAACCAAAAACAGTAGACTACAAACTTAGCCCCTATACAGGGCTGACCCGTGACAGTTGGCTGGAGGCGGCGGAGTATATGTTGGAAGGCATCTTCCGGCACATCCGGCGCTTTGAGGACCCGGTGGTGGTGCCCCGGCAGGAGACGAAGATCACCTATCCCCATCTGCAGGACCCGTCCCAGGCCCAGCGCAGCCAGCGGTCGGCGGAGATCTTTGAGGGGCTTACACGGTCCTTTTTCATTGCGGCGCCGCTGATGGCCAACCGACCGGAGGCAAACGTCTGTGGGTATTCCCTGACGGAATATTACAAGTACCAGGTGCTGCGCTCCTGCACCAGGCTGCGGCCTCTGTACAATGCCGCCGGGGAGGATGAGAGTTATGTGGGCACCTACCAGGAATTGCAGGCCATCAACCATACGCAGGATCCTTACAGCTGTTATCAGCAGACCGTGGAGACATGCACTCTGGTGATCTGTCTGTGGATCAGCCGGGCGCAGATCTGGGATACCTATACCAGCCAGGAGAAGGACGCCATAGCCGCTTTTTTGACTGGAGGATTTCTTGGAGGAAGAGTTGTTTCCTATCACCCAGGTGCAGTATACGGACCCTGAGGGCTGCGGCGGCTACGGCCCGGTGGAACTGCTGCTTGAGGGCGGCACCTGCCGGCGAGTGTGCTTTGAGGGGATCGAGGGCAACATGATGCTTTAATTCTACTCACGACCGATAAGATTTTTCAATTGCCCCGCGGCACATGCTGCATTACTGGACATCCTGTGCCGTGGGGGAAGGAAAACCTTATGGGCTGTGAGTATATTAACTTTAAGTTAAGATTAATCTTGCTTTTGTCAACGTTTGATTTATGGATTTACCGCTTCTGCTGTGGCACAATATAAGAGTAGAAAGTAGATGAAAGGACGCGAAAATATGTTTGACAGTAACAAAGCAGGAAAACAAATCGCTATTTTGCGAAAGAGCAGAGGCATAACGCAGGAGGAACTGGCGCAGAGGCTCTCGGTGAGCCCTCAGGCCGTCAGCAAGTGGGAGAATGGCCACACCATGCCTGAAGTCTCAATACTGGTGGAGTTGTCGGAAATTTTGGGCGTGACCATTGATGAAATCCTTTTGCCCACGGGCATCATATCAGCTAATGCGAATTTTGAGCATGTCTTGTTACCATATGATGAGATAGCGGATTTTTCCGGGAAAAAATGGCCAAGAAGTTTGGCATGGCCCGCTATTTTATCGGCAATTAAACTATTTATGGGCTTGGAGTGTCATAAAGATTCCGGAAAACGTCAAATGAATGATGATACGGAATATATCCTCCAATCTGCGTTTACATCCGAGTGCTTTGGTTATTCCTGGGGACGAGAAATGTATGAGAAACATTGTCTGGCAGTATACGGACTGTCCTGTGAAGTTTATGACGGTGAGCAATACAATGCTGAGACACTGATACAGGAGGCAACAGAAAATATATTGAAAGGATATCCGGTAGTAGCCCAGCCGAAGGAGTATGAGGACATAATCCTTGCAACAGGTTTTTCCCATGACGGAAAGGTCTTGAAAGGGATATCGTTTTTGGACGGTGATGACGACAAAAATTCTGTTATGTCCTTTGAGCAGCTAAATAACTATCCGGGCTGGTATAAGAAAAAAATCAGGTTGATTCTGATAAAGCCGTCGGCGGAACGTGTGAGTGTTGAAGACGCATGCAAAGAGGCCCTGCATGAGGGATATCGGCTGCTCAGCAATGAAATTCATCAGTTTGAAAAGCCTCTTGAGGGATATGGACTGGTTATCTATGATAATTGGAGAGAGGAACTCAGGAGGGAGAATGAAAAAAATATGGAGACCATAGAGTGCCTGTTTCCTCATGTTTTCATACATTATGAGAATAAGATGCGTCTCAAACAATTTCTGGAACTCTGCATTCATACCGTTACAGGAATTGACAGAGAAGCGCTTGAAGAAGCCATATCAAAATATGACGAACTCCTCCAAATATTTGAAAAGGCAATGAATGACTGGCTTGCCGAGAATCCGAAAGATATTGCTGCCGCAAGGAATGTGCGTCAGGGGTTTGATCACATTCTGCGCTTAAGCAGAGGACTGGAAACAGAGGCACTGCGTAGTTGGGCCGCAGCGATAAATGCGGATGGCAGCCTTTTCAGCGGCCAGGAAGAGGCAGGGATTACCAGCTAGAACTGTTTGGTCCACCGCCTAGAATGTCTTTTTGCACGGTACATATGGTCAGATTGCGCAATATGTACCGTGCGGGAGCTAAAATCCCAGCGTTCGTTATACTACATAACGCCAGAATTTACCGTATTGCATTGGTTAAACGTATATGGCTGGCGTTATGTAGTCAGGTTGCTCGGTAATTTTAACTGTTAAGCAGTATAATATACATTATATACAATACGGAGTATTGTCAAAATGCAGATCGCATAGGGATACAATATTAAATGTCCGGTAATAGGTTTCTTCCAGAGGAATCCAGCGCTGAAGATAGGCGCTTAAACCTGTGCCTTCCCGCTGCTTCAGCCGTGCCAGCTGTTCCGGGCGGCTGCAGTGCAGGAATATTTTCAGATCATGGCGGGCGGCCAGCATCGGATGGTGGCTGTAGCTGCCTTCCACTATGGTCAGCGGCGCGCCGGGGAGTATACGGGTCTCCAGCATTTGTCCCTGTCGGCAGCTGTAGGGCCGGCAGGAGATGGTTTCTCCTCTGGCAGCAGGGAGCAGGACCTCCTGGGTGAGGCGGCTTAAATCCATGTTGCCGCAGGGGGTATGTTCCCAGCCGGGTAAGCGCTGCTGCAGGGGCAGATAGTAATCATCCATGTGCAGTACTCTGCCGGAGAACAATTCTGCCAGTAGTGCCGCCAGACTGGATTTACCGCTGCCGCAGGGACCATCTATGGCGATAGTGATATGGTCTGAGTGCTGCAGGCGTTTTTCGATCTGATATATTATGGGGAAGTATATGGCATACTCATCCCGCAGAATCCGGTAATGGGGAGCGTATGCCTGCCGGAAAACCTCACTGTGGCGCAGGGCAGGACAGCCGGCGTGGATATATTCGGACAGCCAGGGTTCAAGAGACGGGAAATCCGACTGCTTTTCCCGTTCTTGCAGCACTGTCAGTTTTTGCTTAAGCCCCTCCAATGTCCCACGGTGCTGATGGGCGGTCAGGAAGAAAAGCCTGGCCAGCAGCGGGGCGGCGATGGAGAGATCATAGCCGTCCGTCAGATGGAAGCGGTACAGGTGATTGCCGATTTCTTCAATGGGGGCGGCGCCTTCTGCCGTGGCGGGAGGCATTTTCTCATGATGTGCCTGGTCTGCCGTGGCCCGGTTAGTCTCGGCCCACTCTTCAAACAGCCATTGCCGCACTGCGTCGGGGCTGCTGATCATATGCTCCGGACCAAATTCGTTTTGATATAAAAGTTTTCCGTAGTCTGCAGGTTCCATCAGGGGGTAGCGCTGCTGGTGCAGAGCAAGGATTTCCTGCAAATTTTTCTGTCTGACTGCCATGATTGTCCTTTCTGATCTCCTGAATCTTTGTGCCGGTTGGAAGGCATACACCACATTGTACCAGAGAAGTGCCGGATTCCACAAGAGGTTTGACGGAAGTTATGCTGACGAATGTTAAGTCTATCCATTTCCTGCGCAGTACATGCTGCATAAGCGGACCACATGCGTTGAGCGGAAAGGAAAAGCCGAGCGGTGGTTACTGCAAGGTTTATTGGTCAGGGACTTGCATAAAGCAGGGGACTTATGATATGCTTAAAGGCAGTTTGGCATCTGTATCGGGCACAGGAAAGTGTCACCATCAGATAGAAATCGGCGCGGTATCGCCAACCGGCGGGAGTGCGGCTGAGTCAAACTGCCAAGATTCGGAAAAGAGGAAAGCATATCTATGAAAAGTAAACCAGCAATTTTGAAGAATAAATTTTTCCTGTATTTGACGGAGTTCTTTGCCGGCATGTCTGTCATGGCGGTGGAACTGGGAGCCAGCCGCCTATTGGCGCCCTACTTCAGTTCCTCCCAGATCGTCTGGACCATCATTATAGGCACCATCATGATCGCCATGGCGCTGGGCAATATCTACGGAGGGCGCAGCGCGGACAGGCATCCCAGTCCCGACAGGCTTTATGGCCGGATTCTGGTGGCGGCTGTCTGGATCGCCGCCATTCCGGTGGTGGGAAAATATATTGTACTGGGAATCTCCGCAGTGCTGATCTTCGCGGTGAACACCAATTTCCTGATATGGGCGGCATTTGCGGCCTGCATGGTGATCTTTGTGTTTCCGCTGTTTCTGCTGGGCACAGTGACGCCCTCTCTGGCAAAATATTCAGTGGAAAGCCTGGACGACAGCGGCAGAACCGTGGGTAATCTGGGGGCGTTCAATACCATTGGCAGCATCATTGGAACTTTTGTTCCCACTTTTATCAGTATTCCCGCTGTGGGAACAAGCGTCACTTTCCTGATTTTTGCCGGGATACTGTTGGCCCTTTCACTGGTTTACTTTATCAGCGGCAGGGTAGGCAGGGTGAAAAGCGCCGTGGCGGGGATGTTGTTTCTGGCCTGCTGTCTGACGGGAGCGGGGAACAGTTTTGCTTTCTGGGAGACGGATCTGACCTATGAGGGAGAATCCATCTACAATTATCTCCAGGTAAAAGAGGACGACAGACATGTGATTTTGTCTACCAATGTGTTGTTCGGCGTACAGTCCGTGCTGATGAAGCAGGAGGGGCTGACGGGCATGTATTATGACTATGCCATGGCGGCGCCGCTGATGACCGCCCGGGAAACGCCGGGAGACTGCCGTATGTTGATCCTGGGTATGGGCACGGGAACCTACGCCACTCAGTGCAACCGCTATTTTGGTGAGATGGATATCCAGGGCGTGGAGATTGACGAAAAGATCACGGAACTTGCCCGAACTTATTTTGAACTGCCGGATCGGGTGCAGGTAACCACCTATGACGGCAGAGCTTACCTCAATGCCATCACGGAAAAATATGATGTGATCATGGTGGATGCCTATCAGGATATCACCATTCCGTTCCAGATGTCATCGGTGGAGTTCTTCACATTGGTCAAAGACCATCTGACGGAGGGCGGTGTCATGGTGGTAAACATGAATATGCGGGGAGGCGGCGACGGCAATATCAATCAGTATCTGGCGGATACTATCGCCAGCGTATTTGACCGAGTGTACACCGTGGACGTGCGGGGAACCACCAACAGGGAGCTTTTTGCCATGAATCACGGGGATGGCCCGGAGCGGATGACGGCCCACAGGGCGGAACTTGCGGACGGCAGTCTGAGCGCCATGATGGAACATGTACAGAGCAATCTGACGGCCTATGAGGCGGGGAATTACGTCATGACGGACGACAAGGCCCCGGTGGAACTGCTGGGTATGAGGGTCATTGACGAACTGATTCGGGACGAGGTTGCTTATTACAAGGAAATATATGAGCAGCAGGGTATTCAAGGGGTGTTGGAGAGTTTGAATTAATATTCAAGTTCAAGCCCTCTGTCTCTCCAATGACTTTAATTGGGTATCGTGTATATTGATATAAATATCCTGCATTTCCTGTCTGGCTTTAACCTCACTGGAAAGATTAATACAATCTTTTAAATTTCGGTACAGGTCAAGATGTCCCTCGGCCACCCGCTGGATATTTACGCGAATCTCATTTTCGACAGTCAAGTTCAGTTCGTTAACTTTATGCTTGACATCCTTTAAATCGGTTTCAAGACCGTTAACTTTATGCTTGACATCCTTTAGATCGGTTTCAAGACCGTTAACTTTATGCTTGACATCCTTTAAATCGGTTTCAAGACCGTTAACTTTATGCTTGACATCCTTTAGATCGGTTTCAAGACCAGTGACTTTCTCATCAAGACCAGTGACTTTCTCATCAAGACCAGTGACCTTTGATTCAAGACCGGTGACCTTTGATTCAAGACCGGTGACCTTTGATTCAAGACCGGTGACCTTGTCATCAACATTGGTTATCTTTTCGAGAATTAAATCAAGTTTTGCATTGTCTGTCATAAATCCTTCCCTCCTGTAAACAAAGAGCCTGTGCGTATCCCATAATACACACAAGCCCAATTGATATCCGATAAGAAATCGGTTATGTGAAATCAATTCCTATAACCGATTATACACGATCAAATAGAAAAAGCAATAGTCAAAATGGACTAAATTCCTATGATATCTTTCATGGAAAGCCCCTGTACTGTTTTTGGCAGATCATTTTGCATCTGCTCCACTGTTAATCACAAAAATATCAAATTAGATGCTCCAAGATCATTATTAACAGTAAAGATAGAAATATTTCTCCCATTATGATAAAATAAGCCTGATCCTTATGAATAAGGTATGCGCCCAAGCGCATGAGAGCAATGCAGTTATGTTCAGGCTTCGACTTATCAGGACTGGAAAAGAGGGAAAAGAAAATGAGATACCGATATGAGACGCATCTGCACACCTGTGAGGGGAGCGCCTGCGCCAGCGCTTCGGGGGCGGAGATGGCACGGATACATAAAGAATTGGGATATACGGGGATTTTTGTCACCGATCATTTTTTTAACGGAAATACGGCGGTGCCCAGAGACCTGCCCTGGCGGGAGCGGGTTGAACTCTTCTGCCTGGGCTACGAACATGCCAGGGAGGAGGGAGAGAAGATAGGGCTGGATGTTTTTTTCGGCTTTGAGTACGGGGTACATGCGGCGGATTTTTTGGTTTATAATTTGGATAAGAAGTGGCTGCTGCAGCATGAGGACATAGATCGGATGGATGCCAGAAGGGCCTTTTTCCATATACATCAGGGCGGGGGATTTATTATCCATGCCCATCCTTTCCGGGAGAGGGACTATATTGACCATATCGAACTGTTTCCCCGGGATGTGGATGGGGTGGAGGTGGTCAACGGCGCTCATCTGAAGCAGCCAGAGACGAACGACCGTGCCAGGATCTATGCCATGATGTATGGGCTGCCGGGTACGGCCGGGTCAGACTCCCACCATGTACAGGGGCTTCCCCGCAGCGGCGTGGAACTGCCCAGGAAAGTGGCACGGGCCACGGACTATCTGGAGATGATCCAGGCAGGGGAGGTAAAATATCTGGGGTACGGCCAGGTGCTGGAGTGAGTGCCCAAACCGGCAGAGGTAAAATCAAAACAAGAGCAGAGGAGGAAACAGAAATGAATAAATTTATCGGAGTGATTATTTTTATTGCAGCAGCGGCCTTTTTGGTATATATGCTTATCACGGGACAGGTATCCATCGCCTGGGAGCGAATCATTATCTATGCGCTGGTGGTGGGGGGAATATCCCTTGCGGGCAGAATCCGGGCGCAGAATCTGAAAAAGCAGGACGAAGAGTATTTCAGGAAACACCCGGAGGGGCGGCAGCAGGGGGATTTCCCAGGACAAGACGTCAATCCCAGGGCCGCAGAGGGGGGCGTCCTGTGGAAAAGCGTCAATCCCAAGGCGGCGGAGGGAGATGCAGGCGGTATGTCCGGCGCCCAGCCGTCTGTATCGGGTGTGGTGAGATCCAGTATTGGCGCCAGAGGGCTTCTTAACTTTTTACTGATATTCATATGGCTGGTGATCCTGGTCTGCGGCGCTTTGGCGGCAGCGGATGGTGCATTTGACGATATGGATACCCTTGGCAGCTTTGGGGCTTTGGCTGCGGTGGCGGCTGCCGCTACCCTGGTATTTATCTGGTTCCTAAACAGTTTTTGCTATGAATTATACTATACCGCAAGCGGGGTGACGGTGAAGAAGGGCAAGAAGGAGCAGCATTACAGCTGGTGGGAAATTGGCAGTTACATCCAGAGAAATTACTTGTTTATCTTCCGTGACAGGGAAGGAAAGAGGCTGTTTTTTACCAACAGTTCCTACGAGGGCTTTGGCGGGTTCTTTGACCAGTACCTGAACACTCACGACAGATATTCATCTGTGCAATGATTCAGGGTGAATAAAGGTTTTTACGCAGCAGGCCGGACCGATTAGAGCGTCGGGCCTGCTGCTTTTTTTCTTTTCAAATGCTCTTGACATATATAGACTGCCTATATATAATATGGATATATAGACAGTCTATATAACTGCTGACAGCGCATAAAACACAGGAGAGGAGATCGATACCGTGGATAAAAATCTGGTACAGGGGAGTATGGGGATGCTGATTCTTCGGCTTTTGGAGGAAAAGGACATGTATGGGTATGAGATGATTGATACCCTGCGCAGCCGGTCCAACCAAGTCTTTGAACTGAAGGCGGGAACGCTGTATCCTTTGCTGCACACTATGGAAAGCAAGGGATATGTGAGCAACTATGAGGAGGAGGCTCCCAGCGGTAAGAACAGGAAGTATTATCATCTGACAAGAGAGGGGCAAAGGTATGTGGCTCAAAAGAAGGCGGAGTGGCAAAAGTATCAGTCCGCAGTGGCCAATGTGCTGGCTGCGGAAGGGAGGGTCTGCTATGGAGTATAAGGAGTACATGGACACCCTGGGAGAACAGATACAAAATGCCAGGGCCAGGCGGATGGTGCTGGGAGAGATCCAGGGGCATATCGAGGAGCAGTGCAGAGCCTATGAGGCCCAGGGCATGGATCCGCAAAAGGCTATGGCGGAGAGCATCCGGCAGATGGGAGATCCTGCGCAAACAGGCGCGGAGTTGGACCGCATTCACAGGCCCAGGACGCCCTGGGGCCTGATTGGCCTGGCCCTGGGGCTGACGGCGGTGGGGATCATAATTCAGTGCCTTATTTTTTATGGGATTGCGGATTCACCCTCCTGGACAAATGTATGGCTGCATCATGGACGCAATACGGTGGTCTACAATCTGGTCGGTTTGGCGGTTATGCTGGGGATTATGCATTTGGACTACAGTTTTGTCGGCCGGCATCCGGCTGGGCAGGCACAGATATCGGCTGCGCATGGAGCGGATGCCGGAGCAAAACGGATGATAGCGCTCAAATCCGTGGGTTCTGCAGGGGAATGGCGATTCCTCCTGCGGGACTTTTTTGCTGCCGGAGAAAAATAATTGTTAAAAATAATGAAAAACTTGTGGAAAAAAAGATTGGAGTATAGTAAAATAGACCTATATTGATTGAGCAGTGGGTATAGAGATTGAGAATATCCATATAAAAACAATGGAAGCGTGGGAGGACGAGGGCAATGAAAATACAGGATTTCTGTGATATGAAGAAGTTCGGGGAGATTATGCAGAACTGGGCGGCGAGCACAGGGCTGGCAACGGTGGCCGTGGGGGAGGATGGCCAGTACATCAGTGATTGTTACAATTTCACGGATTTCTGTATTAAGCTCACCAGGGGCAGCGCGGAAGGCTGCAGGCGCTGTGAGAAAAATGACCGGGAGGGCAAAGGGGTTTACACCTGCCATGCGGGACTGATGGACTTTGGCATTCCTATCACTCTGGACGATGGTACGGTACTGGGCAGTGTTATCGGGGGCCAGGTGCTTCCGGAGGAGCCGGATGAGGATAGATTCCGTTCCACAGCCAGGGAACTGGGAATTGATGAGGACCGTTACATTGACGCGCTGCAGAAGGTGAATGTAAAGACCAAGGAGCAGATTGAGGCGTCCGCCAATTTGTTGGGAGACGTGATCAATATGTTTGTGCGGGCCAGTTATGCCACCTCTCAAAATTCGAATATTGTGAATCAACTGCAGGAGGGCATCAACAAGGCCGCGGAACAGATTGTGCTGGCCAATGAGAATACCCACCAGATTGAAGCATTCAGCAACAGGCAGAAAATTCTGGCGCTGAACGCCAGCATAGAAGCGGCGCGCTCCGGCGAGGCTGGCAGAGGTTTCGCGGTGGTGGCACAGGAGGTGCAGAAGCTGGCCCAGGGTATGGCGGTGACCAGCGTGAATATTAAGAATGCGCTGCGGGAAGTGACAGACACTATTATGCAGCTGAAACAGTGATGGAGGAGGGCAGCGAAAGCTGCCCTTTAATAATAAGGAGGAATAAAAGCAGGATATGAAAAAGATTGATCTGTGTGGAAAATGGAGAATGAAGATACTGGGGGAGAATGTGTTTCATATCCCGGAGGAGTGGATGGAGGCCAGGGTGCCGGGATCCGTGTATGGGACCCTTTTGGATCTGGGAAAAATGCCGGATCCCTATTACAGGGATAATGAACTGGATGCCACAAAACTCATGGAGAATGACTTTGTCTATGAGACAGATGTGGAGATCACCCAGGAGATGCTGGGCTGCGACGGACTCATGCTGCGGTTTGAGGGAATTGACACGCTGGGGGAAGTCTATTTGGGAGAGGAACGGCTGGGGCATGTGGAGAATATGCACCGGACTTGGGAGTACGATATCCGGCAGCTGGCCAAAGTAGGGAAAAATACCGTCAGGGTGTTGCTGCACTCCCCTATAAAATATATCAAGGAAGAAAACGGGAAAGTGTTTGCAGGGGGATCCAATGAGGCTATGGCCGGGTATCCCCATTTGCGGAAGGCCCACTGCATGTATGGCTGGGACTGGGGCCCAAGGCTGCCGGACGCAGGGATTTTCCGGGGCGTGAGCCTGCAGCTTATAGACGGCGCCAGGCTGGACGGCGTCTATGTGACGCAGCGGCACGAAGGTCCCCATATGAGGGAGATATGCTTTGAGGAGAGCAGGGTACAGGAGCCGCTTTCGGTGCCGGTGCCCCAGACGGTGGATGGCAGGATACAGGTGCAGGTGGACCGGGTGCGGCTGGAATTTCAGGTGGACCTGGAGGTATTCCGGGAGGAAGAAGAACTGTCGGCGGTGATAACGGTAACGGACCCGGAGGGCACGGTGTATGGGCAGTCCGCGGACGGCAGCATCACCATTGTACGCCCGCGGCTGTGGTGGCCAAGCGGCTATGGCAGGCAGCCCCTCTATGGGGTGAAGGCCCTGTTGCTGGGCAGCGACGGGCGCGTTCTGGACAGCTGGGAGCGCCAGATTGGCCTGCGCACCATGACTATGAACATCCAGAAGGACCGATGGGGGAACCAGTTCGCCCATCAGGTCAACGGCGTGGATATTTTTGCCATGGGGGCGGATTATATCCCGGAGGATAATCTGCTGTCCCGCGTTACCAGAGAGCGCACGGAGAAGCTGCTGCGGGACGCGGCAGCAGCCGGGCACAACAGTATCCGCGTCTGGGGCGGCGGCTATTATCCGGAGGACTTTTTCTATGAAATCTGCGATCAGCTGGGGCTGGTGGTGTGGCAGGACTTTATGTACGCCTGCTCCTCCTATGAACTGAATGAGGCATTTGAGGAGAATATCCGCGTCGAGACTCAGGAAAATGTGCGGCGGATCCGGCACCACGCCTGTCTGGGACTGTGGTGCGGCAACAACGAGATGGAGACCCAGACCCTGGACAGATGCTGGAAACCCTCTCAGAAGCAGTTTTATGACTATATCAAGCTGTATGAGTACATTATTCCCAAGATTCTGCGAGAGGAAGATCCCCATACTTTTTACTGGCCCTCATCCCCGTCATCGGGCGGGAATTTTGACAATCCCTGGGACGAGAACCGAGGCGACACCCACTACTGGGATGTGTGGCATGGCAACAAGCCTTTTACCGAGTATCGGAAGTTCCGGTTCCGGTATCTGTCGGAGTTTGGCTTTCAGTCTTTCCCCTGCCTGCAGACGGTGGAGAGCTTCACGGAGCCGGAGGATCGAAATATTTTTTCCCGTGTGATGGAGATGCATCAGCGGAATGTGGCGGCCAACGGCAAGATTCTGAATTATCTGTCGGCCACCTATCTGTATCCCGGCAGTTTTGATCTGCTGCTTTACGCCTCCCAGCTGCTGCAGATGGAGGCCATACGGTACGGCGTGGAACATTTTCGCAGACACCGGGGACACTGCATGGGAACGGTGGTGTGGCAGCTCAATGATATCTGGCCGGTGGCTTCCTGGGCCAGCATAGATTATTATGGAAGATGGAAGGCGCTGCACTATGCCCAGAAGAAGATGTTTGCCCCGGTGCTGCTCTCCTGTCAGGAGATGGGGGAACTGTCCCAGCGTCCCTACTGTATTATGGAGCCCGGCCCCATGGAGGTGTCTGCCCAGCTCTGTGTGTCCAACGAGACGATGGAGGAAGTGCAGGGCATCTGTCACTGGCAGCTGCGCAGTTACCTGGGGGAGGCGCTGCTGTGCGGAGACCGTCAGGTGACGGTGGGGGCTCTGGACACCCTGTGGCTGGACAAGATAGAGTTTACCGGAAATGTTCTTTGCAATATGCGGGAGGCATATTTTGCTTACCAGCTGGAGGTGAACGGAGAGATGGTGTCCGAGGGCGTCAGCCTGTTTACGGCGCCCAAACATTTCCGCTTCGCGGATCCGGGTCTGCGTCTGCGCCGGGAAGGGGATACTCTGATTGTGCGGGCGGAGCATTTCGCCAAGTCTGTGGAAATCCGGGGCGGCGATGGCAGCGGCAGCTATGTAAAGCTCTCTGACAACTTTTTTGATATGAACCCCGGGGAAAAGAGAGTGCGGATCCTGGAGGGGGATGCGGAGAGCTTTCAGATGCGGAGCGTTTATGATATACGGTAGGCGCCCTGGGCCATCCGGAATGAAAGCTCATATTCCGATGGGAGATTTTATGACCAGAGAAAAGCGGAGGCATAGCGGGAGGGAATATCATGGTGCGGAACATGGGAAAGAGGGGACTATGAGAATCCGGGCGGGCAGAGAGATCGGCAGAGCTATAAGGCGGGACTGGGACAGTTATAAGACGGGCTTGCTGGTAGCGGCAGGGATTGCGGCGGGCGTCAGTCTGTTGGGGCATGGTCTGTGCCCCAGCAGGGAACTGCTGGGACTGCCCTGCCCCGGCTGTGGCCTCACCAGGAGTATCCTGATGATTTTGCGGGGACGGTTTGCCGAGAGCTGGCAGCTGCAGCCCTTTGGATACGCCTGGCTGGCGCTGGCGGTGGTTTTCGTCCTGGACCGCTATGTGCTGGAATCCCGACAAAAGCTGTGGAAAGGACTGCTTGTGCTGACCTGCGTCGGCATGGTGGCGCTGTACGGGTACCGAATGGTGACGCTGTTCCCCCACACGGAGCCCATGACCTATTACGAGGGAAATCTGCTGCGGCGGATGGGGTATAGTATTTCTTTTAATAAATAGGGGATTTTTAAACACTTTAAATGGTTGTAGATAATAAGGCTGCCGCTGCATGCGACAGCCTTTTACATAATCCTACTTGGTCAGTTCTTCCAGTTCCTCGATCACCTGCCCGAACACATCCAGCGCATCCTGAATAGGCTGGGCTGTGGTCAGGTCCACGCCTGCGATCTTAAGCAGTTCCACCGGGGGCATGGAACTGCCGCCGGAGAGGAATCTTTTGTAGCGCTCCACGGCGGGGGCGCCTTCCTCTAAGATATTCCGGGCGATGGCCACGGCGGCGGAGAAGGAGGTGGCGTACTGGTACACATAGAAATTGTAGTAGAAATGGGGGATTCTCGCCCATTCCACGCCGATCTCCGGGTCGGACACCATATCCGGCCCATAGTACTTGCAGTTCAAATCGTAATACACCTTGGTCAGCGCCTCCGCTGTCAGGCTCTGGCCCTCCTCGGCCATCTGATTGGTGATCATCTCGTACTCCGCAAACATGGTCTGGCGGTACACGGTTCCCTTGAAGCTGTCCAGATAGTGGTTCAGCAGGTAAGCCCGTTCTTTTTTGTCCGTGGTGTGCGCCAGCAGATATTCCATCAGCAGGATCTCGTTGCAGGTGGAAGCCACCTCGGCCACGAAGATCCGATAGCCTGCGTACATGGGCGGTTGGGCGTGGTTGGAATGCCAGGTGTGCATGGAATGGCCCATCTCATGGATCAGCGTAAAAAGATTGTCCATATTGCCGGTATAGTTCAGCAGGATGTAGGGATAGCTGTCATAGGAACCGGTGGAATAGGCGCCGCTGCGCTTGCCCTCGTTCTCATACACATCGATCCAGCGGTTTTCAAAGCCTTCCCGCACCACTTTAAGGTAGTCCTCGCCCAGAGGAGCCAGGGCTTTCAGCACAGTCTCCCTGGCTTCCTCAAAGGGGATGTTCTTGGACACGCCTGCGATAATGGGGGTGTAGATATCGTACATGTGCAACTCGTCCACACCCAGCAGACGCTTGCGAAGACGTACATAGCGGTGCATCTTGTCCAGGTTTTTATTTACAGTCTCCACCAGATTGCGATACACCTGGGGGGACACGTTGACGGCGTTCACAGCCGCCTCCAAAGTGGTGTCATAGTGGCGGGCCCGGGCCTGGAAGATCAACTGCTTTACCTGACCGCTGTAGACGCTGGCCAAAGTGCGGGAGTACTGCGCGTAGACCCCGTACAGTTTTTCGAAAGTTTCTTTGCGAACACGGCGGTCTGAGGACTCTTCCAGCAAAATAAAGCGTCCGTGGGTAATCTGCACCATTTCTCCGTTCTCGTCTTCCACTTCGGGGAATTTCAGGTCCGCATTGCTGAAGATGGAATAGGTCTGGTCGGGATTGTTGCAGATTTCGGAGGCGTCCGCCAGCAGTTTTTCCATCTCCTTGGGCAAAATGTGAGGCTTTAGCCGCAGGGTATCTTCCAAGTCGATCCGATAGGCTTCCAGGTCGGGACACTGTTTATAATACTCCTCCAGCAGTGCCGGCTCCAGTTCCAGGATCTCAGGGGTGATGAAAGAAATGCTGCTCTCGATGCCTGCCACGATGCTGGAGAAGCGCTGGCTCATCTCCTGATGGGTGTCGTTGGAGGTGTCCTGGTCGCTGAGGCAGGACACATATACGCCCAGATGGCCCAGCTTGCGGTACAGGTCGGTCTGCTGCCGCAGGGTGTCATACAGATCCTGGGCGCTGTCGCAGGTATGGCCTTCCCGGGCTGCCAGCTTCTTCCCCATCTCCCGCGCCAGCGCCAGGTCTGCCTCCCAGGTGTCACGGTCTCCATACATCAGACTAAGGTTCCAGGTGTCCTTCAAGGCCACCTGCTCTCTTTTGGGTAGTGTTTTTGCCATAATGATAACCTCTTTTCTCAATGTATACCGCAGGGGCTCTGCAATATAGCATCGGTCAATATTTGGATTCTCAATCTCCATGATTTATCATATCACAGTCTGGAAAGATTATCCACCTTCTAATTAAGGAATAGGCAGGCGAATCGCTGTTCGCTGTTCCCCATAGGGCAGTTTTACAATCAGCTATTGACGATAGGAAGGACTTTTTAGTATAATAAGTATTATTGTATGTTGCGTAAAATAAAGAAGGGAGACATAAATTTATGAGGCAGTTTTTTGCTATGAGTCAGAGAGGCGACCTGGCAGAGGCCGTCAGCGGCCTGAAAAATCCTCAGTTTATTATGCTGCTGTCCAACAATAACCAGTTTGAGGAGCACGTGAAATCTCTGGAAAAGCTTTATCCGGGGATTCCCAGTATCGGATGTATTGGCATGGGGTATGACACCAGCGTTGTGGAATCGGGTGTTGCCGTCATAGCATTTTGGGATGGGGTCAGCGCGGCGGCCAATGTGCTGGAGCAGGTATCCACTATACCGGTGAAGTATATCCGGCGGCTTGAGAAGGATTTGCAGAAAGTGGGAGGATCGGGACGGGACACCGTATGTATTGATTTCTGTACGGGTAATGATGCCTGTGTGCTGACAACGATCAACACTGTGCTGGGGCCTAATGGCATCTCACTGGTGGGCGGAACCGGCGATGGCGGCAAGGTATCCGTGAACGGAAAAGTGTATTCGGACGCGGTAGCCTATGGACTGGTGCGTAATCTGGGCGGCCGGGTCAAGACCTATAAGGAAAATATTTATCGCCCCATGGGGAGATACCGTTTCATAGCTTCCCAGACGGACCGGGCCAATTACATAATCGGCGCATTGAACGGAAGGCCGGCCAAGCAGGTGTATCAGAGCATCCTTCATGTGACGGATCAGGAGATTCTGACACAGACCTTCAAAAATCCCTTTGGAAAACTGAACGGGGATGATATCTGCATCGTTTCCATAAAAGAGGTGGCGGGGAACGCGCTGGCTTGCTTTCGTCAGGTCAATGACTCTGATGTGTTGATTTTGCTGGAACTGGGTGATTACCGAGCTGTGACCAGAGAGACTATTCGGAACATCTGTAATGATTTTCCGAAGCGCTCGGCGGTATTCTCGGTAAACTGCCTGTTCCGTTACAAATTGTTCAGCGAACAGGGTTATATGCGGGAATATCTGCAGGAGATGGCGCAGCTTGGCAATCATGCGGGACTTGTCGGCTATGGGGAACATTACAACAATCGGTTCGTCAACCAGTCCATGACCTGTGTGGTATTTGAATAAATCGGCATACCCCCGAAAGCACAAGGATCTCCATACGGATGACAAAGCAGCCGTATGCGGAACACCAGTTTTGTGCGCTGGCGGGGATTATGCGGAATTTTAATGGAGGGATATAGAATGATGTTTTCTAAAAAACGCCGGAACAAGTCTGGACAGGTATATCATACGGAAGAAAGCCTTTATCCGATTCTGCATATGACAGGCAGTCTGAATGATTACAAAAAAGATCTGATTAATAAAGAAGTAGAATCTCTGTTTGAACTGGGTATGGTGAGCAGTTCCTTTGCGGGTGTTCTGGATAAGGCTGATAATTTCCAGACCCAGCTTCAGGAATTTGGGCAGTCTTTCTCCAACATCAACCAGGCGGCGGGACAGTTTGGCCAGGTGAGGGAAGCCATTACCCAGACGGTCACGGATACTCAGGCCAAGGTGGAGGAGTTGAAAGTCACTTCCGAGCAGGTGGAAGAGACCTACCAGAAGATGGAGCAGACTTTCGAGCAGCTGCAGGATTCTGTAAAAAATATTCAGCAGTGTATGAGAAAAATTGTGTCCATAGCGGATCAGACCAATATCATCGCTATCAACGCGTCCATTGAGGCGGCAAGGGCGGGAGAGTTTGGCAAGGAATTTGCGGTCGTAGCGGAGAGAGTAAGGGAGTTGGCGGACGAGATCAAGGGACTGGCCGGCGAGGTGGATGCGGGTGTCCACGATGTGGAGTGCGGCACAAACCAGCTGAGCGGCAGTATCATGGAATCCCAGCAGGCGCTCACCAAGAATTTCGAGACCGTCAACAGTACATATGACTCGTTCCACAGGATTACAGAGACGGCGGAAGGGGCGGCTTCGGTGCAGACGGCTATCTCCGATGTGATTGAGGAGTCCAAAGAAGAACTGCAGACCATCTACAATTTCTTTGATGACATAAAGCTCCAATACCAGGAGGTAGTAAAGCATATTCAGTGTGCCAGCCGCCTGGGCACCACTAAGAGCGCCATGTTTGAGGACATTGACAATATGCTGTCCCAGATCCCGCTTATCATCAAGGACAAATACCCGGAAGGGATTTGAGGAACGGTTACCGCCAGGGGGTGAAATCTGCGGTGGACCAATACGCGCAAGTATGTTATACTGCATAACGCCAGAATTTACCGTACTGCATTGGTTAAACGTATGTGGCTGGCGTTATGTAGTCAGGTTACTCGGAAAGTTTAACTGATAGACAGTATAAGATAGAGAAAACGAATTTGGGCGCCCGATAAGGCGGGCAGATAGGAGTTAATATGGATTATAATAATCAGAACCCTTACGGACAAAGCGGCGGTGCCAGTCCCTACGATCAAAATGGTGGTGCGAGTCCTTACGAACAGAACAATAACGCCAGTCCTTACAGCCAGAACAGCGGCACAAGCCCTTACGCCCAGACTGGCGCTCAGGGACAGAGTCCTTATGATCAGGGCAGCGCTCAGGGACAGAATCCTTATGATCAGGGCGGCGCTCAAGGACAGAATCCTTTTGACCAGGGCGGCGCTCAGGGACAGAACCCTTACGATCAGAGCGGCGCTCAAGGGCAGAATATTTATGGTCAGAGCAGTACTCAGCAGGCGCAGACAACCCAGGGAATATACAGCCAGGGACAGGGAAGCCAGGACAGCGGGCAGAACCCCTACTATCAGCAGAACCCTTACCAGCAGAGCACCTATCAACAAAACCCATATCAGCAGAGTGTATACGGGCAGAACAGTTACCAGCAGCCCCAGTACCAAAACTACCAGTCTTACCAGTATGGCGGTGACATGGAGGAACCCATGTCGGTGAAGGAGTGGCTGGTTATTGATTTGCTCATGATGATTCCCTGTGTAAATCTGATCTTGGTATTTGTGTGGGCCTTCAGCAGCAGCGAGAAGAAGAGCAAGTCCAATTTCTTCAAGGCCAATCTGATTTTTGCGGGATGTATTCTGGCGTTCTATCTGCTGCTCCTCATTATTGCAGTGGGGGCAGGTTTGACCACGGCATTCTATTGAGCAATACTTAAAATCCCCAGCGCATTGTGGTGCGTTGAGGATTTTTTTGTATTATATTATAGAAAATGTCAGTTTGCTGTCCATCGGCAGGAAGCGCCGCAGGGCAGTATCAGGTCAGTGCCGGTGACAGGCAGGCCAATCTCGTCGGCTTCCACCCGGCCTCCCAAGGAGGCGGTCAGCGTTTTGTGTGTCATGTAAGTCAACACTGCGGGCTGTAGACCGGTGGTATAGGAATTGATCAGGAAAAAGAGAGCGTCTTTGGACAGGAGTTGGGAGGTCAGCTGTAAAAACGGCCAGATGCTCTCCTCTATTTTCCAGATTTCCCCTTTGGGGCCTCTGCCGTAGGAAGGGGGATCCATGATGATGCCGTCGTATTTGTTGCCCCGGCGAATCTCCCGCTCCACGAATTTGACGCAGTCGTCTACCAGCCAGCGTATGGGGGCATCCCCCAGGCCGGAAGAGACTGCGTTTTCCCTGGCCCAGCCAACCATGCCTTTAGAAGCGTCCACATGGGTTACCTGGGCGCCGGCGGCGGCTGCCGCCAAGGTTGCGCCCCCGGTGTAGGCGAAGAGATTCAGCACCTTTATAGGGCCGTCGGCACGGGAACGTTTTGCGCTCTGGATTAGCTGCGAGAACCAGTCCCAGTTGGCGGCCTGTTCGGGAAACAGGCCGGTATGTTTGAAATTGAAAGGCTTTAGATGAAAAGTCAGATGCTCCTTCGAAGCGGTCTTACTGCCGCTGCCCAGTAGACAGGGCAGCGGATAGGAGATGCTCCATTCGTTCGGCAGGTCAAAAAACTCCCACTCGCCGCCGCCTCTGGCGCTGCGGTGGTAATGGCCGTTCTTCTGCCGCCAGCCCTTATGGTCGCGGGGAGTGTCCCAGAGCACCTGAGGGTCTGGACGCACCAAAATATAGTTTCCCCAGCGCTCCAGTTTTTCTCCGGCAGAGGTGTCCAATACTTCATAGTCTTTCCAATTATTTGCTATCCACATGATCGATTCCTTTTCTTCTATATATAAATGTAATGTAAAAAACAAAGTGCTGAGCCTTGCGTCTACTATACACTAATTTTGGGAATTTTACAATTGTAAAGATTGCATCGGTGATAAGCAGTCCATTGTATGTAAAAAAATACAATATTTTCAAAAAAACTCTTGCAATGCTGATATTTCCCATGTATACTACTAATTGCTGTGGCATGATAGCTATGAAGCGTGAGGTTGCTGCCAGTCAGCAATGGCGGGCAGGTTTTCCGTGGAGCGAATGTCAAGTTAGGAAACTGACGACAAGTCACTGTACAGATTTATAGTCTGTCTTAGGACAGAAACGACGTGAGAGTAGTAAACAAGTTTTACCTCGCTGTGGAATAGACCGGAGAGAAGAAAGCGTTGCGCAAAGGTTTAGGACACACACGGGAGAGTGTACAGTCACCGCTTGTCGTACTTACAACCAAAAGTGCGAAAAGGAGGCGACTTTTTTTATGGCAAGTCAGGTAATGAGAATCACACTCAAGGCTTACGATCATCAGCTTGTTGATGCATCCGCCAAAAAAATCATCGAAACAGTTAAGAAGAACGGTTCCCAGGTGAGCGGCCCGGTGCCCCTTCCCACCAAGAAGGAAGTGGTTACCATTCTGAGAGCGGTACACAAGTACAAGGACTCCAGAGAGCAGTTTGAGCAGAGGACCCACAAGAGACTGATCGATATCATTACCCCGACCCAGAAGACAGTTGATGCGCTGCAGAGACTGGAAATGCCGGCCGGTGTGTACATCGACATCAAAATGAAGACCAAGTAATCGGTTTTTGCAACCCGGGGTTTTACAGGCCCCCATCCCCTACTAGTATGGACATGACCGCTGCCGCAAGGATACTTGCAGTTATCATATTATCGCAGGATCCCCAGCAGTTGCGCCCATGAAGGCGCAGTCTGCCGTGGCTGCGACGAAGAAGCAGCTGCATGTCCCGCTGTAGAATAATTAGGAGGAAAACATGAAGAAAGCAATTTTAGCAACAAAAGTCGGAATGACTCAAATCTTCAACGAGGACGGCGTACTGGTTCCCGTTACCGTGCTTCAGGCCGGCCCTTGCGTAGTCACCCAGATCAAGACCGAGGAGAATGACGGGTACAGCGCAGTACAGGTTGGCTTTGCGGACAAGAAGGACAGAATCATCAACAAGGACGCAAGCGGCAGGAAGGAAGTAATCCACAGACATGGCACCAACAAGGCGGAGCAGGGACACTTCAAGAAGGCCGGTGTGAGTTCCAAGAGATATGTGAGAGAGTTCAAGTTTGACAATGCCGGGGAGTACACCCTGGGCGCGGAGATCAAGGCTGATATCTTTGAGGCGGGCGACAGAGTGGATGCCTCCGCTGTTTCCAAGGGCAAGGGCTTCCAGGGCGCCATCAAGAGACTGGGCCAGCACAGAGGACCTATGAAACACGGTTCCAAGTTCCACCGTCATCAGGGTTCCAACGGTGCATGTTCCTCACCCAGCCGTGTGTTCAAGGGCAAGGGAATGCCTGGCCATATGGGTCATGTGAAAGTGACCGTTCAGAATCTGGAGATAGTGAGAGTAGATGCCGAGAAGAATCTGCTGCTGGTGAAGGGCGCAGTTCCCGGACCTAAGAAAGCATTAGTAACCATCAAAGAGACCGTCAAGGTTGAAGCATAGTTTAAGACGGAAGGAGGACCAATCAGATGGCAAACGTATCTGTTTTTAATATGGAAGGCAAGGAAGTTGGTACAATCGAATTAAACGATGCGGTGTTTGGTGTGGAGATTAATGAACACCTGGTACACATGGCGGTTGTACAGCAGCTTGCAAACAAGCGTCAGGGTACACAGAAGGCAAAGACCCGCTCTGAGGTATCCGGCGGCGGCAGAAAGCCCTGGAGGCAGAAGGGAACCGGCCACGCAAGGCAGGGTTCAACCAGAGCGCCCCAGTGGAAGGGCGGCGGCATGGTGTTCGCTCCCGTCCCCAGGGATTATTCCTTCAAGATGAATAAGAAGGAAAAGAGAGCGGCGCTGAAGTCCGCGCTGACCAGCAAGGTGCAGGATACCAAGCTGATCGTTTTGGATGAGTTGAAGTTTGACGAGATCAAGACCAAAAACTTTGTCAATGTTATGAATAACCTGAAGGTGAACAAGGGCCTGGTGGTTCTGGCTGATAATGACAGCAACGTTATCATGTCCGCCAGGAACGTGGCTGCTGTTGACACCATTGTGGTAAACAGCATCAATGTATATGATGTTATGAAGGCCAACACCCTGGTGCTGACCAAGGATGCTGTAGCGAAGATTGAGGAGGTGTACGCGTAATGGCTGATATCAAATACTATGACGTAATCCTCAAACCGGTTGTAACCGAGAAGAGTATGGCCGGCATGGGTGAGAAGAAATACACTTTTCTGGTTCATCCAGAGGCAAACAAGTCCCAGATCAAGGAAGCTGTTGAGAAGATGTTCGAGGGCACCAAGGTAAAGGGTGTCAACACCATCAACTACGACGGCAAGAAGAAGAGACGCGGAATGGTGGTCGGCAGAACCGCCAAGACCAAGAAGGCAATCGTAACCCTCACCGCAGAGAGCAAGGACATTGAAATTTTTGCGGGATTATAAGATGGGTACTGATTAAAGTATGCGGCGCGTATGAGGGCGCTGCGCAAAGAATCATTGTAGAAAAGGAGATAGAACGATGGGAATTAAGACATACAATCCCTATACACCTTCCAGACGTAACATGACTGGTTCTGACTTTTCTGAGATTACCAAGAAGACTCCTGAGAAGAGCCTTTGCTATTCGCTGAAGAAGAACTCCGGCCGTAACAATCAGGGTAAGATCACTGTAAGACATCAGGGCGGCGGCGTCAGAAGACAGTACAGAGTTATTGATTTCAAAAGAAACAAGGACGGCATTCCCGCAATGGTTATCGGTATCGAGTACGATCCTAACAGAACTGCCAATATCGCGCTGATCTGCTATGCGGACGGCACCAAGTCCTATATCATTGCTCCCGAAGGGCTGACCGACGGCATGAAGGTTATGAATGGCCCCGAGGCGGAGGTCAGGCTGGGCAACTGCCTGCCTTTATCTGAGATTCCTGTAGGTACTCAGGTTCACAATGTTGAATTATATCCCGGCAAGGGCGGCCAGCTGGTTCGTTCCGCCGGTAACAGCGCACAGCTGATGGCCAAGGAAGGCAAGTACGCAACTCTGCGTCTTCCCTCCGGCGAGATGAGAATGGTTCCCCTGGTTTGCCGCGCAACCGTCGGTGTTGTGGGTAATGTGGACCACAACCTGATCAAGATCGGCAAGGCTGGACGTAAGCGCCATATGGGTATCCGCCCTACTGTCCGCGGTGCCGTTATGAACCCCAACGACCACCCTCATGGCGGTGGTGAAGGCAAGAATGGTATCGGTCGTCCCGGTCCCAGCACTCCTTGGGGCAAGCCTGCTCTGGGCCTGAAGACCCGCAAGAAGAAGGCTTCCGATAAGTTGATCGTGAGAAGACGTAACGGTAGGGCAATGAAGTAATGGGTTAAAATCAGTAATCGCCCGGATGGTATCTGTCCGAAATGGTACCGGCAGGGCGATTGCGGAACTCTAAATAGGAGGAGAGACAAATGGCTAGATCACTGAAAAAAGGACCTTTCGCTGATGAAAGTTTGCTGAAAAAGGTAGATGCGATGAACGCTTCCGGACAGAAGTCTGTTATCAAGACCTGGTCCCGCCGTTCCACGATTTTCCCTTCCTTTGTGGGACACACCATCGCTGTCCACGACGGAAGAAAGCATGTGCCTGTATATGTGACCGAGGATATGGTAGGCCACAAGCTGGGTGAGTTCGTTGCCACCAGGACCTATAGAGGTCACGGCAAGGATGAGAAGAAGTCCAAGGTTAGGTAACCAGCCGTGAGCTCACGGTCACGGCAAGGATGAGAAGAAGTCCAAGGTTAGGTAACCAGCCGTGAGCTCATGGTCACGGCAAGGATGAGAAGAAGTCCAAGGTTAGGTAACCAGCCGTGAGTTCACGGTCACGGCAAGGATGAGAAGAAGTCCAAGGTTAGGTAAGTAAAGCGTAGTAGTGGCGCATGGCTGCCCGGGAGGGTGGCCGACCTCTGCGGCGGCATGGGAACTATCACGCCGGATGAATGCTCCGGGATGATGCTCTGAGCGAATGTTCCAGGCACAATTTCCCGCCGCCCAGGAATAGATGCGGGTCTGTCTGCGGCCTGGCCGTAGCAGATGCGTTAGCTTGAAAACAACTTGAAAGTAGGAGGAAAATATCTATGGCTAAAGGACATAGAAGTCAGATCAAGAGAGAGAGAAATGCCCAAAAGGACACAAGACCCTCTGCTAAGTTATCTTATGCAAGAATCCCCGTCCAGAAGGCGTGTTTCGTACTGGATGCCATCAGAGGTAAGGACGTTGAGACCGCTCTGGGCATCTTGGCATACAATCCCAGATATGCTTCCAGCGTAATCGAGAAGCTGCTGAAGTCTGCAATCGCCAATGCGGAGAACAACAACGGTATGAACACCGAGAACCTGTATATCGCAGAGTGCTATGCAAACAACGGACCGATCATGAAGAGAGTTAGACCGAGAGCACAGGGCAGAGCTTATAGAATCGAGAAGAGAATGAGCCATATCACCATCGTGCTTGATGAGAAATAGGAGGAAGAATTATGGGACAGAAAGTTAATCCTCACGGCCTGAGAGTCGGCGTTATTAAGGATTGGGATTCCAAGTGGTACGCTGATGCAGAGTTCTCCGAATATCTGGTAGAGGACTACAACATCAGAAAGTTTTTAAAGAAGAAGTTATACAGCGCAGGTGTGTCCAAGATTGAGATCGAGAGAGCATCTGACAGGGTGAAGGTTGTCATCTATACCGCAAAGCCCGGCGTGGTAATCGGCAAGGGCGGCGCTGAGATCGAGATCACCAAGCAGGAGTTGACCAAGCTCACCGACAAGAAGGTTATGGTTGACATCAAGGAGATCAAGAGACCCGATAAGGATGCCCAGCTGGTGGCGGAGAACATTGCGCAGCAGCTGGAGAACCGTGTGTCCTTCAGACGCGCCATGAAGTCCTGCATGGGCAGAACCATGAAAGCCGGCGCTCTGGGAATCAAGGCAGCTTGTGCCGGACGTCTGGGCGGCGCTGATATCGCACGTACCGAATTTTACAGCGAGGGCACAATTCCCCTGCAGACACTGAGGGCGGACATCGACTATGGTTTTGCTGAGGCGGATACCACTTACGGTAAGGTTGGTGTCAAGGTTTGGATTTATAAAGGCGAGATTCTTCCTACAAAAGGAGAGCCGGTGGAAGGGAGCGATAAATAATGTTAATGCCGAAGAGAGTAAAGCGTCGTAAACAGTTCCGTGGCACCATGGCCGGTAAGGCTATGAGAGGAAACACCCTTACCTATGGTGAGTACGGTCTGGTAGCAACAGAGCCCTGCTGGATCAAGTCCAATCAGATTGAGGCGGCCCGTATTGCACTTACCCGTTATACAAAGCGTACCGGTAAGGTCTGGATCAAGATTTTCCCGGATAAGCCTGTAACTGCAAAGCCTGCTGAGACCCGTATGGGTTCCGGTAAAGGTACTTTGGAATATTGGGTAGCAGTTGTCAAGCCCGGACGCGTGATGTTCGAGATCGCTGGCGTTCCCGAGTCAGATGCCCGCGAAGCACTGCGTCTTGCTATGCACAAGCTTCCCTGCAAGTGTAAGATCGTATCGAAAGCAGATCTGGAAGGCGGTGTATCATAATGAAAACGAATAAGTATGTAGAGGATTTACAGACCAAGTCCGCAGCAGAATTGAACCAGGAACTGGTTGCTGCCAAGAAAGAACTTTTCAACTTGAGATTCCAGAACGCTACCAACCAGCTGGACAACACGGCAAGAATCAAGGAAGTCAGAAAGAACATTGCCCGTATCCAGACGGTGATCACCCAGAAAGCCAGAGCATAAGTAGCGGACGAAGAAAGGAGAATGGGTCGTGGAAAGAAATTTGAGAAAACAGCGTACTGGCAAAGTTGTCAGTGATAAGATGGATAAGACTATCGTTGTTGCAATCGAGAACCGTGTAAAGCATCCCCTTTACAAGAAGGTTGTGAAGAGCACCTACAAGCTGAAGGCTCATGACGAGAACAATGAGTGCAAAATCGGTGATACTGTTAAAGTGATGGAGACGAGGCCCCTGTCCAAGGACAAGAGATGGAGACTTGTCGAGATCATAGAGAGAGCAAAATAATTGTGCGGATAGATATCTATATAAACGGCGTTTGATTCCTGCGCGTTATGCCATTCGGCAAGTCCGCCGTTTATCGGGACGGTGTGCAAGAATTAGTCAATATATATATGTCTTACAGATATTTGGAAGGAGAATTAACATGGTTCAGCAGGAAACTAGACTGAAGGTTGCCGATAATACCGGTGCGAAGGAGCTTCTTTGCATTCGTGTTATGGGCGGCTCCACAAGAAGATATGCACAGATCGGCGATGTGATTGTTGCTTCGGTTAAAGATGCAACACCTGGCGGCGTTGTAAAGAAAGGCGATGTTGTCAAGGCAGTAGTTGTCCGTACTGTAAAGGGTGCCCGCCGCAAGGACGGCTCCTATATTAAGTTTGACGAGAATGCGGCAGTGATCATCAAAGACGACAAGACTCCCAGAGGAACTCGTATCTTTGGACCCGTAGCGAGAGAGCTTCGTGAGAAACAGTTTATGAAGATCGTTTCCCTGGCTCCCGAAGTATTGTAAGGAGGTGCGGCAATGGCATCGATGAAGATTAAAAAAGGCGACACAGTCAAAGTTATCGCCGGCAACAGAAAGATAAAGAATAAAGAAGGCAAGGTGATCTCCGTAGATCCCAAGAACGGCACGGTGCTTGTAGAGGGCCTGAACATGGTGACCAAGCACTCCAAGCCCAGCCAGGCTAACCCTAATGGCGGTATTATCCAGAAGGAAGCTCCTATGGATATCTCCAATGTGATGCTGGTCCACAAGGGACAGGCAACCAGGGTCGGCTTCAAGATGGATGGGGACAAGAAGGTTCGTTTCGCCAAGAAGACCGGCGAAGTGATCGACTAATCCCAGGAAGGAGGAAAGTAAACGTGAGTAGATTGAAAGATTTCTATAACAACGAGATCGTCGCAGCTATGACGAAGAAGTTTGGATATAAAAACGTGATGGAAGTTCCCAAGCTGAACAAGATCGTGATCAACATGGGCGTCGGCGAAGCCAAGGACAATGCCAAGGTGCTGGAGAACGCCGTGCATGACATGGAGACCATCACCGGCCAGAAGGCGGTTCTGACCAAAGCCAAGGGGTCCATCGCTAACTTCAAGATCCGTGAGGGTATGAACATCGGATGTAAGACCACTCTGCGCGGCGAGAAGATGTATGAGTTCCTGGATCGTCTGGTGAACCTGGCGCTTCCCCGTGTGCGTGACTTCCGGGGTGTGAATCCCAATGCTTTTGACGGCAGAGGCAACTATGCCCTGGGCATCAAGGAGCAGATCATTTTTCCTGAGATCGAGTACGACAAGATCGACAAGACCAGAGGCATGGACATCATTTTCGTAACAACTGCTAAGACGGACGAAGAGGCGCGTGAGTTATTGACACTGTTCAACATGCCCTTCGCCAAATAATAAGGAGGTAAATTCTCATGGCAAAGACATCTATGAAGATTAAGCAGCAGCGCAAGCCCAAGTTTTCCACTCAGGCTTATACCCGCTGCAAGATTTGTGGCCGTCCACATTCAGTTCTCAAAAAATACGGAATTTGCAGAGTTTGCTTCCGTGAGTTAGCATACAAGGGTCAGATCCCCGGCGTTAAGAAAGCAAGTTGGTAAGGAGGAGGAAAAACCATGGCACTGAGCGATCCTATTGCAGATATGCTTACAAGAATCCGTAACGCGAATACTGCAAAACACGACACTGTTGATGTTCCTGCTTCTAAGATGAAGTTGGCAATCGCCGACATCCTTTTAGAGGAGGGCTATATTAAGAAGTATGATATCATTGAGAACGGCAGTTTCAAGACCATCCACATCGCCTTGAAGTACGGCGCTGACAAGAATGAGAAGATGATCACCGGTCTTAAGAGAATCTCCAAGCCGGGCCTGCGTGTGTATGCCGGCAAGGATGAGTTGCCCAGGGTGCTGGGTGGACTTGGCATTGCAATCATTTCCACCAACCAGGGCGTTATCACTGACAAGAAGGCAAGGGAACTGCAGGTAGGCGGCGAAGTACTGGCTTTTGTGTGGTAAGCGGACTTGGACGAAACGGTTTTTCTAAGGCGTCAAGGAACGCCGCCTAAGAAAAACTATGTTTGTCCTGAAGAATGTCTCTGTGAGCCATTCTTCAAGTAAGGTCAAGGTATATGGAGCTATATAACAGGTTATATAGAATATTAAACAGGAGGTACGGGCATGTCACGTATAGGAAGAATGCCAATCGCAATCCCCGCAGGTGTAACTGTGGACATTGCAGAAAATAATAAAGTGACTGTAAAAGGTCCCAAGGGTACTCTGGAGAGAGTATTACCCGCAGAGATGGAGATCAAGCTGGAGGGAGCAGAGGTACATGTTACCCGTCCCAACGACCTGAAGAAGATGAAATCCCTTCATGGCCTGACCAGAACTCTGATCAACAACATGGTAGTCGGCGTTACCCAGGGCTACGAGAAGAAGCTGGAGGTAAACGGTGTAGGTTACAGGGCTGCCAAGGCCGGTAAGAAACTGACCTTGTCCTTGGGATATTCTCATCCGGTAGAGATGGAAGACCCCGAAGGGATCGAGACTGTCGTTGAAGGACAGAACGTAATCCTTGTCAAGGGTATTGATAAAGAAAAAGTTGGCCAATTCGCAGCTGAAATCAGAGACAAGAGAAGACCTGAGCCTTACAAGGGCAAGGGCATCAAGTATGCTGATGAAACGATCAGACGTAAAGTTGGTAAGACCGGTAAGAAATAACAGATAAGGAGAGTATGAAAATGGTTAGTAAGGAATCCAGACAGGAAGTTCGTGTTAAAAAGCACATGAGAGTTCGCAACCGTTTCAGTGGTACTGCTGAAAGACCCCGTCTTGCGGTGTTCAGAAGCAATAATCATATGTATGCTCAAATTATCGACGATACTGTTGGTAACACATTAGTATCTGCATCCACTCTTGAGAAAGCAGTTAAGGCAGAGCTGGAGAAGACCAATAACGTTGATGCAGCAGCATATTTAGGAACAGTCATTGCTAAGAGGGCAATCGAAAAGGGTATTACGAAAGTTGTTTTTGACAGAGGCGGCTTTATATACCAGGGCAAGATCGCAGCATTAGCTGACGCAGCCAGAGAAGCTGGCTTGGAATTCTAGGAAAGGAAGGAAATATCATGAAGCAGACAATCATAGATGCAAGCCAGTTGGAATTGAATGATAAAGTTGTCGTAATCAAGCGTGTTGCCAAGACTGTAAAGGGCGGACGCAATATGCGCTTCACCGCATTGGTGGTAGTTGGTGACGGCAATGGCCATGTAGGCGCCGGACTGGGCAAGGCTGTAGAAATTCCCGAAGCAATCCGCAAGGGTAAGGAAGATGCCATGAAGCACCTCGTTACCATCGCTATGGACGAGAACAACTCCATCACACATGATTTCATCGGAAAGTATGGTTCTTCCAACGTGCTGCTGAAGAGAGCTCCCGAAGGTACCGGTATCATCGCAGGTGGTCCCGCGCGTATCGTTTGTGAGTTGGCAGGTATCAAGAATATCCGTACCAAGTCCCTGGGCTCTAACAACAAGCAGAACGTGGTCCTGGCAACTATCAGCGGTCTCAGTCAGCTGAAGTCTCCCGAAGAGGTGGCAAGAAACCGCGGCAAGTCCGTGGATGAGATCTATGCCTAAGCTGAGGGCGTGAAAGGAGAAGGAAGAAATCATGGCAGATAAGATGTTAAAGGTGACTTTGGTAAAGTCTACCATCGGTGCTGTTCCTAAGAACAGGAAAACAGTTGAGTCCATGGGACTCAGAAAGCTGAATCATTCTGTTGTCCTTCCTGATAATGCGGCTACCAGAGGCCAGATTCGTCAGGTTGGTCACATGTTAAAAGTTGAAGAAGTAGAAGCATAAAGAGAAGGAGGTGTCAACATGGAATTATCCAATTTAAGACCTGCGGAAGGCTCCAAGAAGAGCGATAATTTTAGAAGAGGTCGTGGACACGGTTCAGGCAATGGTAAGACAGCCGGCAAGGGACACAAGGGCCAGAAGGCTCGCTCCGGAGCTCCCAGGATCGGTTTTGAAGGCGGCCAGATGCCTTTATACAGACGTATCCCCAAGAGAGGGTTCAAGAACAGGAACACCAAGGAGATCGTGGCAATCAATGTCAGCATGTTGGAGCGTTTTGAAGACGGCGCTACTGTAGACATTCAGGCATTAAAGGAAGCCGGAGTAATCAAGAACCCCAGAGATGGCGTAAAGATACTCGGAAACGGAGAACTTACCAAGAAGCTCAACGTGAAGGTGAACGCGTACAGCGAGTCCGCAAAGGAGATGATTGAGGCACTTGGTGGAACTGCTGAGGTGATCTGATGCTAACAACCTTAAAGAATGCATTCAAAATTAAAGAGATAAGGACCAAGATCCTTTTTACGCTGGCAATGTTGGTTGTGATCCGTCTGGGATCACAGCTGCCTGTGCCGGGCGTGAACAGGGCTTTCTTCTCAGACTGGTTTGCTCAGCAGACAGGTGATGCATTTAGTTTCTTTGACGCGATAACGGGCGGATCATTTATAAATATGTCTATCCTGGCCTTGAATATCAGTCCTTATATCACTTCTTCCATCATTATGCAGCTTTTGACTATCGCTATTCCCAAACTGGAGGAGATGCAGCGGGACGGTGAGGATGGAAGAAAGAAAATTGCTTCCATTACCAGATATGTGACCGTAGTGTTGGCTGTGGTACAGGCTGCCGCGATGTCTATCGGGTTCGGCAGACAGGGCTTGCTGATGACGTACAATGCGCTTAATGTGATCACTTGTATCGCCGCGCTCACCGCAGGCAGCGCTTTTATGATGTGGGTGGGTGAGCGTATTACCGAGAAGGGGATTGGCAATGGTATTTCCATTGTACTGGTCATAAATATTGTATCCAGGCTTCCCCAGGATCTTGCCAATCTGTTTGAGCAGTTTGTGGTTGGCAAGTTTGGTAGCGCGCCGGCTACAGCTGTGTTGTCAGCCTGTGTCATCATAGTTATTATTATTTTGATGGTTGTATTGGTTATTGTGTTGAATGCAGGTGTGCGTAAGATTCCTGTTCAGTATGCAAAAAAGGTCCAGGGCAGGAAGATGGTTGGCGGACAGACTTCCAATATTCCGCTGAAGGTCAATACTTCCGGTGTAATCCCGGTGATCTTTGCCTCTTCCATCATGCAGACACCGATTATTATCTGTAACTTTGCAGGTTATCAGGGAACGGGTTTTTGGGGAGAGATACTCAAGGGACTGAATCAGAATTACTGGTGCAATCCCAGTCAGCCAATCTATTCCATCGGTATGCTGGTATATATCCTGTTGGTAATTTTCTTTGCATACTTCTATACATCCATCACCTTCAACCCGTTGATGGTGGCGGATAATATGAAGAGGCAGGGCGGCTTTATTCCTGGTATCAGACCGGGCAAGCCCACCAGCGATTACCTGACCAGGGTGCTGAATTACCTGATCTTTATCGGAGCCGTGGGACTGGTTATTATCGCCATACTGCCGTATATTTTCAGCGGTCTGTTCGGCGCACACATTTCCTTTGGCGGAACCAGCCTGATCATTATTGTCAGCGTTATTCTGGAGACCATGAAACAGGTGGAGTCCCAGATGCTGGTGCGCAACTATAAGGGCTTTTTGAACGATTAATACTGTTTTGGACTAAGGATATATCATAACGGATGAAAACGGAATAGGTATATGATTTTATGATGATATGAATACTTATTCCGTTTTCAGAAATACTACATATAGCAGATCATTGTGGTGGAAATTTTCCCATAGGGATTTGGTACAACATTCTTCCTTTGGCCGGGATGTTGATTGACTGCCGAAAAAGATAATCAACATGCTGCGAGCTATGGAGCGCTTTTGGATATATGATATTTATTAGTACCAATATTAATGCGCTTATAACAGCTATATGATCTATGGAGAAATGTTTTTCTGTAAATTGAATCTTATTTTGCAGCATGACATCATGGCGTGCATAATATATTGATTAATAAATATCTAACATTCCAAGAAATTTTAGAACCACCGGTCTTTATATGCGGCGGATTGAAGTTTCGTCTAAAGAGATGGCGTATCATATGAGAAAATAAACGCTATGCTATAATCTATTTCCGATAAATTGGGGAAAATATCGCCCTTCCCATGGTGATATATCTGCAATCCAAAAATTCCATTTATAAATAAGAATCTATATTAAGCTACCGGGGAACTATTTACGTATAGATATTCGTGGAAAATGTACGGAAACGGCGTAAATCGTTGTATGATGGCTTCTTAGTTGAAGCGTGTTATTATTCCAGGGAAATTTTGTTATATTGTCAGATACAGGGATTCTTATTTTTGCAAACATGAGGCGGCGAAAAGTTTATGGAAAATAGAATAAATAATATTGGCAAGCTGGAGTCCTGTGTACAGAAGTATCTGGGGGAAGAGAATTATGAGCTGGCCAGTAAATGGTATTCCCTTGCATTGTCTCCGAGATGGGATTATGTTGTATTTATGGTGCGCAGGGCCTATCTGCTGGCGCTTATTATGGAGGAGATTGATGGACAGTCAATGGAAAGCAAAAGCGGCGCCTGTTTTCTCACAGACAGTTCCTTTTGCTCCCGCAGCCGTGAATTGGCGGAGATATACCGCAATACACACTGCTTTCCAAGCATATTGGTATGTGACGACGCACTGTCCCACGGCAGGAATGTAAACAGCTTTCTGGAAAGCATGGAAGACGGCGTATTGGAGATATTGAAGGAGACGGACGCGGAATACTTTGATGAAGATTTGATCAGAACCCGGTTCGCCCACGCCGTGACAATTTTGGTTATGGCAAAGACAAATACGCAGCTGCTTCTTTTTGACAGATACGCGATGAGCCTGTACAGCTTCCAAAACCGAAGTATCGCGCAGCTGCATGACCTCTCCTGCCGACTGTCCACGCTGATATCCCATTCGGGGCTGGCTAACGCGTCCTATATTTTTTCGGAGCGCATAGCCAGGAGGCGGTTTGAAGCGTGCGAGGGGTACGGCTTCAAGAAAACGGTTTATCAGAATGTTGCGGAATATACCCATATAGAATATGTCCGTGTGCAAGATAAAATCAAGGCCGTTTTTACGTTGCGGGCTATACCCGACCGGCACAATCCCAGAGAGTACCGGGTAATCCCTTTTATCTTCATGCCCAATCTGGGGCCTGAGGAGACGGACAGCTTGTGGCATGTATTACAGGGCAGACTGCGAAACTCCATGGGAAACGGGGGAGATGAATTTGTGGCGCATCTGGAGAGGCTGAAGGATCTGGAGGGAATGAGAAACTTTAACGAATGGATCACATTGATTCTCAGTCAGGTTCTGTTAAAGGATTTTAACCGTAAATACGATATTGTAGTAGGCAAGGAGCAGTTTCGGAAACAGCTTCATTCCCTGGCAAGGAATTATGATGTGACAGGGTTAAAGAATACGGAAAAATATCTGAAAAGGGCTTTGACAGAGATCGATCTGGACAAGGAAGAACTGGAAAATATAATTGTCCGATGCGTTAAGGAGGAGAAAGAGATATGCCAGATTTCCCACAAGAACTGCGTCTCCGCACAGGAGATGGCCGACAGACTGGAGGATTATTGGTACAATATCGCAATAAGTGAGGAAAAGGCGATAAGGGGCGCATTAAGGCGCCTGTACAATGAATCCGCGGAATATCTGCGGAGAAGGGTAAGGGGATGCGCTTCTACGCTGGGCGAACTTTTTGGCGGGTGTGATGAGAACGGCATTGACTGGGGTTTTTCATTCTTTTTGCAGATGATGGATGCCGGGATTATAGGCGTGTCTTCCTATACCGCCAGAAACAGCAGAGTGGAGGGCTTTGAGCAGTTTGTAAAAGCGGGGGAGATGTCGCTGCTTTTGTATCCCCTGCGCATGATGGAATATATACCCCTGCTCATTGAGATTCATCAACTCTGCTCAAAGCTTGAATGGGATTGGCAGGAAGAAGCCGCAGAGTATTGCAAAAGCGTCTACAGCGGGATGAGTACAAGGGAAACGGGCAGGGTGAAGGAGTTCATCGACAAACTCAAGGCCGGGGGGCAGAGTCCGGAGGAATGGGATATCAATTATGACAATAGAGTGCAGTATCTGAATGCCGATGCTGAGGAAAGAGAAAATCATATTCGGCAGATAGGCGCCTTGTTGGACTTCAGGGTAAAGAGAAACAGGCATCTGCGCAATTTCGAAAACTATAAAAACGAAGTGATTTTCGGATAGTGCGGACGGCGGCAGGGAGTGCGTATGAAAAAAATATATATCTACCAGGGTGACGAGAACCGGGCAAAAATAGAAGAAGGGCTGCGGGAGGATATTTTTTTCGCGGATGTCTATAAGCGGGCGGAGGAGATTCTCAGGGAACTTCTTGAAGAGTCAAAGGAATATAAGAATATTACGGAAAAGGTGGATTGCGAGAACACACAGTATCAGCGCATGGGGAACAATATAATTGCCTTTTGCGCCTCAAGGGGTCAGGGCAAAACCAGCGCCATGAAATCCTTTGCCAAGTATTTGAGCAACGGCTATGAGGACAATAACCGTATACTGGATAAACGCATTCCCGTGGAGAACTCTTTTGTGGTACTGGATTCTGTTGATCCGGCGGCGCTGGACAGCGGAGAATCCCTGATCAGGGTGGTCATATCCAGAATATTTTATCTGCTGGAGAAAAAATGCGGGGATAACTATAACTATTTCAGGAGCAGCCAGGAAAAAAACAGACTGCTGGAATTATTTCAGGAGTGTTACGGCGGCATCGACTATCTGCGGGGGAAGAAGCAGCGGGATGACAGTCAGGATGATCTGGAGTGTCTGGCGGCGCTGGGAAACAGCGCCAGGCTTAAAATGAATCTGATCGAATTGATCAATTTGTTTTTAAGGATCTATACGCGAAACGGTGCCCAGACGAGGGATGAGGATGCCAGAAACAGATTTTTGGTGGTTCCGATAGATGATGTGGACATCTGTACGGCGGATATTTACGGATGCTGTGAGGAGATCAGGAACTATCTCACACTGCCCAATGTCATTGTCCTGCTGGCAGCGGACTATGAACAGCTGCACCGGGTGATTCTGCAAAAATACCTGCAGATCAACAGGGGAGTTGTGGAATACGAACCTGCTTTTAAGAAGGAATGCATCAAGCAGGCTTCCGTATATCTGCTGAAGCTGCTGCCCAATAACCATGTTATTGACCTGCCCGAATATGGCTCAATTCCGGAGAGTGTGTGGAAGGGATTGAAGCTGGTCTATTATAAGAGGGCAAACGGCACAGAGGCCGCGTATGCGGATATGCTGGAGGAAACCTCGAAGGTATGCGACAATTTGCAGCAGCAGATTATTAAGATTATATATGACAGGACGGGAGTGATTCTCTGGGACGACGGGGGCGGCTTTTCCAGGTTTGTGCCGCAGAACATGAGAGAGTTGACACAGCTTATTAAGAAAATGACAAAAGGCCCTGAGATTGATTTTCGGAAGCTTTATCGCCTGGACCTGGAAGGCGAGCCCCTGACAGATGAGGAGGAGGAAACAGCAGCAGGCGCTTTATTGAATAACATATACCTGTTTAAAAGCTTCTTTCTGGATAACTGGTGCATCAATAATATGACTCCGATGCAGTTCATTGAGTTAAGGGATTGGATCCGCGCCCTGGAGAAGAGAAAACGAAGCGGAATATTCGATTATAAGCTGGATGATATGCTGGAGAGAAAAGAAAGCGCGCGGGATGAAGGTGGCAAAGAAGCGTACAGCCTTGGCGATGACAGGCCGCCTGGGCAGATACCCTGGGATTATATCGCCATGTATCTTACCATATTCCTGAACGAGTGGTTTGCGGAGGCGTTGCTGGACAAGGAGCAGTACAAAAGGATCGCTGCGTTCCTGGACGGGGAAAACAGTCTGCTGCAATATCCAATGAAACACTATCCGGAAAATCCTTATAATATATTTTACTTTCAGATTGAAGAGGATTGGTTTGAACATGACAACCTTAAAGGCAGCTTTTTGGAACATTTTTGCAGTGAGAATGGGGATAAGCGATATTTTGATTTTTTCAGCCCGTGGCGCAATACACTTCTTGGCGGTTTCAAAGCGGAGCCGAGACCGATTGACGAAGAAGGAAATAATACTCCGGAAGCGGATAATGCCGGCGACGAATATGGTAAGCGCATTCAGGATATGCTGCTGCCGCTGAAAACCATTATTTCAAATTGCGGGATTTATTGCCATTTCAGGGAAAAGATAAAAAGAGATTTTTGGGAAACGACCAACAATCCTAATTGGCGGCAGACTATTAAGATTTTTTTTGAAGAAGATACCTGGCTTCGTCATCTGGATTTTCTGCGGCTGGTGCCGAATAACCTGGAGATTTTATCACAGCACTATCTTTCGATGGAAACAACGTGGTATGGGGCATTTCTCGCCAATCCGGAAAATTTGAGACGATATGTAGAGGAATATTTGGAAAGTAAGAGCCGGATATTTGGCGATGCGGACATCAAAGACGAAGAACTGTCGGAGGTTTTGGCTGACTGGGAAAATAATAATTGGACTTCGTTTGCGGGAATTATCAGGAGAGCTTTTCTGGAGGACTGTGTGGACAGAAGTCAATTGAGGGAGCTGGTGGTGGCGCAGCAGATTATTGCGTCAAAGCGGAGGGAAGTAGACGAACTGCTCAGTCATAAGATCGAGACGGAAGCCGATATAAAAAAGGCGCGCAAATTGATAGCGGAAGTCCGGGAGGAATATCAGAGAGCCATAAAAGAACCGAAGTCCGCTCAGGACCAGGAAGCCGTAAGCGGCAAAGCCAAAAGCAGAAAATCGGAGAAAAAAGAGCCGGCCGGACAAAAGGGAACGGCCGCGCTGGAGGAAGAGATAACTTCGGAAGAGGCGGATAACAGCCAGACGGATGAAGAACAATAATTCTGGCGGACAGAGGACGGAGAATGCATCAGGACAGAGAGGATTTGGACATTCTGTTTCGCAGGACGCTCCCCGAGAGGGCGCTTGCGAGGCTAAGCAGCGAGTGCGGTATAAGGGACGCGGGGCAGGGCGGCCTGACGGCGAACTATGATTCGGATACATACCAGCATCTGGCATTTGGCGCGCAGATGGAATATTCGGAAGACGAAACAGTCATACGATACAGAGCCCTGAGGGATTCCTTTTCCGCGCATGGTCGTGAGGGGATTTTTGCCCTGCTGTATCAATACGCCGATGCCGTTTTGACAAAACGGGACGGAGTACTGGCGTGCAGAACGGAGGAGGTACTGGGATGGAATTCCATTACCAAGCGCTTGGGACAGGATCTGTTTACGACTGCATGGCTGGCCCATATGGACTGCGAATGGGCGCAGCATGAAGAAATGCATCAATTTACCTGGCAGGCAGTGCTTCCCGTGGATGATATCCGCTTAAACGGTATGCTGAAAAAAGGTACCGCGGAGAACCATTTTCATCTGCACGGCTCCACGCAGTCCTTTGCGTTATCCTGGGCCAGCCTGATGAATCATCCGGATCAAATAGGGGCCTTCCTCAGGGAGGAAGGGAACTTTAAAGTAAACCGAAATATACATATGGCAAGGGGAGAGTCCGATAATGTTCTTGCATGGGAGGAACGGCTGGTATATGCTGCAATGATTCGGGCGCTGCTCTTTGAAAAAATGGCGGACAGTTCCGGCGGCCGGGGCGGGCAGGGTGTGGAAGAGACATTCAAGGAAATGGACCGTGCGCTGGCGAAGACCGTCAAGGCAAAACAGCTTGTAGAGCGGCTCCGAAACATCTACGGAGTCAAATTCAGGCAGCCCGGCCATACATATAAATGTCTGGATTACGCTATAAGCGAAAAAAGCTATGCCGTGCGGGATGCGGATCACAACCGTCTGCTGGCGGGGGAGAGGGCTTTTCTGTACAAATGCTTTCTGGCGATCTACCAGAGGAGCGGCAGTGATGAGGAAAACACATTTTCCGCTTTTGAAAAGGAGTTATTTTATGTATATCTTCTGATAAAGCATAATTTCCGAAGCGAGTTGATCCAGGTAAATCATAAGATCGGATTTTATAATTTCTCAAAATATCAGGACCGCAAGAACCAATTTTTTATCAGATACGGCGAGTATTTTGCGGAGGCACAGCGTCTGGCTGTAGTTGCGGCGATACACGAAAACTATATCGAGTCCTTTGAGAGCAGGATTATGGTCAGGGCATCGCGGTACAGATTGTGGAGAGACGTTAAAACACTGGATCGGTGTATAAGCTTCCCAGAACCTGCCCAAAATAACAATGTTTATTATGTGGCGCACTTCCCCAAAAAAGCGTTTACGGAAAAAGAGTTTTCCGATAAACCAAAGCTGTGCCAGAACCCAAGAAACGCGGGCACACGTAAAAATGCGGAAAAATGTGCCAGACAGCTGCGCGGTTACCTGATGATGGAACAGGGAACGCGGCAGAGGATTTTGGGCATAGACGCGTGCTCCAACGAGATTGGCTGCCGTCCGGAGACATTCGCCACAGAGTTTCGTTACCTGCGCAAGGTATCGGAACTTTGCTATAATGTCCCGTGGTTCCGCACTCCCATAGAAAACTATGAGGAATTGGGCGTCACATATCATGCGGGAGAGGATTTCCTGGATATAACGGACGGAATACGCGCGATCGACGAGGCCATGACTTTTTTGGAGATGCGTTCAGGAGACCGCCTGGGACATGCCATTGCCTTGGGAATCGCGCCCATTGATTACTACAGGGAAAAGCGGGGAATAATCTATCTGACCAAACAGGACTATCTGGATGATCTAGTATGGCTGCTGTATCGGTCGCTGGAATGGAACGTCGCTCTGGAGGCTGACCACAGGGAGGAGATGCGCAGAAAGGCAAGGGAACTTTTCGGGGAATTATATGAGAGCAGAAAAAGCGAGATAGCGTATTGGCATTGCGGGGATATTCTGGATATCTATTATGACAGCTGGAAACTGCGGGGCGATCATCCGCGGGCTTACTGCACGGGCGAACACAAAGTGATTGACAGACTGCGCCTGGACCCGTATGAGCGGTTTATGGACAGGGGAAAGGATGATAAGGAATTGCGGCAGCTTCGTCAGAACAAGCTTACCTGCCTGCTGTATTACTGGTATCACTATGATGCGCGTGTCAAGGAAAAGGCATTGTGCCCGGAGCGCTTTGAAGTAAGCGGGTGGTACATAGAATTTGTCTCAAAGATGCAAAAAGCATTGCGCAGACGCATAGCCGAGAAGGGAATAGGTATCGAATGTAATCCCACGTCAAACGTATTGATTGGCAGTTTTGTCTATTACAGCAGGCATCCGATTCTGACGTTTAACAGGCAGTACATGAGCGGACAGGAAGAAGAGCCCAATCTATGGGTGTCGATTAATACGGATGATATTGGCGTATTTGACACTTCCCTGACAAATGAGTATGCGCTGCTGTTTGAGGCCGTAGTGAGACAGAGACATGAAGAAAACAAAAGGAACGATGACGTAATATATGAGTATCTGGATTCTTTGCGCCAGAACGGTCTTGATATGGCCTTTAAGAATCGCGGGTGGAGAAAGCGGACGGGAGGGACGGGTGATAACGGCGTTGAAACGGTGCGGGGACACTGGTGGGATTAAGGTCATAAAAAATCTGAATTACATATTGCAATCACTGGGTGAAATGGGTAAAATAGTAATGTTATGAAGGTAAATCGAACGGTCGGGTATACGGCAGAAAGAGGTTAATATGAAGATAATTATGTTAGGTGCGCCTGGCGCAGGCAAGGGAACACAGGCTAAGATGATTGCGGAGAAGTATGGGATTCCTCATGTATCCACCGGGGATATCTTCAGGGCCAATATCAAGAACGGCACACAGCTGGGAATGGAAGCCAAGAAGTATATGGATCAGGGGCTGTTGGTGCCAGATGAATTGACCGTGAAGATCCTGCTTGACCGAGTGGCTCAGGAAGATTGTAAGAACGGCTATGTACTGGATGGTTTTCCCCGTACCATACCCCAGGCGGAGGTGCTGGACAAAGCGCTGGCTGAACTGGGAGAGGAGATTGACTATGCCGTCAATGTGGATGTGCCTGACGAGAACATCGTGAAGAGGATGTCCGGAAGAAGGGCATGTCTGTCCTGCGGCGCAACCTACCATGTGGAGCATATTCCCCCCAAGCAGGAGGGTGTCTGTGACAATTGCGGCCAGTCCCTGGTGCTGCGTGATGACGATAAGCCGGAGACCGTGCAGAACCGCCTGAAGGTATATCACGACCAGACGCAGCCTTTGATTGATTTCTATACCGCCAAGGGTGTACTCAGGACTGTAGACGGAACCGTGGATATGAAGGATGTTTTTGAGGCAATTGTTTCTATTTTGGACTGATGGTGCAGGGAATGCCCTGGCAGATTGGTAAGTAAGGCGTGGAAAGAGGATATTCGGTATGGCAGTGACGATTAAATCGGAGAGAGAGATAGAATTGATGCGGGAGTCCTGCAGGCTTCTGTCCATTGTACACAAGGAGATGGAGGAGGCTATAAGGCCCGGTATGTCAACCAAGGACATTGATATCCTGGGTGACACCTTGATCCGGAAGATGGGGTGTATTCCCAATTTCAAGAATTATCATAGATATCCGGCCTCCATATGTGTGTCAGTAAACGATGAGGTGGTGCATGGGATCCCCAGCAAGCATCGCATTTTACAGGAGGGCGATATTGTCAGTCTGGACGCGGGGCTGATTTATAAGGGCTATCATTCCGATGCCGCCCGCACACATGCGGTTGGAAAGATCAGTCCCCAGGCACAGCAGTTGATAGATGTAACTAAGCAGTGCTTTTTTGAAGGAATAAAGGTGGCGAAAGCGGGCAATTATCTATTTGACATCTCCAATGCCATTGATGCCTATGCCACTTCCTTCGGGTATGGCATAGTGCGGGAGTTGGTGGGACACGGAATCGGCACGGCGCTGCATGAGGATCCCCAGATTCCCAACTTTGCCCAGAGGCGCAGGGGCCCCAAGCTTCGGGCCGGCATGACCCTGGCTGTGGAGCCTATGATCAATATGGGCGCGGCGGACGTGGTATGGCTGGACGACGATTGGACGGTGGTGACCGAGGACGGTTCCCTGTCGGCCCACTATGAGAACACGATTCTTATCACGGACGGGGAGCCGGAAATATTGACACTGTATTAATAACTCCGCGGCTGTTAGTGAGTCGAAAACGGATGTGGGCGGGAATATGATAAATAAGGGGAAAAGCTATGACAGGACATTTTGCGACGGCCAAAGCAGGTCATGACGCAGGGGGGTTATATGTCATCGTGGGTGAGGATGAGGCATATGTTTATCTTTGTGACGGCAGTCTGCGCGGTATGGCCCATCCCAAAAAGAAGAACCGCAGGCATATCCAGATTATAAAGGAAACGGTGGATCAGAATATCTTAAACCGCTTATTAAGGAAAGAAACAGTATTTGATCATGAGATTAAGTATGCCATAAAACAGTATTTGGCCACCAGGTAATTCCGAGCGGTACAGGTAGAGAGCCGTAAGGACTGCCCGGACAGGGCCTTGAAAGGAGAGTGTATATGTCTAAGAGCGACGTGATCGAAATCGAAGGTACCGTGGTGGAGAAACTGCCCAATACCATGTTCCAGGTGGAACTGGAGAACGGGCACAGGGTACTGGCGCATATCAGCGGTAAGCTGCGTCAGAACTTTATCCGTATTCTGCCCGGCGATAGAGTTACTTTGGAACTGTCCCCTTATGATTTGTCCAAGGGACGCATCATCTGGAGAGATAAGTAATCCAGGTGTGCTATAATTAGGAAAAAAGATGAATTTTACAGGAAAAAGTACTTGCATTACCAAAAAGTGCATGTTATAATGTAAAACGGTCTTTTTTGAAAGGAGGGTTTAACGTGAAGGTTAGATCATCAGTAAAACCGATTTGCGAAAAGTGCAAAATCATCAAGAGAAAAGGACGCATCAGAGTTATTTGTGAGAATCCGAAACACAAGCAGAGACAGGGATAATCACCGCCTGATCACAGCATTTTGATCAGGTATGTGAGTTCTTGTCCAGTTATTATGTGCGGCTGAACCAGCCCGTTTTCAGAGGGGCTGATTATCATAGAACTGGGATAGGGCTTACGGAGATTACTTCTTGATTATCTGGACGTGGACGAAGGCGTTCAGAGAAGATCGGATTAGTAACTTAAGGCGTCCGGTTGGGTGAAAGCCCCAATCAATTAGTAACAGGCGTACAATAACAGACCAGATAAGTACGCAGCGTTTAGTTCCGCATGAGCGGAAGCGCAAAGAAAATGGAGGAAACGTAAATGGCTCGTATCGCAGGTGTTGACTTACCTAGGGAAAAACGAATCGAAATCGGTTTGACTTACATCTATGGCATCGGTAGAGTAAGCGCAAACAAAATCTTGGCGGAGGCAGGCGTGAATCCTGATACCCGTGTAAGAGACGTAACTGACGAGGAAGTGAAGAAGATCAGCGAGGCAATCGAGAAGCTGAATATTATGGTTGAGGGTGATCTCCGCAGAGAGACCGCTCTGAACATCAAGAGATTGCAGGAGATCGGCTGCTATCGCGGCATTCGTCATCGTAAAGGTCTGCCCGTCCGCGGCCAGAACACGAAGAACAACGCCAGGACCCGCAAGGGACCCAAGCGCACCGTTGCAAACAAGAAGAAGTAAGCTGGATGTAATACATCCAAATACGTATTAAAAAAGTAATTATGCTTCGTAGGACAATGATTATTAGGAAAGTAGGTTAGTTTAAAATGGCAAAAGTTGCAAAGAAAGTAACAAAGAAACGTGTCAAGAAAAACGTTGAACGGGGACAGGCACATATCCAGTCATCTTTTAACAACACAATTGTTACATTGACTGACGCGGAGGGCAATGCTTTGAGTTGGGCGAGTGCCGGTGGTCTTGGTTTTAGAGGTTCAAGGAAATCTACTCCGTATGCTGCGCAGATGGCAGCAGAAACAGCCACAAAAGCAGCACTGGTGCATGGGCTTAAGACCGTAGACGTGTTTGTAAAGGGTCCCGGTTCGGGACGTGAGGCTGCAATCAGAGCTTTGTCTGCCTGCGGCCTGGAGGTGACAAGTATCCGTGACGTAACTCCGGTTCCTCACAATGGATGCCGTCCGCCCAAGAGGAGACGTGTATAGTAGATAGGATGGCGTGGGAAGCAGTTGGAAGAAGGTACCGGCAGCATGGCTGCGGCTGCGCTGCGGTATTGTAAACATCTATATTAAAAGGAGAAAATAGAAATGGCAGTTAATCGTGTACCTGTGTTAAAGAGATGCAGAGCATTAGGTTTGGAGCCTTCTTATCTGGGTTATGATAAGAAATCCAATAGAACCAACGCAAGAGCGGGCAAGAAGGTAAGTGAGTATGGCCTGCAGCTGCGTGAGAAGCAGAAGGCAAAATTCATTTATGGCGTATTGGAGAAGCCCTTCCACAACTACTATATAAAGGCTGATAGAATGAAGGGTATGACCGGTGAGAATCTGATGGTGATGCTGGAGAGCAGACTGGACAATGTGGTGTTCAGAATGGGCTTCGCAAGAACCAGGAGAGAGGCTCGTCAGGTTGTGGGCCATAAGCATGTGACCGTCAACGGCAGGGTGGTAAATATTCCTTCTTACCTGATCAAGGCCGGCGACGTGATTGAGATCAAGGAGAGTGCAAGATCCTTACAGAGATACAAGGATATCGTGGAGGTTACCGGCGGCAGGCTGGTGCCCGAATGGATGGATGCAGATATTGAGGCCCTGAAGGGAACCGTCAAGAATCTTCCTACCAGAGAGATGATCGATGTACCTGTAGACGAGATGTTGATTGTCGAGTTATATTCTAAGTAATCCATGTCCATATTCTCGACAAAGAATGGCCGTATGGCCATATATGCTGTGAAGGCCATTATTTTTATAGTATATAGAGACAACAGGATTCGTAAACAGCCGATTCTCTTTTGGTGTCATGTGCCGAAAGAGAATCGGCAGGACTCTAATTAGGAGGGTATTTGCAGTGTTTGATTTTGAAAGACCGAATATTGAGGTTGTTGAGATCTCAGAAGATAAGAAATACGGTAAATTCGTAGTAGAGCCTTTGGAAAGAGGTTACGGCATCACCCTTGGCAACTCTCTGAGAAGAATCATGCTATCTTCTTTGCCGGGCGCAGCAGTGAGTCAGGTAAAGATCGAGGGCGTGTTACATGAGTTCAGTTCCATCCCCGGCGTGAAGGAGGATGTGACGGAGATCATCATGAATATCAAGAGTCTGGCAATCAAGAATAACAGCGAGACCAACGAAGTCAAAACAGCCTATATCGAGTTCGAGGGAGAGGGCGTAGTAAGGGCTTCTGATATTCAGGTGGACCAGGACATAGAGATCCTCAATCCGGATCTGGTGATTGCCACGCTGAGCGGCAAGAATACCAAGCTGTATATGGAATTGACCATCACCAGAGGCAGAGGCTATGTGAGTGCCGATAAGAACAAACGCGAAGATTTACCCATCGGCGTAATTGCGATAGATTCCATCTACACTCCGGTAGAACGGGTGAATGTGACAGTACAGAATACCCGTGTGGGTCAGATTACGGATTACGACAAGCTGACATTGGATGTCCATACCAATGGTACGTTGGTTCCGGATGAGGCTGTCAGCCTGGCGGCCAAGGTACTCAGCGAGCATTTGAGCCTTTTCATCAACCTGTCCGAGAATGCTAAGAATGCTGAGGTTATGGTTGAGAAGGAAGATAACGAGAAGGAAAAAGTGTTGGAGATGAGTATTGACGAATTGGAACTTTCCGTTCGTTCGTTCAACTGCCTGAAAAGGGCGGGTATTAATACAGTGGAAGAGTTGACCAATAAGACTTCGGAGGACATGATGAAGGTTCGAAACCTGGGCCGCAAGTCCCTGGAGGAAGTGTTGGCGAAGCTGAAAGAGTTGGGATTGCAGCTGAATCCCAGCGAAGACTGAAGTTGGAGAATTTCTAACATGATAAAGTACATCATGTAAGAAATTCTAACCAACTTCTAAAGAATAGCCTGTGGCGATTCTTTATGGCCTAAAGCTGTTAGAAATTTCTTAAAAGTTGTTTTTCGGAAGCTTTTGTTGCAGGGAGTTTCGTTGAGGTAGATTGGCAGGTTATTTGTTTATGTTCCTTCAGTAAGTCCTATTGGCATGGGGGAGCGGTAACCCCGAGTGGAGCAAATATTACATCCGGTATGTAAGTCCGAAGAGCGTGGCCGGGTGTACCATGAATGGAGAAAGGAATTACGATTATGGCAAAGTACAGAAAGCTGGGCAGGACTTCCTCCCAGAGAAAAGCATTGTTAAGAAATCAGGTGACTGCGCTGCTTGCGCACGGCAAGATTGTTACCACCCAGGCTAAGGCCAAGGAGGTACAGAAGATCGTTGACGGTCTGATTGCTCTGGCAGTTAAGGAGAAGGACAACTTTGAGACTGTTACCGTTACCGCCAAGGTTGCCCGCAAGGACAAGGACGGCAAGAGGGTAAAGCAGATCATTGACAAGGATACCAAGGCTGTATTGTCCGAGACCCATCGTGACAAGGACGGGAAGATCCTGAGAATCGAGAACGGTGTGACTGTGACCGTGTATGACGAGGTAGAGAAAGAGATTAAAAAGGATCTGCCCAGTAGACTTCATGCGCGTCGTCAGATGCTCAAGGTATTGTACCCTGTTGTTGAGGTGCCTCAGGAGGCTGCCGGCAAGAAGAGAAACACCAAGGAAGTTGATCTGGTGGCAAAGCTGTTCGATGAGTATGCTGCCAAGTATGCGGATCGCAAGGGTGGTTATACCAGGATCATCAAGATTGGCCAGCGCAAGGGCGATGCCGCTCTGGAGGTTATTCTGGAGTTGGTATAACCAATGGGACGTGTGGAAGCACATGCAGAAAGAAATAGATGATATCAGAAAAGAGGAATCGGACTTGCATCCGTTCCTCTTTTTTAGTATCATAAAGTGTATAGATTCCATGTGAGGAGAAAAGGTCTATGTACGAATGTCAGAGGGAGGTTCTTATGGCGTTTTCTGGAAATGCTGATAATCCTTGCAGGAATTCCAGTTGCCGCCCCAGGTAAAGCCATGTTCCTTGAACAGGCGGCAGCACAAATCATCCTCATCTATTTTATAGGGAAATGCCTTGCTGCGGTCTGCGTAGTCTTCCCCGGCGGCGGGGGATACATTGATGGTCTGATCTTTGTTGTAGGTGATATAGGGATTGTACAGGGGGTTGATGTCTATAGCCAGTCCGTAGGCGTGTTTGGACAGGCTGGAAGAACCCGACACCACCCGGTAGTTGAAACAGGAGGTATTGTTGTCTGCCATAGACAAATCATCGTCCCCGCCGTAGGCATCAATTAACCGGATTTTTTCTATCTGATACTCTGCTCTGTACAATTCGTGGAATATCTCTACAAGATCCTGCGCAATGGCCTGGTTGCAGATCAGTTCCCCTTCCGCGGGATTCCCGTCAAAATCCAGGTAAAGCACATGGACATAGGAAAGCTCATCTACAGCAATCGCCGGGTTTTCCAGATTGGCAGGATAGGAAATTCCTGTTATATATTCTGCCAGTCCATCGGAAAGCGGCTCATAGTAAAAACCATCCTCCCAGGTGATACGGGCATCCGCCATCAACTCTCCGTTCAGGGAGAGACCAGTCAGGAGCGAACTGCCGTCATTTCCTGTTAAAATCTGCGAGTTATCATTCATTGTGTCCTTATCTACCCCGGTGGCATCCGAACTTTCTTTATTATATGCGCCGTCACCCACTCCCGGTACATCTATCAGTATGCCGTCAGAGCCCTCTGGAAGTATAGAAGTTGGGCCCTCGGTTGATTCTCCGGCAGCTTGTGACATTCCTGAAGCCCCTTCCGGCGCAGTGGAAGGCTTCGGATTTTCCGCAGTCCCTAGGGGCGCAGTCCCGGACGTATCACCAGACATAGTCCCAGATGTATCACCAGACATAGTCCCGGATGTATCACCGGACGTTGTCTGGGGCGCAGTTTCCGGTGTCGTCGTGGGCTGCGGGTGCTCCCGGGCGATATCTCCCAGGGTCTCGGAGCCGATTCCGATAAGCCGGCTGATGCTGATACATATGATAATCACCGCGCCGATGGCGGCAAGTCCTTTAAACAGGATATTCCATTTTTGATTCATAGTTCCCTCGTTCCCACATACTCCCGGCTGCGCCGGAGGTTGCGTAAATACGTATTTGAAAGTTTTGTGTTCCTGTGGATATTATATCATGTCCATGTACACCCGTCAAAATTTTAGTTTTTTCATTTAGTGATTGTAAATATGTGCCAGATTTAGTAAAATAGAAAATCGAGGTAAGAAGGAATGAGCATTGTAAAAACCGAAAACGTAATATACGAATATGTAAAACGGGACGAGGAAGGCAATGTGGACGGTGTCATCAGGGCGGTGAACGATGTTTCCCTGGGCATCCGGCAGGGGGATTTTATCGCCATTGTGGGCCACAACGGCTCAGGCAAGTCCACACTGGCCAAGCATATGAACGCTATTTTGCAGCCCACCCAGGGCACGGTGTGGGTGGATGGCATGGACACACGGCAGGAAGAGCGAGTCTGGGATATCCGCCAGCGGGCGGGCATGGTATTCCAGAACCCGGACAACCAGATCATCGGCCAGGTTGTGGAGGAGGACGTGGGGTTTGGCCCGGAGAACCTGGGGGTGCCCACCGAGGAGATCTGGAAAAGGGTGGAAGAAAGCCTGCGGGCGGTGGGCATGTACCAATTCCGCTCCCATTCGCCAAACAGGCTTTCCGGCGGCCAGAAACAGCGGGTATCCATCGCCGGGGTGCTGGCTATGCGTCCCCGATGCATTGTGCTGGATGAGCCCACCGCCATGTTGGATCCCAGCGGCCGGGGGGAGGTTATCCGTGCCGTCAGGGAGTTGAACCAGGCGGAGAGAGTTACGGTGATTCTGATCACCCACTATATGGAGGAGGTCATCCATGCGGATCATGTCTATGTCATGGACAAAGGGCAGATTGCCATGGAGGGTACTCCCAGAGAGATTTTTTCCCAGGTGGAAAAGCTGCAGAAGCTGCGGCTGGATGTGCCCCAGGTGACATTGCTGGCCCACGAACTGCAGCAGAGAGGGCTTGGTCTCCCGGACGGGATACTGACCACCCAGGAACTGGTGCAGGCCCTCAAGGAACTCAAATAACAGCATCTGCCCATGGGGAATATGCGGAACTCAAACAGCATCTGCCCATGGGGGACATGAGGAACTTTAAATAGGAGAGGTGCAACATGGCGCTGACTGTAGATCATATAAGTTATATATACGACCCGGATGCCCCTTTGCCCCAGAAGGCGCTGGACGACATCAGTCTGTCCATCCCGGAAGGACAGTTTATAGGGGTTATCGGCCATACCGGCTCCGGCAAGTCCACGCTTATGCAGCATTTGAACGGGTTGGTCAAAGCCACCAGCGGACATATCTACTTTAACGGTAAAGATATTGACGCCAGGGATTATGACAAAAAAGAACTGCGCAGTAAGGTGGGACTGGTATTCCAGTATCCGGAGCATCAGCTGTTCGAGGTGGACGTATTCTCGGATGTTTGCTTCGGCCCTAAAAACCTGGGACTGGACAAGGAAGAGGTGGAGCGGCGGGCCCGGGAGGCGCTGGCCAGAGTGGGGCTGCCGGAGGAACTGTACGACCAGTCCCCCTTTGAACTCTCGGGCGGACAGAAACGGCGGGTAGCCATCGCCGGAGTGCTGGCCATGCAGCCGGAAATCCTGATCCTGGATGAGCCCGCCGCCGGTCTGGATCCCAAGGGCCGCAGGGAGATCCTGGATCAGATCAAGCTTTTGCAGACCCAGACCCATATGACCATACTGCTGGTCAGCCACAGCATGGATGACGTGGCTGAGTATGTGGACAGGATCATTGTGATGAGCGAGGGAAAGATATTGTATGACGATATACCCCGAAATATTTTCCGGAGATACCGGGAACTGGAGGAGATTGGTTTAGGCGCCCCCCAGGTGACTTATATTCTGCACACCCTGCGGGAAAACGGACTGCCGGTAGACACTGAGATCACCACCATACGGGAGGCGGCGGAAAGCATCCTGCAGGCGCTGACGGGATGACACAAGGAGTTTATTTATGCTGAGAGATATTACTCTGGGACAATATTATCAGACAGAGTCCGTCATCCACCGGCTGGATCCGAGGGTGAAGCTGGCGGGGACGCTGCTGTATATTATTTCCCTGTTTCTATTTGAGAACATAGCGGGCTATGTGCTGGCGGCGCTGTTTTTGGCGCTGGTCATCGGCCTGTCCCATGTGCCCTTTAAATTCATGGTGCGGGGCATGAAGGCCATATTGTTTCTGTTGTTGATTACGGTGGTGTTCAATCTGTTCCTGACCCCCGGCGAGACGCTGGTAAGCCTGTGGAAGCTGACCATCACCCGGGAGGGACTGCACAATGCGGTATTCATGGCCCTGCGGTTGTGTTACCTAATCATAGGTTCCTCCATTATGACACTGACCACCACCCCAAATCACCTGACGGATGGCATGGAAAAGGGGCTGCGCCCTTTGAAAGTCCTTAAAGTGCCGGTTCACGAGGTGGCGATGATCATGTCCATCGCACTGCGCTTTATCCCGATCCTGCTGGAAGAGACTGACAAGATCATGAAGGCGCAGATTGCCAGAGGGGCGGACTTCGAGAGCGGCAACCTGATTAGGCGGGCCAAGGCCATGGTTCCCCTGCTGGTGCCCCTGTTCATTTCCGCCTTCCGCCGGGCCAATGACCTGGCCATGGCCATGGAGGCCCGCTGCTACCACGGCGGCGAGGGACGCACCAAGATGAAACCTCTGGTTTATCAGCGCAGAGATCGGCTGGCCTATCTGTGCATCCTGCTGTATTTGGGATGCAAGGTGGCAGTGGGGGTGTTGCTGTAAAGGATGAGCGAAGGCGATGCCTGGACGGCAGCAATATAAAGATGCGGCTTGGCTTAGTCCAAACTCCAGATATGCGGGAACAAGGGGAACTTGGAATTTTGTATTCAAAGATGCATGGAAGAGGTAAATATGGAGAAAAAAAGAGTGCGCCTGACCGTGGCCTACGACGGGACGGCCTACCACGGCTGGCAGCTGCAAAATAACGGCATCACCATAGAGAGCGAACTGAACCGCTGCCTGACACAGCTGCTGGGGGAATCCATTCAGGTTATCGGAGCCAGCCGCACGGATGCGGGAGTCCATGCCCTGGGCAACATCGCCGTGTTTGACACCACTGCTCGGATGCCTGCGGAGAAGATATCCTATGCCCTAAACCAGCGTCTGCCGGAGGACATCCGAATACAGCGTTCGGAGGAGGTGCCTTCGGACTGGCACCCCCGGTATGTGGAGAGCCGCAAGACTTACGAGTACTGTATCTACAGGGGGACGTTCCCTATGCCCACAAGGCGGCTTTATACCTGCTTCACCTATCATAAGCTGGATGTGGAGGCTATGCGGACTGCGGCGGGCTATCTGGTGGGGGAACATGACTTCAAGAGCTTCTGCCAGGCGGGAGCGCAGGTGGACAGCACCGTGAGACGCATCCATTCCATAGAATTGCTGGAACAGGGGCATGAACTGGTACTGCGGGTCTGCGGCGGCGGTTTTCTCTACAACATGGTGCGGATCATAGCCGGTACACTGATGGAAGTTGGCCAGGGCAGACGCAGGCCGGAGGACATGGAGGCGGTGCTGGCTGCTTGTAACCGCCGGGCCGCAGGCCCCACCGCTCCCGCCCAGGGGCTGACGCTGGTGAAATATGAATTTGAAGACAATATATCCGACGCTGCATTTTTCGGTAAAAAGTGTAAAAACCATATTGACAGCGGGAAAAACCTATAATATAATAAATCACTGTGGCGGAGTTTGTACGCCATGTTATCTATGGTTTTAATATAGCTTCTTAATGCCGAGTCAAAGCCCCGACAAGGCATGGAGATAAAGTGAATCAGGCCCTGGAAGCCCTTAAGCCGTAGCCGGACATCTGCAGTTTATGGAGGGAAGGAGCCAGCCAAACAAGTCGAAGGACAAAGTAATACGGAGGTAACGAAATGAAAACATTTATGGCTAGTCCAGCTACTATCGATAGAAAGTGGTATGTAGTAGACGCTACAGACAAGACCTTGGGCCGCCTGGCTTCCGAGGTTGCCAAGGTGCTCAGAGGCAAGAACAAGCCAATCTTTACCCCTCATATGGATTGCGGAGACTACGTGATCGTGGTCAATGCAGAGAAGGTTAAGGTTACAGGCAAGAAGTTAGACCAGAAAATATATCACCATCATTCCGACTATGTAGGCGGCATGAAGGAGACCACCCTGAGAGAGAAGATGGCCAAGAAGCCTGAGCAGGTGATCGAGCTGGCTGTCAAGGGCATGCTTCCCAAGGGACCTTTAGGAAGACAGATGTACACCAAGCTGCATGTATACGCAGGGCCTGAGCACAACCACGCTGCCCAGAAGCCCGAAGCGCTGACATTCTAAAGGACGGAAAGGAGAATAGATCATGGCTAAGACAGCAAAATACTATGGAACTGGCAGAAGAAAGAAGTCCATCGCAAGAGTTTATCTTGTACCCGGCAAAGGTGATGTGACCATCAATAAAAGAAATATGGATGACTATTTCGGTCTTGAGACTCTGAAAGTGATCGTGCGTCAGCCCCTGGTGGCTACAGAGACCGCTGATAAGTTTGATGTCATCGTCAATGTAAAGGGCGGCGGATACACCGGCCAGGCAGGCGCTATCAGACATGGTGTTGCGAGAGCTCTGCTGCAGGCAGACGCTGACTACAGGCCCACTTTGAAGAAGGCCGGCTACCTGACCAGAGACCCCCGTATGAAGGAAAGAAAGAAGTACGGCCTCAAAGCGGCCCGTCGCGCTCCCCAGTTCAGCAAGCGATAATCAGCTGCTCAAACCCTATCAAAATGGTTCAAAAACCCCGGAAAACAAATGTTTACGGTTAGAGGGAAGTAATTTCAGATTAGGCGGTATAGCCCCCGACTACAAGGGCTGTACCGTCTTTTTGAGTTCCTTTGCGCCTTGCCGTTTCGGTTGCGTGGCAGAAAGAAAATTGATTTCCCCCACAAAGTTGAAAACAATATCCACTTTCGGTACATCTTCCACAATAAGTAGTGTAGCCATTAATATATTACAAAGCCGTTCTCTATGGTTTTACTTGGCAGACGTATTACAGCACTTCTGAGAAGAAGCGGAAAAAATACTATATCCGACATAGTAACTTTTGGCGATATAACCGTTGATTTTTCCGGTTATACTGCAAAAGACCCAAACGGAAAAATTGATATTACACCTAAAGAAATCGACTTGCTGCAATTGCTTATTGAACATAAAGGGCTGGTACTAACACGCTCACAAATACTTGACGATTTATGGGGGATTGACGCTCCGATTATTGACAGAACGATTGATACTTATATTAAAAATCTGCGAAAGAAACTGCGGCTTGACTGTATTGTAACGGTCAAAGGGATTGGATATAAATATGAGGTGCAGCCATGAAAAGACTAAAACTTTTTCCCAAAAGCTTTCTTTATATGTTGGTGTTAATGGTATTTGTTGCTGCTGCCCACATTCCCATTTATCTGCGTGTACCTCAAATCGTTATGGAGATTACCATAGCTGATACGGTTACTAATACTGCGGAAATAATTAGTATATCTGGATGTGGATTGCCCTAATGTAGTGTCGAACAGTTGGTTAGAATATGAACAGTAATCTCCAAAAATTTACAATTTCTGCCAAAAATCAGTTGATAATATCTACAACATAAATTATAATATTAAAAAGACTTTATGACAGAAGAGAGAAATGTGTAGGAGAACGATAATATGAGCTTTGGAGAAAAACTGTTTCAGTTAAGGAGTGAGAGAGGAATCTACCAGAAGGAAATAGCAGAGTTTTTGGAGGTATCAGTGGGTACGATTTCCAATTATGAGAATGGCGTACACAGTCCCGATCTGGAGACTTTGTGCAAACTGGCAGGGTATTTTCATGTGACCACGGACTTCATGTTGGAACTCACTGAGAATGCCACATCCATGGAGAAGCTGAACGTACAGATGTCAGACGAGCATACCATCGGAAGCGCCCTGAACACTATGCAGGACTTATCCCAGCCCAGCCGTCAGCAGATGCTCAAGTACCTGTCGATGGTAAAGACATGTGAGGACATGCCCAAGAAAAACAAGATCATCAGCAAACAGCGGCAAACCATTGAGCAGCAGAATCAGACCATCAACCAACAGGCCCAGGAGATCAGCCGTTTAAAGGAGATGCTGCATTTCCAGAATGGGGAGGAACTGCAGATTCAGGAGGTCCTCCAGGGTTAAACAGAACGAAGCTGCGAGGGGAAGTAGAAGGCGTACCGAATCTCTGCCCATAACAAAAAATACCTCGGAAAGATAATTTCCGGGGTATTTTTGTCAATATAGGAAAAATATAACAAAAAATTGCAAAATATGGTAGAAAGCAGTTGATAGTATCTAGAATATATATTATAGTATTGTAAAGAGATTCGGATAGGGGAGAATCGTATTATGAATTTTGGAGATACACTATTTCAACTGAGAACGGAGCGGGGAATATATCAGAAACAGCTGGCGGAGTATCTGACCGTGTCCATCGGCACCATATCCAATTATGAGAATGGTGTACACTGTCCTGATTTAAATACATTGTGCCGGATTGCGGAATATTTTAATGTATCCGCGGATTACCTTCTGGGCCTCACCAACAACCCTATGCCCATAGACAGCCTGAATACAAAGCTGTCGGACGAAGATACGGTGGGCAGTGTGCTCAATGCCATACTGGAATTGTCCCAGTCCAGCCGCCAGAAGCTGGCTCAATACCTGTCCATGGTTAAGATCTGTGAGGAGATGCCCGGGATGGAGGAGACCATCGAAAAGCAGAAACTGCTGATCCGGCGTCAGAAACACGCGATAGAGCGGCTGAACCAGACAGTCGGCCGACAGGCCCAGGAGATTTTGCGCTTAAAGGAATTATTGGGTGAAAAAAGTGAAATTTCCCCCTAAAGTATTTTTTATAGCCACCGATATACAATATGTCGGGTGTACAAGGAGACAAAGGATAGAACTTTAAAAATTTTTGAAAAAAATTTCTAAAGTTCCTAAAGTTTTCCTAGAACTCTCCGATATACATAACAAGTAAGGCAGAGGAACGAAAGTTCACTGCTTACCCTCAATGCAACCTGGAACTGATCCGCACAATCAAAGAAGGGCTGCAGTAACATTTGCCGGGAGATCGATAAGTGCGAATCGAAGGAACGGCAAGCAAAAATTATGGCCGCATGGAAGCGGCGTCAAAATTCAAGGAGGAATATATTATGGTAGTACAACACAACTTACGTGCAGTAAACTCTAACAGAATGCTGGGCTTAACCGCATCCACTCAGTCCAAGTCCACCGAGAAGCTGTCTTCCGGTTACAAGATCAACCGCGCAGCTGATGATGCTGCTGGCTTGGCTATCAGCGAGAAGATGAGACGTCAGATCAGAGGTCTGACTCAGGCTTCCACCAATGCACAGGACGGCGTGTCCATGGTGCAGACAGCAGAAGGTGCTTTGAACGAAGTGCATGACATGCTGCAGAGACTGAATGAGTTGGCTGTAAAGGCTGCCAACGGCACCAACCAGAGTGAGGACTGCCAGTACATCGACAAGGAAGTTCAGAAGCTGAAAGAGGAGATTACCAGAACAGCTAATAACACTAAGTTCAACAAGATCGATCTGTTATCCAGCGCAGCTAATGGCAAGGAAGTAGCTTTACAGGTTGGTACAGAGGCTGGTCAGACAATTAAGATTACGCTGCAGGCTATGAATGCAACTTCAATCGGCGTAGGAAGCATCTCCATGTCTACTACTGCCACTGCAAGTTCTGCTATAGCTGATATCGAGAAGGCTATTCAGAGCGTTTCTGAGTTGAGAGCTGAACTTGGTGCTACCCAGAACAGACTGGAGCATACCATCAACAACCTGGACAACGTAGTTGAGAATACCACCGCAGCAGAGAGCCGTATCCGTGATACTGACATGGCTACTGAGATGGTTAAGTATTCTAACAACAACATTCTGGCTCAGGCAGGTCAGGCTATGCTGGCACAGTCCAATCAGGCTAACCAGGGTGTACTTTCCTTACTGCAGTAATCGTAAGGCCATAGTAAAGATTATCAGAAAAGGGGCTGATGAAAGTCAGCCTCTTTTCTTCATCTTAAAACCGCGTTGGTCGCTGCCAAGAGTGAGATTAGAGGCAGCGGCAAGGCAATACGGAGAAGTAGAATGAGTGGACGTATAGAATTTCCGAAAGAGTATTTCAATCCGGAGATGCGTTGTGGTCACTTGGTGAGCGGGACCATGAAGACGGTGTGGGCGGCTCAGCTTGAAGTGCTGGTCCGTATAGCGGAGATCTGTGAGCGCCATGGCCTGCAGTTCTATGCCATGTTTGGCACACTGCTGGGAGCCGTGCGGCATAAGGGATATATTCCCTGGGATGATGACCTGGATATCGGGATGCTCCGGGAGGATTATATGGGATTTCTGGAGGTGGCAGCACAGGAGCTGCCGCCGGAATATCAGATACTGGGCGTATATACGGATCCGGAGGGCGTAAGTTCCGGTACCCGTGTTACTAATGGCATCCGCATTGATCTGGCGGAAAAACGCATGGAAGAATATCACGGATGCCCTTTTGTGGTGGGAATTGATATATTTCCTCTGGATTATGAGCCCTTGGACGCCGGAGCCAGAGCGGAGCAGTATGAGAGGCTGCGGATGCTCCAGGAGATTTATCCCTGTGCCGACACATATTCGCGAAGAGAGGAACTGGGACTCAGCGCTTCCGCTGTGCGGCAATACCGTGAAAAGATGGAAAAAGGGCTGGAAGAACTGGAAAAGAAATATCAATATCCTATAGATCCCTCCAAATCCATAGTCTGGCAGCTTTTGGCGCTTTATGATCTGGTGAGCATGATGTACAATGAAGAGGAGTCCGCTTACATCACATCCCATCAGATTAACAGCAAGGCGGATCGGATGTTGTGGAACAAGGAGTGGTTTGCGGAAATCCTTCCCATGGGGTTTGAAAATGTGTTCTTGCCGGCGCCTGCAGGGTGGGATGCTATATTGCGGAGCAATTATGGGGATTATATGAAGTTTCCCGAGCGTCATGAGACCCATGCGTGTTATAAGGATCAGGCCAGAATATTGATCCAAAGGGGATTATGGAAGCCGGAGGAGGAGCATATTCCCGTGAGTATGCCCGAAAAAGGAAAACTGCGTGTACCGAAACGATTTAGCAATGCAGTATCGGGAGCCGGTTATAAACGGGTATTATATAGTACCAGCCTGACCGGGATGCTGCGGGGCGGTGAAAACTACCTGCAAAAGATCAGGAATACGATAGAGGTATTTGACGGCAGGCAGGGGGTAGTACTGTGGTGGGTTCCCCATGAGAGTAAGGATTGCCTGTACAGGGAATTAGATCCGGAACTTTTTGAGGAATATGAGCGGCTGCTGGAGGCATACCGGACAGAGGGACGGGGTATCCTGGATCAGTCGGATAACAGAGAGAGAGCGGTGAAACTGTGTGACGCTTTTTATGGAGATACAGGGGATCTCTATGAGATGTTTCGTCAGGCAGGAAAACCGATGATGAGGCAGAACCATGATATCCTTTCCTGACAACTACTTTGACACAGAAACCAGATTCCGGTTTACGATAGGCAGACTTATGAAGGTCAATTGGGCGGCGCAGCTGGAAGTACTGGAAGTGTTGAAAGAAATCTGCGCAAAGCACAATATCACTTTTTTTGCCGGATTCGGTACGCTGATCGGGGCCGTGCGGCACAAGGGCTATATCCCCTGGGACGATGATATAGATGTGGTCATGAAGCGTCCGGATTATATGAAGTTTCTCACTGTGGCCAGGCAGGAACTGCCGACGGAATATCGGATACTCAGCATGTATCATGAGGAAGGGTGGACAGGCACCTTTTCCAGGATTACAAACGGAAGCGCCATCTCGACGGAGCCGGAGTTTCTGACCCGTTATCATGGCTGTCCTTTTTGTGTGGGGATTGACCTTTTTCCCATAGATTATTACCCGCAGGCAGAGAGGGAGCAAAAGCTGCAGTGGGCCATGCTGGATGTTGTAAAAAGCAATATCGGTTATTGCGACGGGCTTCTGGAAAATCCATCTGAGGACGTGGCTGCGGTTTGCCGAAAGGCATTGCTGCAGGGGCTGGAAATGCAGAAGGAGTTTCTGGGCATTTCGGTGGATATGGAAAAAAGTATTGTGAATATTCGAAATCAGCTTTTTCGTATTTATGACAGGGTCTGCATGATGTACCAGGCACAGGAGTGCGACGAGATAGTGTCCTTCCAGGGACAGCTTACCCGCCTGGCGGGCAGATGGAAGAAGGAATGGTTTGACAGGGCGGTTTTCATGGGGTATGAGGTGACCAGTATTCCGGTGCCGGTGGAATATGACAAGGTGCTGCGGGCCACTTTTGGGGATTACCGCAGGCCCGTATACCATGGCGGAGGACATGACTATCCATATTACAGGGAGCAGCTGCAAGCCCTGCAGGAGCGAGGGTTGTGGGTGCTGGAGGATGGCCTTGAGGCGGGAGAGTATCTTGCTTTTCCGGAGTGGGAAGAGATGAAAAGTGAAGCCGAGACGGCGGAAATGCCCGAAAAATGGCGTGGGCTTATAGGCGAGTCCACGGATAATCCAAGGAAAGTCATATTGTATTTCACTTCTCTGGCAGGACTGCTCCGAGGGGAAATGGCCTATATAGAGAAAATTAAGTCAGTTATGGAAACCTTTTGCAACAACCGGGATGTGGTGCTGTGGTGGGTTCCATGCCGGACGGAGGGGTGTCTGTACCAACAGCAAAATCCGGCGCTTTTTGAAGCGTTTCATCACCTGTGCGAAGAATACCAGAAAGCGGGATGGGGAATATACGATGACAGCGGGGATTATGCCAGAGCTGTGGTTCACAGTGATGCTATGTATGGCGATTACGGTGAGGTTTATGAATTATATCGGCAAAGCGGGAAACCGGTAATGATTCAGGATGAAACGTTGTGTGGACAATCGATGTGAAGCCGCGGTGCGAAATTGGGGGAAACCCATGAGAGAGTAGCCGAAAATCAGTGTGGAATTGGCGGAAAACCGATGAAGAGATTGGCCGGGAATCAGTGTGAAATTGTCAGGATATTGGTCGGGAAGAAGAAGCCGGGAATTTTCGGGAGCGGAAGAAGCGGCGGAGAGAGGAAACTATGCTACAATTTGCGGAGGATTTTTTTCAACATGAGATCCGGGAGAACTTCTATATTGATTCCACTATGAAAACAGTATGGGCGGCAGCGTTGGATGTGCTGCAGTCCATAGCGGAAGTCTGCGAAAAGTATGGATTGGAGTGGTACGCGGCATATGGAACTCTGTTAGGGGCCATACGCCATGAAGGTTATATTCCCTGGGATGACGATATGGACATCTGGATGAAGCGGGACGATTATCAAAAGCTGCTGGAGGTGCTGCCAGGAGAATTGCCGGAGGAATATAGTGTCCTCAGCCCGCAGACGGAGACGGGCTATGAGCAGTTCCATACCTGTGTGGTCTGCGGGGAAGGAATCAGTATAGAACCGCAGTATCTGGAGAGGCATTACGGCTGTCCGTTCCGGGTGGGGGTGGATATATTTCCGTTGGATTACCTGCCCCGGGATGAGCGATTATGTCAGCATCAAAAGAGCATATTTCTGTTGGCAAAGCGTATTGCCCAGACAGTGCAGGAATATCGGCAGCTGCCGGAATTCTGTAAAGTGCAGAGGGACGCGAGCATGAAGGAGATCCTGGAAGGGATTGGATATCTCAAAGAGTATTGTGGGTATACGGTGAAAAGGCAGCTGCTGGAGCAGGGACAGTGGGACAAGGTCAGCAGTGATGTGTATCGCATTGCCAATGAAGTTATCCGCCATTGCCCGGAGCAGGATGCGGATTACCTGGTTATGTACCGGGATTATGCCAACGCGGAACGTAAAGTATTTCCCAAGGAATGGTTTGACGAGACCTGGGGAGCAACTTTTGAAAATCTGATGATGCCGATTCCCTGGAAATACGATGAGATACTGCGGCGGATATACGGGGATTACCAGGTGCGCTATCGAAACAGCACCTGCCATGAATATCCCTATTATGAGAGCCAGTTAGAGAACCTGCGGGAAATGGTGCGGCAGCGCGTAAAATCCGGGGACAGTGCGGTGGATGAGGGAATTTTTCCTGCGGAATGGAAGAATTTATTAATACAGGAGAACGGCCACAGAAAAAAGATCGTTTTGTACACCAATGATATCAGTGATTTTATTGCGTATGGAGAAGAGGCGCTGGAAAAGCTGAAATCCGTGCTGCGGGTATTCTATGAGGCCAAAGAGCAGATTTTGCTGTGGTGGAGACCCCAGCGGGATATGGCCGGAGCTTTGACGCTGGCAGAGCGGCGGGCAGAGAAGACGGACCGGCAGAAGGACGAGTCGGACAGTCAGGCGGCGGAACCGGATGTTCAGGCAGCGATTCCACAGGCACGGGGCGCAGACAAGCCGAAGGCGGATGTTAGTCTGGCAGAGCGGTACAATGATATTCTGAAGCAGTACAAGACGGCGGCATGGGGAATCTGTGACGAGAGTACTGATAAGCTTCGCGCCGTGAAATTGTGCGACGCATATTATGGCGCAAGGAATAATATGGTGAGGAAGCTTCAGGACATGGGAAAGCCAGTCATGATCGCGGCGGAAAAGTAGGGGGGGCGCAGCCGCATAAATTTGCGCAAGTGGAGGAAACACGGATGCTGGAATTTCAGGAAGGTTTTTTCGAGCATGAGATCAGAGATAATTTCTATGTGGATGCGACGATGAAGGCGGTATGGGCAGCGGAGATGGAGGTGCTGCAGAGGATTGCGGAGGTCTGTGACAGGCACGGGATTATTTGGTATGCGGCCTACGGAACTCTTTTGGGAGCCATTCGCCATGAGGGTTTCGTACCCTGGGATGACGATCTGGATATCTGGGTTATGCGAAGCGATTATAACAGGCTGATACAGATATTGGCCAGGGAATTGCCGGAAGGTTATAATGTGAGAAACCCGATGTATGGGGAGGGGTATGACGAGTTCCATACCTGTGTCAGCAATGGCAGTCGTATCAGTGTCAATAAGGAGTGGCTGGAGCAGTATCATGGTTGTCCCTTTTCGGTGGGAATGGATATTTTCCCGCTGGATTATCTGCCCCGTGAGGAGAAGATGAGAGCGGTGCAGGAAGGATTATTTTCGGTTGCTATGAGCTGCGCCCAATCGGCGGCGTCTTTGGAGAGGGGCAGGAAACAGATGGCTGCAGAGGATAAGCAGGCAGCCATAGAAAGAATATGTGATGGTATTCGGTATCTGGAAGAAAATGCGGGAGTTCAAATCGACGGACAACTGATACAAAGTGAGAATTGGGAAAAAGCTGCATCTGATCTATGGAGATGCGCGAATTATATCGCTATGATGTATGGAGAAGAGGAATGCGATTATCTGGTATGCTATATGGACTATGCGCGGCAGCCTCAAAAAAAGTTTCCTAAGGAATGGTTTACGGAAGTCTATAGTGCGACTTTTGAAAATTTTATGCTGCCGGTTCCCGGCGGATACGACCAGATATTGCGGCAAATTTATGGAGATTATCAGGTACGCCGCCGAGGGGGGGCCACCCATGACTATCCGTTTTATGAGAGGCAGCTGGAGGAACTGTATACGCTGGTGAAGTCCATGCAGGCGGCAGACCACAATGGAGAGGAGGAAATCCTTCCCACCGGGTGGAAACAGCTGCTTAATGCTGAGAAGGATGTGCGGAAGAAGATTGTTCTATATACCAATGACATCAGTGATTTTATCACATACGGGAAAGAAGCGTTGGATAAGCTGGAATCCGCACTGCAAATCTTTTATGAGTCGAGGGAACGGATCCTGCTGTGGTGGAGGCCCCAGGAGGAAATGCCTGGTGCTTTGCTGCTAGCGGAACAAATGACGGATCAGCCGGATCTATCAGCAGATTCGACGGTCGAACAGAGCCTGGCAAAGCGGTATAACGCTATCCTGACGGAGTACAAGGCGGCAGGATGGGGGGTCTGTGATGAAAGCAATGATAAACTGCGGGCCGTGGAGGTATGCGATGCGTATTATGGTCCTTCCAATAGCCTGATGGGAAAGTTTCAGGACGGAGGGAAGCCGGTTATGGTAGCCAGCGGAAGATGAGCCTGCGATATTGCATCAATCGGTATTGGAAGCGTTACCTCCAAACTTATAGAGTAGGGTAACATATCACAAAAAGATGCCTTTAAAGGGCATCTTTTTGTGATTGACTTGTAAATTTTACAAAAGGCAAGTTCAGCGGATCCATCCCGGCATTATTAGTTATGGAAGAAATGATTGGTCTTGCGTAAGATAATAGCAAAGTTGGAGCGTTCACTTCTAACAACTTATCAAAAGCGGTTCCCTCAATAACATCGTCTAATTTAAATTTTGCGCTTATTACTAGATTAATAAAGAATGGAAATGAATCTGATATTTCGCCTATTTCTATAACCAATTCTACGGTAGCCTCAACATCGCTTTTTTTGTCAATATTGGTTTTAATAGATATATCCAAGCCTAGTTCAGGGGCATCTTGGATTTTTGGGCAATCATTTAACTGAAAGTTCAGTTTGACTAACTTGGGGTTTGAAAATCTGAATTCACTTTTTTGCATCCTCTTCTCCTTATGCCGCAAAAACGAGAATCTCCTCGCTACTGTTATCAAGATTATTTGATACTTCGCGGGAAACTTTACAATCTAGCTGTACTGAAAAAGAATTATCGGAGAAACACTCTATTATTTCATCAATTTCAATTTTTCTGCTTGTATTGATACATAATACAGTTCTTATTCTTTCTTCAAACGTAGATGATTGAGATATAGAAATATTCAGTTGATCATTAAAGACTTCATAAGAGGAAATGGGTAATTTAAAATTTATTGATATAAATTCGCTTTCAATTTTTTCTATATAAGTCTTTAAATGATCCTTCATTTCAAGAAATTGATCACATACCGGCAGATCGTCTTTGTTTATATCTTCATATTTCATAATAGAATATTCAATGCCGCGCTTAAAACCTCTGTTGGCAATGATAACTTTTTCACCTTTAAAAGCGGTAAGAACAGTAGAAACATCATTTAAAATATCTAGTAACTTTGAAGTACTGATTTTAACAATGAGCCAAGACTCTTCATCAATTATATCATCGCACACACAGAGAAACCGATTTTTTATATCGTCGGTACAAACAAATATCATAGGAATGCTCTCAAAAGAAAAAAGTATTTGTTCCATAAATAAAGTCCCAATAGTAGGAACATTATCAAAGTATATATTGCTTTTCATTATGAACCACCTTTCTCACATAATTCATAGTATGTGAATACTTGTGTTAACTTGTCAAAACAGCCCTTATAGATCCACCAGTCAATATGATCTTCCTCTGAATTTGGGTTTCGTTCCTTTGTTAATTGAGACAAGCCACATATCGTATAACCTTGTATAATTTTGGGCTGTGGATATTTGTCAAAATGTCTGGCTTTAAGGAGTTTTAAAAATTTTTCCGGACATTTTGTAGTAAGGTAGCAGGAAGTAGAATATGATCCAATGTCCGTTAAATCCTTATTAAAGGATCTGCCTTCAGAAAGAGCTTCTTCATAACTTCCCATAAATGCTTCATCATTAATAATTCCATGTTTGGCAACACGATATACATGTTGAGCCTCTTGTTCTTTACCATTTTTTCTTATTTCTTCAACGAGTTCCTTAGGTATACAATCGGCTAAATCCTTTGTTTCTTCCATAAGTGTTTCCCCTATTGTCTACTTTATTATTATATAATAAGTAAGTCGGAATTACAATAGAAATGTAAGTTATAAAAGTGTAATCTTAAATAACCAAACACAGGGAATTTAATATTCTTAAAGATTTTACAACAATCTTATGAGAGAAACAATATTAATAGTATAGTTATTATTACGAAAACACTTATAATTCTTTAATGCAATCGACCTTGACATTATTAATATTTTCTATATTTTAACATATTTCGACATTTACTACAACAAAAACTTGTGTTCCACAATTGTGATTATATATAAATTAAAACATGAGCAAACGAAAGCATAAAAATTGTTGTAGGCTGTAAATGGCCAGAGACGGATTTTCATAAATTTATTGATTTCAGTATAAAAAAAGGATATATTATAACTATAGGGGACGGTGCAAACTGGAAAGAGGTGAAATATGGGCAGGACAGTGGGAATTGGTAATCAGGATTATGAGACGATTCGAAGAGAGGGATATTTTTATATTGACAAAACAGCTTTCATACGGAAGTGGTGGGAGAGCGGGGACAGTGTGACGCTGATCACCCGGCCCCGGCGCTTTGGCAAGACACTGAACATGAGCATGGTGGAACAGTTCTTCTCGGTGAATTATGCCGGACGCAGTGACTTGTTCGAGGGATTGTCCATCTGGCAGGAGGAAAAGTACCGCCGTATACAGGGGACGTATCCGGTGATTGCACTCAGTTTCGCAAAGGTAAAGGAGAATTCCTATCAGAATGCCAGAAAGAGGATATGCCGGATTATTGCCGATCTTTACAGACAGTTTGACTTTCTGCTAGACAGTGAGAAGCTTAACGAAAGAGATAGGGAATTATATCGGATCGTCTCGGCGGACATGGAGGACTATGTTGCGGCGGAGTCGCTGAATGCCCTGTCGAGCCTTTTGATGCGGCATTACGGCAAAAAGGTTATTATCCTGCTGGACGAATACGACACACCCATGCAGGAAGCCTATATAGACGGGTATTGGGAAGAATTAGTGGCCTTTATACGGAACCTGTTCAATGCGGCTTTTAAGACGAACCCGTATCTGGATCGCGCCATTATGACGGGGATCACCAGAGTAAGTAAGGAATCTATTTTCTCTGACCTGAACAATCTGGAAGTGGTGACAACGACCTCTGAAAAATATGCGAACTGCTTCGGCTTCACGGAAGGGGAAGTGTTTGCGGCGTTGGAGGAATATGGTCTGTCAGATCAGAAGCAATTGGTCAAGGACTGGTACGATGGTTTTATCTTTGGCAGCAAGAAGGATATTTATAATCCCTGGTCAATCATTAATTTGTTGGACAAGAAAAAGGTAGGCGTATACTGGGCTAACACCAGTTCCAACAGGCTGGTGGGCAAGCTGATCAGGGAGGGGAGCGCCAGTGTAAAAAAGACGTTTGAAATACTATTGAGCGGCGGAACATTGGAGATGGAGATCGACGAGCAGATTATATACAGCCAATTGCTTGTAAAGAAAAACGCCGTCTGGAGCCTCCTGCTGGCCAGCGGCTATCTGAAAGTGCTCGATACAACATTTGTAGAAAGATTGGGCAGGACATATTATAAACTGACGCTGACCAATCGAGAAGTCCATATAATGTTTGAGAGCATGATTTTGGATTGGTTTTCCGGAAGTGATGATTACAATGACTTTATCACGGCCCTGTTGCTGGGAGACGTAAAAGCCATGAACACCTATATGAACAGGGTGACACAGGAGATGTTCAGCTATTTTGACACGGGCAAAAGTAACCGGAGCGAGCCGGAGAGATTCTATCACGGGTTTGTGCTGGGACTGATGGTGGAACTGGCGGACAGATATGTGGTTACTTCCAATCGGGAGAGCGGATTTGGCCGGTATGATGTGATGCTGGAACCCCGGCGGATACCCATGGCGGCATCTGAAGGCGGAGATAATGCCATCATCCTGGAGTTTAAGGTACAGGACGAGGAAGAGGAGAGAGAACTGGCCGATACCGTGTCCCAGGCGCTGCGGCAGATTGAGGAGAAGAATTACCAGGCATCCCTGATTGCAAAAGGAATCCCCAGGGAATGTATACGGAAATACGGGTTTGCGTTTTGCGGAAAAAAGGTGCTGATCGGCACGAAGTGAGGTGAAAGATGGGCAGGACAGTGGGAATCGGTAATCAGGATTATGAGACGATTCGAAGAGAGGGATATTTTTATATAGATAAAACAGCTTTCATACGGGAGTGGTGGGAGAGCGGGGACAGTGTAACCCTGATCACCCGGCCCCGGCGCTTTGGCAAGACCCTGAACATGAGCATGGTGGAACAGTTCTTCTCGGTGAATTACGCCGGACGCAGTGACTTGTTCGAGGGATTGTCCATCTGGCAGGAGGAAAAGTACCGCCGTATACAGGGGACGTATCCGGTGATTGCACTCAGTTTCGCAAAGGTAAAGGAGAATTCCTATCAGAATGCCAGAAAGAGGATATGCCGGATTATTGCCGATCTTTACAGACAGTTTGACTTTCTGCTAGACAGTGAGAAGCTTAACGAAAGAGATAGGGAATTATATCGGATCGTCTCGGCGGACATGGAGGACTATGTTGCGGCGGAGTCGCTGAATGCCCTGTCGAGCCTTTTGATGCGGCATTACGGCAAAAAGGTTATTATCCTGCTGGACGAATACGACACACCCATGCAGGAAGCCTATATAGACGGGTATTGGGAAGAATTAGTGGCCTTTATACGGAACCTGTTCAATGCGGCTTTTAAGACGAACCCGTATCTGGAACGCGCCATTATGACGGGGATCACCAGAGTGAGCAAGGAATCTGTTTTCTCTGACCTGAACAATCTGAAAGTGGTGACAACGACCTCTGAAAAATATGCGGACTGCTTCGGTTTCACGGAAGGGGAAGTGTTTGCGGCGCTGGAGGAATATGGGCTGTCGGATCAGAAGCAATTGGTTAAGGATTGGTATGATGGATTTATTTTTGGCAGTAAGAAAGATATTTATAATCCATGGTCTATTATTAACTTTCTGGACGATAAAAAGGTGGGTGTCTACTGGGCCAACACCAGTTCCAACAGGCTGGTGGGCAAGCTGCTTCGGGAGGGAAATTCGCATGTAAAAAAGACATTTGAGCGCCTGCTGCAGGGGGAGAGCATCAAGGTAGAGATAGACGAGCAGATTGTGTATAACCAGTTATCCCTGGAAAAGAACGCTGTCTGGAGTCTCCTGCTGGCCAGCGGCTATCTGAAAGTGAAAAGCTATAAGGCATATATTACTGCGTATGGGGATTGGAGGGAGGACTATGAACTGGAACTGACTAATTTTGAGGTTCGGGTTATGTTCCGGGCCATGGTGCGCAGCTGGTTTGACAGCCCTTCCTCCAATTACAATGACTTTATTAAGGCTCTGCTGCTGGGAGACGTAAAAGCCATGAACACCTATATGAACAGGGTGACGCAGGAGATGTTCAGCTATTTCGATACGGGCAAAAGTAACCGGAGCGAGCCGGAGAGATTCTATCACGGATTTGTGCTGGGACTGATTGTGGAACTGGCGGACAGACATGTGGTCACTTCCAATCGAGAGAGCGGATTTGGCCGGTATGATGTGATGCTGGAACCCCGGCGGATACCCATGGCGGCATCTGAAGGCGGAGATAATGCCATCATCCTGGAGTTTAAGGTACAGGACGAGGAAGAGGAGAGAGAACTGGCCGATACCGTGTCCCAGGCGCTGCGGCAGATTGAGGAGAAGAATTACCAGGCATCCCTGATTGCAAAAGGAATCCCCAGGGAATGTATACGGAAATACGGGTTTGCGTTTTGCGGAAAAAAGGTGCTGATCGGCGCTGGGGAAAGATAAGAGGGTATCCCTAACAGAATCTCGTCATACCGTAATAGCGGATCACGTCGCACGGTCCGCTGTGTATGCCAATAAAGCTCCTCGCCCACTCAACTACGGACTGCATTTCCGCAATCCGGGGATTGATCCCTGGGGGGTCTCCAGCGTTTTTTCCCTCTGCCACGTTGGTAAAACACTGATATCCCCGCTCTTTGAAGTCCGCCGCAATGGGCGCCTGGAATGCCCCACAGGTCTGTCGGGGGCTGTTCACTTTATTTTTTGACGGACAACAATATTTTGCCCATCTATACAATTACCCCCTTGTCCTATGAGATTGCAAATGATTCTTGCAACATCCTCCGGCTGCATAATCGTATGGGGATCTTCGTCAGGAGCAAGCTTTTTTCTAAGATTCGTTGCACACCGCCCCGGAGATATGCAATAAACTTTGATACCATATTCAGCCAGCTCCTCTGTCAGCGTTTGGGATATGGATATCATTGCAGCTTTTGAAGAGGCGTAACTAACCCAGCCGGGTCTTGGCGACATGCCTGCTGTAGACGCGACATTTAATATTTTTCCGCCTTGCTTTTTCATATGTTTAGCGCATTCCCTCATTAAAATTAAAGGAGAAAAACAATTTATCGTATATGTGGTTTGAATATTTTCATACGTAGTTGAAAATATTGATGCTGGTTCCGTATATCCCGCAATATTGAGCAGACAGTCAATTGTACCGTATTTTTCAACTATCTCATCAACAATGTGAGGCAAATTTTCCGGAGTACTTAGATCTGCGTTTATAACGCACACATTAGTATCCGATGCCATATTTTGTGCGGTCTCTTCTAAACCTTTTATGTTTCTTCCAATCAGTGTGTAATTGTCATAATCTCTTGTTTGACTCAGCATTATGGCGCTTGCCCGCCCTATCCCTGAAGAAGCTCCTGTAATAACACATGTTCTCATTTATCTTCTCCTTGCGATGTACTCTTTATATATAATTTCCCCTATCAGCATGTCCAAAGCTTCGGTAAGTTTTATATTGTAGTTGCTGCCTTCAATGATTTCGATATTACTTTTCTCATAATAAAACAATAAGCTTGCATCCTCTGTAAATTGGCAACCTTCTCTAAAAGCTTTTTCATGGGCTTTTAACAATTCAAATCTGGAGAATTTCTGAGGCAGCTGCACATTTATCAGTTTTGAACGGTCTAATATTCTGTCAAGTTTCTTGTCACCTTCAACTATAGTGTACGGAACAGAGTACCCGAGCAGCGCATTTGTTGAATTTGCGGCAATAAGTTTCTTGAAATCATTTATAGTCGCAAAGGGTCTTGCGGCTTCATGAATGATAACCATTTCGTTTCTCGCTTTTTTTAACCCATTGTACACAGATTCTTGTCTTGTCTGTCCGGCCAAGGCAAAAAAAACTTCCTTTGTAATATTGTATTGTGTGAGCAATTGTGTAATAGTTGCGGTATATTCCTGCTCACAAACTACAACAATCTCTGATATTTCATCTAGTTCATCCAGTCTCTCAAGAGAATGAATTATTACCGGTTTGCCGGCCAGTAACAGATATTGTTTGGGAACCGATTTCTGCATTCTCGCTCCTTTTCCGCCTGCCAACAAAATCGCTGAGTACATTTTTGCCACCTCCATTCTAAATGTTAAGCATATCCAAAACTCTTTGGCTGTTATTTCCATCATGATATTTTAATAATTTTTCTCTTAAATTCTGACGCTTATGCCTGTCGAAGTCCTGCCCGTCAGCTATCATACCGGCAAAATGAATAAAATCAGTCATATTCCATATCTCTTTACCCGGCAGCCAATCACAGATATTATCAAACATAAAACCTCTGCTGTTTTTATATTCTTCAATATCATCCAGTGTAAAAGCAATAGGTCTGTTGAGCAGCAAATAATCTGTAGTAACAGAAGAGTAGTCGGAGATAAGCGCATCAGCATAAGCCAATAGACGGTTTATCATAATATCGTGGTTGCAAAGCTCCTTATTGCCCAGTAAAAAAATATTGCTGGGATTTCCACAATCAATATCTTCCTTTTTTTGAAATGGATGCAGCTTTATTACAAGCTGGATATTTCTATTTTTTAAGTAGCCATTCAACTCATTCATTTTTTCATAAGTATCCACAACTGGAAGCCCAGTCTCGGAAGCGTCTGAATATTCGTTCAAATAAGATAATCCTTCGTTAGATACCATTCTGAAAGTCGGCAGCCAAAATATGTATTTTGAAGCTGAAGGGATATTTAACAACTCTAAATAATCAATTTCTGATTTTTCTAATAACCAATCGGCTTTTGGGTAACCCGTAACAAGTATTTGGTCTTTTCTCAAACCGTTTATATTTTGAAATAAGTTTCCATATATATCACTTACTACAGTGTAATATTCATAACGTTTTTCGTGATAATTACGCCCCTTTGAATACTTATAGCCGCATCCGTGCCATAGCTGTATTCGGAGCTGGCCTGCTCTTGCCTCTCTGCAAAATCCATGTGCATCTGTAAAAAATATGTATTTTGCCAAACATAATGCACGATAATATGCGTTCCGCTGTTCTACATTATCCGTTTCCGCCCAATCAAATGACATAAAAGTAACATTCTTTATGCCAGCATAATCCGTATGCTTTTGTGGGTCTTTTACAAACCACACAAGCTCATATTTTTCGTTGTATCCGTTTTTTACCATGTGTTCAAACAAAGCTCTTGCATTGTCATAAAAATCCATTCCCTCTATGTAGGCATCCTTAGACGGCCCGCTTCTGAAAACGATTATGTCATCCAACGGTTGATTCTTGTATTTATCTTTATAGTACAAATAAATTTCCGTATTATTATTAGGGAAAAAATAAATCACACGGTCAGATGTATTTATTGATTTGACCTGCTCGATTTGTTCATATATCTCTCTGTAGTAACCATCTGCAATAATAAATGCATACTCATCTGTGCAAATGGTATCAAGATATGAATACTCGTAAAGCGGTATTGTTTTATCCAGTACCATCAGGCTGTTATTTTTTACAGTTTTTCTGATAATCATTTCGATATTTTTCAATACCCCATATTTTTGCTCCATTTCCTCAATATATTTTTTGCTCGCTTGAAACAGGCAAAGCTTTTTCCCTAAAATTGTCGATATATTCTCAGGTGATAATTGCTCAAGTTTCATATGCTTTGTCTCCTTTACCCTCACATAACTATATGTTTTAAAAAATCTTTTAACTGAAACAAACTATCTTCTTTGATTACGTCTGATTGCGATATTTGATCCCTGAAGAACATTTCTTTTCCCTGTGTCAGCAAAAATTCAAATGGTCTGATTTTCATAGAACTGTAATCTAGGTAAAAGTAACGTTTCCAGGTATCAGCCTTCAGTCTTAAATATGCTTTATGCGCATCCTCAAACATAAAACCAAGTGTTTCGCCATCCTTTACACACAAAGTTTTCCATTGCGCCATCGTTCCTGATAGGGTATCAATAATTATTCCTACGCTCGCTCTGACTGGTATTAAATATAGGTTTTTATCTCTGCAAAGGATTTTTGAAAAAGCAAAGTCTCTGCTGCGGAAATCATTTGGAAAAGCATCATACTCTTGAACATTGTGAGATAATAAATTCCATCTAATGACAGGTCCCGGGTTTTTTGGCGCCAACCAAAGGTTATCCCCTACAATACACCCACTCCAACATCCATGATTATTATCTCCGGCACACCAAAATTGTCCGTCTCCATTATCCATATTAAATTCAAGTACTTTGTTGCCGCAGGTATCCGGAATATATAGCATATTGCCATATATTGCCGGACTTCTTCTGAAAATAAAGGATTGTCCCTGCGCCCAGCTGTCAAAGTATTTAATGTCATATTGGCCATTGACTCGTGATATTTTTAATATTCCCGGGTAGGTACAGCCTATCATGTATACGCTGTTTCCATAGACGATCCCTTCATTAAATTTTGCTCCCTTTTTATAATATTCATTGTCAGACAGTACGGGTGTTTTTATGGAAAGCTTTTCTACCTCGTATGATGCTGTATCTATAACCGCAATTTCATTGGCGGATGAAGGGACTAAATATATTTTATCTGAACAAACAACTGCCTTTGTATAGAGCCTTTTTTGAGCCATCTTTTCATTTGGTATAAATCCCAGATACTCACAATTTCCGGTATTTAAATCCGCTTTGAATATCGCGTTGTATTCTGTACTAATACCTATCCCAATATTCGGATTTATTTCTGCAAACGTTTCAAAGTCAAGTTGAATATATTCCACAATCATAAGCCTCCTGTTGGTGAGTTATGGTTTCCTTCCTCTCATCAAGTATTTTTCTTGACGCCCAGCTGCCTTCACAATGATGGATAGATATCGTTCTGTCCGTAACAAACACGTTTTTTCCAAGTAAACTTGCCGTCGCCATAATCTCCGGCGCCAATATCAGCATCCCATCAACTTCCTGCATTAGGAAATACTTCTTAAACCCGTGCCTTTGCAGCACGGAGGTTTCATAGAATCCGTTTTGCATCATATTCAACACTCCATCATCCTGCGCAAACGGAATATGGTTTCGTTCATCTTCAAGAATCTCTTTTAATATATGATTTCCCTTAACAGCGCCTAACCCTGCTCCGCTATTGACTGCAGACCATTGACCGTGTGCTATAAAAGCCTCTAAACCCAATAGGGAATCAAGACTTTTTATTAGTTCCACATCCGTATCCAGATATATCCCGCCATGATGATAAATAATATCTATTCGTGCATAATCTGATACATAAGCCCATTTTCCTGCCTCATAAGCTTGTTTCATATACAAATTTTTGGCTACATCATAATTATCTTCATTCCATTCTATAATCTGGTACTCCGGGCAATGTTTTTCCCAACTGTCTAAGCATAATTGATGCAACTTTGTTTTTGGACTTTTTCCAAACCAGCAATAGTGAATGACTTTAGGAATTTTGCTGCCTTCTTTTTGAAGTAAATCATAGGGCTGCTTAATATTTTGCTGTATCTCTCTATTCAGCTTGATATATGCATAACTTGAAATATTACGCCATTCAGTGTATTGGCTGAACTGTTGTTCAATTGTAACGTAAGATTCTATCGCTATTAAAAAAATGAAATCTGAAATCTGTTTCTCTCTAAATGTATTGACTGTAATAACCGGGATTTTTCTTGAAACTCCAACTGTTTTCCCCTCTTTTTGAGGGTTGTTATCCAAGAAAAAGGTGATTTTTTCCCATATTCCGCAATCAATAAACAATCCTTCGATAAACGTGGCGATTGCGCCGACTCCAAAACAAACAATTGGTTTTCCTGTTGTCCTTACCTCATCTATAAAGTTTTTCCATCCATCTTTAACTATCATTTATCTCATTACTCCTATGGACCCCAAACTTCAAAAAATCCCACAAAGAAAGCCGTTGCACACAAAATGCAACGACAGTCCCTCGCCTATTCTTTGTGCCTCCATGCAACCCAATATTCATATATTTCTTGCTGCCCTGCTCTTATAGCAGCCCTGCCAGATTGGCATACTATGTACAGAACCAGTAGCAGCGAGTTTTCGCAGAATGAACCATTCTACGAAAACCGTTTAGAGCGGGCAAAAACAGCAATATCAGAACACATGACCAAGAATCTGACCATAAAAGTCCGGCAGCAGTCCAATCTGTTTCCTTTTGGATTCCATTGTAGGATGTACATAGCGGTTCAGGGTGATTTTGACGTCAGAATGTCCCAGAATTTCACTCAGAGCCTTTACATCCATACCGTTTTCGATGCAGTTCGTGGCAAAAGTGTGGCGAAGGATATGAAAATTTCGGTCATCCACATCCGCCTCTTTCAGCAGCTTTTTATATCGGTACTGCATGGTTCTCGGCTCCAGTGGGTTATCCCCGCCAAATACATAAGGCTGGTTCTCTTTCAACTGGGTAAGCAGCTTAATAATTTCGGCTGTCAGGGGAATGGTTCTCCGGGAGCTTTCGCTTTTGGGGGCAGCCTCCAGCAGAAGGGTTCTGGTCATGCGGCCCTGCACGGCAATTCGCTGTACCGTGCTGTTTACAGTCATAGACATATTCTTGAGATCAATGTCCGTCCATTTAAGCGCGCATAGCTCCCCAAGCCGCAGACCAGTGTACAGACAAAGCAGCAATGCAATTTTGAATGGATCCAGTTCTCCATAGATACCGGAAAGAAGCCGGGCCTGTTCTGCCCTGGAAAGCACCTCGATGGGCTTAGTTCTATGCCTTATGTCCGGTTTCTCCAGCTGGGAAATGTTGACTGCGTATTTTCTGCCCGCAAAGAGCAATATCTGGTTTGCGATGCAGCAGATGCTTTTTTGCAGGCTTTCGGAAAGCATTGCCGCCGAAAGGTGTTCATAAATCTTTGCCTGTATCTCCGGGGCAGTGGTATCAGAAAGTCTGCAGGATCCGATAATTCCGTCAAGATGGGTCTTGTACACCGTTTCATATTTTATATAGGTAGAATACTTTCGCCTGCCAGCGATATCTATAAGCCATTCCCCCGCAACCTGTGAGTACAAAACTGCCATGTCCAAACCGCCGCTGCTCCTTCCGCATCCTGTCCCCCCCTGCGCTTGGTTTTCTCCTACAGCCGTTTGCGTATGCTCGAATCTGGCCCGGGACATTTTTTCCTTTACTTCCTCATAAGTTCTGCCATATACAGAGCGGTAAAACTCCCTTCCCCTATGCTCATCCCACGTCTTATAGCGTCCTTCCCATCTTCCGTCTGCCCTTTTCCGGATATTTTCTCCATGTCTTGCCATATTTTTCTCCTTTCGTGTAGCGGCATATACCCGCCAAGATTTTGACCCTAAACCTGACTGCAAATTATCAATTCCCGCCTTTTTGCTTCCATTTTTGCAGAAAAGAGCGCTTTCCGGCTCACATAAATACTCCAAACCGTTATATAATGTGGAAAAATACGGAATTTGTTTTAATTTATTGCAAGTCTGTCTTAAATAGTGTAAAATAAAGCCGATATAATTAGTAATGGTATAGAGGGCTTTTTGTTTTTAGTTTCGCAGAATGGTTCATTCTATGAAAAATATTGAATATTGGGTTGCATGGAGGCACAAAGAATAGACGAGGGACTGTCGTTGCATTTTGTGTGCAATGGCAGTTTTTTATAGAATTTAGAAAGGAACGGTGCGCAAATACCTATGATCCGGGCAGCGTGGTACATATGTATTAACAGACCGGGAAATCTTCGTGATGTCGAATGGTAATGTGTTTTTTAAAAGAAAGCAACAAGAGGAGATGTGTATGTTAGCTAAAATGAAAAATGGTGCATACAAATTGTATTTTAATGATTTGTCAGTACTTCCCAACAAAGAAATCGCTTATGGGTCTGCGGCAGGATTTAATGGTCTATTCGAGATTGAATTAGCTAGCGGGAGATGCAAGTATATAGGATTGTTTCCATATGAAGAATTACTTCAAGAATATATACACTTGTCGGCAGTGTATTGTCAACAGAAAGCTTTTTTCTTTCCGCAAAGAGGAAACTATATTTCAGTTTATGATATTGAAAATAAGAATTTTATGCAGATAAATTTTGAAGAATGCGATTATCCGCATTATAACAAGAACTTCAAGATAGGCCAGGTTTTTGTGCATGAAAATAGGGTGTTTGCGGTAGGGGCGATGTATCCACATGTGATTGTTATAAATGCGGATACATTGGAGACAAGATTTATCCCTATAGAGACAGAGGGCAGACCGATTTTCTTTCGGGCAGGAGGCTGCCAGGTCAGAGGTCATTACTATATACCGTCTTTAAAAGGGGGGATTATACTTGAAATTGACCCTGCCACAGAATATGTCAAGTCTCACTTTTGGGGAACAGAAGATGATGGCGCATGGTCAATGGCATTTGCTGAAGAGGAGTTCTGGTTGACACCTTATGCAGATAAAGAGGGCTTTCGCATATGGGAACCTGGGAATGGGATTGTCCAGGAAATTACAGACTTTCCGGAAGGATATCGGGCAGGTAATATGCCATATACGCATTGCTTTTGTGTTGATAAGGAGATCCTATATCCGCCATTTGATGCAAATATGATGATTGCATTGGATACAAAAGAAAAAAAGATAAAAAAGATTGAGCAGAGTATTTTTCAGGGAGGTAAAATCAGCGGGTTATATTTTCGGGTTGATTCTTATGTTTTTATAAAGATTCGGATGGGAGAGGAAAGCTGGTACGCCCAAACGGGTAAGGAATTTTTTATAAATATGCGAACAATGGAGCAAACAGAATATAACTTTGTGCTTTGTGAAAATATAGAGCAGTTTTTGTTGGACGCCGCAGAAGAAATGAAAAAGTCATCATTATGGAATAGCGTCATGGAAGAAAATGAAAAATTTGATCTTGCTGATTTCTTGGAGGTCTTGTAGTAGATAAGGAACAACTCTTCGAGGGGGGTTGAAAATGAAAAAGATCGTGATTATCGGGGCAGGAGAGATAGGACGGCAGGCCCTGGAATTTATAGGGGCAGAGGGCGTTGCATACTTTGCGGATAATAAAAAGGCTGGAATTACATATTGCGATAAGGAGGTTTATTCTGTAGAAAAGGCTGCGGAGGATAAAAAGCAATATGTGTTGTTGCTTGCCAATACCAAATATAGAGAAGAACTAATTAAACAGCTCAATGGCTTAGGTGTCTATGACTTTTATTATTTTGATGATGACATCTATTTTGGGAATATATTTCAAGGATGCGGTTTTTCGACAACAGAAAGGGTATCATTTTATGACTGTATAAAAAATGTTTCAGTCGATGCTGCCTGTGTTTATGGAGACAGACGGAAAATCGGGAAATTTGTTGCCGAAGTTATGGAGATAGAGCATTACTCCACGGAGAGTAGCGGAGCAGGATTCAGGTGCCTGGAACAGCTTGCAAGAGAGTTTTCTTACATTCTTATAAATGCTGAGAGTTATACAAAAGAATTTATAGAAAAACTCAATATCCTCAAAGCAAATGTCTGGTTTGTCACAAAATATTATGATACGGAATATTACCAAAAGAACCAGCTCTGCCAATATAAGGGAATACATAGGGGAGAACGTTGTTTTATTATTGGAAATGGTCCGAGCCTTAGAATAGAAGATCTGGATATACTTGAAAAGAATAGAGAGATTTGTTTTGGCCTTAATCTGATTCATATGTCTTATCATAATACAAAATGGAGGCCAAATTATATTTGCATATCAGACACGCTTACAATCAAAAAGAATGTTGAAAAGATAATTAAGAACAATAATTGCCCACTTTTTATAGCGGATTCTTTCCTGCGGCTTTATGGAGATGAGCATATGGATGGAAACATTTTGCCATTCCGAAAGCTATACCCTAATGAGACCAATAACTTTGAGTACGGTTTCTCAATGAACATAACAGAAGGAATTTGCAATGCCAATTCTGTGGCTTACTATGCGCTTCAAATTGCTGCATATATGGGATTTGAGGAGATATATCTCCTTGGCATGGACAATAGTAATTGGATGTCCCATTTTGACGGGGAGTATCTGGAGGAATCGGATGTTATCCGCGAAAACTTTAATGAGGTGATGGAAAGCAGAATGGTATCTCAGGCATTTCAAAAAGCGGGAGAAGTGTCGAAACGGTATGGTTTTAAGATTTATAACGCAACGAGAGGCGGATGCTTGGAGACGCATGATAGAGTGGATTTTGATAAGTTATTTGACGGACAATCTTAATAAATCTAAGGGAATGAGAGGAAGAAGTCAGTATGAAAAAGGTAGTGCTCATTGGAGCAGGAGATATAGGGGCGCAGGCTTTGAAATGCCTTGGAGCGGAGATTGTGGAACATTTTGTTGATAATCATAGAACGGGACAAACATATCTTGAAAAGCCAGTATTCTCCATGGAAAAACTAGTGGAGGATCGGGAGAAATATTTATTTCTTCTTACAATTGCCAATATTCAATATCGGGATGAATTCATAGATCAGCTTAACCTGATGGGCATAAGTGATTTTTATTATTTTGAGCAGGCTATTTATTCGGGAAATATCCTTCAAAAGTCTGATTCGGCGGTATATATAAGAAAGTCGTTGTATGAGGATATGATGGATATCAATCCTGAACGAGTATGTATTTTGGGGCGTGAAAGGCAAATAGGACGTTTTGTTGCTAATCTGTTCGAAATAGAAAATTTTCATGATGAAACGGAGCAATGTTCGACATCTGACTTGGCGAAAAAGTATGACTATGTATTTATCAATGTGAAATATTATAGCTCTAAGATCCACAGCCAATTGAAGGCTGCAGATATTAAAATGTGTTATATAGCTCATTACTATAATTGCTATAATTTTTTGGCAAAAAAAGGAATTAAAGATTTTGCTGGAAAGTATAAGGAAAAAAAGCGATGCTTTGTTATTGGAAATGGACCAAGTCTTATTCCGGAAGACTTGGACGCGCTTGCCAGACATAACGAGTTTTGTTTTGGATTAAATATGATCCACAAAATTTATAACAAAACAAAATGGAGACCTAATTATATCTGTATATGTGATAAACTAATAGTTTCTCAGAATCTGGATCGTATTTTTGAATATAATAATTGCCCTGTGTTTCTTACCGATGCTGTGCAGTTATATTTTTCACCTTTTCAGTACGACAAGGCAATTCTTTATCATGAGGAGTATAACCGGGATGATGATTATCGGATCATAAAATTTGAAACAGAACTTTCTAACGGAATTATTCCCAGTGGGTGGACGGTCTCCTATATTGCCATACAACTGGCTGTATATATGGGATTTGATGAAGTTTATCTTTTGGGAATGGATAATTCTAATTGGATAAAGCATTGTAGTGATGATTATTGGTCAGAGAATCCGATCACAAATGAAGCAAGTGAGGAATTGGTAACCCTGGTTTGCAGGAACGCATATAAGCGGGTAAAAGCGGCTTCTGCAGAATATGGATTCAAGATTTATAATGCGACAAGAGGCGGATATCTGGAGGAATTTGTACGTGTAAATTTTAATGAATTATTTAATTGACGTTTGAAATCGGGATATTAACTTTATATGAGAGAATAAGGAGTAGATCAGAAGTGAAAAAGGTAATTCTGGGAAATATAGAAATAAGCGATTTGGTGCCGGCACTTGTGATTCCTGAAATTGGCATAAACCATGCGGGAAGCCTTGCGGTTGCAAAAGAGATGGTAGACTCCGCGCATCGGGCGGGCGCGTGTTTGATAAAGCATCAGACCCACATTTGCTCAGATGAGATGAGCAATATTGCACGAAAGATAATTCCAGGGAATGCGGATGTTTCCATTTACGATATAATGGAGCAATGTGCTTTAAATGAAGAAGAAGAACTGGAACTGAAAGCATATGTGGAATCGCTTGGTATGTTGTTCCTGAGTACGCCTTTTTCACGCGCGGCAGCTGAACGGTTGGAAAAATTTGGCGTACATGCCTACAAAATCGGTTCTGGAGAGATGAATAATTACCCGTTGGTTGAACACATCGCGGAATATGGAAAGCCCATGATTGTATCAACGGGGATGAACGATCTGAAAGCAATTGAAACATGCATAAAGATTATGGAAAAACACGGTGTTCCCTATGCGCTTATGCATACCACAAATTTGTACCCAACTAAACCAGAGCAAGTGCGTCTTGGCGCAATGACGTCGATGATGGAGGCTTTTCCGGGGATCCCAATTGGTCTTTCGGACCACACTCTTAATAATAACGCCTGTATTGCGGCTATTGCGCAGGGAGCCTGTCTTGTTGAGAGGCATTACACAGATCATATGAGGAGAAAAGGGCCAGACATCGTTTGTTCAATGGATGAGGAAAATCTGAAACTTTTGCTTCAAGCTGCACAGGAACTTTTCTTGATGCGGGGAGGAGAAAAAAAAGCATTGAAAGAAGAACAGGTGACGATTGATTTTGCTTATGCCTCGGTTGTATCTATTCAGAGTATAAAACGGGGGGAATGTTTTTCGAAAGAAAACCTTTGGGTAAAAAGACCTGGCACAGGCGAAATACCAGCGAAAGATTTTGAAACACTGCTTGGGAAAAAGGCGTTACGTGATATAACTAAGGACACTCTGATCGGGTGGGACATGGTGGAAGGACAGTAGAGATGAGGAAAATTCTGTTTGTAACAGGAACAAGGGCGGACTATGGCAAAATAAAGGCGTTTATTCAGGCGGTTGAAGACCACAGTGATTTTGAGGCATATATCTTTGTCTCAGGGATGCACTTGATTGAAACCTTCGGAAGTACATACAAGGAGGTACTTAAGGATAAATATAAGAATGTCTATGTGGATTTTTCACAGGCAAACAGTGGGATTATGAGCTATGATTTCGGAAACGTAGTCTGCAATCTGACAGGATATGTCAGGCAGATTAAGCCAAATGTGATTCTAGTACACGGAGACCGGATAGACGCGTTGGCAGGGGCAACTGTGGGAGCGCTTAACAACATCAAGGTCATCCATATCGAGGGTGGTGAACTTTCCGGAACCATAGATGAATCTATCCGACACGCCATTTCCAAGTTCGCGCATATCCATTTAGTCAGTAATGAAAACGCCAAACAGAGATTAATGCAGCTTGGAGAGGAGGAAAGGCGAATTTTTATCGTCGGCTCCCCTGACATCGACATTATGATGTCGGATCAGCTTCCGGACGTAGCATCTGCTAAAAAGAGGTATGACATACCATTTGATACATATGCCTTTTTTACTTATCATCCGGTTACGACAGAATTTATTTCCCTCCAGAGAAAAATCCAAACAGTTGTGGAGGCTCTGATTGATTCTGGAAAAAATTATATTGCCATATACCCAAACAATGACTATGGCTCAGAGATAATTTTAAACGAGTTGAATCAATTGGAGGATAATCCACATTTTCGGATATTTCCGTCTATTCGCTTTGAATATTTTCTAACACTTTTGAAGAATGCGGAATTTATGGTTGGAAATTCCAGTGCAGGCATCCGCGAGACAGGCATCTATGGAATACCGGCGATCGATGTTGGAAGCAGACAAACAGGGAGATATACAGACAAGGACATTCACATCCAGCACGTTATAGAGGACAGGGCGCAGCTTTTACGGGCGATAGAAGAAGTACCCAAATATCGCAGGGTTGTAAAAAACTATGGAAATGGTGACAGTTCAAGACGTTTCATGGAAATTTTACAAGAAGATACCATCTGGAACATTGAGATCCAGAAAAGATTTGTAGACATTGACAAGACCATATAGAAAGACTTGAAAAGATGATAAATGGAAAGAGAATCCTTGCGCTGATTCCTGCAAGAGGTGGAAGCAAGGGGATAAAAAATAAAAATATTATAGACTTGTGTGGGAAACCATTAATCTCATATACAATTGCGGCTGCAAAGGAAAGCAGATATATAGATTCAGTGATTGTAAGCACAGATTCCGAAAAGATTGCTGAGGTTGCTGTATCCTGTGGAGCAAGTGTCCCTTTCCTGCGTCCAATCGCTCTGGCTTTGGATACTTCAACTACAGTCGAAGCTGTTTGTCATACCATTCGGACGCTTGCGGAATGTGGAGACAGATATGATGTGCTTGTATTACTTCAGCCAACATCTCCGCTACGGACGCTGGAGGACATTGACGGAGCTTTGGAGAAGTTTGAAAGGGAAGGGTTGCCGATTGCTTCCGTGTCAAAAGCGAAGGATTCCCCCATTTTGCTGCGGAAATTGAAAGGAGAATCTCAAATGGAGTCTCTGCTCGGACTGCCATGTACGGTAAGGAGACAGGACATGCCGCCTGTGTATAGGGTCAATGGCAGCATTTATATAAATACAATTTCTTCCCTGAGCATGAATACAAGTTTCAATGATAACGTTTGCCCATATGTTATGGACGAATCTCATTCTGTGGATATAGATGACTATTTGGATTTGGAAATTGCAAAATATTACATAGAAAAGAGGCATGAGATCCATGAATAGAAAAGCAATTGGTGTTAGTCGAAAAACGGGTTGGTAAATATAGCATCATCTATACCGCCAGCAAATTGCGTGTAGACATGTCCTTTACCGTGTGAATATTCATAATGCATCCCGGCCTGAATAGCTTCTCTATAAGGAGTGCGATTTTTGACTCTATGGAGCGGTATGCTATTTGGAATAATGCATTGTACTTGTTAAGGTATTTTGTTGCCACCCCACAGTAGAAGATATAGCGGCCCTTTATGAAGGAATGCAGGTTGTTTACGATGTTCAGATTATAAAAACCAGACTTCTGCCCGTTTACATCTTCAACCTTACAGTCCGCCAGTGTTTCAAGGACCGAATAACTGCGCAGGCCATCGGTCAAGGCAAGCGTTCAAATGTCCAAATAAACGGACTTATAAGGGCGACCAACCCTTTTTTGATTAACACCAAAATAATTATTGATGGAAGTGTGTTTACTCTTCCCCTGTTTGATTTTGGAAGGTATTGTCAGCTGCTTAAAAACCCCGTGACAATATTGTCTGATGACTGTTGGGGAGGGTATGTATATAATCGGTTAAAAATGCCGTTTTCCAGCCCCCTGATAAATATTTTCTGGGACAAAGACGAATATTCGGAATTTATACAGGATCCGATGTTCTATCTTGGCACGGAACTGAAATTGTTCCATGAGGGTAATTTAAAAGCGGGCCTAGCTCCAGTGGGGCAATTGGGAGATGGAGAACGGATTGTAAAGTTAATGCTAATTCATAATACTAGCTTTGCGGAGGCAAAGGAGCAATGGGATAGAAGAATGAAGAGGGTCAATACCAAGAATTTATTTGTGAAAATGGGTTTTGAAACCATAGGGCAGAATTGGGAAAAGTGGCTACATATATTCTCCGATGTTCCATATAAAAAGATTTTGTTTTGCAGCGGAGAATGCCATCAGATTACAGTTTTTTACGGAGCGATTTGAGTGGGAACAGAAAAAAGCACCACGAGTAGAAACCTACATATACAATGGCTATATGAGACAAAGTTATTTTGTGAGCATTGACTTACTAAAATTGCTGGTAGATGGAAAGGATTATTCGAGAGAAAGTTGAGCGGACTCAAGGAGGCAATGAGAATATGAATCGGTTACATACAGTCATGTATCACTATACACGTGATTTAAGGCACAGCAGGTATCCGAAAATAAAGGGATTAGATGTGACTTTATTTCGGGAGCAAATAGATTATTTAAAAACTAATTTTCACATCGTTACGATGGAGGAAGTAATCGCAGCCTGCTCCGGAGAGACGGAACTGCCGGAAAAAGCAATGTTGTTAACTTTTGATGACGGCTATATCGACAACTATACGTTTGCGTTTCCCATTTTAGAGGAATTTGGGATTCAAGGCTCTTTCTTTATTCCTGGAAAGACATTTGCATCCCACCAGCTCCTGGATGTAAATAAAATACATTATATCCTTGCGGTGGCGGACATTCACGACTTAGTGACGGATTTAAAAAGGGAGATGGAATATTATCGCGGACAGGAATATGACTATCCACCTACAGAGGAACTTTTTCGGAGGTATGGAGTCGCAAATCGTTTTGACGCGGAGGAAATCATTTTTGTAAAGAGGATGCTGCAGACGGTGCTTCCGGAGCGGCTTCGCAACCAGATTTCCAGCAAACTTTTTACAAAATATGTGGGTGTCACTGAGAAGCAGCTTGCCTATGAACTGTATATGACAGAAGAACAAATCCGCACGATGAAACGCCATGGCATGTTTATTGGGGTACATGGGTACGATCATTACTGGCTGGGGAATCTGTCACCAGAGCAGATGAAGGAGGATATTTCTCTCGCGCTGGATACATTGGATGAATTTATAGACCGGCGGTGTTGGGTTATGAACTATCCATATGGAAATTACAGTCAGGAGGTTGTACGGTATATAAAAAGTCAAGGCGCTCAAGTTGGACTGACGACGGAGGCACGAGTTGCTCATATTGGGAAGGATGAAGCGCTGCTGTTGCCGAGGTTTGACTGTAACGACTTTCCGCCTCAAAGTGAGAATTACGGAAAGGAACAAGAAAATGGGCAAGATTGATGAATTGTATGAAATTCGACTGGCAACTATAGATGATGTTGATGCGATTATGGATTTTATCCGAAGAGAATGGAATGAAAACCATATACTTGCAACTAACCACGACTTGTTTCTCTGGCAATATGGGCGTACTGAATATGGAGATAACCATGATATAAACGTATTACTCATGATAAAACGTTCTAATGGTGAAGTCATGGGGATGCAGGGCTTTGTCCAATATTCCGAAGATAGGGAAAGCAGCCAGATATCAACTGCGATAATAAAAATTTCATCCCAGGCCAAAATTCCAATGGCAGGGGTGGAACTGATAAGAAGGCAAAAGGATTTTATCGGTAGCTCCGGATGCTTTGCCAGTGGGGTGAATCCCAAGACAATTATGCCGATTTATGAAAAAATCTTTAAGCATAAGACAGGGATTATGCAACAATATTATGTTTTGAATACAAATATTATGGAATATAAAATTGCTGATATAAAAGAAAATCGGCCCCCCGTGTATATAAATGCAGGGTATAGTTTCCGGCGCATGGAAACAATGGAAGAACTGAAAGATAAATTTGAAATTGAAAGATGCTATGACAGATTGCCCGTGAAATCGGAACAATATTATAAAAAGAGATATTTTGATCATCCAATATACCAATATGTTGTCTATGGAATCATCAATCCAAGTAAGCATTGTGTTGGCGTAATATTTACAAGAGAAATCTGTATTAATGGATCAAAGGTTTTGAGGATTGTAGATTATAGGGGAAATTTGGAGGAACTTGGTAACATTGGAAATTGTCTAGAAGAACTGATGAGTGACAATAGGTATGAATATATTGATTTGATGGCAAGTGATCTGGATGAAACAGTAATGAATAGAGCAGGTTTTACACTGCTTGCCCCAGAGGGTCCGAATATTATCCCTAACCATTTTGAACCTTTTGAGAGAAAAAATATAAAAATTTATTATCATCAGACTGTGGATGTTGTGATCTTTAAGGCGGATGGGGATCAGGATAGACCAAACGTTAGTTTCGCCTAAAAAAGCGGAAGGAGAACGAGAAAATGAAATTGCTTGAAGGCAAGGTGGTGCTTGTTACTGGATGCTCAAAAGGGATTGGAAGATCTATAATGGAGCGGTTTGCACAAGAAAAAGCAGTTGTCTATGCGAACGCAAGAACTGCGGGAGGTCTGGATAGTATTTCCGAGAAGTTATCTAATGCTTACGAGACAAAAGTGGTGCCGTGTTATTTTGACATCAGGGATAAAAACGCCATAAAAGAATACGTATTGAAAATAAAGGCCGAACAGGGAAAGCTTGATGTACTTGTTAACAATGCCGGAATTATGAAAGACGCTCTCATAGAGATGATCGATGATACAACGCTTCAAGATACGTTCGACACAAATGTTTTTTCAACAATTCATATGACACAGATGGCCTTAAAGCTTATGAAAAGAGGCGCCGGGGGAGCTATTATCAATATATCTTCTATAGTAGGCGTTCGCGGCAGTGAAGGAAAGACGGTCTACGCTGCGTCTAAAGGGGCTGTTGCGAACCTAACTATGACCTGGGCCAGAGAATTGGTAAAATATAATATCCGAGTGAATGCGTTAGCACCCGGGAAAATAGATACGGATATGTATCGAACCATCGGTGTGGATAAGGAAGGGATAGAGGAGGTAGGTATGAAACGCCTTGGAAAGCCAGAGGAGGTTGCAAATGCCGCTTTGTTTTTGGCATCTGACTTATCAAGCTATATCACTGGAGAAATCATTGGCGTTAATGGCGGTTGGTTTCTATAAAAGATTTTATATAAATTAGGAGGATACTTATCATGAATAATCTCGAAACCTATAACAACATTTTTATCAAGACTCTTGAAATTACAGAGGAGCAGCTTGCTGGATTGGAATATCAAGGCATCAAAGCGTGGGATTCTGTCGGCCATATGGGGCTGATTGCCGCGTTGGAGGATGCGTTTGACATTATGATGGACACGGATGACATTATTGACCTCAGCTCCTACGAGAAGGGGAAAGAGATCCTGAAAAAATATGATGTAGAGCTTTAAAATGACGTTCGGCTGATGACTGCGTTCGGGCGAAAGGGAGATTACAATGGTGTGGTGCTTGGAACAATTTAAAGAAAATATAGCCTTGAGAGAAGAGAGTGGTCACACACTCTCTTATGGAAAGCTAAGTGAGGAAACAAAAAGAATTGCGGGGGTAGTCGGCGGAAGATGTCTTGTATTTTCCCTGTGCCGGAACACTATCGGATCAGTTATAGGGTACGTGGCTTTTTTGAACGGACATATTCCGCCAGTGCTCTTAAACAGTCATTTGGAGGAAACTTTGCTGGCAGGTCTTTTGCAAACATATCAACCGGCATTCATTTGGATTCCGGCGGAGCAGGAAGATCAGTTTACAGAGATGGAGTCCGTGTATAGATGCTATGATTATGTACTCTTAAAGACCAAGTATAAAACGAAATATCCGCTTTATGACCGTCTTGGCCTGCTCCTTACTACCTCTGGTTCCACGGGAAGCCCGAAACTAGTGCGTCAGTCCTATGAAAATATTCTTGACAATGCGAGGGCGATTGCGAGCTATCTGGAGCTTGACGCGACAGAGAGCCCAATTACAACGTTGCCGATGAATTACACATATGGCCTTTCCATTATCAATTCGCACCTTTTGGTGGGAGCCACATTGCTTTTAACGGAAAAGACTCTGATGCACAAGGAATTTTGGCGCTTTTTTAAGGAAGCCGGGGCGACTTCCTTTGGTGGGGTGCCGTACACATATGAAATGCTGGATAGGTTGCGGTTCTTCCGGATGGATCTGCCGAGTCTACGGACGATGACGCAGGCAGGTGGAAAGCTCCTGCCTGAGCTCCACGAAAGATTCGCGGCATATGCGCAGGAGAATGGAAAGAAATTCGTCGTGATGTACGGTCAATGTGAAGCCACGGCCCGGATGGGCTATCTTCCGCCGGAGAGGGCAATTGAGAAAAAGGGCTCGATGGGAATTGTGATTCCGGGTGGAAAATTTCACTTAATTGACGCAGACGGTAATGAGATAACCGAGCCGCTTACCACAGGAGAGCTTGTGTATGAAGGGAAAAACGTCACTCTCGGTTATGCGGAGTGCGTGGAGGATCTGGCAAAGGGAGATGAGAGGAATGGCATTCTTGAGACGGGGGACATGGCGCAGTTTGACGCGGACGGTTTTTACTATATTGTTGGGCGGAAGAAACGGTTCTTAAAAATATACGGTAATCGGGTTAATCTGGACGAGATTGACCGGATGGTGAAAGGAAAATTCGGAATCGATGCGGCGGCAGGCGGCATTGACGATCATATGTATATTTTTGTAACGGAAGAAGGGCATGCCGATTCCATTCGTGAATTTGTGGCGGGAAAGACAGGACTGAATCCGGCAGCATTTCAAGTGCTCACGATAAATGAGATACCGAAAAATGATGCCGGGAAAACCTTATATCAGGAGCTGGAAAGGTATTATGAGTTATGACATATGATGAATTATTGGAGATAGCGCCTTATTCCCTCGAGAAAGAAAAAAAAGAGCGGCTTTTGACAGAAAGACTGAAGAATCTGACACAGCTACATAAGGAAAATTGCCTAGAATATTCACGGATTCTCGACAGCATTGGTTTTGCGCCAGAACAGGTAGAAAGCTATAGGAATTTTCCTTTTTTGCCTGTCCGTATGTTCAAGGAACTGGAGCTTTTGTCGGTACCAAGGGAGGATGTGGCAAAGATAATGACATCTTCCGGTACCACCGGGCAGGCCGTGAGCAAAATATTCCTTGACCGGACGACAGCGTCCAACCAGCAGAAAACGATGGTAAAAATAGTGTCGGATTTTACCGGCTCCAGACGTATGCCAATGCTAATCATTGACTGTCCAAGCGTTGTGAAGAACCGAACGATGTTTTCGGCACGTGGAGCTGGAATCCTTGGCTTTTCCATTTTTGGAGCGAAGAAAATCTATGCGCTGGACGATGAGATGAGACTGGACGTGGATGCAGTTCGAGAATTTCTGGATACTTATAAGGGACAGAAAATCCTGTTGTTTGGTTTTACCTTTATGGTTTGGCAACATTTTTACAAGGAGTTGCTACAACTGAAGGAGGAAGGAGTCACGCTTGACTTGTCAAGTGGGATTTTAATTCACGGTGGTGGCTGGAAAAAGCTGCTTGCGGAGGCGGTAAGCCCGGGGGAATTTCGGAGCCGCCTTAAGGAGGTTTGTGGGCTGGACGCAGTTCATGATTATTATGGCATGGTGGAGCAGACAGGCTGTATTTATATGGAATGTGAGTGCGGATATTTGCATGCGAGTATCTTTTCGGATGTGATAACCCGCAGGGCGATTGACTTCTCAGAATGTGAAATCGGCGAATCGGGAATTCTTCAGGTGGTTTCAGCGCTTCCAGAGTCATATCCGGGGCACAGCCTTCTGACGGAAGATGAGGGAGTGATTCTTGGTGAGGATGACTGCCCATGCGGAAGGAAGGGAAAATATTTTAAGATTATTGGAAGGCTGAAGAATGCGGAGATAAGGGGGTGCAGCGATACCTATGCAGCAAAATTTTGATGAGAAAATTCTGGATCAGGTATCTTACGTTACGGGATCAAGGAATTTGGCCTGTATACTTTCCAATATTCCAGCGAAGCATCCATTTGAGGAGCGTACAATTGCATTTTTAAATGATGTATCCAAGGCGTTGCTAACGGATCCGGAGGCGAGGCGATTCTCTGATGTCATAACTTTTGGGTTTTGGATTCGTAAAGGTTCTATATTGAAACTAAGGGATTGCTTTGAAGAAACAGGTTCATTTCGTTTGGGCCGAGGAGTGGTTTTCCATATTGCCCCGTCCAATGTCCCGGTAAACTTTGCTTATTCACTTGTGGCGGGAATTCTTACTGGCAATGCGAATATCGTTCGAATACCTACGAAAGATTTTGAACAGGTAAAGATTATAGTCCGTGCATGGAACCATGTGTTGGAACAATACGAGGATATGAAACCCTACAGTTTGTTAGTGCGTTATGGAAGGGAAAAGGAGATTAATGATATGTTTTCTTCGTTTTCAGATGTGCGCATTGTTTGGGGGGGGGATGCTACGATTGCAGAACTCAGGAAGTCGCCCATGCCATCGCGCTCCAGCGAGATTACTTTTGCTGATCGATATTCGTTGGCAGTCATAGATGCAGACTACTATCTGGAACAGACAGACAAGGCCAAGGTTGCGAAAGATTTTTACAACGATACCTTTTTGACAGATCAAAATGCCTGCACAAGCCCACGCATTATCGTGTGGAGCGGAAACCGAATAGAGGAGGCAAAGACAGAATTCTGGAAACGTTTACACTGTCTGGTAAAGGAACGATATGTGATCCAGCCAGTTCAGAGTGTGAATAAACTGGCAAGCACTTGTTTGATCGCTGCGCGAATGCCAGGATGTAAGATTATAGAGGCGCAGGATAATTTGATTGTTCGTGTCGTTGTACCAGAGATCTTCCGAGATTTGATGGAATATAAGGACAATAGCGGATACTTTTTTGAGTATGACTGCGCAGACATTATGGAACTGAGGGATTTATGCGATAATAAGCGCTGCCAGACGATTGCATATATTGGAGACAAAGATATGGTTCTTCCACTTATTCGAGCAGGAGTAAAGGGAATAGATCGAGTTGTGCCTGTTGGGACAACGATGGATTTTGATTTGATATGGGATGGTTATAACCTTCCTGCGCTTTTAACCAGGACGGTTGCGATGAAGTAGCAGGAGGTGTGGATATGGCGCGGAAACGAAGAGGCTATACGATTGGAAATCGGAAGGTTGCGCTAATTGGGGCTGGCTTTGTCGGTTCGTCCATCGCTTATGCGCTTGCGCTCAGAGACGTTGCGAGAGAAATTGTGCTGATTGATATTAACAAGGAGAAAGCGCAGGGTGAAGCGATGGATATCCGGCACGGTCTTCCGGCTATGGGAACTGTAGACCTGTATGCCGGGCATTACAGTGATTGTGCGGACTGTGATTTGATCATCATCACTGCTGGGCGAGGACGCAAACCAGGTGAGAGCCGACTGGATCTGATGAATGAGAATGTTCGAATTGCAAAGCAGGTAGTTTATTCCATTAAAGAGCATTATACGCGGGGTATAATTATGCTGATTTCAAATCCTGTAGATATTCTGACCTTTAAAGTGACAGAGTGGATGGAACTTCCTGATGGAATGGTGTTTGGCACTGGCTGCATACTGGATACAAGCAGATTTGTGCGTAGCGTAGCAGACTATCTGGAAATGAATACGGGTGTCATTCACGGATATGTTGTTGGAGAACACGGAGATGGACAGACTCCAATATGGAGTCACGTGACCGTTGGCGGGATACCGATTGATGAATATTGCTCAGAAATGAAAATACTATGGGACAACAATATCAAACAGAAGATTGCAAGTGATACAAGGAAAATGGGGGCGGATATTATCGCGGCAAAGGAGAAAACACATTATGGCATTGCTACCTGTGTATGCCAACTGGCGGATGCGATTTTGAATCAAAGACCAACAATAGCATCGGTATCCTCCAGACTTATGGGAGAACACGGGGCAAGGGATGTAGCATTATCTGTTCCGTCTGTGGTAGGCCCTTCCGGTGTTCTACAGAGAATTCGTGAGAAATGGGCGCCGGATGAATATAGAAGTTTCTTTGATGCAGTAGAAAAAATAAGATTGGCTTTAAAAGAAATAGAATAATAAAAAGAATGGGAGTGACGGTGTAGGTGATGAAGGTAGCTATTTATGGTCTTAGCATGGAAACGGAAAAAGAACTGCCCCGGCTTAAAAAGCAATATCATATCATTGGCCTGCTGGACGGCTTTCAGACGGACGGCGTGTTATACGGGCAGTCCATTATTTCCTTTGAAAGGGCAATAGAAGAAGGCGTGGAGAAAATTATTGTTGTTGCCCGCCCTGGTTCATGTAAAGCGATTGCCAAGCGGATAGGCGATGCCTGTAAAGAGTTTGGGATCGCCTTATTTGATATCCGAGGGAAGGATCTGCTTGCCGAGGAGCGCGTCGTATATGACTTTAAGGACATTAAGGGATACCGTTATGCGGAGTTTTTGGAACAGATTGAAAAAGCTGAGACGGTCAGCTTTGACCTGTTTGATACTCTTGTGATGCGTCGTGTCCTTTTACCGGACGATGTGGTAGAACTTGTTTCGGCGAGAATGTCTGAACGTGGAATGGCACTTGGGGACTTTACAAATCAGAGAGTAGCAGTGGAAAAGCGTATTTCTCAGAGCTTTGCGCCTAAGCTTTTGCAAATCTATGAGGAGGTTCTGCGAGAATGTGGCAGAGGTGGAGATGATGTATCTGCGGTATCATCCCCCTTAGAGCTTGCAGCATTGGAATATGAGACAGACAGAGAACTTCTCATTCCGCGCAGGGATATGATAATGCTGTTTGACAGAGCAAAAGTCCTCGGAAAGCGTGTCTACATCACAACAGACACCTATTATAACCAGTCACAGATAGAAGGAATTTTGCATGACAATGGAATTGCGGGCTATGATGGATTGTTTATATCTTGTGAGTATGGAAAAAGTAAGCAGCAGGGATTATTTGAGGAATTGAAAAAAACAGTGGGAGTGGAGAAGCTTCTACATATTGGGGATGATTCTGTTTCCGATATACGGAGTGCGGAAGCATGTGGAATAGATTGTGCGCAGATATATAGCGGGGCTGAATTGTTTGACTTGCTTGGCGGACTTGGCATGTTAGCGCATTCTCGTAGCCTTTCGGATCGGATTAAGGCGGGAATGGTAGTTGCCCGTTTGTTCAACAGTCCGTTTCAGTTTGAAGACGAGGAACGTAAGCTGATAATCAGGGATGCTGTTGATGTGGGCTATCTGTTCTGTGCGCCGATGATAAACGATTTTGTGCATTGGTTTGGCACTCAGACGCGGGAGCTTAATTGTGGGAATGTGTGGTTCTGCGCGAGAGATGGTTTTCTGGTAAAGAAGATTTATCAAAGGTGGTTCCCTGATTCTTTTTCCGAGTATTTCCTGACATCAAGAACTGCGGCAATCCGTTCTGGCGTTGAGACAAGGGAGGATGTTGCTTATATAGACAGCATGAAGTTCAGCGGGGAAACAGCAGATAACCTGAGATGCCGCTTTGGGATGGATACGGCAGAAATCCCGGACTTTGAGAGGGATGAGGATGAAGAAGGGCTTATGCGGTATTGCAAGGCAATTCTCCATACTGCAGAAAAAAGGCGGGAGAATAACAGAAAATATATAGACAGCCTACATATATGTGAGGGGCGTATTGCTTTTTTTGATTTTGTCGCAAAGGGGACGAGCCAGTTCTATGTAGGGCGTCTGGTGGAGAATCCCATTGTTGGACTGTACTTCCTTCAGATGGATCCGGAGTACATGAAGGACAAACATTTGGACATTAAGCCCTTTTATACGGAGGAAGAGCGAGAAAGCAGTGCGATCTTTGATAGCTATTATGTTTTGGAGACACTACTGACTTCACCATATCCGTCTGTGGATGAATTTGACAATAAGGGCGAGCCGATCTACGCAAAAGAGTTACGCTCTGACAAGGATATTGCCTGCTTTATGCGGGCGCAGGAGGGCATATTGGAGTATGTGGATGTATACTTGTCAATTTGTCCGAAATCAGAGCGTAAGGTCAATAAGAAATTAGACGAGGTTATGCTGATGCTGATTCATAATGTGGAGATAGTGGATAGGGACTTTCTGGAGCTGACGGTTGAGGAGCCGTTCTTTAATCGGATGACGGCGGTAACAGATGTACTGTGAATAGTTTTGTAAATGCAAAATGAACCAACGACATGACACTTAATCTCCCAAATTTTTTATACATATGTCAGGAGGAAACAGAATGGCATGTTTGATGTATCTGAAAAGTAAAAACGGCACTACATATGTTTATGAAAACATATCTTTTTGGGACAAGAAAACAAAAAAAGGCAAAGTCAAAACGTAAATGTATTGGACACCTTGACCCGGAAACCGGAACAGTACAGCCTAATGGCAGGCGCGGGGGCAGCAGAAAGAATTCCGTAACCACATCTGAAAAGAACTGCCAAAGTGTTTCACTTACAGCTGCGGCGTTACTGCCCTGCTTGACAAGGTGTGTACTGATATTGTCCTGAGCCACATCCTGAAAAAGGCATTTCCCGATGATTATCGTGCTATCCTGACGTGTGCATATTATCTCGTCAGCGAAGGACAGGCATTATCCAGGGCTGAAAAGTGGTCCGCACAGGCGCTTACCCCCTATGGGGCGATGCTTGCCGACCAACGTATCAGCGAACTTCTGGTACGGATTACACCAAATCTTTCACAGGCGTTTTTCCCGGCATGGATCGGGCAGAACAGGAATGCCAGGTACTACTGCAGATCGAGATATGGTTTGGCATCATTAACCGGAAGCTACTGAAGCGGAAAAGCTACCAGTCAATAGAAGAACTGGAAGCAAGCATCCTGCACTTTATTGAACAGTACAATCTTACGGCACACCCATTTAAGTGGACATATGCCGGAATGCCATTAGCGATTTAATCACCGATATTTAAGCAACGCTGTACTAGCCTCATGATGAATGCATCGCATTTTGATAATCATACTATGGATACAGTATTGTAGAGATTAACTCGGTTTGGAAAATTGTACTGGAGCAAGGAGGTCATTGCCAACTGCTCCGGCATAGTGTAGAACAAAATGTTCGCAGCCCTAACAATTATTATATAGGGGCTGCGAGATTTTCTATTCGCTGGTTTATTTTGCGCTTACTTTCCTGTGCCCTGGTACTGGTATTATACAGGAATGCAACGACATGAAGGTGTTCTTCCAGAACATTGAAGACAGGAATCTATAATTTACTCAAACTTCCCACATGAATTTAGGGTATAATGCCTTGATAAATGCGGGTTGAGACACGAACCTGTTGATCAGTTGCGTTTTTATTTCACTTGTGATAGTGATAGTGATGGCGTGGTTCTTGAGGCCATCACAAAAGAGCTTAAGCTGCTGCTTTAATGCTGTGCCTAATTCAATGTCCTGTATATCATCACAGCAGACATAAAATAATTCGCATATGGTCTTCTGGTCATTGTTCTTGCGCCGCAACCATTCCAGAATGATGTATCTGGTGAAAACAAGGGCTGTACTGCTGACAGTCATATCATAGCTGAGCCCCTGGAATTCGTCTCCCAGACATAACAGGGACTTGGCCGCACGGAAAAAAAACTTCTATCGACCAGCGGTTTCCATATATGCGCACTGCTTCGCTGGCAGGCAGGCTGCAGTCTGTTGTTAAGATGATAATGTACTCGCTTTTTTTATTGCGGTTCCGGACAAAGACGAGCTTGACCGGGATTGCGTACTTGCCTGTCTTTACGCATACAGAGCCGAAGATGTTGCCGGGTGTGTTGTAATTTACAAGCATGGACAGCTGCTTGAGATTATACAGCTTCCCTTTGTAAAAATAGCGCTGCTTATTGTCCTTGAGCATACCAATGACGTCAATTCCCTCTTTGACCACCTCCCTGATAAAAGGCTCGTTGGTAAACCAGGTGTCCATCAGGACATAACTTGCCCGGATCCCCGCCAGGAGCGCGTCATGGATCATTTTGATGGCCGCCTGTGGCTTGTGGAGGACAGCATCCTGCCTGTTTTGATAGCCGCTGCTCCGCTTGTCTATATTGGTGGATGCGGGTACCAGCCGCTTCCCGGCATCGGCAGAGGCCATCATGTTAAAGGCAACCGGGACAAAGCTGTAGTTGTCCGTCCAGCCGAGCGTGAGCATATTGAATCCTTTGACCGTCTTCCTGGCCACATGGTCATAAACGCGGGACAGAAGTTCGACCTGTTTGCTGCGCTCACGGGGGATAACGGAATCATCAAGCACCAGTGAAATGACCCTGCCGGGTTTTGTCAGGCCGTTAAAGTAATCCGTCACCTTTACAGCCAGTAGTGTAAGAAAGCGTTTCCAGTTATATCTGGATTCGTTCAAAAAACGGTAGTAGGTATTTTTCGAAAATGCGGTATCCTTCTTCTTGGAGTTCAGGAAACAATGTCATTTAGATAAGTATTAGGTTAGATTCTGTCATAGGGGTCTAACCCATTTTTATAAAAAATTATTAAAATTTCCTCAAAGGGGTTGACAAAAAAATGAAACTGTGCGGCCGCGCTCACTGCTGATGAATTTTAGAGGTAGTGAGCGCGGCCCTTGAAATTGGAAACAGAAACTGCATTTCAATTTCAAGGAGGTACCTTTTATGTCATTTGGAAAAATCAAAGCCGCTTTTACCGATTCCGTCAACTATGTTGTATCCGGCATTTCCCAGTATACTGTCACTCCTGGAAGGGATTTTACCCGTTCTAGGAAAATGGAGGCGGATAAACTCATCTTCTTCCTGGTTTCCTGCGGTTCTTCCAGCACCAAAATCGAACTGCTTGATTTCTTTGGCCTGCAGGCAGACTCCCCTTCTGCTTCCGCATTTAACCAGCAGCGTACTAAGCTTCTGCCTGAAGCAATGGAAACCGTTTTCCGTCGTTTCAACTCTGCTGTCCTGGACGGTGCAGCCCCGCGCTTCCGCTTCCTTGCCGCTGATGGCTCGACCTTTACTTTCTTCAGTAAGCCTTCCTTTTCTTCCCCGGAATACTTTGTTTCAGAAGGACATTCCTCAAAGGGCTTCTACAGCATGCACCTGAATGCTTTTTATGACCTCCAGAAACATACTTATTCTGACGCGCTCATCCAGCCTGTCCACCAGAAGGATGAATTCCGGGCTTTCTGTGATATGGTTGACCGGCACGATACCCGGCCCGGAACCAGAGATGTCTTTATCGGTGACAGAGGATACTGCTCCTATAACAACATGGCACATGTGCTGGAAAAAGGCCAGTATTTCCTCTTCCGCACGAAAGATATCCATTCCAAAGGGCTTGTTGGGAACTTTGATTTCCCGGATACGGATTCCTTTGACATTACAGTCAACGTTACCCTTGTACGCAGCCATAAGAAATCAATCCCTGTCAAAAAAGGCTTTTACAGACGTTATGTGGATGCAGCTGCCTCCTTCGACTATGTGTCATACGGCTCCCTGGATACTTACGACCTTTCCTTCCGTATTGTAAGGTTCCCCATATCCGAGAACTCTTATGAATGGACCAACCTGCCCCGGGAAGAATTCCCGCCAGAACAGATAAAACTCCTGTATTTTTCCAGATGGGACATAGAGGGTTCCTTCCGTAAGCTGAAATATACGATCGGGTTAAGCAATTTCCACGCATACAAGCCGGAATACATCAAACAGGAAATATGGGCAAAGCTGACAGCATACAACTTAACGGAAACCCTGATCAGCCTTACGGTCATTAAACACGGCCAGACTAAACATGAGTATAAAGTGAATTTCAGTATGGCCGCACATATTTGCAGGGTCTCCCTCCGCCTGCACACGGGGGAAGACCTTATGGATGTAACGTCACTGCTTCAAAAGGAGCTTATCCCTATCCGGAATGAACGCCAGTACCCACGCCTTCAGACGGCGCACTTCCGAAAACCACGGTATTTTATATACCGGGCAGCATAAAGCAGTTCCATCAATACCTATAATACCTTTTTATGAAGCAGATGTAAATCTGTTTGTTTGCCATGCAATCCTGTCCCATTCCAAGTGATGCCGGATGGAAAATATCCCTGATTCTTCCTGGCGCTCCCATTTTCCCCTGCCCATTTGCCTTTTGGAGAAAGCGACACACATTTTTTTCGCCGTTATCTAAATGACATTGGTTCAGGAAATGGTACAGGTTGCAGTTCTGGAATACAAGAAGGAGCAGGAACTGGAAAACGTCAAAAACGCTTCCGCCTTTTTTCTTTCGGACATTGGAGGCTTTCAGGAGACTGCTGATCTTCAGTTCCCTGATTGCATTGCCAAACTGGCATTCTACTGTATTTTCGGTATTCACATTTTGGCGGTTTTCTGTTATCATATGGATAGCACCTCTTTCTTGGTATTTTGTTGAACTCGCTATTCATATTATACCAGATTCAGGTGCTGTTTTGTTGTCAATACACCAAATAAATGCAAGATTTTACTTGATTTTTCAAGTGTTTGTGCCTATTTTTGATGTGGGAAGTTTGAGTAATTTATTGGTGGATTCCATGCAGACTTTCAGTACAGTGGCTCCTGATAAGCCAGTTCTGGCAGGCTTTCGGGTCAGAATTAAAGGAGGCGAACTGCATCCAAACCAGCACGGTTATGGTGAACGTTACGCAACATAAAAAGTGTGTAAAGATCTGGGGATCTGTCATCTTTTTCTAAAGGTAAATGGTTCACCCCTATTGCTTTTGCCCGAAAGAATGGCTATACTGAGAATATAAGAACAGTGGCATGGCTCAAGAAGGGGAACTGCGGCATGAGAAGACCGATTCCGATAGGCGTAGAATTTTATAAAGAGATGGTTGACGGGGGTTACTGTTATGTTGATAAGACGGTGTTGATCAAAGGTATTCTGGACGGCGGCGCGAAGGTGAATCTCTTTACCAGACCGCGGCGGTTTGGCAAGACTCTTGCACTCAACATGCTGCGGGTTTTCTTTGAGGACGAGCGGGACAGGGAGGGAAACAGGATTGACAACAGCAGCTACTTTGAAGGGAAAAAGATAGCTGACTGCGGGACCGGCTATATGGATAAGCAGGGAAGGTATCCCGTCATCAACCTGACAATGAAATCAACCAGACAGCCCAGCTATGAGATGGCCTACAATGTTCTGCGGAAAACGATTGCGGAGGAGTTTCGCAGACATAGGTATGTGTGCAGGGAAAACATTCTTGAGTCAGATGAAAAGCAGAGATTTCAGGATATTATTGAGGGGATCGCAGATCCGGACGATTATGCCACTGCGTTGGCGTTTTTGTCTCGATGCCTGCGAAAATATCACGAAAGCAATGTGGTCATACTGATTGACGAGTATGATGTGCCGATGGAAAATGCCTATTTCAGGGGATTTTATGATCAGATGATGGACTTTATCCGCTCCCTGTTTGAGTCGGCCTTAAAGACCAATGAGGCGCTGGAACTGGCGGTGATCACTGGCTGTCTGCGCATCAGCAGGGAGAGTATTTTCACAGGACTGAATAACTTGAAGATGATGTCCATACTGCGGGATGACTGTGCGCAGGCTTTTGGGTTTACCGAGGAGGAAGTACGTGCAATGCTTGCCGCATACGGAATGGCGGAACGAATGGAGGAAGTCAAAAAATGGTATGATGGCTATTTGTTCGGAAATATGGAAGTCTATAATCCATGGAGCATCATCTCCTATGTGGACGAGAACATGCATAAAACCCATTTTTTCCCCAAGCCCTACTGGTCCAATACCTCATCCAACAGCATCATAAAGGAGTTGGTTGAAGAGGCGGATCTTGATACACGCACGGAGATTGAATATTTAATTGAGGGAGGGAGTATTGAAAAACATGTGCATGAGGATATCACCTATGGCGATATTCATGAGTCTCGGGATAATCTTTGGAATTTCCTGTTTTTTACCGGATATTTGAAAAAAGTGGGGGAACGGTTTAAGGACAATGAGATTTACTTGCAGATGACGATTCCCAATGAGGAGATCCGCTACATCTATAAGAGTACAGTTCTCTCCTGGTTTGACAAAAAGATAAAGACCACAGACTTTTCGATACTGCTTCGGGCGCTGGAAGGCGGCGATTGCGAGACGCTGAGCGCTTGCCTGTCCGCACAGCTGCAGGATTCGATAAGCTTTTTTGACTATGCGGAGAGTTATTACCACGGTTTCCTGCTGGGGCTGTTAAAAGGGACCGGGAAGTATCGTGTCCTTTCTAACCGAGAGAGTGGAATGGGGAGACCGGATATTGTGCTGCAGGCTCCTTCGGTGAAAGGGAAGGCATTTATCCTTGAATTGAAGGTGGCCAGGGAGTTTCGGCAGATGGAAGAGCGCTGTAGGAAGGCCATCGCCCAGGCCCTGGAGGAGAATTACCGGGCGGAGCTTATGCGCGTCGGCTATGAGGATATCACAGTGTATGGTGTATGTTTTCATCGCAAGGAGTGCTTGGTGATGCGGGAAGACCAGTAAAGAGGGATTCTGTCGGGAGGAAAAGCAGCTTATGGCGAGAGTAATAGGTATCGGGCGTCAGGATTTTGAAAAAATCATAACAAATAACAATTTCTACGTGGACAAAACGGATTTTATCAGACAATGGTGGGAGACGGGGGACGATGTGACATTGATTACCCGCCCCCGGCGCTTTGGCAAAACCTTGAACATGAGTATGCTGGAGCAATTCTTCTCTGTAAAATATGCAGGGCGCAGTGACCTGTTTCAGGGACTTTCCATCTGGCAGGAGGAAAAATACCGCCGGCTGCAGGGGACATATCCTGTGATTGCGCTCAGTTTTGCTAACGTAAAGGAGACGACTTATCAGGCGACCAGAAAAAAAATATGTGAGATTATCACGGATATATACAATCAATTAGACTATCTGGCGGACAGTAAACAGCTTAATGATAATGAGAGAATGTCATTCCGACGGAATGCGGCCGGTGTGGAAGGTGGGTCTGAGACAAGTTCTCTCAAGACTTTGGCTTATTACTTGATGAAACACTATGGCAAACGAGTGATTATTCTTCTGGACGAATACGACACCCCCATGCAGGAAGCTTATGTGGATGGGTATTGGGACGAACTGGCGGCTTTTACCAGAAGTCTTTTCAATGAGACCTTTAAGGCAAATCCATATTTGGAACGTGCCATTATGACTGGAATCACAAGAATTAGCAAGGAATCTATGTTTTCAGGTTTGAACAATCTGGAGGTGGTGACAACTACATCAGAAAAGTACGCGGACTGTTTCGGGTTCACGGAGACGGAAGTGTATGCGGCGTTAGAAGAATATGGTTTGTCAGATAGGAAACAGCAGGTTAGGGACTGGTATGATGGATTTACCTTTGGCAGCAGGCGGGATATCTATAATCCATGGTCTATCCTTAACTTCCTTGACAAAGGAAAAGTAGGGGCTTACTGGACTAATACCAGTTCCAACACTCTGGTGAACAAGCTGATTCGTGAGGGAAGTGCGGATATTAAGAAAACTTTTGAAAGTTTATTGCAGGGAGAGAGCGCCCGGGTGGAGATTGATGAGCAGATTGTTTTTGATCAGCTGTCTGCAAAGAGGAATGCTGTCTGGAGTTTTTTACTTGCAGGTGGTTATTTGAAAGTGAAAAGCTACGAGACATATGAGACTGAGTATGGGGAGTGGCGGGAGGTCTATGAGTTGGAGTTGACAAATTTTGAGGTTCGGGTTATGTTCCGCAGTATGGTGCGTGACTGGTTTGACAGCCCATCGTCCTATTACAACGATTTTATCAAGGCTCTGCTCTTGGGCGACGTAAAAGCAATGAACACTTATATGAACAGGGTTACCCTGGAGATGTTCAGCTATTTTGACACGGGAAAAGGCCCGCAAAGGGAGCCGGAACGCTTCTACCATGGTTTCGTGCTGGGCCTGATGGTGGAACTGGCGGACAGATATGTGGTCACCTCCAACCGGGAGAGTGGTTTTGGCAGATATGATGTGATGCTGGAGCCCCGGAATATAGACAGCGATGATGCCATTATTCTGGAATTTAAGGTACAGGATGAGGATGAGGAGAAGGAACTGTCCGACACAGTGCGGGAGGCGCTGCGGCAGATTGAGGAGCGGAGCTATCAAGCTGCCCTCATGACCAAAGGGATTCCGGAGGAACGCATACGGAAGTATGGCTTTGCCTTTTGCGGGAAAAAGGTGCTGATCGGGTAGTGTGGAGAAGCAGGTAGCCTGGAATTTTGACAGGCGGTATCTGATCTTATGCTCAAACCGAGGAAACTATAAAAAATTGAGAGGAAACTGACATGCAGGAAAACTACGACGTACTGATCGTCACCACAGCCAAAGACTACCTGCGGCTGCAGTGCAATTATCCGCGCTTAATTCAAAACATGCCCGGCAGGCGGCTTCTGTTTGTAGGAAACGAGGAAGTGGGACGGCTGGTGGCGGAGAGCGGCCTGGGCGAGAGGGTAGGATTTTTGGCGGAGGATGATATTATTCCCTTTGCCGCCGTGCATGGTGTGATGCAGGAGGTGCTGGGCAGGGAGGACGTGCCCCGGGGGATAACCGGCTGGTACTACCAGCAGTTTCTTAAGATGCAGTATCATGCGCAGTGCGGGGATGCCTACTACCTGGTGTGGGACGGGGATACCGTGCCCTGTAAACCTTTTTCCATGTTTCAGGAGGAAAGCGGTATACCCTATCTGGATCTGAAGCATGAGTGCCATGAGGAATATTTTCGCACATTGGAGAAACTGCTGCCGGGGATGCGCAAATGCATTGAAAAATCATTTATCGCCGAACATATGTTGATCAACTGTGAGATTATGCGGGAGTTGATCAGGGACATACAGGCCAATGAGCAGATACCGGGTGAGCGCTTTTATGAGAAGGTGCTTCACGCAATTGATCCAAAGCGATTGACCAGCAACAGCTTCAGTGAGTTTGAGACCTATGGGACCTATGTGGCTTTCCGCCATCCCACAGCCTACAGGCTGCGCAATTGGAACTCCTTCCGCTATGCGGGAGAATTTCTGGATCCCCATACACTGGATGACGAGGATTACGAATGGCTGGGAAGGGACTTCTTCGCGCTGTCCTTTGAAAAGGGGCACACCGTGCGCCCCGATCACCGGAATCTGTTTGACAATAAAGAGTATCAGAGCAAGCTGTCCGCCCGCCGGATGCTGGAGATTGCCCAGGAGGAGTTCAAGGACAGCTATATAGAGGTATGGGAATAGGGCATTTTGATGAAGCGGGCAGATTGGCGGCAGCATGAGAAGATTCTCTACAATAGCTTCTGCCACTGGGGCAAGGCCAGGGGCAGCGCAGCCTGCCCCAAATGACAGTGGTCCGGGGAATAATATTGATCCAGCGTATGGTAATCCGGCGTAACCAGTTCCTGAAAAATGGACAAAAAGGGCATACTATTCTGCTGGCAGAACAGGGATAACTCCCGGTTAAAATATGCGGTGGCCATGTTGCGCTGTATCTCGGTTCCGTTGCGCGGGAAACGGGGGTCTACCGGGCATGCCTCGCTCTGAGAAGCCACGGGCCCCCAGCAGGAGACTTGATAGCCAAGCCCCTGCAGGCGGAGAAGAAACGCAAAATACTGTGCAAGTATATCGTCTACAATATCCTGATAGCTTCTGTTTTGCAGAGCGGCCTGTTTGAACACATGTACGCGGATATCAATTTCTCCGAGACAGCAAACGATCCGGGCCTTTGCTTTTATAAAGTTTTGACATAGATATTCCAGCTTTTCCCTGAAAGAAAAGGTGGTATTATAGCGGTTGCTGCTGTAGGCCAGGCAGGGTCCAAGGTGCAATGAGGTAAAAGGATAGGGCGAATTGTCTAAGCAGACATTGATATCCTGTCCTATGGGAAGAAAAGAGAGTTCTTCATTGCCGCTGAAAAAGTTTACATGGGAATCGCCAAGTATAACAATAGTGTTGTTTTTATAATGATTTAAGCATGCGTGGTCAAAATTGGCCTGTTCCGACAAGCGTTTCGTGTGCTCCGATTCCGGCAGGGTCTGCAGGGTAAAGACCATCTGCTGAAGCCGGAAGACTACGGCCTCGGCATCCCCTAAAGACGCGTATTGCCGGGTTTCCGCTATCAATTCCAGAAACAATGCATTTCTATGCTTGATCTGTTCCCTGGTATAGAGATGATCGCGGTATTCCAGTTCCATAAGCAGACACAGCCGGATGTCCTCCCAGGGCAAAAGGGGAAGGACGGAGGGATTGGCTGTTATGGAGTTGACAAGTTGGAGTAAAATCTGTATAGTTCGCATAAACATACCACCTGTCTTTGAAGTATACATAAAGATTATTTTAATTTTAGCACAAAGCGGGGAGCCGTACAAGCCAAAAAGCAGACTGGCGGAAGGAAAGAGGTAACCATGAATCACACAAGGGAATTACTGTTAAAACTCAGAGATGTCATCCAAAATGGCGCTCTGCCGGTGGAAAATGTTCCGCTGGCGGATATCAGGCAGTGCGTCTATGCGGAGCTGCAGGTGAACCGCAGCACCTTTACAGAGCGTCAATACGCAGATGTTTTGAACCGTTTTGAAATACTGTGTACTAATATCACAGAAGGGGAGACGGACAGAGGCAAGATTTTGCTGCTCATGGACGCCTTTATTCTCTGCGTGGATATGCTGTCCCAATCTGTCTATACTTTGGCCAACCGGGAGTACTGGAACTACAAGCACCGGGCGGACAAGGACGATCCAGAGGTTGCGGAGATTATAGATTATATTGATAAAAGAGGGCGGATAGATCTGATTAGCTATGATTTTGTGGAGGAATATCAGAATCTGCCGGTGGCGGTGGAGGTGGACGGCGCCACCGGCATGAGGTATGTGCCCTATAAGGGGAGAAAAATGTTTTTTCCCAGAACCTGGGACGAGAACAGGATTGTCAGCTACTACCGCTCGGTGGTGATGGAGCAGGACGGACGCTCGCCGCATTGCTATGATAAGGAACCCTATGGGGTAAAAGAGGGGGATATCGTGGTGGACGCCGGGGCCGCAGAGGGTATTTTTGCGTTGGACTGTGTGGATCGGGCAGCCGGAGTTTATCTTATAGAGGCGGACCCCGAATGGATAGAGGCCCTGGAGCAGACCTTTTGCGGGGACAGGGACAAAGTGCGGATTATAAACGGTTTCCTGGATCGTTTTCATGAGGGCAGCCATGTGAGTTTGGACGGGCTGTTTGAGTCGGAAGAGATAGGTTATATTAAAATGGATATCGAGGGTGCGGAAAAGGCGGCGCTGGAGGGAGCGGACAAGCTGCTGGAGCGGTGCGGGAACATACGCTGCGCAATCTGCTCCTACCACTGCAGGGAGGATGAGGACAGCATTCGCCGCACCCTTCAAAACCACGGATTTACCACGGACACCTCCCAGGGATATATGTGCCCGAACTGGACGCTGGAAGCTTATCTGGAGGCGCAGCTGAGGCGGGGAATTGTGTTTGGAAGCAAGGTGCGGACGTGATTTTCCCACGCTTTACAAGATACCGTTTCAATGATAGAATTAGAAAAGAATCGCCGCAGGGAAAGCGGCAGCAATATTTCACGGAGGAATAAATCAATGAATTTTGAGTTGACGGCATCCATGATGTGCGCAAGTTACGGCAATCTGGAAAAGGAAGTCAGGGAGCTGGAGGCGGGAGGAATAGATTCCTTTCACATAGATATTATGGATGGGCGGTATGTGCCGAATTTTGCCATGTCATTAAACGATATGGCATATATTTCGACGGCGACGGAAAAACCCCTGGACGTACATCTGATGATTGAACATCCCAACAACAATATCCACATATTTTTGAAAAAGTTAAGGAGAGGGGACACGGTATATATTCATCCGGAGGCAGAATACCACCCGTCAACCACATTGCAGAAGATTATTGACGCGGGCATGGTTCCGGGCATTGCCATCAATCCGGGCACCAGCATCGAGACGGTATACGAGATGCTGCGCATTGTGAAAAAAGTGCTGGTAATGTCGGTCAATCCCGGCAACGCTGGCCAGATGTACCTTCCCTATGTGGGAAAGAAAATAGACAGACTTTTACAGTTGAAGGACGAGATGAAGTTCAAAGTATACTGGGACGGAGCCTGCAGTATGGACAGGATTACCCAGTTTGCCCCCAAGGGGGTGGACGGGTTTGTTCTGGGAACAACCCTGCTGTTTGGGAAAAACAGGCCCTATGGGGATATTTTAAGTGAGATCAGGCAGGTAAAAGAGGTATGAATGCAGCACTGATTTTGTCCGGTGGAACCGGCAGCAGGATGGGATTGGATACGCCCAAGCAATATCTGGAGGTGGGGGGCAGGATCCTGCTGGAATACTGTCTGCTGCCCTTGGCAGAGAGCGAATACATAGATACCGTGCAGATCGTGGCGGATCAGGAGTGGCATGACGTGGCATGGGAATGCGTGAGCCGGGCAGGGCTCACCCATAAATGCAAGGGTTTTTCCAGACCGGGGGCAAACCGACAGCAGTCGATTTTGAACGGTCTGGAGGACATAAGTCGATATGCGGATCCCGATGCGGCGGTGATTGTCCATGACGCAGCCAGGCCCGCCGTCACCCGGGGGCTGCTGGAGCGCAGCCTGGAGGCCCTTCGTGGGCATGACGGGGTGCTGCCGGTGCTGCCCATGAAAGATACGGTCTATTACAGCGGGACCGGACAGAATGTGGATCGGCTGCTCAAGAGAGAATGTATCTATGCGGGGCAGGCTCCGGAGACGTTTCGATTGGGGGTCTACCTGGAGGCCAACCGGGCGCTGCTGCCGGAGAGGATTCTGGAGATCAACGGCTCCACGGAGCCGGCGATTCTGGCGGGGCTGGATATCGCCATGATTCCCGGGGAGGAGTGCAACTACAAGATCACGACAATGGACGATCTGCGGCGTTTTGAGCGGGAAAACGGAGGCAGCCGCTAAGCTGGGCGCGGGGACGCGCGTTCCATATATCTATTGGTGTGATATCGTGGGCATAGCAGGAGTATGGCTTAGGTCAAACTCCTGCCGCGCGGAAAGAGGTAAGGATGAAAGCGTATGCATTATATGGAATAAACGATTTGCGCATGGAAGAGAGAGCCGTGCCTTCGCCGGGGGCGAGTCAGGCGCTGGTGCAGGTGAAGGCCGTCGGGATCTGCGGCTCCGATATCCCCAGAATATTTCAGACGGGAACCTACTCCTTTCCCACTGTGCCGGGGCATGAGTTTTCCGGTGTGGTGGCGGCTGTGGGAGCCGGAGTCGGAGCGGAGTGGGCAGGCAGGAGGGTGGGCGTTTTTCCGCTGATCCCTTGCCGGAAGTGCTCTCCCTGTCTTCAAAAGCATTATGAATTGTGCAGGAACTATAGTTATCTGGGTTCCCGCACGGACGGCGGTTTTGCGGAATATGTGCTGGCGCCCCGGGAGTGCCTGATTGCGCTGCCGGAGGGCGTCAGCTTTGAGGCGGCCGCCATGCTGGAGCCCATGGCGGTGGCGGTTCACGCCCTGCGCCGGGCACAGGTGGGTCCGGGACAGACGGCGGCGGTGTACGGACAGGGAACCATAGGACTGCTGCTGTCCATGTTTCTGAAGGAGGCCGGCATAGAGCGTGTGCTGGTCATAGGGAACAAGGACCAGCAAAAACGTTCGGCTCTGGATGTGGGTATAGCCGAGGAGGATTTTTGCGATACCAGAAACCAGGAACTGGGGGCTTGGCTGGCGGAGAGAACGGACGGAGCGGGTGCGGATATCTTCTTTGAATGTATCGGCAAAAGCGATACCATCAGTGCGGCTATAGAACTGACCGCGCCCATGGGCACAGTGGTGCTGGTGGGAAATCCCTATGGGAACGTGAGTCTGGATAAGGCGGTGTACTGGAAGATACTGAGAAACCAGCTGACTGTCAGAGGCTGTTGGAACTCATCCTTCACACAGGAGGAGACAGACGACTGGCATTATGTGCTGGAACGTCTGGCCCAGGGGCGGATACAGCCGGAGCGCCTGATTACGCATCAGTTTCCCTTTGAGCAGCTGCCCCGGGGACTGGAGATCATGCGGGACAAAAAAGAAGAGTATGTGAAGGTGATGATCAATATTTAAAGTCATCAGGGGGCCGGGATACAGACAGTCCCGGCTCTGCTTAGATGACGGAACGGAGCATTTTATGAAATATACCAATCCAGTCATCCCCGGTTTTTATCCGGATCCCAGTATCTGCAAAGCGGATGGCAAATACTACATGGTGTGCAGTTCTTTCCAGTATTTTCCGGGAGTGCCCCTGTTTGAGAGCCAGGACCTGGTAAACTGGCGCCAGATCGGCCATGTGCTGACCCGGGAGAGCCAGCTGCCCTTAGAAGGGGCGGATTGCAGCGGGGGCATCTATGCGCCCACCATCCGCTATCACGAGGGGCGTTTCTATATGGTGACCACCAATGTCACCAGCCTGGGGAATTTCTATGTGTGGACCGACGACATCCACGGGGAATGGTCGGATCCCATCCAGGTGCAGCAGGGCGGCATTGACCCCTCCCTGTATTTTGAGGACGGGAAAACCTATTTTATGAGCAATGGGGACGACGACCGGGGCATATCCGGCGTGACTCAGTGCGAGATCGACATAGAGACCGGCGCCAAAGTAAGTCCCTCCGTATGCATATGGCAGGGGGCAGGCGGCCGATACCTGGAATCTCCCCACCTGTACAAGATAAAGGGACAGTACTATCTGATGGCGGCGGAGGGCGGCACAGAGTACGGGCATATGGTGGTCTACGCCAAGGGGCCCACCGTGAATGGGCCTTTTACCAATTATCCCGGCAATCCGGTGCTGACCAACCGGAATCTGGGGGGCTACGTGATCCAGGGCTGCGGCCACGGGGATCTGGTGGAGGATGAAAAGGGGAATTTCTGGATGGTGCATCTGGCCTTCCGGCAGATTGACCGATGGTTGCCTTTTCATATCACGGGCAGAGAGGTATGTCTGGCGCCGGTGACCTTCGGGGAGGACGGCTGGTTTACCGCCGGGGTGGGGGGGATTACCCCTGTCTGTGTGGAGACGGACCGCATTGACGGCAGTGTGCGGCAGCGGCTGAAGCTTAAGGATACCTTTGCCGATACCTGTGTGGGTGTGGACTGGTGTTTCCTGCGCAGGCCCCACCTGGAAAACTATTCTTTTCCGGCAGACATGCAGAGGGAGCTGTCTTCTGAGGCCATACAGCGGTATACATTTGCGGGACATGGAATCAGGTTGTATCCCACTAATCGGACCCTGGAGGAAAAACAGGATTCTCCCACCTTTGTGGCCATCCGTCAGCGGCAGGTGCAGGGGCATATACGCTGCAAAATATATGTTCCCGCCGGGGAAGCAGGCATCAGTCTGTATATGAACCATGAGCATCACTATGATTTGGCTGTGAGACGAATGGCTGCTGCCATGGGCGCGGGGGACATTTGTCGGGTCATGGTCCGCAGCGTGGTAGGCGGCATCAGCCATGTGGCGGGGGAAAGTATAGTCACTGCGGATACGGAGATTACACTGCAGATTGATTTAGAACCCACAGAATACGGTTTTTCCGCACTGTTTATCCGGGAAGGGCAGGAGAGTCCGTGTCCCCTGGGTAAGCTGCAGACCAGATATCTTTCCTCAGAGGTTGCCTGCGGTTTCACCGGCGTCATGATAGCTTTGTATGCCCAGGATGAATCCCTGACGGGCAGGGGAGAAGAGCCCGCCGGGTTTACGGATTTTGAGATTAGCTATGAGAGCGACAAGCCGCAATAAATGACTAGAAATTAGCATCATTTGACGAGAAAGCAAAGTCCATTTTTGTTAAAATATAAAGGAGTATAGCATCCTATATCAGAGAGCGGCAGATACCCTTCTGCAGCGATTGGTAACGATAGGGCGGATACGGAATGAAAACAGCATCTGCCCGGAATAATGTCCGTCCTGGCCAGGCGTCATTTTGCCGGGAATGGTACAGATGGAGCGGATGCGGAACTCTAAATGGAGATGGAGGAAATGATTGTGAGAGACAGAGCAAGCGCAAGAAAAAGGGCACAGGAGCTGGTGAGCCAGATGACCCTGGAGGAGAAGGCATCACAGCTTAAGCATGATGCACCTGCCATCCCTCGTCTGAATGTTCCCGCATACAACTGGTGGAATGAGGGGCTGCACGGTGTGGCGCGCGCAGGCGTGGCGACCAGTTTTCCCCAGGCCATCGGTATGGCGGCAGCTTTTGACACGGAACTGATGGGCCAGGTGGGCCAGGTGATCGGCGTGGAGGGCCGCGCCAAGTACAATGCTTACAGCGCCCAGGAGGACAGGGACATTTACAAGGGATTAACATTCTGGTCTCCCAACGTGAATATATTCCGTGACCCCAGATGGGGCAGAGGGCATGAGACCTACGGCGAGGATCCCTATCTGACAGGGGAACTGGGCAAGGCTTTCGTGGAGGGCTTGCAGGGGGACGGCGAGGTGATGCAGGCGGCGGCCTGCGCCAAGCATTTTGCGGTTCATTCGGGGCCGGAGGCGGTTCGGCACAAGTTTGACGCCAAGGCCACCAAGAAGGATATGTGGGAGACTTATCTGCCCGCCTTTGAAAAACTGGTAAAGGAAGCGGGGGTGGAGGCAGTCATGGGCGCTTACAACCGCACCAACGGAGAACCCTGCTGCGGCAGCAAGACCCTGATGCAGGATATTTTAAGGGGAGAATGGGATTTTCAAGGGCACTTTGTGTCCGACTGCTGGGCCATCCGGGATTTCCATGAGCATCATATGGTGACGGACACGGCGGAGGAGTCCGCGGCCATGGCCCTGAAAGCCGGATGCGATGTGAACTGCGGCAACACTTATTTACATATGGTGAAGGCTTATCAGGACGGTCTGGTGACGGAGGAAGAGATCACGCTGGCGGCGGAGAGACTGTTCACCACCCGGTTCCTGCTGGGGCTGTTTGACGAGACAGAGTATGATCAAATCGGGTATGACAAGATTGAGTGCAAAGAACATCTGGCGCTGGCTGACAGGGCTACGGCGGAGGGTGTTGTACTGCTGAAGAACAACGGCATACTGCCCCTCAAAAAGGAGCAGCTGAAGACCATCGGTGTGGTGGGGCCCAATGCCAACAGCCGTGCGGCACTGGTGGGCAACTATCACGGAACTTCCTCCCGGTATATCACGGTGCTGGAAGGCATACAGGATGTAGTGGGCGACGATGTGAGAGTCTATTACTCCGAGGGCTGTCATCTGTTCAAGGATAAGACGGAGAGCCTGGGCCGCAGACACGATCGTGTCACGGAGGCGGTCAGCGTGGCCCAAAACAGTGACGTGGTGATTTTGTGTGTGGGATTGGACGAGACCCTGGAGGGTGAGGAGGGCGATACCGGCAACAGCTATGCTTCCGGTGACAAAGTGGATCTGCTGCTGCCTCAGACCCAGAGGGAACTGGTGGAAGCGGTGCTGAAAGTCGGCAAGCCCACCATTGTACTGAACATGACCGGCAGTGCCATGGACCTGCGCGTGGAGCAGGAGCAGGCAGATGCCGTCATGCAGCTGTGGTATCCCGGTGCCAGAGGCGGAAAAGTAGTGGCACAGCTGCTGTTTGGCGAGTTGTCCCCCTCCGGCAAGCTGCCGGTGACTTTCTATAAAAATACGGAGGATCTGCCTGCTTTTGAGGACTATTCCATGAAGGGCAGAACCTACCGCTATATAGAGACCGAGCCCCTGTATCCTTTCGGCTATGGTCTGACCTACGGAGATGTGGAAGTATCCGCGGTGAGCTGCTCCGGCAGCCCGGCAGTGAACGGCGGCGAGATTACGCTGGACAGCCCGGATGCTTTCCGGCTTCATGTGAAGCTGACCAACCATGGGCAGGTAGGTACAGGAGAGGTGGTACAGGTTTACATCCGGGCGGAGGATGCCCCGGATGCCACGCCTGCGGCAAAGCTGTGCGGATTTGCCAGAACCTGGGTTCCGGCGGAGGGCGAAGCCTCTGTCACCGTGCCCATTGGCGCGGAAGCCTTCACCGTGGTGAATGAAGAGGGCGAGAGGCTGGTGGAGGGCAAGACCTTTACCGTCAGCGTGGGATTAGGCCAGCCGGATGCCCGCACCAGGGCCTTGACAGGCAAGGATTGCATCACCTTTATCGTGAAGCTGGCATAAGACAGTATAGAGCCGACAGGCCGTCGGCCTGGAATAAATGCTATATTGAGAGAAAAGCAGTAATTATAAGGCTGCCGTTTGAGCGATCAGGCGGCAGCCTTTTGCTATTGACATAGGGATGCCGGGACGCCAGAGCGGGCGTATGTTAATCACCGGTCTGGTGTGCTTGTAGGGAATATGCGGAACGGAAGATCCTTAGAACTTCAAATCAGCATATTCCCGGAAAGCGCACTGATTAACATACGGACGCCAGAGCGGGCGTATGTTAATCACCGGTCTGGTGTGCTTGTAGGGAATATGCGGAACTTTATATAGAGAGGAACAAAGATGGAGAACAGGATATTATTTAATGATAATTGGAGTTTTCTGAAAACGGAACTTGGAACGGAACTTTCCGACATTCAGGTGCGCAGAGGAGAGTTCCAGCCGGTGGATCTGCCTCATGACTGGCTGATCTACGATACTCGTAATCTGTATGAGAATAGTACAGGGTGGTATCGGAAATGCATCTCTGTCTGCCGCAGGGAAAAGGCCGTACCGCAGAAAGATTTACGGGAAAGCATCGGCGCGGGTATGCTGCGCTGTGCCCCGGATCAGCGGATCATACTCCGTTTTGACGGCGTGTACATGGACAGTACACTCTATGTCAACGGACAGAAGGTGGGGGACTGGAAGTATGGCTATTCTGCCTTTGATCATGATATCACGGAATATCTGCAGCAAGGGGAAAACGAACTGCTGATGCAGGTTCGTCACCAGAGTCCCAACAGCCGGTGGTACTCCGGCGCAGGGATCTACCGCAATGTGTGGCTGCAGGTATGTCCGGCAGTGTACCTGCCCCTGGACGGCACTTATGTGCATACCTCCTGGCAGCAGAAGGCGGGGGGCTGTGCTGGGAATCCAGCCTGCCATAAGACAGAGGAGCCAGGTTCTCGGGATATGGATTGTCATATTGGGGAGAAAGAGGGCTGCTACCAGATGGAGATAGAGACGGAATACGCAGGAACCGTGGGCGAGAGTACCCGGTGTCACTACAGCCTGTGGCAGAATGGCGCCCGGGTTCGCGACCTGGGCTGGGGCAGAAGGTTTATCAGAGAGGACGGACAGCACTGCTTTGCTCTGCAGGTGATGCTGGAGAATCTGGAGGAATGGAACCTGGATCAACCCACATGTTATCGCCTGCGGGTGGAATTGTATGATGCTGGCGCGGCGCTTATAGACAGCCGGGAGATCACCGTGGGTCTGCGCAGGATGGAGTTCACCACGGACAGAGGCTTTTTCCTGAACGGCAGATATGTTAAAGTCCACGGTGTCTGTGAGCATCACGACTTGGGCTGCCTGGGGGCGGCATTTCATAAGGAGGCCATGCGGCGGAAATTCAGGATACTGAAAGAGATGGGCGTCAATGCTCTGCGCACCAGTCACAACATGCCCGCCCAGGAGGTGATGGAACTGGCGGACGAGATGGGCATTCTGGTGTTGTCAGAGGCTTTTGACATGTGGGAGCGGTGCAAAACCCCCTATGACTATGGTCGGTTTTTCAAGGAGTGGGCCCAGCGTGACGTGTACTCCTGGATCCGCAGGGATCGCAATCACCCCAGCCTGTTTCTGTGGTCCATCGGCAATGAAATCTACGACACCCATGCGGATGCCCATGGCCAGGAGATCACCCGCAGGCTGGTGGACTACGTGCGTACTCACGATCCCAAAGGCAACGCGTTGATCACCATAGGCTCCAATTTCATGCCCTGGGAGGGCGCTCAGAACTGTGCGGACATTGTGAAGGTGGCCGGATATAACTATGGGGAAAAATACTATGAAGAGCATCATCTGAAGCATCCCGACTGGATTATCTATGGCAGTGAGACGGCCTCTGTGGTGCAGAGCCGGGGGGTGTATCGTTTTCCTCTGCGGCAGTCCGTGCTGGCGGACGAGGATGAACAATGTTCCGCCCTGGGCAATTCCAGTACCAGCTGGGGGGCGCGCAGCGTGGAAGCCTGCATTGCGGATGATAGGGACGCGGATTTTACCTTTGGACAGTTTTTGTGGACAGGCTTTGACTATATAGGGGAGCCTACACCCTACCACACCAAAAATTCCTATTTCGGCTATATTGACACGGCCGGATTCCCCAAGGACGCCTATTATCTGTTTCAGGCGCAGTGGCGTCCGGCGGCGGAGCATCCCATGGTGCATCTCTATCCCTATTGGGACTGGAATCCGGGACAACTCATCGACGTGCGGGCCTGCACCAACGGGGAGAGTGTGGAACTTTATGTAAACGGCCGCTCCCAGGGCAGGCAGTTTATAGACCATGCCCGGGGACGACAGCTGCAGGGGGACTGGCAGGTACACTATGAGCCGGGGGAGATCACTGCCGTGGCCTATGACGGGGAGGGCAGGGAGATTGCAAGGGAGTCCCGGCACTCCTTTGGGGAGGCAAAAAGATTGGTGCTCCAGGCGGACAAGATGCAGCTGTCCGGGGACGGGGAGGATATGTGTTTTGTCACTGTCAGCGCGGTGGACGAGGATGGGTACCCGGTGGAAAATGCCATGAATTATGTGCGGTTGTCCCTGGAGGGCCAGGGGCGGCTGCTGGGCATGGACAATGGGGACAGCACGGATTATGATCCCTACAAGGGATGTGTGAGGAAGCTGTTTAACGGAAAGCTTCTGGCGGTGGTGGCATCTAAGCCGTTTCCGGCAGACAGTGAAGCAGCAAAAGCGTCAGCAGAGCGGTTTGAAGCCAGAGCGGAGGATATAGCGGTCGGTTCGCCGATTGTCGGCAGTGTCAGGATCATGGTGGAGAGCCTGGGGGTAGAGCCTGCCAGTCTGGAGATTGGGGTGAAGCCGGCGGGACTCCGGCCCGGCAGCTGCGCCAGTGAGGATGTGAGCCGGAGGGCGGACGATGCGGCACAATTCGCGGAAGGTAAGACCGGGCAGCCAGGCAATCCGGCTGGGGAGGAAGGTAAGACCGGGCAGCCAGGCAATTCGGCTGGGGCGGAAGGTAAGACCGGGCAGCCAGGCGATCCGGCTGGGGAGGAAGGTAAGACCGGGCAGCCAGGCAATATGACTGCGGCGGCAGGGATTTCTCTGGGGGCAGGCGGGATGGACGCCCGAATAGGATACGGATCCGTGCTGCCGGATACGATCCCTGTCCGCAAAGTAGAACTGCTGACCCCGGAGGGCAGTGTTCTGGACGCCCGGCGGCGCAGCATCACCATAGAGGCCGGAATTTGTCCCAAGAACGCATCGGACCGGGAACTGAACTGGAAGGTGGTCAACCAGAACGGCATACCCATCAGCTATGCCAAGGTGGAGGTGCTGGATGAATGTCATGCCAAGATCACGGCCATGGGAGACGGAGCCTTCTATGTGCGCTGCCAGTCCGGACGCAGTCCGGTCAGGATCATCTCCCAGCTGGAACTTACGGCCCGGGGGCTGGGGCAGGCATTTTTAAACCCTTATACTTTTATCTCCGCGGGACTGTTCAGCGAGACCCTCGGAGAAGTCACCAACGGCAATGAGAAGGGAATTGCCACAGCCAGAGACGGCGTCAGCGGTGTGATTTATCGGGATCTGGATTTCGGAGAGTACGGATCCGATCAGATAACAGTGCCGGTTTTTGCCCTCAGCGATGCCCTTCATGAGATCGAGATCTGGCAGGGTGTGCCGGAGGCAGAAGGCAGCAGGCTGCTATTGAACGCGCCCTATCAAAAGCCCTCCCGGTGGAATGTATACCAGGAGGAGACCTGGAAGCTGCCCTGCAGGCTCAAAGGCCTTACCACCATTGCCTTCCGGCTTAAAAACAGCAAGGTGCATATCAAGGGCTTTTCCTTCACCTACTATGAGAAGGCATACGGGAAACTTTACGGCGCGGAGTGCAGCCGGGTGTACGGCGACAGCTTCCGGGTGGAGAGCCGGGCTGTCACCGGCATCGGCAACAATGTGACCATTATCTATGAAAATATGGATTTCGGTGAGACGGGAGCCGGACAGGTGACACTGTGGGGGCGTTCCCCCCTTCCCGGAAACACCGTCCATATCCATTTTACCCGCCCGGACGGAGCGGTGGAAGTCAGAGTGTTAGAGGTGCCGGGAACCCAGGAGTATGTCCCGCAGGTATTCCCCATAGAGCCGCTGACAGGGTTAGGAACGCTGGAATTGATTTTCCTGCCAGGCAGCAATTTTGATCTGGAAGCCCTGCAATTTGCCAACTAGGACTTTCCATATGCTTTTGTATCTGTTATACTGTATACAAACAGCATATTCCCGGACAATACGGTGATAAATGTGCGGACGCCTGAAGCGGCCGGGCATTCATCCCCGGATATGCCTGTTGGAAGGGAATATGCGGAACCTTATACTACATAACGCCAGAATTTACCGTACTGCACTGGTTAAACGTATATGGCTGGCGTTATGTAGTCAGGTTACTCGGCAATTTTAACGGTTAAGCAGTATAAATAAGCGAGCAAATGAAATGTAAGCCGACAGTAGACGACAGAAGGGAGCATGACATGGAGGGAAAATATTCTGACGGTAAATCCTATAAGGTGATTGCGTTTATATTTGCCAATTTTTTCAAGGACGAAGAGCAGCGGATCATGAAGCAGGTGGTGGAGAAAAGCCGCCTGCATAACAGTAAAGTGGTGTTTTTTTCCACGCTGGCGGATTTCTACTTCAACGATATCAATGACAAGGGCGAGCAGAAAATCTTTGCGGCGGTAAGTGTGGAGCAGTTCGATGCCATCATTTTGATGTCGGAGTCTTTCAAGCTGGACGAGGAGCAGCTGGCGCTGGTGGGACGTGCCCATGAGGCCGGGGTGCCGGTGATTACGGTGGATAAGAGCTTTGAGGGCTGCGTCAACCTGGTGATGGATTACGGGGACTGCTTTCAAAAGATTGTGGAGCATATGATAGGGTTCCACGGCTATCGCAGGGTTTATTTCATGGGAGGTATGCCGGGCAACAGTTTTTCCGGGGAGAGAGAGCAGGTATATCTGGATGCCATGCAGGCAGTGGGGGTGCCTAAAGAGCAATGCCGGATCTATCATGGATATTTCTGGGAGGAGCCCTGCCGCAAAGCCATGGAGCAGATGTTTCAGGAGATTGAGGAGGGGCTGGAAGTGCCCGAGGCCATCATCTGTGCCAACGATTCCATGGCGCTGGAGGTATGCAATTGCCTGCGGGAGCGGGGATATCGGGTTCCGGAGGATATCGCTGTCAGCGGTTTCGACGGCCTGGAGATGGAACGCTATCACCAGCCCCGGCTGACAACGGGAATCTATAACGTGGAGGGGCTTGTGGAGACTGCGTTTCGGATTATGGACGAGGGCTGTCCGGAGGCTTATCTGAAGGAAAAGATTCCCATTTACAATGAGATGCGCATCGGACATTCCTGCGGGTGCAAGGGGCCGGAAAGCCAGAGCGTTTCCGTGGAGATGGTTTCATTGAAAAGGGAACTGCATCATCTGCTGAAATACCAGGGAGATTTAAATCAGATGGTTGTGAATATCGGTACGCTGAAACAGCTGGAGGAAGCTTTGCGGGTGGTGCCGGAGTTCATGGGATTACTGTGGTATAAGGATTTCTGGTTCTGTGCAAACGAAGGCTTTCTGGAGAACGAAGCCATAGGCTTTGGCAAACAGAAAAAAGAAGGCATTGAGGCGGACTACACTCCTGTGGTAAAGGTATTGCACTATCATAACGCGGACGGCGCCGGAGCGGAGGCTGGGCAGGCGGAGGTTCACTATTGGGAGGACATGGAGTTTGGGCGGATTCTGCCGGATCTCCAGGCCCGGTTGGAGGAAAATGATTTCCTGCTGGTCAATACCATGCATTTGCAGGGCAGGAGTATCGGATACACGGTGGCAACCTTGGATATAGATCGGTTCTGGTTTGTAGGTTATTCCGCCTTTTTGGCCAGCTTTCGACATCTGATGGAACTGCAGCGCTCCCAGAACCAGCTGATGAAAATGTATATGGAGGATCTGCTCACAGGGCTGTATAACCGCAATGGATTTTACCTTAAGGTGAATCAGCTGCTGGAGAAGGCGGAGGACCTGGATCTGTCCATTATCTCCCTGGATATGGACGGGTTGAAACGGATCAACGATACATATGGTCATGCGGAGGGGGATGAAGCGCTGCACAGCCTGGGCAGCATCATCCGAAGCAATCTGAAGCAGGAATTTGCGGCCAGGATCGGTGGGGACGAGTTCCTGGTAGCCTTTGCGGGGAAAGATATAGGGGGCCGCACCCGGGAGATTGTGGACCGCATTGAACAGGGGATCTATGAATATAATAAAGTATCCAACAAAGCATATGAACTCCAGGCCAGCATTGGTTCCTACACGGACTGTGTCCAGGGGCACAGCCTGGATTATTTCCTGAAAAAGGCGGATGACCTGATGTATGCCTGCAAGTACAACCATAAGAAGGCCCAGGGGCTGATATAATCCCGTGCCGGGGCTTTCCGGTGGGCGCAGGCGAGAAAAAAGGCGATGTAAGGGAGCCGACATTTTCAAGTTGGCTCTTTTATTATGAGGGAAAATAGGCTATACTATAGTTGACTTAAGTATATGGGAAAAGGGGAAAAGAATTATGATACATAGGCTGATACCGGAGGGCTATGCTTCCCTCGCCGCGTTTGTGGGAATCTTGTTTGCGTTTCTGGCGACCATCGTCGCCATATCCAGGCTGGGAGCCTATCTGCCCAAGGACGCGGGGCGGGATTTTGCCCATGACGGCAAACTCTCCGCAGGCAAGCCCAGAGGGGCGGGCATTATCTTTGTGCTGGCCTTCGTGGTGGCGGCGGTGCTGTTTGTTCCTTTTTCCATGGAGAATGGCATTTATCTGGTGCTGGTGATAATCTGCATGATGACGGGTTTTCTGGACGATGCCTCCAAGAGCCCTTGGGGGGAGTACAAGAAGGGATTTCTGGATCTCTGTGTGGCGGCTTTGGTGGCCATCACATTTCTGCACTACAATTCCAGCGTGGTGGAACTGGCCATGTTCGGCGTGAAGTTTACGATGCCGCCGGTGGTTTTTGCCCTGCTGGCGGTGGTGCTGGTGTGGACCTCGGTGAATGTAACCAACTGTTCCGACGGTGTGGATGGATTGTCGGGCACGTTGACAATCATTACGCTGATGTCTATCTATGTCATTGACCAGATGAAGGCTCTGGCAGGAGAGTTTTCTTTTATGATTCTGCTCTTTGCGGTCTGCATCCTGGGGTATCTGTGGTACAATGCCACGCCCAGCCGTCTGCTGATGGGAGACGCGGGTTCCAGGGCTATGGGGCTGTTCATCAGCATCTCTATCCTGAAGACGGGATGTCCTTTCCTGTATATTCCGGTGGCGTTGGTGCTGATCCTGGACGGCGGGCTGGGGCTTTTGAAGGTGGCGCTGCTGCGCTTTCTGAAAATCCATATCCTGACGCATGTGCGGACGCCGCTGCATGATCATGTGCGGAAGGTGTGGGATTGGTCAAATACGCAGACGGTGTTCCGGTTTGCGATTATTCAGATTATTTTGGCGGCGGCGGTGATTTACGCGGTAAAGTAGTCTGCGGGGGAAAAGACAAGAACAAATTATAAGCAGTGAGTTAAGTATCACAGGCAAAGCCCGCGATATGCATGTAGAGGTAAGTTTGGATGCCGCGCATCCAAATCCTGTTCATCGCAGCAACACGGGACAACCCGTGTTATGCAGGAAAGAGGTAAGTATGTACGACAAATTGACGGAGAGCGATATACGGAAGATGGAGGAGGAGATTGAGCACCGGCGGCTGGTGGTGCGGCCTAAAATGCTGGAGGATGTGAAGGAGGCCAGGGCCCACGGGGATCTCAGTGAGAATTTTGAGTATTATGCGGCCAAGAAAGCCAAGAATCAGAATGAGAGTCGGATACGGTATCTGGAGCGAATGATCCGCACGGCCCAGGTGATCTCCGATGCCTCGGCGGAGGATGAGGTGGGCATGAACAATACTGTGACGGTGGAGATGCTGGATGACGGCAGTGTGGAGAAGTATCGGATTGTTACCACGGTCCGGGGAAACTCCCTGGAGGGCTTGATCAGCAATGAGTCTCCGTTGGGCAGGGCCTTGTTGGGGCATCAGGTGGGGGACGTGGTGCATGTGCAGGTGAATGATGCCATCGGCTATGAGGTGAAAATCAGAGAGATTGAGAATACAGAGGACGATGACAGCGTAAAGCTGAGGAGTTTTTAAAGGCATGAAAAAATATTTTTTGTTTGACTTGGACGGCACATTGACGGATCCCAAGGAGGGGATTACCACCTGTGTGCAGTATGCGCTACATAGTTTAGGTATCGAGGAGCCGGATTTGGACAGGCTGGAGTCCTTTATCGGGCCGCCGCTGAAAGACAGCTTTATGGAGTTTTACGGAATGGATGAGGAGCAGGCCCAGGCTGCCGTAAAGAAATACCGGGAGCGCTTCAACGACAAGGGACTTTACGAGAATGAAATATATCCGGGCATAGCGCCCATGCTGCAGATGCTCAGCGAAAAAGGTTTTCGCCTGGCTGTGGCTTCCAGCAAACCCACAGTGTTTGTGGAAAAAATTCTGGAGCATTTCGGCATCAGGCAATATTTTAAAGTGGTGGTGGGCAGTGAGTTGGACGGCAGCCGTACCAGCAAGGACCAGGTGGTGATGGAGGCTCTGCGGCAGCTCTTTGGGGCAAAGCCCATCCTTTATCATGAGGTATATATGATCGGAGACCGCCGGTTTGATGTGGAGGGCGCCCGGGCCATGAAGGTGGAGAGTGTGGGCGTGACTTATGGCTATGGCGGCATGGAGGAACTGCGGGAGGCCCATGCGGACTATATCGTGGAGAGCGTGGAGGAACTGCGGGAGTTTCTGCTGCGGGAACTGTGCGAGGTGCGTCCCAAGGGCTTTATGGGCACCCTCGGACCCATGCTGTTTCCCTTTCTGCTGTTTCTGATGATCCGGCAGGCGGCTTCCTACGGGGCCATGTGGCTGGCGGTGACGGTGGAACCCATGGTGCCTCAGGGACTGTGGCAATGGCTCTATTACCGGGAGGCGGCAACCGGGGAACTGGGGTATACAGGCAATCTGGGCGCTGTTATGAGCGCGCTGTCCTATGGGGTGGCGGGGCTGGCCATGCTTCCCTCGGCCCGTCCGGTGCTGCGGGAGGCTAAAAAGCGCATGGCCTTGAGCCATCTGCGCAGGGAGCGTCCCAGAAACTATATCATCGCCCTGTTGGTCAGCTGCTGCGCCGTGCTGGGGCTGAATTTACTGTTTGACCTGACAGGCATCATTGACAACTCCGCGGCGTATCAGGCCGTGGCGGCGGGCCAGTTATCCGCCTCCCTGGCGGTGGGGCTGATCTGTTATGGCATCATTTCCCCTCTGGCGGAAGAACTGGTATTTCGCGGGATTGTATATAATGAATTGAAAAGGAGCTACAGGCTGCCTCTGGCCATGCTGATATCCGCCTTGCTGTTTGGCCTGTACCACATGAATCCGGTCCAGGGCGGCTATGGATTTATCATGGGGCTGCTGCTTGCCTATCTGTATGAGTATTTCGGCAGCTTTCTCTGGCCGGTGTTGGTACACATGCTGGCCAACAGCCTGGCCTATATACTGAGCAATACCAGCCTGTCAACCACCGTTATCCGTAGCTGGCCCGCCGCTATTGTATGCGCGGCGGTGACAATAGTGGGGATTAAGCTTTTGGATTTTGACAAAAAGAAGCTAAAAGGTCCTGTTGTCGAATAATCTGACAATTCTTTAAAAAGTTTTTATTTACAGATTAGAAAAAAAGATGTATAGTATACGTTAAGTAAGTCGCAATGAGGTGCATAAAGGCCCCATTGCGACTTTTTTGTGTGAGGGAACATGCAAAGCTCAAGATCCAAACAAAACAGCATGTACCCGGAAAGCGCATTGATGCACATAAGGACGCCTCAAGCGGCCTGATGTGGATCACCCGTCGTATGCGGTTGGAGGGAACATGCAAAGCTCAAGGTCCAAACAAAACAGCATGTACCCGGAAAGCGCATTGATGCACATAAGGACGCCTCAAGCGGCCTGATGTGGATCACCCGTCGTATGCGGTTGGAGGGAACATGCGGAACTCTAATATAGAAGGGAGAACAGAATATGTTTGATGTGAAAAAAAAGCTTCCCCAGGCGCCTCTGTACCGGGAGGAGTTTGAGCATGACAACTGTGGCATAGGAGCCTGCGTGAACATAAAGGGGGAGAAGAGCCATGCCACGGTGGAAAACGCCCTGAAGATTGTGGAGAATCTGGAGCACAGGGCGGGTAAGGACGCCGAGGGAAAGACCGGGGACGGCGTGGGCATCCTGACCCAGGTGCCTCATCGATTTTTCAAGAGAGTGACCCAGGCGCTGGACATACAGATCGGCGGGGAGAGGGAGTACGGCGTGGGCATGTTCTTCTTTCCCCAGGAGGAACTGCGCCGCAACCAGGCCAGAAAGATGTTTGAGATCATTGTGGAAAAAGAGGGGATGAAGTTCCTGGGCTGGAGGGAGGTGCCCACTTTCCCGAATGTGCTGGGCCACAAGGCGGTGGAGTGTATGCCCTGCATCCAGCAGGCTTTCGTGGAAAAACCGGCGGATGTATCCAAGGGTCTGGCCTTTGACCGCAGGCTCTATATCGCCCGGAGGGTATTCGAGCAGTCCACGGATGACACCTACGTGGTGTCCCTGTCCAGCCGGACCATCGTGTACAAGGGCATGTTCCTGGTGGGACAGCTTCGGACTTTCTTTGCGGATCTCCAGAGCCCGGACTTTGCCTCCGCCATCGCCATGGTACACTCCCGCTTTTCCACCAACACCAACCCCAGCTGGGAGAGGGCTCACCCCAACCGTTTTATCGTACATAACGGGGAGATCAATACCATTCGGGGCAATGCGGACAAGATGCTGGCAAGAGAGGAAAATATGTCCTCGGGGTATCTGAAAGGACAGCTGCACAAGGTACTGCCCGCCATCAGCAAGACGGGATCCGATTCCGCCATGCTGGATAACACGCTGGAATTTCTGGTGATGAGCGGCGTGGAACTGCCCCTGGCGGTGATGATCGCCATTCCGGAGCCCTGGAATGGCGACAAGGCCATGTCCCAGAGCAAGAGAGACTTCTACCAGTATTATGCCACTATGATGGAGCCCTGGGACGGCCCGGCCTCCATTCTCTTTTCCGACGGAGATGTGATGGGGGCGGTGCTGGACCGAAACGGCCTGCGGCCCTCCCGGTATATGATCACCGAGGACGATCAATTGATCCTTTCCTCGGAGGTGGGGGTGCTGGATATTGACACTGCCAAAATCATTAAAAAGGATCGACTGCGTCCCGGTAAAATGCTGCTGGTGGACACGGTCAGGGGGGAGGTCATAGACGATGATCGGCTGAAGGAAAGCTATGCCTCCCGACAGCCCTACGGGGAATGGCTGGACAGCAATCTGGTGGAACTCCATGACTTAAAGATCCCCAACCGGCGGGTGCCCGAGTACGGGTACGAGGAGAGGCAGCGGATGCAGAAAGCCTTTGGCTATACCTATGATGATCTTAAGACCAGTATCCTGCCCATGGCCGAGAAAGGCGGGGAGGCCATCGCCGCCATGGGGGTGGACACACCTCTGCCGGTGCTGAGCAGGACTCATCATCCGCTGTTTCACTATTTCAAGCAGTTGTTTGCCCAGGTGACCAATCCGCCCATAGACGCCATCCGGGAGGAGATTGTGACCTCCACCACCGTGTACATCGGCGCGGAGGGGAACCTGCTGCAGGAGTCCCCGGAGAACTGCAAGGTGCTTAAGGTGAACAATCCCATCCTGACCACCACGGATCTGCTGAAGATCAAGGAGATGAAGGTGGAGGGCTTCCGGGTGGAAGTGGTTCCCATCACCTACTATAAAAATACCAGCCTGGAGCGGGCCATCGATCGGCTGTATGTGGAGGCGGACCGGGCCTACCGGGACGGCGCCAATGTGCTGATTCTTTCGGACCGGGGCGTGGACGAGAACCATGTGGCCATCCCCTCCCTGCTGGCGGTGTCGGCGCTGAACCAATACCTGGTGCGCACCAAGAAGCGCACCCGTGTGGCGCTGATCCTGGAGTCCGGCGAACCCAGGGAAGTGCATCATTTTGCCACCCTGCTGGGCTACGGGGCCTGTGCCATCAACCCCTATCTGGCCCAGGAGTCCGTCAGGGAACTCATAGACAACAATATGCTGGATAAGGATTACTACGCGGCGGTGGACGACTACAATAACGCCATACTCCATGGCATCGTGAAGATCGCCTCTAAGATGGGCATCAGCACCATCCAATCCTACCAGGGATCCAAAATTTTTGAAGCCATCGGCATTGATCCGGAGGTGATTGAGCGCTATTTCGCAGGCACCGTGAGCCGGGTGGGCGGCATTACCTTAAAGGATATCGAGGAAGATATGGACCGGCTGCACTCCATGGCCTTTGACCCGCTGGGGCTTTACAATGATCTGACCCTGGACAGCCCGGGCCACCACAAGCTGCGCAGCGGCGGCGAGGAGCATCTGTACAATCCGGCCACCATCCATCTGCTGCAGGAATCCACCAGGCGGGGGGACTACGAACTGTTCAAACAGTACACCGCTCTGGTGAATGACGAGGAATCCGTGAAAAATCTGCGGGGACTGATGGATTTTGCCTACCCGAAAAAAGGCGTCCCGCTGGAATCCGTGGAGCCGGTGGAGAGCATTGTGACCCGGTTTAAGACAGGTGCCATGTCCTACGGCTCCATCTCCAAGGAAGCTCATGAGACCATGGCCATCGCCATGAACCGTCTCCACGGCAAGAGCAATTCCGGCGAGGGAGGCGAGGAGCCGGAGCGGCTGACCGTATCGCCGGACGGCGTAAACCGTTGTTCCGCCATCAAACAGGTGGCCAGCGGGCGCTTCGGCGTGACCAGCCGCTATCTGGTCAGCGCCCAGGAGATTCAGATCAAGATGGCCCAGGGGGCAAAGCCCGGCGAGGGCGGGCATCTGCCCGGCGGTAAGGTATATCCCTGGATTGCCAAGACCCGCCACTCCACCCCCGGCGTGTCCCTGATCTCCCCGCCGCCCCACCACGATATTTACTCCATTGAGGATCTGGCTCAGTTGATTTATGATTTGAAAAATGCCAACACCCGGGCTCGGATCTCCGTGAAGTTGGTGTCAGAGGCGGGGGTGGGCACCGTGGCGGCGGGCGTGGCCAAGGCCGGGGCCCAGGTGATTCTGGTGTCCGGCTATGACGGGGGCACGGGAGCGGCCCCCAGAAGCTCCATCCACAATGCGGGTCTGCCCTGGGAACTGGGGCTGGCGGAGACGCATCAGACTTTGATTATGAACGGCCTGCGGGGCAGGGTCCGCATCGAGACCGACGGCAAACTCATGAGCGGCCGGGATGTGGCCATAGCGGCCATTCTGGGAGCGGAGGAGTTTGGCTTTGCCACGGCGCCCCTGGTGACCATGGGCTGCGTCATGATGCGGGTGTGCAATCTGGACACCTGTCCGGTGGGCGTGGCTACCCAGAACCCGCAGCTGCGTAAAAACTTTAAGGGCAAGCCCGAGTATGTGGAGAATTTTATGCGCTTTATCGCCCAGGAACTGCGGGAATATATGGCCCGGCTGGGAGTAAAGACCGTGGATGAACTGGTGGGTCGCACGGATCTGTTGAAGGTGAGGGATGACCTGACCCGGCGGCAGCAGGAGGTGGATCTGTCCCGGATTCTGGAGAACCCCTATGCGGGCAGGAAGAACAGCGCGGTGTTTGATCCCGGGCAGGCGTATGATTTTGCACTGGAGAAGACGTTGGATGAGAAAGTATTGTTAAAGCAGTTGTCCAAGGCGCTGGAGACAGGCCAGAAACGCAGCGTCTCCGTGGATGTGGGCAACACGGACAGGGCTTTCGGCACCATTCTGGGCAGTGAGATCACCAGAAAATTTGGGGATACGCTGGAGGAGGACACTTTCCATGTGCTGTGCAGCGGCGCGGGGGGACAGTCTTTTGGAGCGTTTATCCCTAAGGGGCTGACCCTGGAACTTGTAGGGGATTCCAACGATTATTTCGGCAAGGGCCTCTCCGGCGGCAAGCTGGTGGTCTACCCGCCCAAGGGAAGCCGCTTTAAGGCGGAGGAAAATATTATCATCGGCAATGTGGCCCTGTATGGAGCCACCAGCGGCAAGGCTTTTATAAACGGCGTGGCGGGCGAGCGGTTCTGTGTGCGCAACTCCGGGGCCCGGGCTGTGGTGGAGGGCGTGGGCGACCACGGCTGTGAGTATATGACCGGGGGCTGTGTGGCAGTGCTGGGACCCACCGGCAAGAATTTCGCCGCCGGGATGAGCGGCGGCGTGGCCTATGTGCTGGACGAGGGCAGCGATCTGTACAAGAGACTGAACAAGGAGATGGTTTCCTCCTATGAGATCACTTCCAAATATGATGTGCAGGAATTGAAAGAGATGATCCGGGAGCATGTGGCCATGACGGGATCCGCCAAGGGCCGGGAGGTGCTGGAACATTTTGGGGAGTACTTGCCTAGGTTCAAGAAGATCATTCCCCACGACTACGAGCGGGTGCTGAAGACTATCGTCCAGATGGAGGAGAAGGGGCTGAGCGCGGAGCAGGCGCAGATCGAGGCGTTCTACGCCAACACCCGGAAGTGAGGCTTCAGGGCAGACACAGTGTTTGTATCCACCAGATTCAACCTGGGGCATATGCAAAGCCAGGTATTATGCTGGGTGGATATCACCCGTCAGTGCCGTCGCGCAGCGACTTTTATAGGAGGTAAGAAAGAAATGGGAAAACCTACAGGTTTTATGGAATATGACAGGGAGGTGTCCGCTGCTGCGGCGCCCCTGGAGAGAATTAAGCATTTTGAGGAATTTCATGAGCATCTGCCCAGGGAAAAGCAGCAGCTCCAGGGAGCCAGGTGTATGGAGTGCGGTGTGCCTTTCTGTCAGTCGGGGATGATGCTGTGCGGCATGGCCAGCGGCTGTCCGCTGCACAATCTGATCCCGGAGTGGAATGATCTGGTGTATCGCGGCAACTGGGAGCAGGCATATAAGAGGCTGAAAAAGACCAGCAGCTTTCCTGAATTTACCTCCCGGGTGTGCCCCGCGCTGTGTGAGGCGGCCTGTACCTGCGGACTTCACGGGGAGCCGGTGGTCACCAAAGAAAATGAGTACGCTATTATTGAGTATGCTTACCGGCAGGGATATGCGGTGGCTGATCCGCCCAAAGTGCGCACAGGGAAGAAAGTAGCCGTCATCGGCAGCGGCCCTTCGGGACTGGCGGCGGCGGATCAGCTGAACCGCCGGGGGCACAGCGTCACTGTGTTTGAGCGCTCCGACAGGGTGGGGGGACTGCTTATGTACGGCATTCCCAATATGAAGCTGGAAAAGCATGTCATAGACCGCAAGGTGAAGATCATGGAGGAGGAGGGCATCACGTTCCGCACCGGCGTGGATGTGGGCCGGGATGTGAAGGCACATAAGATTTTGCAGGACTTTGATCGGGTGGTGCTGGCCTGCGGCGCTTCCAATCCCAGAGATATCAAGGCCCCCGGCAGGGATGCCAAGGGGATTTATTTTGCCGTGGACTTTCTGGCGGCCAATACTAAGAGTCTGTTGGACTCTGATTTTGCGGACAAAAAGTATGTGGAAACCAAGGGAAAAGCCGTGGTGATCATCGGCGGCGGGGACACAGGCAACGATTGCGTGGGTACGGCCATCCGTCATGGGGCGAAGGCCGTGACCCAGATTGAGATGATGCCCAAGGCCCCGGATCAGAGGGCCCAGGACAATCCCTGGCCAGAGTGGCCCAAGGTCTGCAAGACCGACTACGGCCAGGAGGAGGCCATTGCCCTGTACGGCCATGATCCCCGGATCTATGAGTCCACCGTGAAGGAGTTTGTGAAAGATAAGGAGGGAAACCTGAAGGCAGTGAAGGTGGTAAAGCTGTCCTGGAGCAAAGATCCGGAGAGCGGCCGCATGAACATGCAGGAGATTCCCGGCAGCGAGCAGACCCTGGAGGCGGATATTGTACTCATCGCCGCAGGCTTTCTGGGCAGCCAGGACTATGTGGCGGAGGCTTTCGGTGTGGAGAGAAATGAGCGCACCAACGTGAAGACAGCGCCGGGCCAGTACCGGACCAGCGTGGAGAACGTGTTTGTGGCCGGGGACATGCACCGTGGACAGTCCCTGGTGGTGTGGGCCATCCGGGAGGGCCGGGAGGCCGCCCGGGCCGTGGACGAGAGCTTAATGGGATACTCGAATCTGGTGGTGCAGTGAAACATGGACATATAGACTTGACTTTGGTTATTCTGGTCAGGGTAGATTCCAAAGTATATGGAAAACAAAGGGTATGCGGTAGAATGTTGTATTTAACTTCTACCGCATAGTTTTTGTGGATCATAGTTTTCCAGTCTCTCTATCACACAGCTGTGTGGCTTATTTTTGTTCTCTCTGTCATAGCCTATTCCAACCGGCAGGATCTCGCCGGTGTAGCCTTCCAGTGCCTGCGTGTAGTGTCTGTCCTTGAGCTGCTGTATGGCAGCATGGGCGGTCCGGTCATATTTGAGTTCCACCACAAGAGCAGGTCTGTCTGTAGAGGGCAGCGGCAGGAACACGATATCCGCAAAGCCATGACCGGTGGGCAGTTCACGGATAAGCCGGTAATCCTTTCTCGTGCTGTAGTAGGCAAGTCCTATGGCACAGGCGAGAGAATTTTCATCGTTGTAGGTCAGGATGGACACCGCTTCCGTATGGGCCCGGTCAAGACCCCGGGCAACGCTCTCCCCATCGCCGCGCAAATCAAGAGAGCTAAACGCAGAGCGTTTTGCTCATTTTACCATGATTCCGTGGGCTTCAGCGCACATACAAATCAAGAGAGCTAAACGCAGAGCGTTTTGCTCATTTTACCACAATACACCAAATATTTTCATTCTTTCCTCCACATGCATATCTGGAGTTTGGTTTGTCCAAACTTCGGTTTCTCCTGCGATACTGCATTAATACGTATTTAGATGTACCCATCCAAACTTAAGCCTATCTTAAGGTTGCGCTTAACTGTATTTTAGCTTGGCGTTGTATGATGTAAGCGTTACAGGGGGAGACAAAGGTAAAATCTATTGGCAGGAGGAGTCAGATATGCTGGAATGTACCAATCTCACAAAATCGTACAAAAAGAAATGTGTGGTAAACAACTTGAGCTTTAGCGTTGAGAGGGGGGAAATATTCGCCTTTCTGGGGAGCAATGGCGCAGGGAAAACCACCACCATCAAAATGATCCTGGGACTTACGGGAATTGACAGCGGCCAGATAAGGGTTGCGGAGGGGATCCGGATTGGGTATTCCCCTGAGACGCCGTATTTTCCTCCTTTTCTCAACGGCTATGAGGTGCTTGATTATTATGCGGGCATCCAGAGGATTCCCAAACCCGAACGCAGGGCGGAAATATCGGAGTTGCTCGACACAGTGGGTCTTGAAAACAGCAGGACGAGAGTGAAGAACTATTCCAAGGGCATGCTGCAGAGACTTGCTCTGGGGCAGGCGCTGCTGGGGGATCCGGATCTGCTGATTCTCGACGAGCCCACTGCGGGGCTGGACGCCCTGGGGCGGCTGGAAATGATGCAGCTCATCGAAAAGCTGAGAAACGGAGGCAGGACAATTCTCATCAACTCCCATATTTTGAGCGATATTGAGCGGATTTGTGACAGGGGGATTATCATTAAAAAGGGGGTGCAGATGGGAACCTGGAACAAGGCGGATAACAATTTCAAAAGCCTTGAGGAGATTTTTCTGGAATTGGTAGGAGGTACAGACATATGACAATCATGGTAACAGCATTAAAAGAAAAAATACGCCGCAAGGATTTATATATCGTCTCGGCCATCGGCGTTCTGGTGCTTCTGCTCTTTGGAACGGGGTCGGGTACACTGTCCATAGACGGTGTGGCCGTCACGGATTACAAGGTACTGGGTCCCATTATGCTCACTGTTGTAAACGCCGTCAACTGTATGCTGACTGTGGTCACGAGCCTGGGCACAATACCCAACGAATATGAGCGTGGCACAAGTCATCTGGTATGGATACGGAAAGTGCCCCAGTGGCGCTATCACGGCGAACTGGCTCTTGCCAATGTGCTGGCAGGGCTGGTTTCGGAGGCGATTCTCTTCGCGGCCATGTTCGTTTCTATGTTGGCGTACCAGAGGGCGGATCAACTGTGGCGGCTGCTTCCAGCCTACCTGATCCTGGGAATCAATGTCGCTGCCGTGAGTATGCTGACGAGCCTGCTCAGTGTCATTGTCCCTAAATTCGCGGCGGGCGCCATTGCCGCCGGGGCCGCCCTTGCGGGGATTTTTCACAGTCTGTTGGGTCTGCTGAAGGATATGGTGGGCGGCTTCGGAGGAGAACTGATTAGATATGCGCTGAAGCTGATTCCGGATCTCCACGGAGTACAAGCCCAGGCAGGAAAGATTCTCTATGGCGGGAGGGCGGAGGCGCATGTGCTGCTGACCGGCCTGCTGGCGCTCTATGTGTATACAGTACTGCTATTTATTTACAAAACAACATCTGACCGGACGGCGCGCTGAACCACGGTCGGACGCCCAAGCGGCCGGATGAGGATCACCGGTCATGTGTGCCGGGAGGGGACATGCGGAACGCAAGGTCTTAGGACCCTCAAAACAGCATGTCCAAAACAGCATGTCCCCGGACGGCGCGCTGATCCTTATCTGGACGCCCAAGCGGCCGGATGAGGATCACCGGCCATGTGTGCCGGGAGGGGATATGCGGAACTAAAATAAGGAGATAAGAAAATATGAGAAAAGCAATTGTGATATTGACAGGCACAGCCCTTATCATAGGAGTTATTGTCACGGGGACCTACGGACTCTCTAAGGAGGATCTTGCCATCTACCAAAGGGCAGTGGCCCTGGAGGAACAGGGCGGCAATATAGGTTTTGCGGGATTTGCCCTCACGGATTACCCCGTGGCGTTTTATGACGGCGATCAGGACTATGTGCTTGTGTGGGAGGAGGACGGCTACAGCATAGAGAAGCGGAAGGCAGTCATCAATTTCATTGCCGCCACCGCCTACCCTGTAGACGATCACTATGAGGTACTTACGCCCACCATACAAAAGATGTCCTCACTGCTGAACATGATGAGCATGGGCGGTATGGAGTATGGAGAGGAGGAACATATCGCAACACTCTGGCATGAGGCATTTCATTGCTACCAGAGCACCTTTTTCCCGGATAACGTAAACGCCATCTGCCCCGCCGAGGTGGATGAGGGCATCATTGCGGGGGAGGCTGACACCAATCCTCAGGCGGTATCCCTGTTCCGGCAGCAGGCCCAGCTGCTGGAGGAGGCGGTGAAAGCGGAGGATGTTGACAAGATAAAGGAATGTATCGTAAAATACAAGGAACTCGACGAGGAGAGAAAGATGCTGCTTCCCGGGGAAGTCATTGCCTTGGAGGATTATTACACCAGGGTGGAGGGAACAGCCCGCTATGTAGAGGCAAGTGTTTATAAAATGCTGGTTCCCGAACAGTTTGACAGCGCTTATATGGATGTTATCAGCGAGTATGGAGGCGGATCCACGAAATATTACAAGGTGGGCATGGCCCAGTGTATGATTCTGGACACACTGGATCCCCACTGGAAAAACGGATTTGACTTCTCGGAACCGGTAATTGATTTGATTTATGCAAGGCTGAATGTCTAAGGAACTGGTACACTTTCATAGTAAACGGCATAACAAATTTCCAATGCCGTTTATTATATATCGGAGGAAACGGGCATGGAGTACAAGGTGCTTGCGGCGGATGATGAGACGGAGCTTCTGGACGCTCTGGAACTCTACACCGAGACGGAAAACATCAGACTGATCAAGGCGGACAACGGCATTACCGCCCTGGAGTTGTTTAAAACAGAAAAGCCCCATCTGGTCCTGCTGGATATCATGATGCCGGGGCTGGATGGCTTTGCCGTACTGAAGCGGATTCGGACGGAGAGCCATGTACCCGCCATTATGTTCACCGCCAGAGGAGAGGATTATGACAAGATTCTGGGGCTTGAACTGGGCGCGGACGACTATATCACCAAGCCCTACAACCCCATGGTGGTGGTGGCGAGGATCAAGGCGCAGCTTCGCCGCAGTTACGATTACAGAGAGAGCGGTCCCGGCGCCGAAGAGGAACTTCGATGCTTTGACATTGTTCTCAACCGCTCTGAGGGCATGGTCACAAAAGGGGGCAGCCCAGTGGAACTCACCAGGACGGAATTTCTGATACTGGAACTGTTTATGCGAAACAGGGGCCGGATTTTCACCAAGCAGCAGATTTTTGACTATGCCTGGGACAGCGGCTATATTGCCGATGACAACACGATTATGGTACACATCAGCAACCTCCGCTCCAAAATCGAGGATAATCCCAGAGCGCCCAGGATACTTAAAACCATAAAGGGACTGGGTTACAAGCTGGAGAAGGAGTGAAGTCTTGAGACTGAAGAAAAGTATCTTTACCAAGCTGATGGGCAGCTTTATCCTGTATGTTGTGATTTTGTTTTTCACTTTTGCCGTGTATCTTCTGCTGGAGGCAGTGCTCATCGGGGAGGGAAACCCTGCCAATCTCTATCCCTATCAGATTATTGACGAGAACGGGAATGTGGCAGGCATTGAAATCTTAGAGAAGATGGGGGGCTGGGTGGAGGAGTTGGAAGAAGGCGGACGGGAGGGAATGGTATCTGCATCAGGGACGGATCAGGGCGGATCTTATCATGTGATCCGGATATATGGGGAGAAAAAGAATGACAGCTATATTTATTCCGCCCAGGATCTGTTGGAGTTTACAGCCCCCTATGGGGAGACGGCGTATATTGGTTTCTTCGTACAGCCCGAAAACAGCCCCCAAAAATTTCTCTGCTTTTACGACAGGGCAGTTATGCAGGTCAGCGCGACGGTGAATTTGAATTATGTGGAGGACTATGGCATCCCCGATATTTTTATCCTGTTTTTTCCCAGCGCCCTTCTGGAGATCCTGCTGATCAGTCTTTACCTGAAGAGAAAAATCAAAAACCCCCTGGACAGAATCATGGCGGGAATGGAGGATCTGAAATCCGGCAACACCGGGGCCAGAATAGACATCAAAACCGAGGCCGAGTTTGAAAAAATCGTTGACACTTTCAATCTGATGGCGCAGCAGCTGGAGGACGAGAAAGCCCAAAAGGAACTTCTGATACGGAAGAAAAATCAGATGCTGCTGGAACTGTCCCATGATATCAGAACGCCCGTTGCGACCATAAAAAGCTATGCGAATGCTCTGGAGGCGGGGCTTGTGCCGGAGGAGAGGATAGAGAGCGTCTACCGCACCATTGACCGCAAGGCGGACAGGGTGGAAAAGTTGTCCGGCGATATGTTCATGATGTTGAAAATGGACAATCCCGACTATGAACTGCGCATGGAGACCGTAAATCTATGTGAACTTTTGCGCCAGCTCTGCGTGGAATACTATGACGAGATCACGGAGGCGGGATTTGACTTTGTGATAGACATTCCCGACAGGGAGATCCCGGTTTCGGCGGATGTGGATCTTCTTTCAAGAGTCATATCCAATCTGCTTTCCAACGCATTGAGATACAATAAGTCGGGAAAAGTTATCGCGGTGTCGATGTCCGGTGAAAGCGGGAAAGCGGTCCTGTCGGTCTCGGATGACGGAGAAGAGGTTGACAGAGCCTTTGCCGGACAGATGTTTCACGCTTTCTCCCGGGGGGATTTTTCCAGGAAAACCGACGGCGGCACCGGGCTGGGACTGGCGATCTCCAGGATCATTATGGAAAAGCACGGCGGGAGCATAGGATACTGCCGCAGAGACGGGAAAAACGTGTTTGCGGCAATGCTGCCGGCAGAGAAATTTTAATTATATAATAATCTTTTATCCCTTATAAGCAGTCATTTATGGAATACGGTGGATTAGACGTTCCTCATTTTGTATGCTCAGAGCAGCAGGTTGTATATCCGCTGTGCCGCGCGGTATTGCCGGTCCCATAATCTCGATGACACAAAACCACGCTAATGGGGAAAGAAGGGGTAAATGTTATGGAACGAAGAAATCTGAGATTCCGGTGGAGGTATTGACGGAAATTTGTAACTGTGATGAGGCGCGCTTGGATGAGGAGTACAATAAGACATGGAACTGTCTGATGCTGCCCACAGACGGATCAGGAGAATTTGTTCACAGGGGAAGTCATCCCAATTATAGCCGGTTTATAAGATGGAAAATAGATGATGTCTGTCAAGGAAATATCACGCTTGACGGCATCAAGACAGTGGCGGCGATAATCCGTACTTTCTGCGAGGAAAATATGGAAGCTTTTGTGAATATGGAACTCAACGGAAAAATAGATGATTTTGAGACGTATGCGCGGACGGTAGAGCAGTCCTATAGTTAGCGGTAAAAATGGGATGGCAGAGCGGGAATACAATTTGCGGGCGGTTATTCCATAGGGGATAACCGCCTGAAATACGCAATCAACTCGGCACTCCACAGGCAGAACTCCCTCCGCCGGGGATGCCCCGGCATTCCGAAAGACAGTTCTGCCTCGAAGCTGTTCTTTCGGAATGGAAATCCTCAGTCGATCCGATTCTGTAATTCTCTTTACAACTGGGGCTGACTTTGAAGCACAATCCTCCCGGCTCCGGTACAGGCCATGATATCTCCCAGGGATTTTTCGTAAAACCCTCTTAGACCCATCGGGCAGGAGATAAGCAGCTTTGGGATGGGTTCCTTCATGGACAGCTGTTTCTCCGACTTTTCCTTGCGCACCTGGGCGATGACGCCCTCCAGATGGGTCCCGAAGGCAAGAATATCCGACTGTGTGTCCCCAGTGGTCCACAGTGTCTGGTGCAGGGAAAGTTCCTTCTCATGGGCTCTGTAAAAATCCTGATAAATATACTCCGTCATATAGGGGGTGTAGATGGCGTACAGCTTCAGTATTCCCAGAAGGCCATAGTAAACCCCGATCTGGCTGGAAGTTCTCTGTGAGGCACCATGCTTTTCGGGCTGGTACAGCCTTTCCTTTACAATCTCGATATAGTAGTCGCAGAAGTCCCTCCAGAACAGATTGTCAATCTCGTGCCGGGCCTGACCGATCTCGTAGTCCTCCAGCAGCTTGGCGGCCTTTTGGGTGGTCTCATTAACCCGCTGCAGAATCCATCTGTCCACAGGCAGCAGTTCGGACTGGTCATACCGGGCGGGCTTTGTGAAATCCTCCAGCTGTAAAATAGCGAACCTGGCGGCATTGTACAGCTTGTGGAGGAAGCGTTTGGAGAGCTTCAACTCCTCCTCGCTGAAAAAGGTGTCCGTGCCCAGTTTGCTGCCTGCCGCCCAATAGCGTATGGCATCGGCGGAGTGGGTCTCGATCAAGGCCATGGGGGAACTGCCGGCGTTGCCTTTGGACTTGCTGATCTTTTCGCCGGGTTTTGCCAGCACATAGCCGCTGATCATAATGTCCCGCCAAGGGATCCGCCCCGTGTGGTACAGGCTCTTTACAATGGTATAAAATGCCCAGGTGCGGATGATCTCATGGGCCTGGGATCTCATGCTCATGGGAAGGAACCGGGAGGTTTCATCGGAGGACGAAGCCCCGGATAAATCTTTACGAGTACCTTCGTTAGTATTCGCTTTTTCCCAGGCTGCTGCGTTGATCAGCGGGGTTACGGAGGAGGTGGCCCAGGTGTCAAAGACTGCCTCCTCCGGCACGAAGCTGTCGCAGCCGCAGGCACAGGGGCCCAGGGGCCGGGTTTCCAGGGGATTTACAGGCAGTTGGGACTTTTCGGCAAAGACGGGCTGCTGACAGTCCCGGCAGTACCAGACCGGAAAGGGGACTCCAAAATATCTCTGCCGGGAGATACACCAGTCCCATTTCAGATTTTCCACCCATATTCGGTAGCGGTTCTTCATATGCTCCGGGTGCCAGCGTATTTCGTCGGCGGCTTGCAGAAAGCGTTCCTTTTCGGACAGCACGTCAATATACCACTGCCTGGAGGGAATAAATTCCACATCCTTTCCGCAGCGTTCGTGGATGGCGACCATATGGCAGAGAGTCTCTTGTTTTTCCAGAAGCTCTTTCTCCTGTAAAAGGCCAATAATGTGAGCCCTGGCTTCCTTGACCCTCATGCCGCCGATAAAAGGTATATCCTCCTGGATCCTGCCGTCCGGCAGGATGATTTTTTTGTAGGGCAGATTGTGTTTCTGGCACCACTCCATGTCGGCGGAGTCCCCGAAGGTGGCGCACATGACGGCGCCGGTTCCCTTGTCCATGCCCACTGTCTCTTCTGCCAGAACGGGGATTCGGAAGCCATACAGGGGAACCGTGGCCTGCTGCCCCACATAACTCTGATATCTGGAATCCTGTGGGTGGACAAAAACGCACACACAGCCCGCCAGCAGTTCCGGCCTGGTGGTGGCGATGGGCAGGTTCCCCAGAGGCGTTTCAAAGGACAGATAGTTGAAGGCGGTCTCGCACTCCTTTGTCTCCAGCTCCGCCTGGGCGATGGAGGTCCGGCACTCCGTACACCACAGCACGGGGGACTCCTTCATATAGGCTTTATGACTTTTGGCCAGTTCGATGAAGGATTCCTGGGATATTTTCTGGGTCTGGTCAGATATGGTTTGGTATTGCAGGCTCCAGTCCACGCTGAAGCCCAGCCGCTGCCACAGCCTGCGGAATTCCTCCTCGTAGCGGTCCACGGTTTCCAGGCATTTTTCCCGGAAGACGCTTCTGGGCAGCATATGTGCCCGTATTTTCCCGTCCCTTTCCACCAGGCGCTCCGTGGGCAGGCCGTTGTCGTCGAAGCCGAAAGGATAGAACACGTCATAGCCCTGCATCCGCTTAAACCTGGCGATCATCTCCGCCTGGGTGTAGGAAAACACATGACCGATGTGCAGCTTTCCGCTCACTGTTGGGGGCGGGGTGTCGATGGAGAAGATGGGCCCTCTTTTTCCATGCCCGTACTTGTAGATGCCCTGATGAGCCCACATCTGTTCCAATTCGTTCTCGATTTTCCGAAAGTCATACTTCTGATCCATATGGATACCTCCTGTAAAATATTATTTACAAAACAGACAAAAAAATCGCCCTAAGCCAACGCTTAGGGCGAACAACATGTCCGTGGTACCACCTAAATTCAGAAATACTCTGCACTCATTACAATACGGGAAAATATATCCGCAAGGGACTCTTCCGATATCGCTTCCCCTGATAACGGTGGGAATCTCCGTTGGAACCTACTAAGCATATCCTGTTCGGCCCAAAGCTCAAAGGTCACTTCCACACGCCCTTCACGAAAGTTCTCACCAGCCACTTTCTCTCTGTCCATCCGGAAACGTATGTACTTCTCCTCGTCGATGCCTTTTTGTCTGTATTTGCTGGGGCGTGGAGGCCGTCCGGCGGCTCCATGCCTTGGATAAAGTCATTATAACATGTATTTTGGCACTGTCAAGGGTTGATTTTAAGGATACTGAAAAATGAAGGAATCTTCCCTGAGACCAAGAGTCGGATGTTCAGAACCGCCCCCAGAATGATAACCGGCAGTTGGTTATAAAGCTGTCTGTTGTTAGCCTCCCACACCATCAGAAACAGGATGATGCCCAGCAGGGACAGGTCGGCAACAGCTTTTACCCCATGTATCTCCCTTTTTTTTATCAGGCGGCGGAGAGTCGTCGCGGCGCCCAGCAGATAGACGGTGTAAATGGAAAAAATAAAGCAGAAGCACAGCTGCGAAGTTCTCCAGTAATGTTTCCCCCAGGGAGAAAAAAGCTCCCATACAAGATTATGCTCTTTTAAGGCCCAATAAGTAAAGTCTTTAGTCCCAAGGTGTCCGCTGGCAAAATTAAATCTGAGTTTTTGGAACAGATGGGACAGATTCCAGAAATCGCTCCTGTTTTCCCATATGTAACGCAGCGTGTACTGTGTCTTCTCCTGCTTTGTGGGAAGAGTAGTGACATATAAGATATAATCCGGATTGCTGCTCCAGCTTCCCTCACCCTTCATCCCCAGAGCGATCCAGTTTATGACAGGTTCGGAGGTTTCCTTTGCGGCTTCCCAGAGCGGAAAGCCTTCGGCGTAAAGAGATGTCAATCCATACGCGGCGCCTGAGCAGAGAAGGAAGGTCCCCATAAGGCACCACCTTTTCAGAGAAGGGCGGGAAATCCCAAAGATGATGAAACCGGCTATGATGGGTATCAAAACGGTTATTTTGATGGACATCCCCAGTCCGGTGAAAATTCCGGCCAGAGTCAGCAGCAGACCGCTTTTGAACCGGGAGGCGGCTTCAAGGCACAGCTTGAAAAGGGCAAGAGAGATTATGCTCATGACAAAACTCATGCTGTCCGTGTAGAACGCTTGCACATTTGCCCATATAGGCAGGCTGAACACAAACATAAAAAGCACCGGAATGCGGTATCGGGCGTGTTCCTCAGCGGTATTTCCGATAAGAATCCCCACACTCCAGACTGCGCCGAGAACCTCCAGCACACTCAGCAGCAGAACAAAGTAAAACGGATCGCTGAAACGCAGAAATTTCGCGGTGCGGAAAAGAATGCTCAGGTAGAGCATGGGCTTAATGTTATTGGCGTAGGTTTTGAAGTAAAATTCGTCCGATACAGGCTTTCCCTCGGATATCTCCAGCGCGGCATTCCAGATTTGGGCGTAATCATTATAACCTATGGCGTTTCTATTGGCAAAACTGACCGCATAGAGCGAGATGCCAAACAGAATAAGTAGCGCCGCGTATAAGAGGGAACTTTGCTTGACTTTTTCATGGGGAATCCTGCCCCAAAGAAAAAAGGCGCCCAGCAAAAGGATTGTTCCCAGGATAGTCCCAATGGCCATCTGCCATGGAAAAAGATTGTTCTGCGGGCCCGTGATCGACAATACAATGATCAGACCTAACAGGATTACCAGTAGTACATATATAAGTGTCAATATAGACAGGCATATCTTATTTGTTATCTTTAGCATTCTGTCCTCCTGGATTTTGAACTTGATGCTCCTGGCGTCAAAGTCATTGGATTTGCGTATCATTTTTCTGCCTGCGGTAGTACCGCTGGTAGGTCCTGTCCTCATAGGAATCCGCCCCGAACTCCTCATAGATCCACTGCATGATCCAGGAGTTTTCGTCCACGTTCAGATTGCCGAACCAGCAGTCCACAACCACCACATCGGGGAACTTGTCAGGATTCTGTTCCCAGTATCTCAATAGCTTTTCGCTGTAAGTGGTTTTAAGGGGGTTGTAAAAAAAGAGCGTGACAGTAGACTTGACGAGCAGACTCACCGTGTTCAGGTATATGACAAGCCCTGTTGTGGTCCCCAGGGCAGACATCCATATTTTGATGTAAAAAGCCGGCAAAAACGCGGAAGTCTGATGAGGCTCCCACATCTGGGAAAACATGTGGTCCCCCATGGCCAGACGATAGGACATGGTTATAGCGTATTCCACGTCAACGCTGAAATCCATAAACACTTTTTTGATATTGAGGAATATAACCCCAAGGATGAGAAGGGCAGTCAGATATTTCTGAAACTTACTTCTACATGCATATCTGGAGTTTGGCTTGGCCAAACTCCGTCTTTGCCTGCGATACTTCATTAATATGTATTTGGATGTGTAGCATCCAAACTTTCCTACGGGGTATGAGAATCTGCCTGATCCTGCTTTTTTCTCGGTAACATTTCTCTCCATAGTAAAATACTCCCTATAGCATATAATGTTTCATAAAGTAGAGAATGTGAAACATGCTTTTTCACCAATTAATACTCTATAGTTCTATGCTCTCTGACTCTCACTGCATTATAAGGCATTTGTTTCAAAATGTCTACCTTTTGAGATGATTTTTTTCTCTTCTTTACATCTTCTGTAAAATGTCGAACTGCTCATCCCCAGTTTCTCGGCGGCCTGCCTTACTGTTATCTCCCCCTGTGTCCACAGCCGATAGTAATGCTGAAATTCTTCCGGTACCTCCTTTTTATGCCGTCCAAACCGCACACCCCTTGCCCTGGCTGCGGCGATGCCTTCGCTCTGGCGGCTTCGTATAAAGGCTCGTTCCGTCTCCGCCACATAGGCCAGGATCTGGAGCACCAGGTCGGAGATAAATACGCCCGTCAGATCATCATGCCCTGCGGCGGTATTTAAAAGGGGCATGTCCAGCACCTCGATATCCGCGCCTATCTCCCGGGTGATTCTTCGCCACTGTTCCAGAATCTCGCCGTAATTGCGCCCCAGCCTGTCAATGCTCTTGATCACCAGCAGATCCCCCTTTTTCAGTTTCCTCATTAATTTCTGGTACTCAGTCCTCTGAAAATCCCTGCCGGACATTTTGTCCAGATAAATGTATTTCCGGGGAATACCTCTGCCCTGTATGGCCAGAAACTGACGCTCCGGGTTCTGTTCTTTGGTGGAAACTCTGATATAACCATATTGCTGCATAAATCTGTCCTCCCGTTTTAAGAATCGTGAAATCATAGAATATGATAGAACAAATGAAGCCATTGGGGCAAAAATGTTTGCTCTGCCGGAAAAAACACTTGCCAAATAAGGCAAAAAGCGGTTAAATAATACTGGAAATTGAAAATAACGGAAAGGTATGGTTAAAACATAATGGCTAACCAATTAATACCCAAGGGATACAAGTCCCAATTGAATCTATACGAGACACAGGTGGCGATCAAGACAGTGAAGGATTTTTTTCAGGGCCTGTTGGCGGAGAGAATGCATCTGCTGCGGGTGTCCGCGCCGCTTTTTGTGGCTCCGGAGTCCGGCATGAATGACAACTTAAACGGTGTGGAGCGGCCCGTGAGTTTTGACATCAAGGAGCAGGAGGGCAGAGAGGCCCAGGTGGTGCAGTCTCTGGCCAAGTGGAAACGCTATGCGCTGCAGAAATACGGTTTTTCCGTGGGAGAGGGCCTGTATACGGATATGAGCGCCATCCGCAGGGACGAGGTCACGGACAATATCCACTCCATCTATGTAGATCAGTGGGACTGGGAGAAGATTATCAGCCGGGAGGATCGGAACCTGGACACCCTGAAGGAAGTGGTGCGCACTGTCTACAAGGTGCTGCGCAAGACGGAGAAATACATGGCTATTCACTATGACTATATTGAAGAGATTCTGCCCCATGATATTTTCTTCATCACCACCGAGGAGCTGGAGGAGATGTTCCCGGACTACACTCCCAAGGAGAGAGAATATTACATAACCAAGGCCAAAGGCGCCGTGTGTATCATGCAGATCGGCGATGTACTGGAAAACGGCAAGCCCCACGACGGCCGCGCGCCGGACTATGACGACTGGGCGCTGAACGCGGATATCGTAGTGTACTATCCCGTGCTGGACATTGCCCTGGAATTGTCCTCCATGGGTATCCGGGTGGACAGAGAGTCACTGCTGTCCCAGCTGGAGAAGGCCGGATGCCCGGAGCGGGCCCAGCTGCCCTTCCAAAAATCCATTCTGGACGAGACAGTGCCTTTCACCATCGGCGGCGGCATCGGACAGTCCCGAATCTGCATGTTCTTTCTGCGCAAGGCCCATATCGGGGAGGTACAGTGCTCCCTGTGGCCGGAGGATGTGGTGCGGGAGGCCGAGAAGGAGGGCCTGCAGCTGCTGTAGGGTATGCAGGGAACATACAGAATCCTAAATTAAATGCCTTTTGGGATTGTGTACCTGTGGAAAATGATTAATCTGGATAACCCGGACTCCGCCCAGAAAGAGCAAATCCAATACGCCTGGCAGTATGAGAATCTGCTGGTCATGGAATGGGCATTGGGACTTACAGAGGAGCTTCCGTATCCGGACAAAATCTGTGATGTGCCCGAAACCGTCCGCATAATGCGCTCCTTTGAGTCCTTAGACGCGCTGGAACAGGGCGCGTCTCCCCGTCCTTACAGCGAATTGCTGGATGCCGCCGACCTGATTTACCGCCTGGACTGGGCCTGCGTAGACGCGCGCGTGATGGGTATGCCGGCTCCCTCCGGGGTGGACTCAGGCGTGGTAATGGAGCGCCACCACACGGTGATATATGCTCTAAATGCCTTCTTAATCACGAGATTTTCTCATGGCTAGTGAAGAACTCATTTAGAGCATATATAGACAATTGTGAAACTGGCGCTATATTTGCAAGCTGAAAAGGAATAGAAATTAAGTCTTGACGAATGCCCCGGAGTATGCTATGTTAATAAAGCGAGATGGATATTAGGTCTTTTTTTTATGCCTAAATTATACAACGTTAGACGGCTGCCCCCGCAGCGGAATGGAGGAAACAATGCGTACAAGAATCACTTTAGCATGCACAGAGTGCAAACAGCGTAACTACAATACCACCAAGGATAAGAAGACTCATCCCGACCGTATGGAGACCAAGAAGTATTGCAGATTCTGCAGAACCCATACCATGCACAAGGAGACCAAGTAATCAGCCGCCTTGTTCCAAGAAGCAGTCGATACGCCGTCCAGCGGCACGTATTAACGCAATATCGCAGGTCATCCTGTGATACGCAGAAAAGAGGTAAGCATGGGAGATTCCGCAGAAAAGACCGCGAAGCCCAAATTTATTGACGGGCTCAAGGCCGAGTTCAAGAAGATTTCCTGGCCTGACAGACAATCTACCTTTAAACAGTCTGTAGCAGTTGTGGCGATATCTGTAGTTCTGGGATTTATCATTGCCGTGTTGGATTATATCATCCAGTATGGTGTGAATATCCTGACAACAATTTAGAGCGAGGGTGATTGTATGGCAGAGGCAAAATGGTATGTGGTTCATACTTATTCCGGATATGAGAATAAGGTCAAAGCCAATATTGAGAAGACCATCGAGAACAACCCTTCTTTGGCGGAGCAGATCCTGGAGGTCAGGGTGCCCCTGGAGGAAGTGGTTGAGATGAAGAACGGGGTGAAAAAGACGGTTCAGCGCAAGATGTTCCCGGGCTATGTGCTTCTGAATATGGATATGAATGACGACACCTGGTATGTAGTGCGCAACACCCGCGGCGTTACCGGGTTCGTGGGACCGGGAAGCAAACCTGTTCCGCTGACGGAGGCGGAGATGAAGCCTCTGGGTATCAAGACAGACAATATATCTGTGGATTTCGCGGAGGGAGACAGCATATCCGTCGTGGCCGGTGTCTGGAAGGATACCGTGGGCATCGTCCAGAAGATGGATTTTGGAAAGCAGACGGCCACCATCAATGTGGAACTGTTCGGCAGGGAGACCCCTGTGGAGATCAGTTTTGCGGAAATCAGGAAACTTTCTTAAAATTAAAGTATTTTAGCAAGGTATTTTCCGGAGGGGGCGCTGCTCTGTCCGGTGAATATAACCGCAGGTCCTCCGGGGCCGGGCGGTGCAGTGGGAGCAAGACCCGGATACACACTATCCGAAGCGCTTGCGCCGGATTACCACATTATAGGAGGTGCCACTATGGCAAAAAAAGTAGAAGGATATATCAAGTTACAGATTCCTGCCGGCAAGGCTACACCGGCTCCGCCTGTTGGTCCCGCACTGGGTCAGCACGGTGTGAACATCGTTGAGTTCACTAAGCAGTTCAACGCCAGGACAGCAGATAAGGGCGACCTGATCATCCCTGTTGTCATCACTGTATATGCGGACAGAAGCTTTAGTTTCGTTACCAAGACTCCGCCTGCAGCAGTACTGCTCAAGAAGGCATGCAACCTGAAGACTGCATCCGCAGTTCCCAACAAGACCAAGGTTGCTACCATTTCCAAGGACAAGGTTCGTGAGATCGCGGAGATGAAGATGCCGGATCTGAATGCGGCAAGCATCGAGGCAGCCATGAGCATGATCGCCGGTACTGCAAGAAGCATGGGTATTGTTGTTGAAGACTAAACACTATTGATTGGGAGACAGTTCCGCAGGAATTGTCGCTGGAACCTAGGAGGTATGATAATGAAACATGGTAAGAAATATGTAGAAGCTGCGAAGCTTGTTGACAGGGCAACTCTATATGAGCCGGATGAGGCCATTGCGCTGGCAAAGAAGACCGCAGTTGCAAAGTTTGACGAGACGATTGAGGTACACATCAGAACCGGCTGTGACGGCCGTCATGCGGACCAGCAGATCCGTGGCGCGGTAGTGCTGCCCAACGGAACCGGTAAGACCGTGCGAGTGCTGGTATTTGCCAAGGGAGACAAGGTAAACGAGGCTGAGGCTGCCGGCGCCGACTATGTTGGCGGCGAGGAATTGATCCCCAAGATCCAGAACGAAGGCTGGCTGGATTTCGACGTGGTGGTTGCTACCCCTGATATGATGGGCGTGGTTGGCCGTCTGGGTAAAGTTTTGGGCCCCAAGGGCTTGATGCCCAATCCTAAGGCCGGTACGGTAACCATGGATGTTACCAAGGCCATCAACGATATCAAGGCCGGTAAGATCGAGTACAGACTGGATAAGAACAACATTGTGCATGTTCCCGTGGGCAAGGCTTCCTTTACAGACGAGGCCCTGCAGGAGAACTTCAAGGCACTGATGGATGCCATTGTAAAGGCCAGACCCAGCGCTCTGAAGGGGCAGTATCTGAGAAGCATCACTTTGACTTCCACCATGGGCCCTGGCGTGAAGGTCAGCGTTGCCAAGTTCTAATGGTTTGTTGCCAAGCGTATAAGGAACCTTCCCTTTTGGGAGGGTTCTTTTTCGCACTGCTGCTTTTGGAAGGACTGGGAGGAACTCTGTGAACAGGATATGGAAAGGCTATCAACAACATAAGGATGTGGTGCTGGCCCTTTTGGGACTGCTGGCGGTGAGCCTTATCACGCTGCCCTATCTGGTACTGGGAGAGGGCAGCTATGTCCAGGTGCATGACCAGTTGGACGGTGAGGTGTTAAACTACATGTACCAGGCTAAATATCTGGGCCGGGGAAAGGTGATTCCCCAATTTATGAACGGCATGGACAAGGCATCCATGCTGCCCCCGGCGCCGCTGGGCGTATTGTTCTACAGACTGCTCCCCCCTTTTGCCGCCTATGGAGTGATGCACTGGTTCTGTCTGGCCGTGGGCTTTTTGGGCATGTACGGCCTGTGCAGGAGGCTGGGCATCAGGGCGCAGGTCGGCTGGGCGGCAGCCTGTTTGTTCTGCTATATCCCGTTCTATCCCACCTACGGCCTGGCGGCGCTGGGGCAGCCCATGCTGGTGCTGTGCGGCCTGCGCCTGGGGGAGGGGGCGCCGTCCCCGGGGGGGCGGAGAAAACTTCTGGATCTCGGGAGATGGTATCTGGCCATCGCTCTGTATGCGGTCTGCTCCTCACTGACACTGATCGGCTATGTGTGGGTGGCCGCCGGGATTCTCTGGACAGCCTATCTGGCGGTGGATGGCCGCCGGGATTCGCTGGACAGCCTGTCTGACGGTGGATGGCCGCCGAAAAAAAACGGTTTCGGGTCTGCCCTCCGGGTGGGTGGCGGCACTTTGACGCTGCTGGGCATCTACTTAATCACCAACCTGGATCTGCTGCGTACCCTGACGGGGGAGGGCTTCACCACTCACCGGCAGGAGATGGTGCTGCGGGCCGCAGAACATCCCCTGACATCCTTCCGGGAACTCATTTTCAGCGGCGGCTCTTATTCCCCAGTATATTCAGCCGGCATACTGGCTGCGGCGGCGCTGCTCGCGCCGGCGGTTCTGGCGATGTATTCCCGAAGCGGGAGGAAGACCCCGGAAAACCGGACCCAGGGCGCGGCGGGTAAAATGCTCCGGCGCAGAAGCGGAAAATTAGGAACTAATGTTCCGAATACCCATTTGCGCAACGGCGTGGACAAGGCCCCTGATATGGGGGCAGAAGCAAGCTTTCGAGCCGCCTGGGCCTTGATTGGCCTGATTTTCTGCGGCGCTCTGCTGGCAGTGCTTTGGAACAGCAGACCCATAGTATCTTTGCGTCTGTCCATAGGGGGCATGGTGACTTATTTCCAGGCGGACCGGATCTACTGGTGCTTCCCCTTTCTGTGGATGCTGGTGTTGGGTCTGCTGCTGGAGAGCATCTGCAGGCTGGGGGACCGGCTATGGATTAGCCCGGAAAAGCAGTCTCCGATACGTACGAATGCCATAACGCAGGCGCAGCCTGCTCCGCGCGGACAGCGGAAAGTCTGGAGCCGCATAATTCCGGTGCTTTGCTGCCTGCTGTTGCTGGCGGTAGAAGGACTGCAGATTCTGCGTGACAGCCCCCTGAACAAAAATATCCGTCTGATGCTGCTAAAAAATTACAGGCAGGTGACCTGGGAGAGCATCTACATGGATGAAGTGTTTTCCCGCATAGACAGGGTCATCGGCGCCGACAAGGATGATTACAGCGTGGTAAGTCTGGGAATTTACCCTTCGGTGGCGCTCTACCACGGCTACACCTGCGCAGACGGCTACTCCAACAACTATGATCTGGCATACAAGCATAAGTTTCGCCAAATCATGGCCCGGGAACTGGAAGAAAACCCCGAGTCCCTGCGCTACTTTGACGAATGGGGCAACCGCCTCTACCTGACAGGCGCCCCCCACGGCATTAACGGCATGGTTGCCAAAAACCAGTCGGCCTACGCCGACTTGGACTACGACCTAAATGCCATGCAGGCTCTGAATATCCGCTACATCCTGTCCGCAGCCCCGGTAGAATTGAGCCGGTCCGCCCTGCAGCAGACTGCCCTGCGCCTGGAACTTGTAGAGGGCAGTCCATTCACCGACGACACTGCCTACTATGAGGTATGGGTATACCGAATTGCGCCCTTTGGCGGCTAATCTGTACTGACGGTCACTAAAACCTGCCAAGTACCCCGACTCACGAGCGAAAGATTGCAGGGACATCGCGGCAAATTTTTATTAAAAGGGGTTGACAAAAACGATTCCTTGTGCTAAAGTACTAACGGTTAATAAACCATGCCGAAGACAGTAGGTTCCCACAGGCGGCAGCATCATGCGCCGGCCCGACAGGAATAAGCGTAGCGCCTACCGAGGAGAGTGCGTTTTTATAGGAAATTGTGCCTCCCTGTCCCAGGGAGGCTTTTTGAATATAAGACCTTCTTCTACCCGCGTATCCCGGCGCGTCCGAGATATTGCACAAATCAGTGTTGGAAGCATAGCATCCCAATTTTCTTTCGGCAACAAAATCTATAAGGAGGTAGAAAAATGGCAAAGGTCGAATTAAAACAGCCTATTGTGGAAGAGATTTCCGCAGGTATCAAAGAGGCTCAGTCCGTAGTTCTGGTGGACTATCGCGGACTGACCGTTGAACAGGATACCCAACTGCGTAAAAATTTACGTGAGGCAGGCGTTGTTTACAAGGTTTACAAGAACACCATGATGAACTTTGCGTTTAAGGACACCGCTTTTGAAGGACTGGCTCCTTACTTAAACGGTCCCAGCGCAATGGCCTACTCCACCACGGACGCTACGGCGCCTGCAAGAGTACTGGCTGAGTTCGCCAAGAAGGCTGACAAGCTGGAAATCAAGGCTGGTGTGGTTGAAGGAACCGTGTACGATGCCAAGGGTATGGCTTCCATTGCAAGCATCCCTTCCAGAGAAGTATTGATCTCCAGACTGCTGGGTTCCATGCAGTCCCCGATCACCAACTTCGCCCGTGTAATGAACCAGCTGGCAGAAAAAGGCGGCGCGGCAGCGTGTGCCGGTTCTGCGGCTTCTGAGGAAGCAGCAGCGCCTGCGGAGGAGTAATCCGCCGGACACAAAAAAGTGAGAAACCAATCAAAACATATTATTAGGAGGAAAACAAAATGGCTAAATTAACAGCTCAGGAATTAATCGACGCTATCAAAGAGTTGAGCGTATTAGAGTTAAATGACCTGGTAAAGGCATGTGAAGAGGAATTCGGCGTATCCGCGGCAGCAGGCGTTGTAGTGGCAGCCGGTCCCGCAGTGGAAGTAGAGGAGAAGACCGAGTTTGATGTGGAACTGACCGAGGTTGGCGCTGAGAAGGTTAAGGTTATCAAGGTGGTTCGTGAGATCACCGGCCTGGGCCTGAAGGAAGCTAAGGATCTGGTAGACGGCGCTCCTAAGATGGTTAAGGAAGCCGCTTCCAAGGATGAGGCTGAGGAGATCAAGAAGAAGCTGGAAGAGGTTGGCGCAAAGGCAACCCTGAAGTAAGCTATGTCTTTTTACGCGGACTCGCCTGTTATGGGCGGGTCCGCTGCTTTCATTATTATTCCTTTTTAATTCTATTTTTATCCAAAAATCTGCTTGACTCCCTGAAATGTTTGTGTTAGTATGGAAGATGCACTATTGTGGTGTGTTATGCTTATTTTTGACGTGTATATAGAAGACAGGCGGCAAATAGGCAAATCAAAAAGAACGGGGTGAAATGTCCATGGAAAAAAACAGAATACGTCCTATTGCGAACAGCAAGAACATGCGTATGAGTTATTCGAGACAAAAAGAGGTTTTAGAGATGCCCAACCTGATCGAAGTCCAAAAGGACTCCTATCAGTGGTTTCTGAAGGAAGGGTTGAAGGAAGTCTTTGATGATATCTCTCCCATCGCCGATTACAGCGGTTCCCTCAGTTTAGAGTTCGTTGATTTTGAACTATGCGAGGACGACGTAAAGTATTCTATTGAAGAGTGCAAGGAGAGGGATGCCAATTACGCAGCGCCTCTGAAGGTAAAGGTGCGCCTTTACAATAAAGAAAAAGAGGAGATCAGCGAACATGAGATTTTCATGGGCGATCTGCCCCTGATGACTGCTACCGGCACTTTTATCATCAATGGCGCAGAGCGTGTCATCGTAAGCCAGCTGGTACGTTCCCCCGGCATTTATTATGGGATAGGCCATGACAAGATCGGTAAGAGGCTTTTCTCCTGTACCGTGATCCCCAATCGCGGCGCATGGCTGGAGTATGAGACGGACTCCAACGATGTATTTTATGTGCGTGTGGACCGCACCAGAAAGGTGCCCATCACCGTGCTGATCCGTGCTCTGGGAATCGGCACCAACGAGGAGATCCGGGAAGTATTTGGCGATGAACCCAAGATCGAGGCCAGTTTTGCCAAGGACACTGCTGAGAATTATCAGGAGGGTCTGTTAGAGTTATACAAAAAGATCCGTCCCGGCGAGCCCTTGAGCGTGGAGAGCGCCGAGAGCCTGATAAGCGCCATGTTTTTTGACCCCCGTAGATATGATTTGGCCAAAGTCGGAAGATATAAATTCAATAAGAAGCTGGCGCTGCGCAACCGCATCAGACACCAGGTGCTGGCGGCTGATGCCGTCGATCCTTCCACCGGCGAGGTAGTGGCTTCCGCCGGCACCAAGGTAACGGCAGAACTTGCCGATGCGATCCAGAATGCGGCGATCCCCTTTGTGTATGTACAGACCGAGGAGCGCAATGTGAAGGTGCTGTCCAATATGATGGTGGATATCACTAATTTCGTGGACTGCAACCCCAGAGAACTGGGCGTGACGGAGTGGGTATATTATCCCGTGCTGGCGCAGATCATTGAGGAATTTGGCGAGGATCCGGAGAAGCTGGCGGAGGCCATCAAGAAGAATGTGCATGAACTGATCCCGAAACATATTACCAAGGAAGATATTTTTGCGTCCATCAATTATAATATGCATCTGGAGTATGGTCTGGGCAACGATGACGATATCGACCATCTGGGCAACAGGCGTATCCGCGCGGTGGGCGAGTTGCTGCAGAACCAGTACCGTATCGGCCTCTCCAGAATGGAGCGCGTGGTGCGTGAGCGTATGACCACCCATGACGCGGAGGATATTTCGCCCCAGTCCCTGATTAATATCAAGCCGGTGACCGCCGCGGTGAAGGAATTTTTTGGATCCTCCCAGTTGTCCCAGTTTATGGATCAGAATAACCCTTTGGGTGAACTGACCCACAAGAGGCGTCTGTCCGCCCTGGGTCCCGGCGGTCTGTCCAGAGACCGTGCCGGATTTGAGGTGCGCGACGTGCATTATTCCCACTATGGCAGAATGTGCCCTATTGAGACGCCCGAGGGTCCCAACATCGGACTGATCAACTCCCTGGCAAGCTATGCCCGTATCAACGAGTACGGCTTTGTGGAGGCGCCTTATCGTAAGATTGACAAGACAGATCCTGCCAACCCCCGCGTGACCGAGGAAGTGGTGTATATGACCGCCGACGAAGAGGACAATTACCATGTGGCCCAGGCCAACGAGCAGTTGGACAGCGAGGGGCATTTTGTCCGCAACAGTGTGTCCGGTCGTTACCGTGAGGAGACTCAGGAATACCCCAAGACCATGTTTGACTACATGGACGTGTCTCCCCGGATGGTGTTCTCCGTGGCTACGGCATTGATTCCTTTCCTGGAAAATGATGATGCCAACCGTGCGCTGATGGGTTCCAACATGCAGCGCCAGGCAGTGCCCCTGCTGATCACAGAGGCTCCCGTGGTAGGCACGGGCATTGAGCAGAAGGCGGCGGTGGACTCCGGCGTTTGTATCGTGGCCCCCAAGGCGGGCAAGGTGGATTACGTGTCCTCCAACCTGATTAAGATTGCCTGTGACGACGGGGAAAAGATGGAGTTTAGACTCTCCAAGTTCTCCCGAAGCAACCAGTCCAACTGCTACAATCAGAAGCCTATTGTGTTCAAGGGCGACCATGTGGAAGCGGGACAGGTAATAGCCGACGGCCCCTCCACCGACGAGGGCGAACTGGCACTGGGAAAGAACCCCCTGATTGGCTTCATGACCTGGGAGGGCTATAACTACGAGGATGCCGTTTTGCTCAGCGAGAGACTGGTAATGGAGGACGTATATACCTCCGTCCATATAGAGGAATATGAGGCAGAGGCCCGTGACACCAAGCTGGGGCCCGAAGAAATCACCCGCGACGTGCCGGGCGTGGGCGACGACGCTCTGAAAGACCTGGATGACCGGGGAATCATCCGCATCGGTGCGGAGGTTCGTGCCGGGGATATCCTGGTGGGCAAGGTGACGCCCAAGGGAGAGACCGAACTGACAGCCGAGGAGAGACTGCTGCGGGCAATCTTTGGAGAGAAGGCCCGGGAGGTGCGTGATACTTCCCTGAAGGTGCCTCACGGCGAGTATGGTATTGTGGTGGATGCCAAGGTATTTACCAGGGAGAACAGCGACGAACTTTCCCCCGGCGTAAACATGGCAGTCCGTATCTATATAGCACAGAAGAGAAAGATTTCCGTGGGAGATAAGATGGCAGGCCGTCACGGCAACAAGGGTGTGGTTTCCCGTGTGCTGCCGGTGGAGGATATGCCCTATCTGCCCAACGGCCGTCCTTTGGATATCGTGCTTAATCCCCTGGGCGTGCCTTCCCGTATGAACATTGGACAGGTACTGGAGATCCATCTGTCCCTGGCTGCAAAAGCCCTTGGTTTCAATGTGGCGACCCCCGTGTTTGACGGCGCCAACGAGAAAGATATCATGGATACCTTGGATCTGGCCAATGACTATGCCAACCTGCCCTTTGATCAGGCGGAGGCAGAGCAGTGGAAAGCGGAGGGAAGAGAGACTGCCCCTGACGGAAAGCCCTGGAACGGCGACAGCTTTGAGAGCCTGCACAGCCAGGAACTGCTGCCGGAGGTAATGCAGTATCTGTCTGAAAACAGGGATCACAGAGAAGTTTGGAAAGGTGTTCCCATCTCCCGCGACGGCAAGGTGCGTCTGCGTGACGGCCGCACGGGCGAATATTTTGACAGCGCGGTAACCATCGGCCACATGCACTACCTGAAACTGCACCACTTGGTGGACGATAAGATCCATGCCCGTTCCACGGGCCCGTACTCTCTGGTTACCCAGCAGCCTCTGGGCGGTAAGGCCCAGTTCGGCGGACAGCGTTTCGGTGAGATGGAGGTGTGGGCGCTGGAGGCATATGGCGCTTCCTACACATTGCAGGAGATTTTGACCGTGAAGTCCGATGATGTGGTGGGCCGTGTAAAGACCTACGAAGCCATCATCAAGGGCGACAATATCCCCGAGCCCAGCATTCCGGAGTCCTTCAAGGTGCTTTTGAAAGAACTGCAGGCGCTGGGTCTGGACGTGAGGGTGCTGCGGGACGACAACACGGAAGTGGAGATTGCCGAGACCATCGATTACAACGAGACGGATTACCGTTATGAGATGGAAGGCGACCGCAAGTATGATGACGATTATGATAGCAACTCCCTGGGAGAGATGGGCTATCAGGCACAGGAATTCGACGATGAGAGCGGCGAATTGATCAACGCGGATGATGATTTCAGCGACGATGATGATTTTGCCGATGAAGGTTACGAAGAGTCAGACGAAGAGTTCTAAAAAGTTATGAAACTAAGGAACTGTTAAAGAATTAATCTTTACATCTGACTTGTCTAAATCTTCTTATGCTGCGTTGTCGTCAATCGGCGTACCCCAGTACGCCTCATTCCTTCGCCTTGCATAAAAAGATTTATCCTGCGTCATCTGCAAAGTTAATTTTTAACAGTTCCTAACGATTGGAAGGGAGTGCCATAATGTCAGAAACAAAGAATGAAGCATATCAGCCCATGACTTTTGATGCCATTAAAATTGGCTTAGCTTCCCCGGAGAAGATCCGCGAGTGGTCCCGGGGCGAGGTGATGAAACCGGAAACCATCAATTACAGGACATTGAAGCCTGAACGTGACGGCCTGTTCTGTGAGAAGATTTTCGGACCCAGCAAGGACTGGGAATGTCATTGCGGCAAATATAAGAAGATCAGGTACAAGGGCGTTGTCTGTGATCGCTGCGGCGTGGAAGTGACCAAGGCCAGCGTTCGAAGAGAGCGCATGGGGCATATCGAACTTGCGGCCCCGGTATCCCATATCTGGTATTTCAAGGGAATCCCCAGCCGGATGGGACTGATCCTGGATCTGTCCCCCAGGGTGCTGGAGAAGGTGCTGTATTTTGCCTCCTATATTGTGCTGGATCCCGGCGAGACCAGTTTGGATTACAAGCAGGTACTGTCGGAGAGGGAGTACCAGGACGCAAGAGAGACCTTCGGCAGCAAGTTCCGCGTGGGCATGGGAGCGGAGGCTATCAAGGAGCTTTTGCAGGCCATCGATTTGAAGACGGAATCCGAGGAATTGAAGAGCGAACTGCGGGATTCCACAGGCCAGAAGCGCGCCCGTATTATCAAGAGGCTGGAAGTGGTGGAGGCATTCAATGAGTCCGGCAACAGGCCGGAGTGGATGGTGCTGGATACCATTCCGGTGATTCCTCCCGATCTGCGCCCCATGGTGCAGCTGGACGGCGGACGTTTTGCCACCTCCGACCTGAATGATCTGTACAGAAGAATTATCAATAGAAACAACCGTCTTAAGAGACTGCTGGAGTTGGGCGCTCCCGATATCATCGTCCGCAACGAGAAGCGTATGCTGCAGGAGGCGGTGGACGCGCTCATTGACAATGGCAGAAGAGGCCGTCCTGTCACCGGCCCCGGCAACAGAGCGCTGAAGTCCTTGTCCGATATGCTAAAGGGTAAGGGCGGACGTTTCCGCCAGAACCTGCTGGGTAAGCGTGTGGACTATTCCGGCCGTTCCGTTATTGTGGTGGGTCCGGAACTGAAGATCTATCAGTGCGGTCTGCCCAAAGAGATGGCTATCGAGTTGTTTAAGCCCTTCGTGATGAAGGAGTTGGTATCCAAGGGAATCAGCCAGAATATCAAGAATGCCAAGAAGCTGGTGGAGAGAATGGATACCCAGGTGTTTGACGTGCTGGAGGAGGTAATCAAAGAGCATCCTGTGATGCTGAACCGTGCCCCTACTCTGCACAGGCTGGGCATTCAGGCGTTTGAGCCCATACTGGTGGAAGGCAAGGCCATCAAGCTGCATCCCCTGGTGTGTACCGCCTTCAATGCGGACTTTGACGGCGACCAGATGGCAGTGCATCTGCCTCTGTCCGTGGAAGCCCAGGCAGAGTGCCGTTTCCTGCTGTTGTCACCCAACAACCTGTTGAAGCCTTCCGACGGCGGTCCCGTGGCAGTGCCCTCCCAGGATATGGTGCTGGGTATCTACTACCTGACCCAGGAGAGACCCGGCGTATTGGGCGAAGGCAAGTTCTTCAAGAATGTGAACGAGGCAATCCTGGCATATGAGAACCAGGTGATCACTTTGCACTCCCGCATCAATGTGAGAGTGACCAGGACAACGCCCCAGGGCGAAAAAATAAGGGGCAATGTGGAATCCACACTGGGCCGTTTCCTGTTCAATGAGATCCTGCCCCAGGACTTGGGTTTTGTGGAGAGGAATACTCCGGAGGATTGTCTGAAGCTGGAAGTGGATTTCCATGTGGGTAAGAAGCAGCTGAAGCAGATTCTGGAGAAGGTTATCAATACCCATGGCGCCTCCCGTACCGCAGAGGTGCTGGACGATGTGAAGGCCATCGGCTATAAGTATTCCACCAGGGCGGCCATGACCGTATCTATCTCCGATATGACTGTGCCCGCGCAGAAGGCGGAGATGCTGGCTGCCGCACAGTCCACAGTGGATAAGATTGCGGCCAATTACCGCAGGGGCCTCATCACCGAGGAGGAGAGATACCGCGCGGTGGTGGAAACTTGGAACGAGACCGATAAGGAACTGACAGATGTGCTGCTGGCAGGTCTGGATAAATATAACAATATCTTTATGATGGCGGACTCCGGCGCCCGTGGTTCCAACCAGCAGATCAAACAGCTGGCAGGTATGCGTGGACTGATGGCGGATACCACCGGTAAAACCATTGAGTTGCCCATCAAGTCCAATTTCCGTGAGGGACTGGACGTGTTGGAGTACTTTATGTCCGCCCACGGCGCCCGGAAGGGTATGTCCGATACCGCGCTGCGTACCGCAGACTCCGGTTATCTGACGCGTCGAATGGTGGATGTGTCTCAGGAGTTGATCATCCGTGAGGTGGACTGTGCGGAGGGCAGGGATGAAATCCCCGGCAACGTGGTGAAAGCTTTTATGGATGGCAAGGAGACCATAGAGGGACTGAAGGACCGTATTACAGGCAGATATTCCTGTGAGGATATCTATGATAAAGACGGCAACATGATCGTTAAGCACAACCACATGATCACCCCCAGCCGTGCAGCCAAGATTCTCAGCGTGGGCGTGGATGACAAGGGTGAGCCCGTGGAGGCGGTGAAGATCCGTACCATATTGACCTGCCGTTCCCACAATGGGATCTGTGCCAAGTGCTATGGCGCCAACATGGCCACCGGCGAGGCAGTGCAGGTAGGCGAAGCGGTGGGTATTATCGCTGCGCAGTCCATCGGTGAGCCCGGTACCCAGTTGACTATGAGAACTTTCCACAGCGGCGGCGTGGCCGGTGATGATATCACCCAGGGTCTTCCCCGTGTAGAGGAGTTGTTTGAGGCCAGAAAGCCCAAGGGACTGGCAATCATTGCGGAGTTTGGCGGTAAGGCCGAGATCCGTGACACCAAGAAGAAGCGCGAGGTGGTGATCACCAACGAGGAGACCGGCGAGAGCAAGGCTTATCTGATTCCCTATGGTTCCCGTATTAAGGTGGTGGATGAGCAGGTGCTGGAGGCCGGCGACGAGTTGACTGAGGGTAGTGTAAATCCTCACGACCTGTTAAAGATCAAGGGAATCAAGGCTGTACAGGATTATATGCTTCGTGAAGTGCAGAGAGTGTACCGTCTGCAGGGCGTTGACATTGCGGATAAGCACATCGAAGTGATTGTGCGGCAGATGATGAAGAAGATCAGAATCGAGAATAATGGCGATGCGGAGTTCCTGCCCGGCACACTGGTGGATGTACTGGAGTTCGATGATATGAACGAAAAGTTGCTTGCCCAGGGCAAGGAACCCGCGGAGGGCAAGCAAGTGCTGCTGGGTATCACCAAGGCGGCGCTGGCCACCAATTCCTTCCTGTCCGCGGCATCCTTCCAGGAGACTACCAAGGTGCTGACTGAGGCCGCCATCAAGGGCAAAGTGGATCCTCTGATTGGCCTGAAGGAGAACGTGATTCTTGGTAAGTTGATTCCTGCCGGTACCGGTATGAAGAGATACCGCAATACCAGACTGAACACCGATTATATACGCCGCATTTCTGTCAAGGAGGAACCGGCGGTAATTTCGGAGGAGGAATCCGAAGAGGATATTCTGATGGAGGACGAGGCTGTATTGGAGCCTGGGGATGCCGAGATTGAAGGTGAACTGCTGGAGGTCGTCGAGGAGGACGAGGCTGTGGATGAGATATCCGAGGAAATGACCGAGGAGGAAGAACTTGTGGCGATTGAGTAAATATATAGTCTCATTTACTATAGAACTGCGCTAAGTAAAGGCCGGATCCGTTGGGGTCCGGCCTTTACTTCATGTGACGGGCATATCCTATTGACGCTCGTTCAGGTACAGCTGCACCCGGTTTTGGATAATGCTGGCTACTGCTGCTATGTCTTTATCTCCGGAGAAGTAGCTGCCTGCTTCTTCCGTGATGATACTTTCTATGGCTTTGGTGTCCACGGACCGTCCCACACTGTTTTCCATTATAGCATTAAACTCGCCAATCCTGTAGTCTCCCTGAGGTCCGGGAGTAAGTTCCTTCATTAAACCGTTCCCATACTCAATATACATTCCGGTTGTTCCGTCTAAGGTATGTGGCTTGAGCCGATTGTCCAGCATGTTCCGCCTTACGGGTTCATTGACATTCAACATGCACTGTCTATCGCGGCTGAGCATTTCTTCCAGAAGCAACCCTATCTCTTCTGCATGTTCGGTCTCCAGAAGCAGATTCTTGTTTACCACCACCAGCTGTGTCCCGTTGCTCCAATAGGTTCCGCTCTTCCCTTCCGTAGGGAATCCAACCACGTGATAATTCTCTCCCAAATTACTTTTAAAATCTTCGAAATTACGTATATTTATCGGAATCTGCATGGCTACCCAGTCTTTTTCCGGATAAAGCGTCTGAGCGTCCTCGAAGCTAAAAGATTTGGTATAGCTTCCTGCCAGTTTTAGGGCGCGGATAAACAGCGGGTTGTCAAAATCACAGGTTCCCTTCTCTATATCCAGAAAGGGAGAGTTGTCCAGGCTTTCCAGAACCAGCCAGGACAGCACGTCATAACTGTCAAATGCTATGTGGGACATAACAGGATACTGCTTTTCCGGATGAGCTTCCAGCACATCCAGAGCCTCCTCCAGCGTCCAGCAGTCCCCGGCCCATATTTCATCCGAAATAAGCATGGATTCCACGTTTGCCTCCAACGGGATTCCCACCAGCTGTCCGTCTACAGTCCCCATCTCCAGGGCGGCGGGCCACAGCGCCGACAGGGTTTCCTCTGATATCAGCGCAGACAAATCCGCCAGCACACCTTTTTGCTGCAGTATACGCATTTCATCACTGGAGACATAGTATATGTCCGCCCCTTTTCCGGAGGCCAGAGCAGCCATTGCCCGATCCCAATAGGTATCCGCATTTTCCTCGGGATACTCCAACACTGCGGGACAATCAGGGTTTTTTTGAGAAAACGAAGAGGCACAGTTTTTTATATAATCCGAAAAACGGCCATTACTCAACAGACATATGGATTCTGTTTCAGGTTTCTCTGTACTCAGCCTGCAGATCACCGTTTTCCCGCCTTTGCTGCCCAGGAGGAAACAGGACTGACTGTCCGCCCCTATAAGCATCCGCACCAGATAGGGAGAGTGACGGTCCCCATCCAATCCCAGCTGCGGGTAGTATATACATTCCTCCACAGAACCTGTTTGGATGTCGCAGCGCATCAGATTCCCAAAGCTGTTTACATAGTATAGATGTCCGTCTGCTCCTGGTGTCCACAGCCAGGCGTCTATCAGCTGTTCTCCTTCCAGAAGCGTGTAAGCAGCGTTCTTTTCCCTGTCATAAGCCTGCATCATAATACGCATCTGCTCTGGGTTCAGCCAGGAAAACACGACACTGCCATCAGGCAGTTTCATAGCCCATTCAACCCCTGCATAGCCTTCTTCCGAAGTTATGGTTCCCATGATTTTCCCGGCAGGATCAAGCACACTGACGCTGTTCCCTCCCCTGTAATTTGACCGTCCGGAAATCAGGTAATAATATCCCGCCCCGTCCACATAGGCTTTTTCATAGAGCGCTTCCATTTCCACATTCAGTTCCAGCAGGGTGGTATATAGATCGGTTACAGACAATATTTTTCCCTCCGGGGTCATATGCACTGCCAGATAACAACCTTGCTGAAGAAGTTGGTCCTGCTGTCCCTGAAGGAATACGACCAACTCGTCTTCTCCTTTTATGTCAAAGGAAGCAACGGCATACCCGGATACCCCGTAGTCTTCTGGTGGCGGTAGTTTTATGGGCCAATGTGTAACATCTTCATCCGATCCGTCAAAGCGGCTGATATAGTAGAAGTGTTCCCATCTATCCCCTGTTTTTCGATAAAAATCCTCCAGGCCGTAGATGATGTTTCCCAAAGCGCAGTATGTCACGGAACGACCATCATACGCCGAATCAGGTTCCACATCCAACCCGCTTACCTCCTCTGCCAGGTACAGGGGATATACGGATGTGGTGTCTGCGCCTCCGTTGTAAATCCACCTTGTCCCCGTCCAGTATGTATCTGCCCCGTCGGCCTGCGGGCTGTCGATCTCGCCGTGTGTATTCCGGCTATCTTGTCCCCCGCAGGCCACCAGGGACAGCAGTATGAGCAGGGGCAGGGCCGCCAATGATATTTTTTTCATGTTTGGTCCTTTCTTCATAAACAATTCAGCATAATCAATGATATCCGGCACAAGACATGCGCTTGTGCCTTGTGCCGGATACTGGACTTATAAATTATTTATGATTAGTGCTATGATCTGAAAAAGTGCCATCGCCTGATCCTACCTGTGCGCCGCAATCGATACATACTTCCACATAAGTGTATGTTCCTGTATTCACAGTGCAAACCTTGGTTGTTCCATCGGATCCTGTGTATGTGTGGTCATATCCCCCGGTTATTGTTCTTGATGTTATGCGCAGTCCCGTAAGCCCATGTTTGCATCCTTCTTCCTTTGCCTCTGCCTGTACTGTGACACAGCAAAATAATAGTACGACTGTCAGCAATGCGGGTAAAAAATTTTTTCTCATAATAAATACCTCCGCCTTGTAATGGTGGAATATTCCGTTCTTCATTTAGTGTGTTTGTAACGGTTATAGTTGTACTATATCATGCTGGACATAGATTGTCAACAGACAAAAACCATACCTGGAATTAAGTGTTGGCCTGCCAAATCTAATCAGTGGTGAATATAATCAGCAGGGGCGCTCCCTCATCCTCTTCCATATCGGAACTATCGGTGAGGACCTGCCAGGAGGTAATACGGTAAAAGGGATCCCCCTCCTGCCGGGGATAGAGAATATCCAAGGTGACAGACAGGGTCTGCAGGTCGGAAATAGTAAAGGTGCAGGTCTTTTTATGGCCCACAGCCATAAAATATTCTTCCTCGTCAAAGCTGTCCGCGTAGATGGCAGCCAAAGTGTCATCCAGGCTGGTGATATCTGCCTGGGCCTGATTGCAGGCTTCGTAATACGCAGTAGTCCTTTCCACCACCCGTCTGCTCAGTTTTGCGTCCGCATTGGCGCTTACAATGGACAGAGTGGCAAAGGAGATGAGGCAGAGAATCACAAATATCAACAGGATCGATGAAGAACCTACATTTACGTGAAATTCCGGTCCGGTTTTTTTCTGAAAGCTCATAGGAAGGTTCCTTTCTTATTTTGAATTCCGCTCCGCACATCCCCGGAATATGCTGCTACTTTACGCGGGGGATGTGCAGGTCCACATGCAGGGTGTAGAGCGGAACTTGGGCGGCGCCAATCTTGGATACACTAATGTCGGCAGACAGAGTGCTGCCGGGCTCGGGGGCCATATTGCGCACCAGGTGGGTGCGGTAGCCATTCTGCTCCAGGGACAGGCCGTTGCCATCTTCGGCCAGCATACTGCCGGTCAGCAACTCTTGCAGCGCCTGCAAGTCGCCGTTACATCCCGTGAAAGCCTCCGCCATATTCTGGGCGTAATTCACGGCATAATTCTGGTCCACAGTCTGGGCTGACAGGGAGTGCGCGTTGACAAACAGGCGGATGCACACCGTGCTGGCCAGGGAGAAAAACAGTAACGCGATTATCAGTTCCATCAAAAAGAGTGATGATTTGGAGTGCTTCAAAGGAGCCTCCTCCTTTCTGGTAAATCAATTCTTAGGTAATTGCGAAACGTTCTCCGCAAGTGACGTGGCTGGTCAATATATACAAAAACGGGCTCCGATGCAGTGGCCAGTCGCCCTTATTTTGTATATATTGCCCATCCACTGTTCATGGAAAGGGAGTTTCGCAATTGCCTAAAATCAATTCTGCCGGCTGCGAAGAGCGATGTACAATTCCTTCTGGGTGTTGTCCTCCAGGGTCAATGAGATATGCAGCAGGCAGTCTCCGGCCATCTCGGGGTTCCAGTCCCTGAGTGGCAGAATCTCCTGGCCTGCGGACAGGGGATCGGCTCCGATGTCGCTTCCCTGGCGCATAAACAACTCCCGCAGGTTTCCCTCATGGAGATAAAGGTAGGTGGCATAGGTGGTGTCATTGATTTCCTGGGTCAGCACCAGGGCCGTAGTTCCCTCCAGTTCCCCGATGGAGATGCTGTCATAGAGGTCGTTCTGCCGAACCTTCTCCGTCAGATAGGAGTAAGCAGTCCGGGCATCATAATTCTCATCCATGTAGCTGACAGTCTGTCTGTAAACATTGGCTCCCAGGATTACAAGTACCAGTGCGGACAGCGTAAACACCACGAACAGCGCAAGCACGAACAGCACATCTACAATATGATTTCTTTCCTGTTTTGTACGCATAGCAGTCCTCCGCATATTCTCGGCTGAAAAATTTCTATGCTGCCGTTATTTTATGGACAATATCACAACCTCAGGCATCAGGTTGGCGCCCATGGGCTGATAGTCAATCAGAAATTTGCTCTCGTCGTAGGTCAGCCCATAATGTTCCTTGAGATAATTCAGGCTGGGCGGATACATGCCTTCCACGGCATAGCACTGGGCAATGCTGCGGGAAAGGGCTGTCTCCAGGCTCTCCTGCTGCTTGGCGGCAGTGGTGTCGCTGACGGACTGAACACCCTGCAAAAACAGCAGCAGGATCAGCAGCCCTGTCAGCAGGGGGAGCCTGCTGATCAACCTGGGCAGGAATCCCAGAGGGGTGGGATTAAAACGGTTATTGCGCATATGTATGCCTCCTATTTATACTGACGGTCACTAAAACCTGCCAAGTAATCCGGCCCACGAGCGAATAATTTTCAGGGACATTGCGGCAAATTTCATTGCTTGTGAGTATAAATCGCCGCACGATGGATCTGAAGGCTGGATTATAAGTGTTCCGAATATTTCTCTTATCCAATGCTGGACATAATGCCCATCAGCGGCAGGATTACGGACAACAGGATAAGTCCCACGATAACGGAGAGGATGATTACTAAAGTGGGTTCCAGTATGGCGATGATGGACTGCATCTTTTCATCGGTTTCCTTCTCGTAGGAATCGGCAATTTTTTGCATGACAGTGTCAATATTTCCGCTGCGGAAGCCGATGGCAACCATGCGGGAATGTACATTGCTGAAAATCTGGGACTCTACCAGGGCCTCGGACAGGTTATCCCCCTTGCGCAGCCGCTCCTTGCAGCCCAGGATCTGGTCGTGCATCCTGGAATTGCCCACCAGTTCCGCCACCATGTCCAGGCTGCTGAAAGTGTCAATGCCGCTGCTGAAAGTCATGGCCAGACCACTGGCAAAGCGCTGACAGGCATATTTTTCAAAGAACCCCCTGGTGGGCGGAAACCAGTTTAAAAAGCGGGCATTCAGTCTTTTTAGTGCGGGGATGCGGGTGAAGGCAAAATACAGCACCAGCGCAGCGCATATAAAGACGAGCAGTACACCGGAATAGCGGTTTAAGGTATTGCCCATATTCATCAGGGAGGCAGCCAGTCCGCCTATGTCGCTGCCAAGTTCGGCAAACACCTGACTGAAAATCGGCAGCACCCGGCTCATGAGCACATAGATGACTACAAACATCATGATAATCATAATCAGGGGATAGGAGACGGCCTGTTTTATATTTTTGTGGATATTTTCTTCCTTCTCATAGTAGGTGGCCAGGGACTGCAGACAGCTGTCCAGTTTACCGGATTCTTCACCCAGAGCGATCAGGCGCAGACAGTAGTCGGGGAAGACACCCACACTTTCCAATGCCTCGTGAAAGCTGGTGCCCTTTTTGCACACATCCCATATGCCCTGGAGGATTTCCCTGCCCTGGTCATTCTTCATATCGCTGAGCAGGATGCTCATGCTTTCTACCGGCGTGATCCCGGCCTGAATCAGCATGGCCGTCTGGGAGCAGAATGTGGTGATCTCGGCCTGTGTAAGTGTTCTTTTCGCTTTCATACGCATTCTCCTTGTAATGGGCTGCACATATTCCCTGCAAGCACACAGAAGCGGCGATCAATATCCGGCGGCCAGGGCATCCAAATATTGAACGGTGTGTTTTACGGGAATATGCTGATTTGAGTTTCTCTAATAAATATATCTGACGGAATAGTTGCTTCCGTCCCCGATAAATTCTCTGACCTCTTCCTCGCTGTTGCTGGCGGCGTAAGTGGGATCCATAAGGTTCCAGCTGGAGCCGTCAAACTCCACGATGCCGTTGACCCATCCCACATCCGTGAGATAGACGCTGACCCAGGCGTGATAGGCGAGGGAGGCATAGCCTACCTCCAGACGGGTGGGAATATGCTGTGTGCGCAGCATACAGGCCATCAGGGCCGCATAGTCCAGGCAGATGCCTTTGCCGTTTTCCAGAGTGGCGTCGATATCGGCGATATAGCTGGACAGAGCGCCGCTGGTAATCTGGCCGGCCTTGTCATAGTCATATTCAACATTTTCAATGATATAGTTGTATATGGCGGACACGCATTCCAGGTCGGAGGAGGCGGTCTCGCACAACTCCGCCGCAAGCTCCACCGCAAGAGTGTCCGTGTCATAGTTCACATAGGAACTGGGGGACAGGTAGGGACTGAAAGGATCAGTCATAGAGACATCCAGATTCACTTCATAGCTGACGCTGTATTCCTTCCCCTGTATGTTTTCATTGACCGTGACAGTGTATCTGCCGTCCCCTGCCGTCAGGGGAATGGCCTGGAACTGCGCCGTGTTCAGATTGTAAGTGCATGTGTGGGAGTTGGGGCCTATGACCTGCAGTTTAACCTTGGGACAAGTGCCCGTATAATTGGCCATAATATATCCCTGTTCCAGGTTGGAGGCGTCAATAGTGGTCACATCGTTGCCGTAGGTCACTGTGCCGGGAGCCGTGGGAATAGGGCAATAGGGTGTATTGTCCCGAAGCGGCACGAAGGGAGTGGGCTCCGGCGTGGGTTCGGGGGTGGGATCCGGTGCGGCCGTGGGGGCAGAGATACCGGGGGCGTCGTCAGATGCCGTGGACTGGCCGGTGCCCTCGGTCTGTCCAGCGACTCCTAAAGAGTCGGCAGCTTCGGAAGAATCGCCGGATCCGGGAGATGCGGCATCCTCCGAGGAACCTATGGCCTCCGGAGAACTGGTGGCGCCGATCTGCAAAGCCCCCATAATATCGGGCTGTTCCTGGGGGGGCTGCTCGGCGGAGGGGATGGATATGGAGGTCGCGGCCCCACAGCCGGTGAGCAGCATAATACACATGCTATATGAAATTAGTTTTGATAAGACACTTTTTTTCATATTTGGTAGCAAAAACCTTTCCTGTACAGGCAGCCTACTGCTGCCACAGCATAATACCGGCCAGCGTCAGCAGAATTGCCAATGCAGCCGCAACAGGAATCCAGAGACGGCGGTTCGAATTTCTGTGAAAAGCGCGGCGTGAGCGGCCCACAATATCGTCCTGGCCGCTGGCGGCGAGAATATCCTGCAAAGCCGCCTCCGCCTGTTTCTTGTTCATCTCATATTTCTTCCTATATTTTATTAATACCATATATGTTATCCTTTCAATTTTCGGGACAGGTGCTCTTTGCCGGAGGCAATATAACGCTTGATGGTGCTGCGGCTCAACTCCATAGCCCCCGCGATCTCTTCCAGCTTCATGTTGTTATAGTAGCGCATGGCCAGAACTGCCCGTTCCTGAAAAGGCAGTTCATCCATGGCCCGGCGGAGCCTGGCAACCTCGTCCCAATACAATGCCAGGGCTTCCGGGTCGGAGTGGGGGCGTTCGTCCCGCGCCAGTTCCAGCAATTCCGGATCGGATAAGTCCTGATGGCCGTATTGCTTCTGCTGAATGTCATAACACACATGGAAAGAAATACGGTTCAGCCAGGCGATAAACAGGGTGGGGTCACTGAGCTTGTCTATATTGCGGAAAGCGGATATAAACACTTCCTGCATGGCATCCTGGGCCAGGTATTCGTCCTTCAGGTAATGCCGGGCATAATTATATACTTTATTATATGTAAGAGCGTATAATTCGGCAAAGGCATCGGTGTCCCGCTGTTTAAAACGGATGACGAGCCCGGCCAGATACTGGTGATTCGGTTCCGGCATGTGGTCTTGCCCCCTCTCTGCTTAGAGTTCCGCATATGCCTGATGTACCGTGTATTTTTTATTATAAAAAAAAATGAACCTTTTTTCAAGATATCCCTGTCTTTTTTTATAGATTTGTGATATATTTGATGTCAACGCAAGGGGTGAAAGGAATGGTTCCAAGAAATATGATGGGCCTGTACATTTGTTTTGGCCTGGGCATAGCGGCTTTGACCGTGGCATTAGCGGCGGGCTCCGTCTGTTATGTGACGCGCTGCGTCCGGTGGCGCAGGCGTATCGCCGAGGTCGGAGGAGGACAGTCGGTATATTTGGGATGGAATCTGAAAAAGCTAAAGGAGACGGTGCGGGAACTGGAATACGAGAAGGTGTCCCGCATGGAACTGCTGTTTCCGTGAGAGAGGGAATGTGCATGGGAAGGGAATCGGCGGAACTTAAAACAGCAGATTCCCGGACAAGGCACTGATAAATATCAGGACGCCCAAAAGCGGCCTGATATTTATCACCAGAATGTGCATGGGAAGGGAATCGGCGGAACTTAAATAGGGAGAAAAGAAATGAAGGTTTTTGTGACAGGCGTAAAGGGCCAGCTGGGCTACGATGTGGTAAACGAACTGGAGAAGAGAGATATAGAAGCGGTGGGAGTAGACATCCAGGAGATGGACATCACCGACAGGGACAGTGTGAACAGAGTCATCCGCCAGGAGGTGCCGGATGCGGTGATCCACTGCGCTGCCTACACGGCGGTGGACGCGGCTGAAGAGAACGAGGAGTTGTGCCGCAGGGTCAATGCGGAGGGAACCCGGAATATAGCGGAGGTCTGTAAGGACTTGGATATCAAAATGATCTATATCAGCACGGACTATGTGTTCAGCGGACAGGGGGAGAGACCCTGGGAGCCGGAGGATGAGAGAGAGCCTCAGAGCGTCTACGGACAGACCAAGTATGAGGGCGAACTGGCGGTGCAGGAACTGCTGGAGCGGTATTTTATCGTGCGGATCGCCTGGGTGTTTGGCGTCAACGGCAAGAATTTTATCAAAACCATGCTGAAACTGTCCGAGAACCATGACATGATCACAGTGGTCAACGACCAGTTTGGCTCCCCCACCTATACTTACGATCTGGCCAGGCTGCTGGTGGATATGGTGCAGACGGAGAAGTACGGGATCTATCATGCCACCAACGAGGGAATCTGCTCCTGGTATGAGTTTGCCTGCGCTATTTTTCAGGAGGCGGGCATTCCTGTGACGGTGAAACCGGTGAGCACCGCGGAGTATGGCGCCAAGGCCAGCCGCCCTGCCAACAGCCGCATGAGCAAGGACAAGCTGGAGGAGAATGGCTTTGAGAGGCTTCCTGCATGGCAGGATGCGCTGAAAAGGTATCTGGATATCATTTTGGAGCGTTAATCCTGCTTCGGTTTTTGTTCTTTTTATAAACACGGCTGAAACACTGAAAAAACTTGAAAATATTTGTTGACAAAGCATCCGCAAGTGGCTATACTAATATAGCATGCGCGCGGATGCTTTTTTGTGGAAAACAGCAAGCAGAATGTGCGCAGAACAAATCACATTATTTTAGAAAGAGGTGAAACAGAATGCCAACATTTAACCAGTTAGTAAGAAAGGGTCGCCAGACATCGGTGAAGAAGTCCACCGCTCCCGCGTTGCAGAAGGGTTACAACTCCCTGCACAAGAAGGCTACGGATGCTTCTTCCCCTCAGAAGAGAGGCGTTTGCACCGCTGTTAAGACTGCAACCCCCAAGAAGCCTAACTCCGCTCTCAGAAAGATCGCCAGAGTGCGTCTCTCCAACGGAATCGAGGTTACCAGCTACATTCCCGGTGAGGGCCACAATCTGCAGGAGCACAGCGTTGTTCTGATCAGAGGCGGAAGAGTTAAGGATCTGCCCGGTACCAGATATCACATTATCCGTGGTACTCTGGACACTGCGGGAGTCGCTAACAGAAGGCAGGCTCGTTCCAAGTACGGCGCTAAGAGACCTAAAGACGCTAAAAAGTAAGCATCCGCAGGCGGACTGGAAAAGTATTTGGGAAAATAGGGACGGCGTTTTCGATGCCGTATTGGGACCACAACAACGAAACTAAGAAAAGTGTTGGAATTCTGGACTACAGATATACCCGCACGAACACTTGGGGAAACACATGTGAGTACCGATGATTTAACGAAACCAAATTGTTAAGGAGGGAAGAACCGTGCCACGTAAAGGACATATTCAAAAAAGAGATGTATTGGCAGATCCTTTATACAATAACAAAGTGGTAACCAAGCTTATCAACAACATCATGTTGGATGGTAAGAGGGGTGTAGCACAGAAGATTGTATACGGCGCATTTGCAAAGGTTGAGGCAAAGTCTGGCAAGCCCGCTCTGGAGGTATTTGAAGAGGCCATGAACAATATCATGCCTACTCTGGAGGTTAAGGCCAGACGTATCGGTGGTGCCACCTATCAGGTGCCTATCGAGGTAAGAACTGACAGACGTCAGGCACTGGGTCTGCGTTGGTTGACTATGTACTCTCGCAAGAGAGGCGAGAAGACCATGATCGACAGACTTGCCAATGAGATTCTGGATGCGGCAAACAATACCGGCGCCGCAGTAAAGAGAAAAGAAGACGTACACAAGATGGCAGAGGCAAACAAGGCGTTTGCGCACTACCGCTTCTAGCATATTCCCAGGCAGTACACAGAACGATATCCGGGCGCTCATACGGTCGGCGGTTGAACTGCAATACTGTGTACTGACAGGAAATATGTGGAATACTGTATCAGTGTAAGTGGCTTCACAAAATAAAAAAGGAGGAAAAAATCTTGGCTGGAAGAGAATATCCCTTAGAGAGAACCAGGAATATAGGTATCATGGCTCATATCGACGCGGGCAAGACCACATTGACCGAGCGTATCCTGTATTACACTGGCGTTAATTACAAGATCGGCGATACTCACGAAGGCACTGCTACCATGGACTGGATGGAGCAGGAGCAGGAGAGAGGTATTACCATCACTTCAGCGGCTACGACCTGTCACTGGACTCTGGAAAAAGAAACCAAGCCTGCTGAAGGTGCGTTAGAGCATCGTATCAACATCATTGACACTCCTGGCCACGTTGACTTTACTGTAGAAGTAGAGCGTTCCTTGCGTGTACTGGACGGCGCTGTCGGTGTATTTTGTGCAAAGGGTGGTGTTGAGCCTCAGTCCGAGAATGTTTGGCGTCAGGCTGACACCTACAACGTACCCCGTATGGCATTCATCAATAAGATGGATATCCTGGGCGCTAACTTTTATGGCGCAGTGGAGCAGATCAAGACCCGTCTGGGCAAGAATGCCATTGTGCTGCAGCTGCCCATCGGCAAGGAAGACGAGTTCAAAGGCATCATCGATCTGTTTGAGATGAAGGCATATATCTACAACGATGATAAGGGTGAGAACATCACCGTTACCGACGATCTGGGAGACATGAAGGATGATGCAGAACTGTATCGCAGCGAGTTGGTTGAGAAGATCTGCGAGTTGGATGATGATCTGACAATGATGTTTTTGGAGGGTGAGGAGCCTTCCGTAGAGGAACTGAAAAAGGTTCTGCGTAAAGCGACCTGTGAGTGTACCGCAATTCCGGTATGCTGCGGTTCCGCATATCGTAACAAGGGTGTGCAGAAGCTCTTGGATGCTGTTCTGGAGTATATGCCCGCCCCCACAGATATCCCTGCTATCAAGGGAACGGATCTGGATGGCAACGAGGTGGAGAGACATTCTTCCGATGAAGAGCCCTTCTCCGCTCTGGCATTCAAGATCATGGCCGACCCCTTTGTGGGTAAGCTGGCCTTCTTCCGTGTGTATTCCGGTACCATGAACTCCGGTTCCTATGTGCTGAATGCTACGAAGGACAAGAAAGAGCGTGTGGGACGTATCCTGCAGATGCATGCCAACAAGCGCGCTGAACTGGACAAGGTGTATTCCGGAGATATCGCCGCCGCGGTGGGCTTTAAGTTCACCACCACCGGCGACACCATTTGCGATGAGCAGCACCCGGTGATCCTGGAGTCCATGGAGTTCCCGGAGCCCGTTATCGAGTTGGCTATCGAGCCTAAGACCAAGGCTGGTCAGGGCAAGATGGGTGAGGCGCTGGCGAAGCTGGCGGAGGAAGATCCTACTTTCCGTGCCCACACTAATCCCGAGACCGGACAGACCATTATCGCCGGTATGGGCGAGCTGCATCTGGAGATTATCGTTGACAGACTGCTGCGTGAGTTCAAGGTGGAGGCCAATGTAGGCGCTCCTCAGGTTGCCTACAAAGAGGCATTTACTAAAGAAGTGGAAGTGGATTCCAAGTATGCGAAGCAGTCCGGCGGACGTGGCCAGTATGGTCATTGTAAAGTCAGGTTCTCGCCGTTGGAGGCCAACTGTGAGAAGTTCGAGTTTGATCCCAAGGCAAATGTCCTGATCAACGAGCCTCCCACACTGCTGTTTGAGTCCACCGTAGTGGGCGGCGCCATTCCCAAGGAGTATATCCCTGCAGTCGGCGCAGGCATCAAAGAGGCAGCACAGGCAGGTATTCTGGGCGGGTTTCCCGTACTGGGCGTTCATGCCAATGTATACGACGGTTCCTACCATGAGGTTGACTCCTCTGAGATGGCGTTCCACATTGCCGGTTCCATGGCTTTTAAGGAGGCCATGCAGAAGGCAAGTCCCGTGTTGCTGGAGCCTATCATGAAGGTTGAAGTAACCATGCCCGAGGAGTATATGGGTGATGTTATCGGTGATCTGAACTCCCGCCGTGGTCGTGTGGAAGGCATGGATGATATCGGCGGCGGCAAGATGGTACGCGCATTCGTACCCCTTGCGGAGATGTTCGGTTACTCCACGGATCTGCGTTCCAAGACCCAGGGCCGCGGTAACTACTCTATGTTCTTTGACAAGTACGAGCAGGTTCCTAAGAACGTTCAGGAGAAAGTTCTGTCAGAAAAAGGAAAATAGTTTGTATTTTCATGAAAAATAACTTGAAAATCCTCTGATTATCTAATATAATCAGAGATAGCCAAGTTCAAAGCGCCAAAGTGGCGCAAGGCCACTTTGGCGTAACCAAAAACCAGTTTAATTTTAAGGAGGACTACAATAATGGCTAAAGCTAAATTTGAAAGAACAAAGCCCCATTGTAACATTGGAACCATTGGTCACGTTGACCATGGTAAAACCACTCTGACCGCTGCCATCACCAAGGTTCTGGCTGAGAGAGTAGCCGGTAACGAGAAGGTTGATTTCGAGAACATCGACAAGGCTCCTGAAGAGAGAGAGCGTGGTATTACCATTTCCACCGCACACGTTGAGTATCAGACCGAGAAGAGACACTATGCACACGTTGACTGCCCGGGCCATGCCGACTATGTAAAGAACATGATCACCGGTGCCGCACAGATGGACGGCGCTATTCTGGTAGTAGCTGCAACCGACGGCGTTATGGCTCAGACCAAGGAGCATATCCTGCTGTCCCGTCAGGTAGGCGTACCTTATATCATCGTATTCATGAACAAGTGCGACATGGTTGACGATCCTGAACTGCTGGAGCTGGTTGAGATGGAGATCACCGAGCAGTTGGAGGAGTACGACTTCACCGATTGCCCGATCATCAAGGGTTCCGCTCTGAAGGCTCTGGAAGATCCCAACGGCGAGTGGGGCGACAAGATCATGGAGCTCATGAGCACTGTTGACGATTATATTCCGGATCCTCAGCGTGATACAGATAAGCCTTTCCTTATGCCTGTCGAGGACGTATTCTCTATCACAGGTCGTGGTACCGTTGCTACCGGTAGAGTAGAGCGTGGTACTCTGCATATGTCTGATGAAGTTGAAATCATCGGCGTTAAGGAAGAGACTCAGAAGTCCGTTGTAACCGGTATCGAGATGTTCCGTAAGCTGCTTGACGAGGCTCAGGCTGGTGATAACATCGGTGTTCTGCTTCGTGGTATCCAGAGAACCGATATCGAGAGAGGACAGGTTCTTGCGAAACCCGGCACAGTTACCTGCCACAAGAAATTTACCGCTCAGGTATACGTTCTGACCAAGGACGAGGGTGGTCGTCATACACCTTTCTTCAACAACTATCGTCCTCAGTTCTATTTCAGAACAACCGACGTTACCGGCGTTTGCGAACTGCCTGCAGGCACCGAGATGTGTATGCCTGGCGACAACGTTGAGATGACCATCGAACTGATTCATCCCATTGCTATGGAGCAGGGTCTGACTTTTGCTATCCGTGAGGGTGGTAGAACGGTTGGTTCTGGTCGTGTGGCTACTATCATCGAGTAATTATTAGTTCAGAGTTAAATAGTAAAATTATGCACCGCAATCCTTTGAGAAATCAAGGGGTTGCGGTTTCTTAATGTCTGAAAATAATAGCGAACAAAAGGAAAAGGTATGCAAACAATTTATCGGTTCTCTATTGTTTTCAAGGGTATTTTACGATATAATGTAAACAATATCGAGTTCTTGACGTTTACGGTTACCATGTAACGGTATAAAGAAATAGATATGCCATATAATTGGAATGGGGATTATGATTCATCAAAGGCGGACGAATCCACAGATATTTTGGGACAAAAAGAAATTGGCGGTGTGGGGCAGTTCATTTACTATCCTTTCCGATATAAAGACTATATACTTGCCAATGACAGGGAGGAATACTGTGCTTTCATAGGTGGAAAAACCATGACTATTACTTATCAGGAGAAAGACTTCTGTTCTAATGATAGTCATAATCTTGCCTTGTATCTTAAAGATACTTCAAAACGACAGAAATATATTCAGTGCTTTATTGTTTCGGCATTGCGAAAGACTTTGGGTATTAAATATTATTGGGGCGATTCAATTTCAAAGAAAAAAATACAGAGTGATACGGTATTTCTTCCAGTTAATGAAAAGAATGTAATTGACTATGACTACATGGATAAATACATAAAAGCAATAGAAAAAAAAGTTATTACTGATATTGTAAAATACAAAAATTCGATTATTCAAACAACAAAAGATGTTGAAAATGATTGACGCTTACGATAGGGATATCTGAATCTCCTGATGCCCATGAACCGAAGCTGGTTGAAGCAGAGGTACACCTTAGGAAAAGGAAATATGAAGGCCAGCCGGAAGAACTGGTAAAAAGTCTGCCCCACAGCAAGGTGCTCCATGTCATGGATGAAAGTGAGCGTATCTGTGGTAAATGCGGGACAGCCATGGTCCGCCATGGGCCTTTCCCTAAGCCGGGTGACAATATCAAACTGGCTGCTGGCTGTATACCGGGACTGGCTTTCCCATGTGGCACAACGTTTAAAACAGGAACTGCTGAAACAGAAATATTTGCACATAGATGAGACGCACGTTCAGGTATTGAATGAACTGGGCCGGAAGAATACCTCCGATTCCTTCATGTGGGTCTACTGCAGCATAGAGGAAGCCCTAAAGCCTGTCCGGTACTTTGAATACCAGCCGGGGGGCGGCGGGAAATATACGTATTACAGATAAAACGGAATCATATGGAGGGGAGTTGATTATGAAAATCGGTATTATATCGGATATACATAGTAATATTATTGCGCTCAAAGCCTGTATTGAATACATGAAATCGGTTTGCTGTGATGAATATTTATTTCTTGGGGATTATATTTCAGATACTCCTTATACACGGGAAACCATGGATTATTTATATGATTTTTCTTCAAACAATAACTGTTTGTTTCTTAGAGGAAACAGAGAAGAATATATGTTGGAACAAAGAAGGATAATTGCTCAAGGTATTGAAAATGGAAAATGGAGATGGAACTCGGCAACCGGCAACCTTCTGTTTGCATATAGGCAATTGAATGAAAAAGATTTTTCCTTCTTTGATAGTTTACCGATTACCTTTCAGTATCAAAAAACAGGCTGTCCATCTGTGACTATTTGTCATGGTTCTCCGGTATGTTCCCGTGAAGGATTGCTTATTGAGGGTGAAAATACTAAAAAATGGCTAAAAAATATTAATACGGATTATCTGATTTGCGCGCATACGCATTTACCGGGTGAATTGGAATGGCAAGGGAAACATTATTATAATTGTGGATCGGTAGGAATTGCTATCGGCACTTGTGGTTATGCACAGTGTATGATTATTGAAGATGTTTGGATAAATGGCAAGACAGCATGGAAACCCATTTTTCTAAAAATTCCTTATGACAATGAGCGAGTGGTGCAGGATATAAAAATAAGTGGTTTGCTAAGTAAAGCGCCATGGTTTGTGAATTCCAATATACAAATTCTCTTAACAGGAACCGACTATTCATCACAATTAGTTGTGTTGGCGAATAAATTGGCAAAAGAGGCCGGCGAACGAGAACTTGCAGATGAGAAGTATTGGAGAGAAGCGGCACAACGGTTGGGAGTACCCGATTATAGATAGAAAAACAATCGGATATACTCGGTTTGTTTTAAGAATAGTACATATTCGGTATTTCGACATCAAGGGGTGAACAAAATTGTTTGAGCTTTTTAAGAGAAATGAAGCCGGATATTTTTATTTCCAGCGGTGGAGCATTGGTTTGGGTAAAGGCGCATTATAATACACCCTAATGAAAGAAAAGCGGAGGTAATAACTTTGAAAAAAATATCCCTTGATGAATTTTTGAGATTAAGAAAGCTGGTTTACCGCAACGCGAGGCCCCTTGACTATACAAAATGGAAATATCTTTTTGAAGATGGCAGCTGTGATGATTTTTTGCGGGTTCTGTCCGGTTATCAAAATGAAGACGGAGGCTTCGGACACAACATCGAGTGCAACAACTGGAATCCCAACTCCTCTCCCTATACAGTATGCATCGCGCTGGACTATCTGGATACGACAGGTGATTATGAAAGCGACATAAAAAGCAAAATCATTGTGGGCATTGTCCAATACCTGAGCTCCGGGGCCTATTTATTGGACGACGGCTGGGTGGGGATGCAGGGAATCCCCAGCAATAATGACTTTGCGCATATGCCATGGTTTCATTTTGACGCAAAGAAAGCGGCAAAAGCCGATATCGGAGTGACTAAGCGCCTTGCGGACTTCATCCTTAAATACGCAGACAAGGAAAGCGATATCTACCATAAGGCGGAGGGTTTGAAAGACCGGTATGCACAATGCGGGCAGGTTCTTCTCCATGGATATCCCGATTACGATCCGGCAGCGCTGAATATTAAAGCGTTTGATCCGGCAACATATCCATCCTGGCTGCCGTTGCCGGTGTATTTTGTCGGTTCACCGGAAAGCAGTTTTTATCCGGAGTGCAGACACATTGTGGATATGAATCTGGACACAATCATTGACTCTCTGCTTGGCACCCACGAACTTCCGTTTCCTTCTGACAAGGAGCTTGATGCATATGAACAAAGCAACCCTCATCCAGACGGCAAGCGGTGGTGTGTGGCCGAACAGACGATTGGAAACTATTATTGGCGGAGTAATTTTATCATACGCGATTTGGACATACTGAGGAAGTTCGGCAGATTGGATTTTGAACTGCCTGTTCTAATAGGATGAAAATGTCCCGAAATGCAGCAATCGTTTGCATTATGTAAAACAGTGCGATAACATGAAATTTGTTATATAGGGAGGGATATCTTATGCCAGGGAGCAACACCGCTAATACGAAATTTTCAACATGGAATTACACAAGACCGGATTATTCGGAAGTAAAGAGAAAGATAAACGATTGTAAAAACAAGATGCTGGGCGCCATATCCTATCAGACGTTCCGCGACGCTTGGCTGGATGTAAAAAAAGAAATTGAATATATGGAATATCAAGAAGAGATTATCTACATACGCCACCTGTGCGGAATAGATTATCAATACAGTCTGGAGGAAGTTGAAATACAAAACAAGGAGGAGCCTTCGGTGTATGCGCTGCGAGATGAGTGCAGCAGGATAGCGGCGGCTTTTGGGTATCGTAATGAACTGGAACAGGAATTTGGGAAACAGATTTTTGTGTATGTTGAAGAGCATAGGGCTGCGGAAAATCCTGACAGTATGAGATTGCGGTCGGAAGAATCAGCATTGAAAATGCAGTACAGAAAACTGATGGCAAAGGGCAGCCGTGATGATGAAGCGCTGTATCAGGTGTTTCGGAAGCTGATAGAGATCCGATGTGAACTGGCGGACAGCCTTGGTTATAACAGTTATATCGATCTTGGATACCACATCCAGAGACGGGGGGATTTCGGAACAAGGGAGACAGCGGATTTCCGCCGCAATATCAAAAAATATGTTACGCCTGCAGTGGCTGATATAAAGGAAAAGGGAATCGATTTTGGCTATCCTCCCGCATTGGCTGCAAACCCGGAGGAACTGATCGCCTCTATTGTGGCTATGTTTAAAGACCTGTCTTATGAAGCGGGAAGCTATATGGAAGAGATGACCCGGAAGGAACTGTATGATCTGGAAACAAGGGCGAATAAGCGCAATATCCTGTTTACCTGTTGTATGCTTCCATATGAGAAGCTTCCTTTTATCATCGGAAATTATACTGGCAATGGAATGGAAGCAGGATATACGGTCCACGAATTCGGTCACGGGTTCGCTTTTTATACTGCGGCAAGAAAACAGCCCTTATATGAATTGCACCGCTCTTCTCCCGCTGTGAATGAAATACATTCCAAAACTATGGAACATTTCATGTTTCCCTATTTGGATATGTTTGTGGGAGAGCATAAAAAAGACTATATACGAAGTCATTTGATGCAGCAGCTTGAAAACCTGGTCTATCGGTGTGCCATAGATGAATTTGAACATCTGATGTATGACAGGCATTTATCAAGAGTAGAACTTTGTGAATTGTGGGCTGATATTTCAAACAGATACACTCCCTGGAACAGGATACCTACGGAAGATATACAGCAGGGAAAATGCTGGCCGCGCCAGACACATATAGTCGAAACCCCGTTTTATTATATACAATACGACATTGCGCAGATCAGTACCTTTGAGTTCTATCTTAAGTTGAAAAACAATTCTGGACAGGCATGGGCTGACTATATGAGGCTGATCGGCGAAGGGGGAAGTAAATCTTATTATGAATTATTGGAAATTGCTCATCTATCCAATCCGTTGACAGGAAACACATTAGAGGACATCTGCCGTCCCATTGTTGACGAGTTGTACAGCCTTTTATAATATGGCTTATCAGAACCTGCTGTATTCTGGACTTGTTTGATTACAGGGTTCGCGAAGCGGTTCCTGTAATCAAACAAGTCCAGAATACAGGGTTCGCGAAGCGCTTCCTGTAATATGGCTTATTCTGATAAAAGGCGCTTTTGAGCAATTGCCTTATGTCCAGTCTTTCCTTTTGTATAAGACGGCCCCGACGGCAGTACATATCGCTGTCAATGCCCCAAGAATAAGCAATTCATTTCCGTGCAGGCCGAGGCTGTCTCCAGCAAAAACTCCCTGCATTAAATCAACTGCATAGGTCATGGGCAAAAAGGCGGAGATCCTTTTTATTGTGTCGGGGAACAGCATATCCGGCATTGTGGCACCGGACAAAAACAGCATAATAAAATAGAAAAGATAACAAAGTAAAGTCGTACTTTTCAAATCCGGCCCGATAGCCGTGAAAAGGAATCCCATGGAGAACAAAGCGGCTATGGAAAACAATATGCTTACGCAAATGGAAAGAAAAGCGCCTTGAATCTGTATATGGTAAAGAAGTTTTCCGGCTATTAATAAAATAGAAATTCCGATAAGCGTCATGGCGAGATTGACCAGCATCTGCGCTAACATGATACTTTTCTTTCCGACGGGCGTAGCGTCAAATCGCTTATAGATTTTTTTCTCTTTATAACCCGATAATGTCAGGGGCAAAGACATTAAGCCAGTAACTCCCATTACCATGACAGCGTATGCGGGCACAGAGACGTCCATCATTCTAATATCGGATCCGTCATAAATCGGCGTATTTCCAAAGATGCCGCCAAATAAAAGGAGCATTAGCACAGGAAAGACAAGAGTAAAGAAAAAGCTAAAAAAATCCCTTGTAAACAACCGTAATTCCGTCTTACATAAAACCACAAACCCTTTCATAGTATTCCCTCCATCGTAAGTCCTGTTGTTTTCGGTGCAAGCATTAAGTAAAGCTTCTCCAATGAGAGATTTTCTTCCCATTTATCCTGGGGAATACGGCTTTTTACGTACTCCCGGAATCCCTGTTTCGTTCCGAAGAATTGCTGACGTCCTCTCTCCAAATAGAGGATTTTATCCGCAAGTGCTTCTGCCTCGTCCAGATAGTGGGAAACCATAATAATGGTTACGCCCCCTTTGCTTATATTCTCAAAACTGATCCACATGTTTTGTCTCACTTCCGGGTCCAGTCCCGTGGTTAGTTCATCTAATACTAAAAGCTTGGGACGTCCTATAAGGGAGAGTAAAACGGATAGTCTCTGTTTCTCGCCGCCGGATAGTTTATGAACCGGGCATTTCCTTTTTCCGTCAAGTCCCATCTGTGTCAGCAATAAATTCCAATCGGCGGGTCTGTCGTAGAAACTCGCGAATAATCTGCACTGTTCCTCCACTCTGATTTTCGAGTGATATTCCGCCTCCTGCAGTTGGACACCCATTTCCCTGTATACTTCGCCGCGGCGCTGCCAGGGATCTTTTCCAAAAACCTGAATCAAACCGCTGTCGGGTTTTCGTAAGCCCTCTACACACTCCACAGTGGAAGTCTTCCCGGAGCCGTTTTGTCCGATAACGGCCAAAATCTCTCCGGATTCCACGGAAAACGAAACATTCTGAACCGCGCGTAAATTTTTATAGGCCAGATTCAGATTCTCCACTTGTACAATTGTCTGTGACATAAAATAGCCTCCTCGCTTAAGTGCTGTCTTGATGCCGTCATTTTATAACGGGTTTTGAAAGTAAACAATAGGGTTTGGGGAAGTGGCAGCCCGTGACGCGCAAGAGGTCGGATTTCATGTCTGAAATGCATACATTTGCCGCTCTGTCGTGCTATAATAATCAGGGAAGGAGGCGCGTCCATGAAAGTCGAATGCAAAATCAGCGCGGAATATAAAGAGCCATATGCGGTTCTTCATATAAACAAAATGACTGATTCGGTTGGAGAAATTATTTCCATGCTGGAAAAAGAAAACGCAAATTCTCTGACATTGATTGCCAAAAAAGACAAAAATACTTATTTTATAAAACCGGAGGACATATCGTTAATACGTACCGAGGGAAGGGAAATTGTCTGTTACGATAAACGGAAAAACAGATATATACTGGATAAGCCATTATACGAACTGGAGAACATGCTTGCCGCTTATTTTGTGCGTATTTCCAAATCAACGATTGTCAATATCAATCAAATCAATCATGTGGAAGCAAGCTTCAATGGAACCATGGGACTGGTAATGAAAAACGGGGTCACAGATCACATTTCCAGAAGTTTTCGCAAGAGTTTCAAAGAAAGGCTGGGATTAGAATGAAACAGACTGTTAAACTGGTGATTAAGTATATTCTGTATGGTATATCTTGGGGGTGTACTTCCTTTGTGATAATGTGCTTATCCTATTTTGCCTGGGGCGGAGAAGATATATTGATGCAGATATGCAAAGATTTTGCGAGGCAGGCTCTAGGCGCTATGATTGTTGGCATTGCCTGCGGCAGTACATCCATCATTTATCAATTCGATCGTCCTTCCGGACTTTTCAAAACAATAATACATTTTTGCGTGGGAATGGGCGTTTTCTATCCTGTGGGCGTTTATCTGGGCTGGATCCCTTTTCACGCAGACAGGATAATTTTTACTGTTTTACAGTTTTTGGCCTCATGCGGTATTTTTATGCTCATCTGGTCCTGCTTCTATCTGTTTAACCGGAATGAGGTAAAGAAGATTAATAAGAGGCTGCGGGAACTTGAGCATAAACCGGAGAATTATACTGACGAGCACTGAGATTTTCCATTCCTGCCCGTTGCATAAGCAGGTGCCATGCAACGGGCAGGAACTGGAAAATCTAACCCTTTGTGAGTATAAGAAATACCGGCATCCGGGACGCGTGACGCGTAAATGGCGGGCGGCAACAGGGAGTTGCGGAAAAGAACTTCTGGGTTGGTGGTAAAAGATAAGGGCTTTCGATACAATATGTATACACGGAGCGGATCCTGTAAAGAAAAAGCAGGGGGAGCAGGCGGAACGAAAAAAGGAGGTGGCAGGAGGGATGAAACTGTCGGAGAAGATTATCGAACTGCGGAAGGCAAACGGAATGACCCAGGAGGAACTGGCCTGTGTCTGCAGCGTGAGCAGGCAGTCCATCTCGAAATGGGAGGCGGATATCGCCTTGCCGGAAGTGGAGAAGCTGTTGATTCTGGGGGAGGTTTTTCATGTCTCCATGGATGTATTGCTTAAGGACGAATTGCTGGTTGGCGGTGTCAGGGAGAAACACTGCTGCGGCGATAACGCGGTTTCCGGGAAGAAGACGGAAGTCTACGAGGGCGTACTGATCAAGGAGAGCGTCGAGGATGAGAATATTATAGACCTTCTCAATATACACAAGGTTGAACTGTGGAAAACCGGCGGAAAGCCCAGATACTGGACGGTGCTGTTTTTTTCCTGTGCCCGGAAGGATTTTCCGGAACTGGTTTCAAAGGTCATGATCTCCGACCCGGACAATGGCGGCAGCTGGTTTGTGGATTTTAAGGCGGGAAATGTAAAGTACATTGTTTTTAGAGATAAGGTTCTGAAATACCGGATAGGGGATCGGGCAGAGCGGGAACTGGTATGTGACGAATGCCGTAAGATGGGTATTTTGGACGAACAGATGAATTGGGAGGAATAGGATTATGAGAGTATTATTGACATCTGCCGGATTGGAAACAGAGGAGATACAGAACTTTTTTGTGGAATTGACAGGCAAGGACATGGCTTATGTGAAAGCGTTGTTTATCCCGGTAGCCGCGGTGGACGCGGACGCGATTGCCGTGCTGCCCAAGTGTATGAATGACTTGTTAAAGTGCGGTATACCGGACAAGAACATAAGCGTTTATGATATGCATGAAGGGATGGAGACAGGACAGCTGCAGCAATATGATGTGGTATACTTATGCGGCGGAAAAACGCAGTATCTGCTTCAGCGTATTAACGAGACAGGATTTGATAAATCACTGATGGAGTATATTCATGCGGATGGCGTGGTGCTGGGCGTGAGTGCGGGCAGCCTTATTTTTGCCAATAATATTCCCGGCAATCTAGGGCTGATAGACACGAAGCTGGATGTCCACTGCAAAGAGGGGGAAGCAAAGGGGAAGCTGGCATATCCCTTAAAGGAAAATGTGCGCCTGACCAATACCTGTGCGCTGGCAATCCGTAGTTTTCCTGACGGTTTGGAGATTATCGGCGGGTGAGGCAGAGGTCGGAAATAAGTGCAATTCTCCATAGATAATATTTGTGGCCTGTGATATAATGAACTTGACTTTTATGAACAGAAAGTGCGCCGAAGCGCATGGAATCAAAGTATTAGGGACGTAACTCTTATAGAGTATAACAGTTCCACAATAAAAAATAAAGGAGCAAATGTCATGAATGTCATTGTTATCGGAGGCGTTGCCGCAGGCACGAAAACTGCCGCAAAGCTGATGCGTCAGGACCGCGGCGCAAAGGTCACAGTCTATACCAAGAGTAAGGACATCTCCTATGCGGGCTGCGGCCTGCCCTACTATGTGGGCGGGAGTATCGAGACCCGGGAGGAATTGATTGTCAATACGCCGGAAAAGTATGCCGGACTGACCGGTGTGGAAGTCAGGACGGAGATGGAGGCCGTGGCCATAGACGCAGCCGCCAAAAATGTCAGTTTCGCCAACGGTGAAACCGTTTCCTATGACAAGCTGGTTATCGCCACAGGCGCCGTCCCCTTTGTACCGGAGGTGGCGGGCGTCGGTCTGCCGGGCGTATTCACCATGCGCACCCCCGATGACGCCATCGGTCTTCGGGCCTATATGGAAAATAACCACTGCCGCAGCGCCGTGGTGGTGGGCGGCGGATTTATCGGGTTGGAGATTGCGGAAAACCTGCTGGCCAAAGGGCTGAAAGTCACGGTTGTGGATATGGCGGATCAGGTCATGCCCAATCTGTTTGACCCGGAGATGGCCGCCTATATCCGCCGCCGGCTGCAGGCCAGGGGGATCCGCATTGTCACCGCGGCCGCTCTGGAGGAGGTGCTGGGGGATGAGAAGGCGACGGGTATCCGCACCAGTGTGGGCGCCTTTGAGGGTGAATTGGTGGTGCTTGCCATCGGTGTCCGTCCCGCCACTGCTTTTCTGGCGGAGTCGGGCCTGGAGATGAATCGGGGAACCATTCTGGTAGATGACCATCAAAGAACAAATCTAAGCGACGTGTACGCCGTGGGCGACTGCGCGCAGGTGTACAACCGCATCACCGGAAAAGCACAGTGGTCCGCCATGGGCTCCACCGCCAATATTACGGGACGCTGCCTTGCCAGGAATCTGACCGGGGAGGATGTTGTCTACGGCGGCTGCCTGGGCACCGGCGTGGTGAAACTGGCAGGAGATCTGAACGCCGGACGCACCGGCCTGACCGAAGCGCAGGCGAAGGAGGCGGGCTATGATGTGATCACCGTCACCTGCGTCACGGATGACAAGGCGCACTATTACGCCGATGCCTCCACCTTCGTCACCAAGTTGATTGCCGACAGGAACACCCATAAGCTGCTGGGCATTCAGGTGCTTGGCGCAGGCGCGGTAGACAAAATGGTGGATATTGCCGTCACCGGCATCGCCATGGGGGCGGCGGTTGAGGACTTTGACACGCTGGATTTTGCCTACGCGCCCCCCTTCTCCACCGCCATCCACCCCTTTGTGCAGGCGTGTTACATATTGGAAAACAAGATGGCGGGAGCCTTTGAGACCTTTACGCCCGCCGAGTACGCTATGGGAAAAGCCAATGGCTACCGTGTCATTGATGCCCATCCCGCAGCCGCCATTCCCGGCGCGAAATGGATCGACTTAAGCAAGGTCACCGCGCCTTTAGACGGCATTGGGACGGAGGAAAAGCTGCTGCTGGTTTGTGCCAAGGGCAAGCGGGGGTACTTCCTGCAGAACCGGCTGAAGGCTTTGGGTTATACCAATACCCGTGTGCTGGAGGGCGGAGCCTTTGTCAATCAGGTCAAGGCGCAGTTCGCGGGCGGCGCTCTGCCTCCTGAGGAGATCAAACGGGTCAAGGCGCTGGGCTGTCTGCGGGATAAGCGATATCCGGATGTATTCAATGTCCGTGTCATCACCCGCAACGGTAAGATCACCGCCGCGGAGCATCGGACCATCGCCGAGGCTTCCGAGCGTTTCGGATCGGGGGCCGTCACCATGACCACTCGTCTGACGCTGGAGATTCAAGGGGTTAAGCATGAAAATATTCAGCCGCTGATTGACTTTTTGGGGGAGCACGGTCTGTCCACCGGCGGCACAGGTTCGCTGGTGCGCCCCGTTGTCTCCTGCAAGGGTACCACTTGCCAGTACGGTCTTGCCGATACCTATGGCCTGTCAGAAAAATTGCATGAGCGGTTCTATGTGGGATATCACAATGTGACTCTGCCTCACAAGTTCAAGATTGCCGTGGGGGGCTGTCCCAACAACTGTGTCAAACCCGACTTGAACGATTTGGGCATTGTGGGGCAGAGCGTTCCCCTGGCGGACTTTTCCAAATGCCGCGGCTGCAAAAAGTGCCAGGTTGTGGAGAATTGTCCCGTCAAGGTTGCCCAGGTGACCGACGGCAAAATTCACATTGATCCCGATGCCTGCAACAACTGCGGACGCTGCAAGGGCAAATGTCCCTTCGGCGCGCTGGAGGAGTACAGAGAGGGCTTCAAGATCTATATCGGCGGCCGCTGGGGCAAGAAGGTGGCCCACGGCATTCCTCTGACCAGGATCTTCGAAAGCGAGGAAGAAGTGCTGGAGGTGGTGGAGAGGGCGATTCTCCTGTTCCGGGACGAGGGCATCTCCGGCGAAAGGTTCGCGGATACCGTCAGCCGTTTGGGCTTCGGCTATGTCAACGAAAAGCTGCTCTCCGACACCATTGATAAGGCGGCGGTTTTGCAAAAGAACGTGAAGGGCGGCGCCACCTGCTGATCGGGTTCTCCTAAATATGTATTAAACCATGACCATACTCCCGGCAGGAAGCAGGCGGATGGCAGATTTGAAACTGCAGGCGCGTGGCGGCATCAAATTCCGGGTTTATGCAGTGGGAACATGGGAGTATATTTTAAGAGGCGGCGTGACAAAAGTCATGCCGCCTCCCCATTTCAGGCTGGGGCAAGCCTGCAAAGAAAAAGGCAAGGAAACTTGCGGAACTTTAAGTATAGAAAGGAAATGTCAGTGAAAAAATTCGTCCATTTGGTTTTGCTGTGCTGTTTCATGTTTTTGACGGCATGCGGCAGGGGAACTGACGCACCGCCGTCTGAGGAAACGGACTCGGAGACGGCAGTGACTTTTACGGACGACCTGGGTCGTCAGGTGACGGCAGACCACCCTGAGCGGGTGGTCTGCCTGATTGGCAGCTTTGCGGATATCTGGTACTTGGCCGGAGGGGGGGACCAGATCGTGGCGACGACGGATGCCACCTGGACTTACTTCGATTTACCCTTGGGGGAGGATGTGGTCAATCTGGGCGCCGCAAAGGAGTTGAACATGGAGAAGCTGATCGCCTGCGAACCGGATCTGGTCCTGGCAAGCTGCGGAACCGACCGGAATATGGAACTGGAATCCGCCTTTAATGAGATGGGGATTCCCACGGCGTATTTTTCCGTCAACACATTTGAGGATTATCTGCGGATGCTGAAGATCTGCACAGAGCTCACCGGACAATCCGGGAATTATGAGACCTACGGAACCACTGTCTGGGCACAGGTGGAAAGGGCTCTTGCAAGGGCCGACGGATCCCGCCCCAGCGTTCTGTATATCCGGGCCACAGGAAGCAGTTGTAAGGTAAAAAACAGTGAGGGGAGTGTGCTGGGAGAAATGCTTGCCGCTTTGGACTGTGAGAATATCGCGGACAGGGAGGGCAGTCTTTTGGAACAACTCAGCTTGGAGACAATCCTGCAGAGCGACCCGGACTATATCTTTGTGGTGCTGCAAAGCGCGGATCCTGCGGACGCGCAGGCGGTTTTGGAAACCACGCTTCTGCGAAATCCTGCCTGGGCCTCTCTTACGGCCATAAAGGAAGGACGTTATTATGTGATGGATCAGCAACTCTACAATTTGAAACCGAATGAGCGATGGGGGGAAGCCTATGAGCAGCTTGCGGATATTCTCTACCCGGCGCAGTGACGCCATTTTCTGGGCCGGGCTATGTGTCCTGACCCTGGGAGCAGCGGCCCTTGGGCTGTGGACAGGGTCTGTAAAGCTGGAGCCGGCGCAGGTGCTTGACGCGCTGACCGGGCGGGACGGCACTTCTGCCGCCGCCCGCATCGTGCTTTACAGCCGTCTGCCCCGCACCTGCGCGGCGATGCTGGCGGGAGCGGCCCTGGCGGTCTCCGGTGCGGTCATTCAGACGGTTCTGGACAATCCTCTTGCGTCTCCCAGTGTCATCGGCGTCAATTCCGGCGCGGGTTTTGCGGTAGCTCTGGTCTGTGCCGCCGCGCCGCTGGCCCAGCGATATACGCCGCTGGCGGCATTCGGCGGCGCTCTGGCAGGGGTCCTTCTGGTGGCGGGGCTGTCCCGGCGCACCGGCGCCTCCCGCATGACCGTGATTCTGGCGGGGGTAGCCATCTCGGCCATGTTCAGCGCCGGCATCGATACGGTTGTGACGCTGGCGCCGGATGCGATCAGCGGTGTCACGGACTTTCGGATCGGCGGCTTTACAGGTGTCACCATGGCGCAGCTTGCCCCGGCCGCAGGGTTGATTTTTGTCGGTCTGGGAATTGTACTCTCCCTCTCCCGGCAGATGGACATCCTTGCGCTGGGCAGCGATACGGCCCAGAGTCTGGGGCTTTCCGTGGGCCCTGTGCGCTTTATTCTGCTGGTGCTGGCGGCGGCCCTGGCTGGCGCCGCCGTGAGCTTTTGCGGGCTGATGGGCTTTGTGGGGCTGATAGTGCCCCATACCATGCGGCGGCTGCTGGGAGAAGGAAGCCTTTCACTGATGGTTTCCTCCGCCTTGGGGGGCGCTTTCTTTGTGACGATGTGTGATTTGGCGGCGAGAGTGCTGTTTTCGCCTTTTGAACTGCCTGTGGGCATTATACTGGCATTTGCGGGGGCTCCATTTTTCTTATGGCTCTTGTTTAAGCAGAGAGGAGGGCGCACATGATCCGATTGAGTCGGCTCTGCGCCGGATATTTTGGAAAAACTGTCATACAGGAAGTCACCATGGAGTTTTTGCCGGGAAAGGTTACCGTCCTGCTGGGCCCCAACGGCAGCGGAAAATCCACGCTGCTGAAAGCGTCGCTGGGGCTGCTGCCCCTCACGGGCGGTGAGGTTTTGTATGACGATGTGGATATCCGGCGGCTGAAACGCAGACAGATTGCGCAAAAGGCGGCGTTTTTGACCCAGAGCCGGAACACGCCCTCCATTCAGGCGCTGCGGATGGTACTGCACGGACGGTTTCCCTATCTGACCTATCCCAGACACTACGGCGGACAGGACTATGCCATCGCCCGCAGCGCCATGGATGCCACAGGAAGCCGGCAGCATGAAAATACCAATGTCAGCCTGCTCAGCGGAGGCCAGCGCCAGGGGGTGTATCTGGCCATGGCGCTGGCCCAGGATACCGGGACTCTTTTCATGGATGAGCCCACCACTTATCTGGATATCAGTCGTCAGTTCCAAATGATGCACACTGCCCGCTCCCTGGCCCGGGAGGGAAAAGCGGTGGTGCTGGTACTGCACGACATCTGTCTGGCGCTGCGGGAGGCGGACCGCATTGCGGTGCTGCAGGAGGGCAGGCTGCTATGCTGCGACGAATCGGACGCCATCTACCAAAGCGGTGTTCTGGAACAAGTATTCGGGGTGGGGGTACACCGTGTGGATACCCCTCACGGCATGCAGTATTATTGTGTCCCGCGGCGGGTTCCCGGCCGGATCGCTGAAGAATGTCAGAACACATAAAGTAATCGGATATATACCCGGAGTTGGTCTCCATAGACAAGAATATTCGTTTAGGCGATTGTGAAATGTTCTCTGAAAGTGACGTCTGTTACCAGAAAGGGAGTTTCGCAAACGCCTAGAATATTCGTTAGATAAAAGGAGTAAGAAATGCCCCATTTTCCCATATTTATGGACTTAAATAACAAACCTGTCCTGATCGTTGGCGGCGGAACCGTCGCCCTTCGCAAACTGCAGAAGCTGATGCCCTATGGTGCGCAGCCAACGGTGGTAGCGCCGCATATCCTGCCTGCGCTGGCGGACTTCCCCGGTGTGAAGCTGCGTCAGCGCAGCTTCGACGTTTCCGATCTGCGTCCGCGGCCTTGGCTGGTCGTTGCCGCCACAGACGATAAAGAGACGAACCGCCGTATCTCTTCTCTCTGCCAAAAGCGTCATATTCCGGTGAACGTGGCGGACGATCCGACGCTGTGCAGTTTTCTTTTCCCGGCCCTGGTGCGGCAGGGCGCCTTTTCGGCGGGTATCTCCACCGGCGGCGCAAGCCCTACCGCGGCGGTCTATTTTAAAGAGCGGCTGCGGGAGCTGCTGCCGGACGGGCTGGACGGGCTTCTCGCCTGGCTGGAGTCTCTGCGCCCGGCGGTGAAAGCCGCCATACCGGAGCAGAGCAGACGGGCGGCGGCGTTCCGCAGACTTTTTGATGCCTGTATGGCCAAGGGCGGACCCCTGACGCAGGAGGAGACGGAGCGATATATTGCCGATGCTCCGCCGGGCAGCGTTGCGCTGGTGGGGGCGGGCTGCGGCAAGGCGGATTTGATTACCCTGCGGGGATTGCGGCTGCTGCGGCAGTGCCAGGCAGTGGTGTACGATGATCTGATTGACCCGGCGCTGCTGGATGCGGCGCCGGAATCGGCCATGCGGATCTACATGGGGAAACGAAGGGGGGCACACGCCGCGTCACAGGCTGAAATCAACCAAAAGCTCATTGAACTGGCCGGATCCGGCTTGCGGGTGGTGCGCCTGAAGGGCGGTGATCCCTATCTTTTCGGCCGGGGCGGCGAGGAGATGCTGGCGCTGAAAGCCGCCGGGATTCCCTGTCAGGAGGTTCCGGGCATTCCCTCTGCCATCGGTATAGCGGCGGAGGCGGGAATCCCCGTGACCCATCGGGGCGTGAGCCGCGGTGTGCATATCGTCACGGCCCATACCTCCCACACGCCGGACGGTCTGCCGGAGGATTTTGACGCGCTGGCCAAGCTGTCGGGTACATTGGTTTTTCTGATGGGGCTGGAGCGGCTGTCTGCCATCACCGCCCGGCTGATGGCGGCAGGAAAGGATGAAAACACCCCCGGGGCGGTGATCTCCGGAGGCAATGCGCCCACTCCCGTCCGGGTCCGGGCGCCGTTGTCCCGGCTGGAGCAGGCGGCCAGAAATGCGGGGGTGTCCGCGCCGGCTATTATCCTTATCGGAGACGTGGCGGCTATGGACCTGTCTCAAAGCCCGCTTATGGGGCGGCGGATAGGGGTCACGGGCACCCGGGAGGTTGCGGAGAAACAGTTGAATGCGCTGGAGGCCCTTGGGGCAAAGGCGGTTTGGGTGCTGCGCGTGGGAATAAGGGAACTGCCCCTGGAACCTGTCTGGCGGAGTCTGGAGGGACGCTCCGGCTGGATAGTGTTTACCAGCGCCAACGGAGTCAGGACCTTTTTCGGGCAGGCGAAACAAAGGAATAGGGTATCGTCTTTTCTGGAAAAGTGGAAGTTCGCGGTTATCGGCGCCGCCACCGGCGAGGCGCTGGCCCGCTGCGGCATACGGGCCGATCTGTGTCCCGAAACCTTTACCAGCCAGGCTTTGGCAGCCGGTATGGGGGCTGCGGCGAAGCCCGGGGAAGTGATTCTTTTGCTCCGCTCGGCGGCGGCCTCGCCGGTTCTGCCCAAGGCGCTGTGCAGGGAGGGTTTTGCGGTGGAAGACATTGCGATTTATGATGTGGAGACGGAAGCCTGCACCGACCCGCTTCCGATGCTGGATTATCTGACTTTTTCCAGCGCGGGGGGTGTGAAGATGTTTTTTGAGCAGTACGGGGCAATCCCGGCAGGGACCCGCTGCGTTTGTATCGGCGGCGTCACCGCTCAAACCCTGTCGCAGTATACGAAAAACGAATTTTTGACAGCCCGGGAGATCTCGGCGCAGGGAATTGTCGAAACCATTTTGGGGGATCAAAAAGATAACTTTAAGAGCAAAAGAGCAGGAGGGGAAAGCTAGGAGGGTATTTGCCGTAAAACAGCGGATAGTTGACGCATTTTCATAATAACCGACAGAAAATGGCAAAAATTTGTGGACAATCCCCCGGTGGTAGTATATAATATTATAAGGGGGATCATACGCAACAGCGTATGATATATAGCTTAAGAAACTGTGCAATGTCTGCCGTCCGCGTCATTTTGTGCATTGTGGTTTTTTCGGAAGCTGCAATGCATTTTTATATTTCTCACTTAAAATACTATTTCTTATGGGAGGAAAAAACATGAATATTTCTCAAGTATTACAGTTCGAGGGGCCGATTGACTCGCTGGTGTGGAAAAATCCGATTGAGGATTTCAACACCACCTCCGTGCTGGTTGTGGACGAAACCCACGAGGCTCTCCTGGTGGTCAACGGGAATGCCTGCGATCTGTTCGGGCCCGGGCGGCACACGCTGGAGACGCCCAACATCCCCCTTGTCAAAAGGATTATCAATATCCCTACCGATGGAAAGACCTCTTTTCCGTGTAAGGTATTCTATATCAACAAAGTCCATCAGATGGACCTCACCTGGGGAATCCCCGGCGAAATCACTTTAAACGATCCGGTGTATGATATTTTCCTGCATGTGGGAATGTGCGGCAACATGAATTTCCAGGTCATGGACTCACGGAAATTCATGCTGAAAATGGTGGGCTTTAGGGATATTTTTGACGCGGAAGGGATGGTATCGAAGTTCCGGGGCATCATCAAGCAGTATGTAAAATCATACATATCAAAGATTATGAACGTGGGCAAAGTCAGCTACTTTGATATGAATGAGAACCTGTTCGAGATATCCGAGGTGGTGCGGGAGCAGCTGAGGCCCTTGTTCGAGGATTACGGAATCGACGTGCTCCAGTTCAACATTGAGTCCATCACCGTGCCCGATGATGACTTTGAGGCGGTGAAAAAGGCGAAAGAGCTCCGGGCTTCCAGAAAGATCCAGGGCTATACCTGGCAGGAGGAGCGGCAGATGGATATTGCCCAGACTTTTGCGGGGAACGAAGGCACCATGGGAAATATCGGCGGGGCCGTGGGCGGATTCATGATGGGCGGCGCCTTTGGAGGTACCGTGGCGGATATCGCCCGAAGCGCACTGAGCCCGGGAGGCGCCGCGGCGGAAGGCCCTGCCGGGAATATCCCGGGGGCCAAACCCTTTGACGTGGCAGGGTTTATGGAAAATATGGGCAAGGGAGGGGCGCAGCCGCCTGCGGCGGAGCCCCGGATGGAGGCGCCGGCGGCCAAGGCGCCCGCTGCGGCCGGAGGGAAGTTCTGTGTAAACTGCGGCCACCCGCTGAGCCCGGGGGCAAAGTTCTGTGAGGAGTGCGGAACCAAGGTGGAGCAGAACTCCAATGTGTGTGCCGGATGCGGATATGTGTTTACCAGCGAGTCGAAGTTCTGCCCCGAGTGCGGCACAAAGAGAGGATAGTGGGAGGAAAGGATGATGAAAAAGAAAAACAGTTTAATGCTCGGAATTGTTTACCTGACGATTTTTCTGATATACAACCTGTTCGTATTCCTTATATTCAAGGGATTTAACGCGGTGTTCTGGGTCAGTTATGCCTTTATGGCTGCGGCATATCTGCTGCATATTGTGTGTGTGTTGAGTATTGCCAAAAACCTGAGTGTCAGGGCGGTGTTTTTCGGGATTCCGCTGGGCGCGTTTTCAGTGTACTTTGTGGCCGCCGAGTTTTTTGCCAGCATGGTATTCATGATCTTCAGGAGGCAGGCCGGCGTGAAGGCGGCGGTATTTGTCCAGGCCATTCTGCTTTGCGTGTTCATCGTGATCGCGGTCATATCCATCATGGCCAGGGATGCCGTGCAGCATGTGGATTCCAAGATAAAGGAGAATGTCAGCTTTATCAAGGGGATCAATGTGGATGTGGAAATGTTGCTGCAGAGAAGCAGTGACGCAGAAGTGAAGGGTGCGCTCAGAAAGCTGTCTGAGACCATAAAGTATTCCGATCCTATGTCAAGCAGCGCGGTGGCAACCCAGGAGCAGATGATTATGCAGTACCTGACGGAACTGCGGGTTAAATTTGACGCGGGCGACATGGCGGCGGTGAAGGAACTCTGTCCCAAGATCGAGCTTTTGTTTGTGGAGAGAAATAAGAAACTTATGGTTTCCAAGTAAAATATAAGGAGTGTAACCACTCATGGCTGTGAATTTTATTGCCAGAAAATGTGCCTGCGGAGGAAAGCTGGAGTTTGATCCCGTGAAGAAAATATGGATTTGCAAATACTGCGGGACGGTGGTCGAGAGAGAGGCCACATTTGACAAGGTCCAGGTGGACGGAATTGAGGGTATCAACGATGTGGTGCGTCAGACCCTCATGGATGTGGCCAACAATAAGATGGAAAGCGCGGGCAGGAACCTGAAGGACTGTGAGAGGAAGAACCATAAGCATGTGGGGACCCTCATTGCCAATATCAGTTACAATCTGGCCATGATTTCCGTGGCCAGGTCTCAGGAGGAAGCCCGAGGATATCTGGACAAGGTAAAACTCTATGCAAAGCGGCTGAATGAGGAATATCCGTCTATTGCCGAGGACGAGATCAATATGTATGAAGCCTTTGGGGAGGGTGTGGCGGATATATACGCCAATCTGCTGGTGGTTTTTGACACCCTGAATGACGGGGGCCGTGTGGAGTACATTTCCTCCAGGCTCAAGCCGGCGGAAATATTTTCGGAACATGCCAACGGCAGTCTGCTCAAAATATCCCTCAAACGGGAGAACTATGATGTGGCGGAGACCGTACTTCGGAACACGAACCATATCGACAGAAAATCCGGCCTGCAGGAGTTGATGCTTCACTACCCCGACAATGGCCGGAAGCAGGAACTGCTGGGGCTGGTATTCCGGCCTCAGACGGCGGGGAACATTCCCAGAAACTTTTTTGAACAGTATTTTACCGAGAGCGGTGATTCGATCAGGACCAAGGCTTACATCCTTCGGACGTTGGCCGGAGCGGATATAAAATGCAATGCGGAGGCCGTGGCCAGGGCCCTGCACGGCCAGATGGAGGGCTATGACACGGCGAAGGAAGCCTTCTCGGCACTGTATGAAGCCAAAGTGAGCGACCAGGAGACAGAGGCGATTCTGGTATTTTGCCTCATGGAGAATCAATCCCATGAAGTGATCAAGGCTTTCTTTGACGCACTGCTGGAAAAGGGCGTGTTCGTACAGTTAAATTCCCGGGCCGCCATTTCCTATTTGGACGGTTGGCCGGGTACGGTGAACGAGAAACTGGAAGTGCTGGAGAGGATGTTCCGGTTCGAGGTGGATGGAAAATCCAAGGATGCCGTCTACAATTATTATCTGAACAACAATCGGGATCCCTATCCTGACCGGATCAAAGTAATAGATTTTCTGTTGACGGAGGACTGTCCTATCTCCAACACCACGACCAGGAATTATATCCTGCGGACATCCGTGGACGGGGAGGGCAAGCCGGCCATTGTGGAGAAGATCTTCGAGACCGGGATCAACAAGACCTATCTGGGGGATCTGCTGTCGGAGTACCTGTTGTCCTCCGCGGATCCGGAGGAAGTCAAGGCTCCTGTGTCGGACTGCCTGATCGGCATGGGTTTTAAGGTGGATTCCAATGTGTTGACACAGTATGTCACATCGAACATAGACGCCGTAGACGCCAGGATAGAGAAGGCAAGGCGGCTGATTGCCAACGGTACTTCGGTGAAGGCGGACTGCCTGGAAAACTATATCCTGTCCGTGAAGGAACCGGAGGATTTTTCGGAGCGGATGTTCAACCTGCTGGCGGGCTATTCTTTTGCCGTCGGATTTGCCGCCTACGCCTGGTTCCTGCTATTCTGCAAGGATATTGACAAGGTGCGGCACCATGCAAAGCTGGCCGGGAGTCTTTCCGGTGACTTAAACGGCACACAGACCACGGTGAAGCATGGCATGGACAGCGTGGTTTGCAATCTATTGCAGGCGTATGTGCTCACGTCGGGCGATTCTTATGACGTGGCAAAGGCCATTGTGGAAGAATTGCTGGGGGCTAAGATCAAGCTGAATACGGAGGTCACAGTCAACGGAAATACAATGAAATTCAAAAAGTATGTGGGAGAGCGGAAGGCGCTTCTCTCTCCCCTGACCTTGCAGCTTTGCGAGGAGAACAGGATGTTTTCCCTGTTTTAAGAGGGACAGGACGGGAGAGAACCAGAGATTAAAGAGGATGGGGAGGCGATGGAATGACTGAGGCAGAAGCGATAGCGGAGCGGGCGGAAGCGGAACGGCTTGCCGCGGAGATCAGACGGCTTTCAGGCCAGATCGACAGGGCAATTGCCGAGAATAACGAGTTGCAGGCGGAGTTGGCTTCACTAATCCGCAATTTGGAGATACTGACCAAAAACGCACAGGTGATGGACGCCGAAGTGAACAGATCGGTGGAATCCTTAAAGGGCCGGATCCAGAATGCGGAAGTCAGCACAAGCGAGTTGTTTGCGCTGATTGACGACTTGGCCAATTCCTATTATATGTTTAAGAACCTGAGTACTGCCTCTAAGAACGTCACGCAGTACACGGATGAATATTTTACAAGGTTTAAATTCTTTAACGAACTGCGCCGGATAGCCCTGGGATATGTCATCGGCCTGGACATGCATATCTGTTCGGACGAGACCATGCGGAAAAAAGTGGAGGCGGCCTATCTTGCCAACACGGGGTACTGGCTTGCCTATGGGATCATGGCGGTGATGCTGTGGGCCGGCGACGAACAGGAGGCGGCCAGAAGAGCCATGTCCAAAGCCCTCTCCATGGATTATTACAGCAGTTCTCTTTTTTTCCTGTTGATCAATCTGCGTTTTACCAGAGTGGATGTAGCCAGGAAGTGGTATCTGGCTTATCTGGAGCGGGTGGACTACGAGAATCTGGAGGATGAGTGGCAGTATCTGCTCCAGGCTTATCTGTCCGGCGTGTTCGGGGTGGACAAGGAGTTTAACCGCCTGGTTCATGACAGTTTCACCAACATGCTCCAGCAGATGGAGAGTATGCACCCCAACTACGGGAACAAGGTGATTGACAAAACCTTTGTGTATTCCGGCAGTTACATACATGTGACGGACAACGAGTTTGAGACGCTGCGGAGAAATTCCCCGGACTATGGCGAGATGAAGGCATTGCTCTCCAACGCGGAGAAGAATGAGGTATTGGCAGTGCATTTGAGGGGTATTCTGGAGGACGATACCCGGCCTGAACCGGATATGTTCCAGCGTATTGAAGACATATTGTATGATCTGATCAATGCCTATGACAACGAGGAATTGAAGGTCATAAAAAATAAGAGATACAGTGAGATGGTCATAAAGGCCAGGGGAGACCTGGGAATGGCCCAGCAGTTCTACAATCTTGAGTTCCCCAATGAAAAGAGCACCAAGGCGCTGGAGGATCTGCTGTTTGAATGGGCCTTTGAGGAGGATTCCAGGAGGGTGGATATCACGGTAAAGAAATTCGCCCTGTCCCATTTGAATAAATGGCTGGCCAAGGGTTTTGCCGCGTTTGCGGAAGGGTACCGCAGGCAGGAAAAGGAAAAATACAAGATTGCCATCGACGGGTGGGCGGACGAATGTGACGAAAACTCCTATGAGGAAGCCAAGGGCAAGCTGGAGAGACATTATAACAAGAACCGGGCATCGGATATCCTGCAGGACAAGTATGTGATGATCTTTGCCTGCATGGCGCTGGGGGCGCTGGCGCTTCTGGGGATTACAGCCTTCCTGTTCAACAAGGTTACGCTGGTGATAGGCATCATGCTGGGAGTCGTCAGCGGCTTTCTGCTCTGGCGGAGGATTTCGGACCTGCAGGCCATCCTGCGCAGGAAGCGGGAGAAGGGGTGCGAGTTGCTGCGCAAGGCCACCGGGGAAATGGGGCGCTGGCGGGAACTGTACAGGTTGGAAGACGCCAAGAACGCGGACCTGGTGGCGGTTTTTGACAATATGGAATTTTAAGATAGAAATACGAGGAATATGCGGAACTCTAACAACATATTCCCGGACGGCACACTGATTGAAAAACGGACGCCCAAGCGGCCGAATTTCAATCACCGGTGTGTGTGCAGGGAGGGAATATGCGGAACTCTAACAGCATATTCCCGGACGGCACACTGATTGAAATACGGACGCCCAAGCGGCCGAATTTCAATCACCGGTGTGTGTGCAGGGAGGGAATATGCGGAACTCT
>ERZ779637.11-NODE-11-length-131848-cov-27.343000_pt1 | contig 131848 bp, 129 predicted proteins | sample MGYA00514196_ERZ779637 | MGnify/ENA primary metagenome ERZ779637 (study PRJEB29562, sample SAMEA4376700) | mouse gut metagenome | isolation source: Cecum | study: EMG produced TPA metagenomics assembly of the A DSS colitis mouse model was used to assess the...
ATAAGGCGGGTACTTATGAGCTTCATTTTCCGGAACAGAAAGCAGATGTATGCACGGTGATATTTGACAGGGATATGCTGTTGGAAAGCGAGAAGGTTCTTGTAATGGATGTTCACAGCCACGGTCAGATGAATGCCTTTTTCTCCTCAGTGGATGACCATGATGAAAAAGGGACGAGGCTGTTTTTGGTTCTTGGGAAGATTGGTGGCAGGATGCCGGCATGGAAACTGCGTGCCGGCATTGCCGGTCATTACAGGGAACTTGCGCTTTCAGATGTGTTTGATATGGAGGGCGTATTATATGACTGATATTATCGTGGTAGGCTGCGGGGGGACCGGCAGCCATTATATTAAGGAATTGGGACGTCTGCTGTACGGCATGAAAGCGGGAGACAGAGTCCGGCTGATTCTTGTTGACGGCGACAGTGTGGAGGAAAAGAATCTGGTAAGACAGGCATTCTTAGCGCAGGATGTCGGGCGAAACAAGGCGCAGGTCATGTCAGAAATTTTATCTCAGGCATATGGCATCCGGTCGGAATATTATGATGCCTATATTGATGTGCCGGCTGATCTGGAAAAACTTGTGGGAAAAAATGACATGGTGCTTTTAGTCGGCTGTGTGGACAATCACCAGTGCAGGCAGAGTATGCACCGGTTCTATCAGGCAAGGCAGCACTGTATTTATATGGACAGTGCCAATGAGTACAGCGCAGGCGAGGTGGTTATCGGTTCCAAGATTGGCGGTATTGAGATGTATGCGGATCGTTGCGAATATTTTCCGGAGATATTGGAAGTAAAAGAAGTAAGGCGTAGCGTGGAAAGCTGTGAGGTCTTAAATGTCGCAGCGCCGCAGCATATGTTGACGAACCAGATTGCGGCGTGGATTCTGCTTGTCAATACACAGAAATTTCTGGATGGCGATTGGGTCGGGGGTGTCTTTTTCTTTGACGCCTTTAAGTGTTACAGCATGGATCGTACAAATAAGGAGGTGGCGCATGGAGCTGGAGGAGATACTGCGGCTTGACAGATACCCTTTTGATTATGGCGCGATGGGTGAGGAACTGGACAGGGAGACAGAGGAAACGGCATTGGTAGAAAGTGCACACTTTGTTCTTTTTCTACGCTATATGGAGCGGTTTGTGTCCCGGTTTAGCTGCCATATCCCTGTTCCCCGGTGGAATTGTTATATGGCAAAAACCAGTAAGTATATGTTTTGTCATGGAGCAGACGGCAGTAACAAGCCAAGATCTCAGATTATGGAAGAGTTTTTTGAGGATATTATGGACTGTTGCGGATGGAGTGTCAAAAGCATTCGGCTGACTGGGGAAGGAGAGCTGCCTGAATTTTCACCTGGAGAAAGTTCTGTTTGTCAGGAATGGGAACGTATTTTCTCTTATATGCCTGGGTTTCTTGAACTGAAAAAGCAGGGCTATTGGAATATCAAGGTCACAGTCTGCCAGAACCGAGCAATCTATGATTACTACGATTTCTGCCGGAAGAATGAAGATCTGGTGAAAGAAAAGTTTTCAGATGCGGCAGAAGTGATTGAACGGATATTAAGGAGGATGGCAGATCCTTTTGCACTTGGACTGGAACAGAAGACGAGCTGTTATGAGAATCAGAAATATATCGTGGGATTTTTTGAAGCTTATCATAGTGATATGCATGTATCTATTCTGGATATGGATTATAACTTCATGGTACAGATACTAATCCTGCATATGCTGATAAATTGTGCAGAGCGCCGGTTTGGATACCGGCAGGAAGGAGAAGTGCATGGAACGGTTTGAAGACATTGTACAGATCGATACAGAGCCTTTTGATACGGATGTTCTTGAGGAAATTTATGTCAGGCCATATGCAACGGAAGTATATATGACGGATTGCTTTGCCCTTCTGGTGTTTCATTATTTTAAGCTATTTGATAAAAGGTATGGGACTCACATTGCCGGGAGTTTAGAGATAGGCCGGATCATCGGGGACAATGATGGTTTAGATTTCTGGTATCTGGAAGCGGCAAGTCTGCTTGAGAATGCCATGTGTGACTGCGGATGGTGCATGGAGCCGGTCAGTACGGAGTTTTTAAGGGAATATCTGGCGGATGAAGATAGAGCGTGGAAAGACGAAGATTATTTTCAGCAAGGATACCGCAAATGTCTTGATACCGTACTGGATGACTGTTTTTTAAAGGATGTCCTGCTGGCCGAATGGGAGACTGCAATGGATACGGTAGGGGGACTGGAGGAAGGCTATCTGGTAATTGTATGGAATCCGGAATTAGATGCGTATATGCAGTTTCGGGAAGAACATCCAGATGTGATAGAAGCGGTATGTAAAGGTGAGGATCAGTGGATTGCAAAGCTGGAGGAAGATGTCTGGGAGCCATATATGGCATTTTACGAGTGCAAAAAGGGAAAAATTAGCGGGAAATCCTACTGCGGCGTGGTACTCGGCTGTGACGGGAACTCATATGTATCTTTTGAGGCAATCAATCCGAACTGGATCTGTAAGGCAGTAAAATTATATAAAATGCTGCAGCTTGCAAATGAAAAGATTGAACTTTTCCGGAGAGAAAGCAGTATGGAAAATGCAGCATAGCGGGAAAGGGTGGCGGTCTGCCACCCTGTTTTTTTAAGGAGGAGATATGACAGGCAAAGACATATTGGCGCTCATGGAGTGCAGGAGGAAGTATATGCTCCGAAGTCTGTTCTTAAAGGGACAGAATGAAAGAGGAATATGTTTTCAAGAGGCACTGGAAATATGTGCTAGAGGTATTGCAAATGAAAAGAAAGTGGAGATGATTTTATCGGAAGTTCGGGCATATTTGGAAAACTCATATCGGACGGAATGGTTTCCGTTTAGCTGGCAGAAAAAGAAGATCATTCAGAAAGACTTTGACTTGATTGAGAGATTTCTGGAGAGCGGTTATTTGAAAGAACTTGTGTCGGGTGGAAGAACTGTTTTTCAGGCAGGCTTTACGGTAAATGTACCGATTTCTCTATGCTGTAATGAAATCACGGTTACACACATAAACGGCAGAGCGGATCTTTTAGTACAGCATGGCAATGGAGGTATTACTGGAATCATACTATGCAGGAAGTTTACACGACCTTATTCTTATTGTGCACGGAAAGAAGAAAACAAGGTTATGGGAAGTGTGGAGATGCTGGTACTGCTAAAAGGGCTTCGTGAGGCATTTCCAGCCAGGGCGGTTCGGGTGATGATGGTAAGGATGGTTTCCTCGGAAGATACAAATAACTGTCTAGCAGAGTTTGAAAAGAAAAGGGGAGCCAACGTGATCTGCTTTACAGAAGAGGAATTTCTTACTGCGTATCCAGAAGGTGTGTCAGAACGGATTAGAATGCTTACTGAGAATGCGGAACCGGGAAAGTGTCAGGACTGCTGTTTCGAGGAAATGTGCAGAAGCGCAAATAAGATCTATGTAAAAACGCAGGAAAAAGAACCTGCTGTAAAAAAAGAGTTTCGTTTTTCTGATGTGCAGAGAGCGGTTATTGAGCATGGAAAAGGTCCGATCCGCGTGTGTGCCGGTCCGGGAAGTGGAAAAACAGCGGTTCTTGTGGAACGCGTGAAATATTTGATTGAAAAGGGGGTGCCGCCAAAGCGTATATTAGCGATTACCTTTACCAAAAAAGCAGCGCAGGAGATGGCAGCGCGTATTGGTATGGAAAATGGACCCGTCGTATCTACGCTGCATGCACTGGCATTTCGCATTCTGACAGAAAATGAGAGCCTTGTGGGAAGAGTGATCCTTGCGGGTAAGGTTGACTGTAAGGAGCTTTTAATGTGGATTTTAGAGCATGTGCCAATTTCAGGAGTTAGTTATGAAGGCATCACTATGCGCTACGGATTAATTGCAACTTTGCTAAAGGATTTTGATTTCATTGATAGAAATGGAGAAGAAATCTTCAGAGGTGCATATCCTAAAAAGGATATTGAAGGTATTTTGCGGGCAAAGGAATTGTATGATTCCGCTTACAAGGCGTTATGTTTCATTACCTATGATGAACAGATTACAATGGCTGTAGACCTGCTAAAAAGGTGTGAAGGTGTGCTGGATGCGGTGCAGGACTCCTATGATTATGTGATGGTCGATGAAGTGCAGGATCTTGATGAAGCACAGGTGGAATTTGTGCAGCTTTTGGTTAAAAGCCCGGAGAATAACATTATGATCTGTGGTGATGCGGACCAGTCCATTTACGCCTTTCGGGGAGGGAGTAATCAGTTCATGCTGGAGTTCCCCGAAATATATCCGGAAACAGAGGATTTATGGATGGAGGATAACTACCGTTCATCGAAGGAGATTGTTGAACTTGCGTGTGGCCTGATATCACAGAATACGAAGCGGGTGCCCATGAAGCTCAGGGCGATGTCTGAAACGGGGTTCAAGGCGATTCATATTCCCTTTTTTAAAGAGAGTCACCTGCCGGATCTGATTATGGAAATCCTGCAGAAAGGATATGACTATCAGGATATCGCGGTCATCGCAAGGACGAATAAGGAACTGCTAAAACTGTGGGAACTTTCAGAGCGTGCAGCCTCAGCAGGCGATATTGTAATCCCTATGGAGCGTCCCAAGTTTTATCTGCGGGAAGATTTTGTATTCCGCTCAGTGCTTGATCTGCTGGAGCTGTCCATAAAGGGGATGGGGCAGGATAAACCGTTGTTCCGTCTGCTCTCAGGATTTGGGTGTGATGTCACTAAGAAAAAAAGGGGTCTCGGACTATATAATGACCATGTGATGCGCGGACTGATCTGCGGATTCAAGGGAGAAACTGTGAGCCGGTATTATCTGAATAAAGAGCATATGGATATGGAGCATAAGTCATTAGAGTATGCATACGGGAAGATTTATGCTGCGCTCCAGATGCTGGAACTGCCCTTAAGACAAGCGCTGGAACGGCTGGAAGAAGAGTTTTTCCCGGAGGATATCTGCACTGCGGAGGTTTTTGAAAAACTGCGGGAAATTATTTATGAAAAGAAAATTCCGGCAAAATGGCAGCTATACAATACGATGAAAGCAATGGAGGTCTTCGAGGATGATACAAGGATTTATTATACGTCTGGCGATAAGAACCAGGTACATATGCTGACAGCGCATGACGCTAAGGGAAAGGAATTTCCAGTGGTGGTGATCTGTGGTATTGATGAGTTTGAAGGGGATGATGTGGAAGAAGACAGGCGGCTTTTGTATGTTGCGCTGACGCGCGCAAAACGTGTGCTGTTTTTACTGGAATCGTATCCCGGAAAGAGCAGATTTCTAAAGGACATACAGGAGTATGTGACAGTAAACAGGAGGGAGCGGTATGAGAAATGAATTGATTTTTGGAACGGAGCCATATCTCATCAACGCGTATCGGAAGGAAGTAATAAAAGATGTGGATATGCCGGACATCAATCTGCTGGTTACGGATCAGTTTACGGAGACCGAGCGGGATTTTGCAAGGCAGGCGCCGTTTATTGCATCAAGGCGTGTGCTGGTGCTGCAGTTTGAAAAGTTACAGGCGAATATGCTTCTGGAAAAGTATCTTGAAAATCCCTCACAGGGCACGGATTTGTTTGTGTTTGTAAAAGAGATTGACAGGAGACTTGCGCTATATAAGCGTTTTTCTAAGGATTCCGTGAAACAGTTCGATAAAGACGGGCAGATATTAGAGCGTTTTATATTAAGTCATGTCAAAAAATGTGGCTGTAAGATTACAAAGCAGGCATATACAGAGCTCCTTTACCGGATCAATTATGATATGGAGGAAGTAAACCTGTATGATGTGAAGTCGGCGCTGGAAAAGCTCTGTACAACGAGCGGTGAGATTACGCCGGACCTGGTGGAGCGTCTGATTCCGCTAAATGAAAAGGAAGATATCTTTCGGTTGATCCGGCTGATTGATGAGAATCAGACAGTGGAGTTGTTTCATCAGGCTGACCTGATACTGGAAAAGGGTGACCAGAACGTGATTGGCACACTTTCTTTGTTGCTTCGCAGTTATCGTATCCTTTATAAGCTGAATGTCTGCGGATGTACCCTGAAAGAAGCAGGGGTACATATGAGGACTTACGTGCCGAAACCGACCGGCGGGCAGGCGGATGAAGCCATTTTCATCATTCAGGATTCCGTAAACGGGATAAAAGGCGGGAAGTATCCGCCGGAGTTTGCGTTGCGGTTCTGCCTGTCAAAACTGTGCCGGCTAAAAACTAAATAAAATTTATTGCGTCTGAAAGGGCGGGATTTGTCCGCCTTTTTCGGATGTCCCGCCATTTTTGGAGGAAAGGAAAAAGAAATGGTAGATTTATTTCGGGACATTCCGGAAGAACAGATTACAGTTGTACTGGAAAATATCCGGGAAAATTTGGAAAAGGTGAACCTTTATGAAGGCCATACCATCAGAAAGCATGTGGATATACAGCTTGGCATATTAAGGACAAGGCTCACAGCAGGAGATATACGGTATGCGACATCCTTTTATGACTTTGAGATTGCTTTGTCCGCTGTGCAAGCGTTGTTAGCGCAGTATTATGAAGAGAAAATTGCAGTATGGCTGCTGTCTGCTGTCAGTGACGTGCTGGTATTGTCCGCAGATCTCAATCAAAGTATCGGTTACGGCTACCGCAGGGAAGATGACAGGGTGCATGAGGGGTTAAGTAAACTGCGTCTTGTGCTGGAAAAAGCGGAAACGGCGGACTGGGGATTTCGGATTTTGACCTGTTATCCCATATTTTAAGAAAAATAAGGAGTAAGTTCAAATAATGATTAAAAGAACAGTAGATTTTACGGTAATCATGACAGGACCGCATCAGATTCCGGTTGGAAAAAGAATACATATCCATAAGGAAGGTGATTTATATTATGTTGCCAGTGATGGGAAGGATTTTGGGCTTGTCAAAGAAAGCAGTAATGCAACGACAGAACAGATTCACAAGCTGGAAAGGGAGTTTGATGGTATTGTAACGGAAAATAACAGTGCCAAATGGCAGATGACGGTTCGTGTGCCGTTGCGGAAGAAAAAACATATTCATTCTTTTCGATCCCTGTAAACAGGGTTGCAAGGTGAGGGGGAAATCCCCGATAGAGTAATCAGCCGCGGAATGATCCGTGCCGGAACAAAGACACCATGTTCGCGTAAAAAAGGAATGGTGATGACGCCTGCTGTTGATTGCAGCTCGCCATAGGGAGAAGGCAGAAGCCGTGTATCCTGCGGGACAGCCCGCTGTCTGATATCCAGGCAGGTCATTGGGAGGAAATAAATATAAGAATTTTTCCCGCTTTTTCAAAATATGAAAGAAAGCGGGAGAAAAGGATGAAATATGTGGTGTGTTTCAGTGGCGGACACAGCTCGGCGCTTGCCGCTGTGGAAACCGTATTTAGACATGGCAGAAAGAATACGATACTTTTAAACCATGATATCAGTAGTAAAGTGGAAGATGAAGATGTAAAGCGTTTCAAGCAGGAAGTGGCGGATTATCTGGATTTGCCGATTGTATATGTCAATCGGGAGAACTTTCAGACAGATACGCCGCTTTCTTTATGCCGGCAGATGAATATGATACGTTTTGGCGCCGGTAGCAGTATCTGTACTTATTATCTAAAGACTGAGCCGTTTCAGAAATGGCTGCAAGAGAGCTATCCAGTCAGAAGAGGGGAAATATCAGGAGAGATCACACTGGTATACGGTTTCGATGGTTATGAGCCGCACAGGATCGCACGAAGAAAGAAACATCTGCTCTGGCAGGGATATCTGAGCGAATATCCGCTGGCAGACAAGCTGACAGAAAGCCACTTAGAAGACATCCGTGAAATTGGGATTGAACTTCCGGCAACTTACAAGATGGCAAAGCACGCGAACTGTAAAGGCTGCCTGAAAGCAGGGAAACAGCATTGGTATATGGTCTATTGTCTTTGGCCGGAAATTTTCTGGGAGGCTGTGGAAACAGAGCGGATGCTTGGGTACAGCATTATCAGCGGACAGTTTCTGATTGAGCTGGAGCCGCTTTTTGACTGTATGAAAAATGTGGGGATCATGCCCCGTGACAATGAGTGCAGCGCAATGTTCTGGGCAAGGGTCAGAAAGGTGCTTGGGATGTAGGAAGTAATGAGGGTATTGCATAATTTATGGCGTTTACAGATAATCTGTAGGCGCTTCTTTTGCGCAATTTTATGAAAGGAGAACGCGTATGAGCGCAGTTATGCCAACAGATGTCATCCAAAAGGGCATCATTTGTTCGTTTCGTAGATTTCCGCATAGCCGGGGAGACGGGTATTACGAAATACGGACAGAGCAGGGAGAGTTTTTAAGCAATGTTGACCGGGCGGAACTTACGGAAGAGTTGCAGGATTACCGGGAACAGGGGTACACCCTGACCCAAATAAAAGGAGGATGAGAATGAATGAGGTAAAGGAAACAAGGGTTTTGCTGACAGATGAGCAGAAACGACAGACGCTGGAGGATTTTTACCGCAGTGTGGCACAGTCGGCAGGGTATGAAGAAAAAGAAGATACCATGTATGACTGCTGCAGGATTCTGGTAGCGGCTAACGTGCAGGATGCCATCATTGAGGCTTATCAAGAGGCGCATCCGAATGTGGAAATGTCAAACATTATGATGCTGCTTGCGATAAGCGGTCCAAAAGTGGATAGGGAGCTTGCATATAATGAGGTAAGAATCCAGACGGGATTTGTTGGAAGAAAAAACAGAAATGAAGAAGGAGAGCAGGATGAAAAAGATATTTGAATATAATACACAGGGAAAGACGCTGCATATGGAATTAAAACTTAGCAGTTATGAGCATAATCGGACACTTGCAGTGCTGCTTTACGAAAAAGGCTGTGAAAAAGAGGACGGTTACTATACGCTCACATGCGGTCTTGATGATGCGCCGGGTAAAAACAAGGCGTTTATTGATGTAAACAATATGGGAGAACAGATTGTGGATGCTCTGGAAAATGCTGGTTTTGGAAGGCGTACAGGCAGAACGGCGCGCTCCGGTTTTGTGAGCTATCCCGAATTTGAGTTTGATGCAGAGGTGCTGAAGACATACACAAACAAAGACTACGAAGATTATTTGAAATGGCAGGATGCCTTGAAGGAGGATGAAGAATATCTGGTTGCTGAGTGCTGTATCTGCTGTCATGCGTTTCCTTTAATTGTCAAAAAATCTGCGGCAGAAAAGTATCGCCGGTATTTGGATGGGGAGCGGTATCTGATTCAGGATATTTTCCCGGATATGCCGGCAGGTGACAGGGGACTTTTGGCTCGCGGCCAGAATATGTGTAATGCCTGCTTTCAGGAAATGTTTGGAATGGAATTGATATAAGGAAGCTATTTTGAAGAAGTATTGTAGAATTCATATACAGAACAAACGTTCCAAAATGATGGTGCTGTATGAAAAGATTTCCGCCGCGCGGAAAAAGGATACATTAAAGTGCGTAAGAAATGTGACGCAGATTTTTAATTGATAACAAGTAAATTTGTTGTATAATAAACACAATAAGGAGGATGTAAAATGAATAAGGTAATATTGATGGGAAGGCTGACAAGAAATCCGGAGGTGCGCTACAGCCAGAGTGAACAGGCAACAGCAGTAGCACGATATACGCTGGCGGTAGACAGACGGTTCAAAAAAGAGGGTGAGGAGCAGACGGCAGATTTTATAAACTGCGTGGCATTTGGACGCGCAGGCGAGTTTGCAGAGAGATATTTCTACAAGGGAATCAAAATCGCTGTAACCGGCCGCATCCAGACGGGAAGTTATACGAACAAGGATGGTCAGAAAGTTTATACGACGGATATTGTCGTAGAAGATCAGGAATTTGCGGAGAGTAAGAATGCTTCTGGTGGCGGGGAAAACTCTGGCGGCGGATATGCAGGCAATACGGCAGGAGATGGATTTATGAACATTCCGGACGGGATTGACGAGGAACTTCCGTTTAACTGATTTACATACATAGTCAGAATGTGAAGGGGTGGCTGCGTTTAGCGGCTGCCTCTTAAATTTTCTAAAAAATATGGAGGTAGCGTATGATTATCAATCGTAATGGCGCAAAATTTGAGTATAAAAGAGTTTCATTTGTTATAGGACAGCCAGTTGTCGGGACGAGCCAGAGTGAGTATGAAGGGCTTTACGGGCTCATTACAGAAATCCGCAACGGAGAGGACAAAGAGACGGAGAATGATACGCCGGATATTTACTGTACATTTGATCCGCCGGTATCGCCGTATGACATTGACGAATTGGAGAAAAGATTTTCCAGTTTGTATCAAAATCCTAAAAAACTGGAGGATATCAGTCTTGATGAAGTGATTATGGCACCGGAAATGATAAAAGGAGTAGAAGATCCGGAGAAATGCCGTAGACTTCTGCCTGTTTATACGGTTATAGAAGACTGGGCAAGAGATTGGGAAAGGGGACATGACGAGCAATTCTATACGGAACTTTCAGATGCGAAGTATGTGTTTTATGCCAAATTGAAAAAAGAGCTTGAGGAGGGATGTCTGCCATATATGCAGAATAGCAATGATTTCTGTGTTGAATCAATGAAAGATGGCTATGAGGGATTTATAGATGGGGAATATGATAAAAATCATTATTCAATCCGAATAGAGGAAGGCAGACTGGCGGCATCGGAAGAATTCATTAAGCGAGTGAGTGTCAGTTAGGGGATTATATATAATGTTGTAATGGTAGGAACTGAATAGTTATGTTTGGGAGGGCGGCTGCAAAAGCAACTTTGCAGCCGCCCTTTTTCTTTGTTTGGCAATAAATTGTATGTTATAATTTTGAGTTTGTTTTTTGCAGTATATACTACCATTTGATATAATATCATCATAGTTACTCAGAGGATGGTGAAATATGCCAGGGAGAAATACCACTTACCATGAACAGAAAGAAACCAAATATACATTGCTGTTAAGGCAGCTATTAACAGAACTGCCGCCGTATGCGAGAGACTATTTTCGTGCTGTCGAACAGAAAACCAGCGCAAAGACCAGAGTGTCCTACGCTTATGATCTGCAGGTCTTTTTCCGATTCCTGCTGGAGAAAAATCCGGCGTTATCGGATAAAAAGATGAAGGAGATAACATTAAATGATATAGATCATCTGGCAAGCAATGATATTGAGGAATATCAGGAATATTTAAAGTATTATGAGGCAGACAACGGGGAGCAGAGAAACGGGGCGACCAGCATAGCGAAGAAAATGTCTTCCCTGCGCAGTTTCTTAGATTATTTTTATAAGAAAGAAATGCTGGCAAAAAACGTAGCCATGCAGGTCGATATGCCGAAACTGCATGAAAAGGCAATTATCCGCCTTGAGCCGGATGAGGTTGCAATCATGCTCGATAACATTGAAAATTATGAAAATCAGCTTACTGGGAAGAAGCGGGACTTTTTTCTGAAAACGAAAGTCAGGGATATTGCAATCATCACGCTGTTTCTCGGTACCGGGATTCGTGTATCGGAATGCGTCGGTCTTGATGTTACGGATTTGAACTTTCGGAACAACAGTATCCGCATTATCCGTAAGGGCGGAAATGAGTCTGTATTGTATTTTAACGAAGAAGTTGAGCAGGCTCTCTTAGCTTACATTGAAGGACCGCGGATCAGCATTGCCGAGCAGGCAGCCCCCGAAGATGAAAATGCTTTGTTCTTTTCTTTGCAGAAAAAGCGGATCAGTGTCCATGCTGTGGAGAACCTTGCTGAAAAATATGCGTAAGAATTTGTCCCTCATAAGAAGATTACACCGTGTAAGCTCAGGTCAACTTTTGGAACAAACTTATATCAGGAAACAGGGAATATTTATCTGGTGGCGGACGTCCTGGGCCATGCTGATGCCGGAACAACAAGGAAACATTATGCGGCGATCAAGGCTCAGAACCGAAGGAAAGCGGCTTCGGCGATAAAGCTGCGGGAAAAGGAATGAGTGATATGCAGGGCAAAAAAGATAATGATTCCTGTCAAACAAAATATGCAGTCCCTTCTTTTTATGACATATACCGGTCTGGCGGCAGCACCCTGAAAGATAATAATCGGGGTATGAGACTGATGTTGCATTACTTTTCGGAATATTTCACAGAAGAGCAACTTTGGGCGAATATGCAGCGGTATAATCTTGAAAATATGCTTGCCGTAATAAAGGATTATTTTCTGAAAGAATATGGATATGCGGGAGACAGAATAGAATTGAATAACCGGTATCAGCGGACAGTGAACAGCTACATTTACAATGATGCGAAAAATCCGGCAGTCGTGCATATAGATGAACTGTTTGAATCGACTATGATGGGCTTTTTTCTTGCTATGTTTAAATGGTCAAAGAACTTTGATGACCTTGAAGTGTACGGAAACTGCTATGTGTACGTGCTGTTTCTAATGAATGATGTCAGCATTTTAGGAGAAATGCAGGGCGAGGATGCGAATAGTTCCATGCTTGCTATGATCACAGACGATCTGCAGATATTACAGCTTGCCGAAGACTGCTACTGGACTGTACTTGCTTTTAGTCTGGCGCATGAGGTTGCGCATGCTTACTTAGCCGGCATTGGGAAAAAGTATACGAAGCAACATCCGGAAAAAGAAGAGTTTGATGCGGATGAGATTGCATATCACATTGTTTTGCGAATTATTATAGATAAAGGCGCAAGAGGAATTGTATTGGAGCCTTATACCTATCTTGCGCCAATGATGTATATGGATTATTTTGATATGGTTTACTATACCGACCGTATTTTGTATAAGACCGTTTTCTACAATGCTTCGCATCCTACTTTGAAAAAGAGAAAAGGCTGGCTGTTTGCCATTGTAGACCGGGATGAATACGATTTTGATACAAGGGAAGGAAATATTCTGTATCGTGGCTTTAACGAAGTATATAAGGAATATAAGAGCCAGACTATCATGAAAATGCAAAAAGGCAAACTGGATAAAATTGTCCATACAGAGCAGAGAGAAAGATTAAAAGAATTGACGAGAACCAGGGAGAAAGAGGAACATGAACAGACAGAAAGCAATGGAGTATGATGAAAATTTAGGCAGAGAGTTACAGGATTTTGCTGATAACTGTGGAGAGAATGAGGAAACAGCCAAAAACATTATAGATCATTTTATTGAGTTCATACCGGATGATGATATTAAGGGAATGGTTTTTCTGAATGACGATCCGGTTTCTTATAAACTTGGTAATGTTCGGCTTGATCTGCGGAAGGCGATTTTGGCGGGGCTGGAATTGGCGGCTTCTGTCAGCAGACCGGAAAGCATTTTTAATTATATTCAGCTATTGATAGTATCGGCACTGTTCATTAGAAATGCTGCCAGACAGGAACTGACCGGGATAGAGGCATATGCGGTCTATCTGCTTCATAGAAAAGACGCCTATCAGTCTGGCATAGATGAGGAGCAGTTTATTCTTGATCTGCAGGAATGGTACACACAACAGAAGGGCATAAAGCTGGAACGGGATCAAATCGTAGAATCTATCAATCATCTGTACGAAATGAAGGTGGCGGATTTTGAGAATGGCAAGATTTATCTAAAGGAGAAAATTTGGGGGAAATTGGAATAGGGTTGTGATATGGTTGTGATATATATGGTAGGAGTGAAACCGGAACTCATATATGGTGAGTACGTTCGGGGCAACTATGATGAGATGTATTCTGCTGATAGATTTTGAGGTTTTTACAACAAAAATATAATTTCAAATATGATGACAGAGAATAAATCATGAAAATGTTGCATGAGATGAGGGGTGTTGTTTCCCGATACGAGAACCCTTATTATTATAAATATTTTAAAGATATTTATGTCTGTTCAGAATAATAAAAAGCACTAAAAATCCCTTAAAATTACTGTATTTGTAGCCCATCCATGATATAATAAAAGTAATTGTTTTGGGAAGGAGGAAAGGCATAGTAAAACCAGAAGGTGATGCCAAAAGCATATGTTAGATTTTAATCAAGAGCATTTCAAAGAATTATGCGATCTCATTAGATATGATAATGCTGTTCTCTTCCTTGGGCAGGATTATCAGAATGCCATTTGCGGAAATAGTTATTTTATGGATGAGATAAATTCTCAGATATGTAAAAAGAAGGTATCAGATCCAACGTATCCTTCTTTATGGGCCAAGATGAGCGAAATTTCGAACGCTCGAAAAACAGAAGGCGGCCATTCCGTTCTTGACAGTACACAAATAAACGGTCTGAAAGAAATTGGAAATAGAATTCCTCAGAATAAAAGATTAGCGGATGTTTTAAATGCAGGATGGGCTTCAGTTGTGACATCTTCCATAGATCCAGGCATAGTAAACGCAGAAGGAGTAAACTGTAATCCAATATACAACGTTAACACGAGACCAGCCGGAATTGCAAATAAACGAAAGCTGCATATTACATATTTGTTTGGATGTGTTTCAGAAGAGAATAGTTTTCCTTTGGCATACAAATTAAGAGGTCAAGCCAGGACGAATGCGGAAACCATGTATTCCCGAGTGCTAAAGGAAGCCATTCGGTATAATGGTGCACTGGTTATAGACGGATGGAATCCTTGCGTAGACTGGGCCTCCGTAGATACAGTACTCGGAAACAGTATGCTTGATGCAGATATGCCAGTTCCGAAGATTTATATATTCAACTGTTCTTCAGAAGTGAAGGGAAAAATATATGAGTCTGAAAGAACTGAAGAGTTAGCAGAAAGCGATAAGTTAATAATATCTGAGCAAAGCCTGTATGATTGCCTGGAGGAGTTCATATCGGAGATATGTCTTGAGCGTAAGGCTGAACAGGAAGCGTTTGAATCATCGGAGGTAATCTCTTTTCAGCGGGGGAAAAAGACTGTTTCGATCAATATACCGAGAGAACAGTTACGAGAGCTTGATCCAGAACGTATTCATTTGCTTACTCCACGTGACCGCTTGCCAGTGTCACTTGATCAGGAAGGAATTCGGAATCTGACTATAAAATTCCTGGCGAATTCCAATGATAATTTTCCATACTGGCAAGGATACCTGCAAAATTGTTGTTTTGATCGAGATATATATAAAAATGAGGAAAAGACTGGCCTGTACGATCGGACAGTTGCGTTGTTGCAAGCACCAAACCTTCACAAGGTTAATAGCACGGTTATTATACATGGACCTTCTAACAGTGGGAAGACTATGCTTTTGGGAAGGTTAGCACTTGAATTAAGCCAGAATTACCCCGTTTTATTTATCAATGGAGAAATAGAAGCTGATGATCCTGAAATTACCAGCCATAGATATCAAAGTTTAGTAAACTTTATTAATACTTATTTAACGCGAAATTCACAAATGAGCGGAAGAGTCAGGGCTGCCGTTATATGGGACAATGATGCATTCGTAGATAAGCTGCAGAGTTATACCGAATTGGCTCGAGAACTGGCGGAAAGCAATGCTATACTGATCGGATCTGCTTATGAGATCAGGAATGAAGAAGTGGGAAACAGGAAAACAAAAAAAGGAGTGGAATATTTACCTATTTCTCCAATCTTAAACAGCGGATCAGAATTTCGCAGTATGGAAAAAATGCTCAGACAAAACTTGGGAGAGGAGTTTGTTGAGGTTTTCTCACGAGTAAGAAAAGACTCTGCTCCGAGAAAAGGAAAACCTGACTTGATAAATGATGATAATCGAATACTGACATTGTTACAGAGAACTTTCCGCGCTGTAAATGATGCTGCTGCTCAGATAATTGATGAGGCGGTCATTCGAACGAATAAAGAAACTGCAGGAACCGAGAAACAGATGCGCAATCGGTTTGAACTCGCAATGCAAAATGCCTCAAAGATATACAATACGGATATGAAAGGATTAGGGGATATTCTGACGCAGTGCACAGAAGAGGCTCAAAAAGAGGAGGAGTGGTATCGTCAACTGGAAGTATGCGCACCAACATTAAATGATCTATTGGCTGTTGCGGGACAGTTTGGTATAAGATTACCACTGAATTTAGTCAAAGAAGTAATCTGCGATAGCAGTATCTGTCCGGATATTAGGTACTATATGGATGCAGTAGATGATATCCTGCGGCTGGACACGATGCTTGAATATCCGTTCCCTGTAGATGAAGTCGGACATGTAATGGTGGGGTACAGATCGCCGGAGGAGGCGGAGATCTACCTTAATACCCATTATAATAGAAGAGGGAATGTAGATACTCATGTTCAGTACGACAGTGAGGGAAAACCTTTCTTGGAAGACCGCGAGATCTTTCTTTTGGAAAAACTCATAGAATATAGTAATTTAGAGGATTATTCTCATTACAATTGGCATACGGTTACAACTGTTCGGGAATTGCTGGATCAATTCGGCTCAAATTCCAGAAAAGGGGAATCGTATGCGAAAAAATATGAGTATAAGTATGACGAGTTGGCGACATTTATTCTTAATCATGGTGGTAGTGAGAACCCCGAAATGGCATTGAGTGCAGCTTTTCTCAAACGTGAAAAACTGAGGGCATCTATGCTTAATAGCGTTCGGTATAATCGCAACATTTCGGACAAAGAGCTTGAGATACTTAACTCAGCGGCAGATGGTCTGGAGCATGCGATCGAGATAGAGGAGCGAGATAATACCGATGAGACACCCAGAATGATGAGAATATATGTTGAATGGTGTACCAATCGAAACTACGTGTTGAACAGAGAGAATCCAAGTACGAATGATATAGAACTGTTTCATCAAATACATAGACGTTTTTCAAAAGCGTTATCCATCTATATGCGCATAGATCATCATCGTATGAAACCTATGAGTATGATGGATGTTTATTTAAACGCCTTTAATTATTTTGTTATGGCAATGGAAAAGTTATATCATGTGCAATCAGACGCAAAGGGAGCAAATCCAGTAAAAGTGTCTGAGTACACAGATGAAATATCGTATGCCATGAATACGATATTGGGTAAGCTGCTTGATTTTGATGATATTGAAGAAGCCAGAGAGAATCTGAATAGTAACATTCTGTTGGTATATCAGCTTTCCCAAAAAGCGATTGACTCCTTAAAAACCACAGCAAGGGCTCATGGATCGGGTGCATTTATACTATTAAGTGCCCGTAGTATGTGGTTTCGGCAGAACGTGGATATTGAGAAGCTTAAGGCTGCAGATTTAAAAACAGTTGATTTATATCTCACATCAGATTTTTCTGAAAAGCCTGGAAACACATCATTGGAAATGATACAGTGTGCAAGAAATGTATACGATTACTTGACGCGCCCGGATAATCTAAATGTGCTGCTTAGTGATCGATCCAGAAGGGAAAAAGAAATAGCAAGCCTTGAGATGCTGATACGGGCTGCATGGATATCTAAAACAGAAAATGTTCCCTTTACACTGAATCAGTTTCCCAAACTTAGCAAAAAGGACTGGGATGAGATTCATAGGTATTGTAGAGCATATGTTGAAAGCGGTAATGACCGGGCTAAATACGCGTTTGCCTATTATTTCGAGGGAATATATTACTGGAGCTTTACAACGGATACTTGGAGTTCTGTATCAGGAAGGACAAAAAGCCAAGAAAAATTTGATCTATGTTTTAGAACCAGTATTAAGCCGAGAGGTGTTTATTCATCAGACAGTTATATCTTCCTGTGTGAGCCAGAAACTGGAGAGCCGATAAAATTAAATGCGAGAGTGAAAAAAGACCGGGATGAGGCGGACATAAGCAGTGCAGTAGATCCATCGATGATCAAAGAAATGCCTGAGGTAATAAACAGGCAGCGGATATATTGTGCGCAGTCATTAAAAAGAAGATCACAAAGAAATAGAATAGAGTCCCAGGTGATAACGATTAGATTTAATTTGAAGGGGGCATTAGCGGGACCTGAGAATCTGGAAATGGAGGCAAATTCTTATGGCAAAGAATAATGCAAGGATTCTAATTCCCAAATTTCTTGAAGTGAGTAAAGTAAGAGATCTTAACAATTTTGTATACAGGAATACAGGATGTTTTCTGTTTTTGACGATTCCGAACGATGAGATCCTGTTGCCATGGCCAGAAACTGCCGGTTGTGACAATTACAGATATAATGTTATTAATCTATACAAAATGTATACCGATTATGGTCATTACTTTCTGTGGTTTGCTATACAGGCATCACAGTTACCACAGGAAAGCGCATTTGACGATGTAGAGATGAGTAAAAGGGTGGAAAAGTTGTCTAAGGAGCAATCCCGTGTAACAAAACACTATTCTTTTGTGGCCAGAATCGCAAGACATGTCATTACGCATGGAATATTTCAGAGACGAACCACGATCAGTCCGTATACTGATCCTAAGATTGCTGAGATGGAAAGGGTTTTTGGTGAATTATTATCGGAAAAACAATGGCCACAGTCGCAATCAGATTGGACTAAAATCAATAAATGGCTGGTTCAAGAGGCTGATTTTGCATACAATTGGCTTTATTCGTGGGCAGAAATATGGAATAAGTGTTCTAAAGAGAAAGACGCATTGCAGAGAAGATTTTATTACGGCAGATGGGAGTATTCTACAAATAGGGACAAGTGTAGATCTGTGGAGGATGAATCAATAATTTCAAAGCAATCTGAAGAAGGGTTTTTTATGATATACGAAGAGAACGATAAAAATCTTACTTCTTTTGCCCGTGTATTCTCGTTACAGTTTGTGAGCGATGCAAAGGATTATCTTGCGGCTGCCGCACCAAACTGTAAATCCGAGTATGAGGAGGGGAAAGGACCATGGAGAAGCGACAGGCCAGAGGTCAATATTAGATGCCTGTTTAAAAATATAAATTTTGCAGGAATAGAAAATGCTCGAAAAGGAATGTATCATCCGTCCCGACAAGAGAGCGTTTGCCCAGATTGTTATAGATTATATCTGGAAGGATTAACGAAAAAAATGCTTTTACTGCCATCAACTAATGCTAGGCCGCAAGTCAAATCACGTTTTAGTAGAAGATTTGACTGAATAGAAAGGATATGATAGTTGAAAAAAGTTGCTTTACAATAGCTTCGGTAAAGAAGCAGAAAGAGAAATTGAACGAAGAAGAGCATTAAAGTAGAAGCGAGTATGCAAAAAAACTTAACCTTTTGAAAGAGGCATTCTTCCATTGCCCTCGTATCTTAATTTAGTTTATGTTCTCGCTTTAGAACTGCAAATGTGCCTTCCACCTATATCTGGCGCAGGTGCATTACCCTTAGGTAGTCGCTGTTACCAATTTTGGGGATGTTCTGATAAAAAGAGGGGTAATAAGTACTGGCATTGATCCTTACTGTCCTAATAGATAATTTGGGTGCAGCCTGAATTGAGTTATCCAACTATGAAATAAATAAGAATTTATTTCATAGATGTGACGGCTCCACTCATTTCATATATCTGAAAAAAAAGCGTCTGAGTCTCTTCTCAGACGCGATTCTTCTGTAATGCTATCATGCCACAAGTTTTTAATTGTGGTATTGCTGTATGAATGAGTCTTAAAATTTACCGGGATACTTAGGAAACATTTTATTACCATACTTCATATCATGATGATTTGGCTCCTCGGTATCTTGATACCATGCATGAACATGAGGATGTTCCTGTTCATTTTCTTTCGTAATATCTTCAAGATCGCTATCCTGGGTATCTCTTGCAATTAGTATGTCAGAAATATTTCCATTTCTGTATTTGTATTTCATAGCAACCAATTCGTCCGTTTCATCTAAAATTCCATGTATAATTTCGGAATCCCATCCGTTGCGTTGCTTCTTTTTCATTTCATATTCTTTTAGGCGTTCTTGATAATCAGAAAAGTTTTTTGCTCCATGGGCATCAAACACATCCCTGTTATATGTAATATCTCCGCTACTATCCATTGAAATATGTGCATGCCCAAAGCCATCACTGTCACCAATACCACCAAAATAGAAATTAGTAGTTCCATCTGGCTCACGTTTGACTTTGCAGCGATCCCTATAGTAATACGGTATATTTGCACGATTCATTAAATCTTCATCGGAATCCCGACGCCTTTTCTTTTCATTTTTAACTTGTCTAAGTCTTTGTTGAAACGCGTCTTGTGCGCTTTTATGATTCTGCTTTGCATGTTCGAATTCCTTTTTTGCAAGTTCCGCGCGCTGTTTTGCTTCTTTAAATGCTAACTCCGCAATTTCATGCTCCCTTTTCGCTGCTTCAAATTGAGCCTTAGCACTTCTAAAAGCAGAAGAATCTATTCTGTCGGAAAATGATTCCGCATGTTCTCTTGCAGATTTTACTTCATTACAGAGTCTGCTTTTTTCCGCATTAACAGATTTCAACAAAGCTTGATACTGTCTGCCTTCAGCAGCATACTCCGGGGCCAATGACTTATCACCGTAATTATATGCATCAGAAGCTTGTTCAAAGCTACTGACCATTCTTTGATATAAATCATCAGCTTGTTGCGTAAGATCATCTATACGCCAATTATTACTGTCCCGAATTTTTTTATAATTATCCCAAATAGCATCATTACGTGAACGCTCAGATTGCATATGCTCATATTCACGATTCATTTCATCTCGTGCAGATGAGCGCCGTTGCCAAGCATTCTGTGAAATTTCGTACAGCCTGTCCTTCTCATCATCTAATCTTTTTTTATTCTGATATGCTTCTTGTTTCTGTGCAAATGCACGGTCCTGTTCGGATTTTAAACGGTCTAATTCTGAATCCCTCACCAAAATCACCTTTCCATAATAGCAAATTATCTTGTTTTCTAATTAATTTTTCATAAATATTATATCATATCCCTCAGTTAATATGTGTTTCTTTACTTGTATTGATAAAGAAACGAAAATTAAAATTGAAATCAGATCCTCCCCGACCATCTCGAAATCGACATGTCCGTCATGACTCTTTATCCTTATCTGGATGAGAGTATCCTGAATGCTAGGAAGATTGACCTGAACCGCAAGGTGAAGTTCAAGCCGAGGGAGTGTCATAAGACACAGGTCAAAGGCCGCACCGTTTTTCAGGAAAGGCTGTATTCTGATTTTCTTGCCCTTGGTCTGGATCACTAAACAAAAATGGATACTTTCCATTCTTCCAATGACTCAAAATAGTATATCTTATTATATGGAATGGATCCTGGCTCCGGCTGGAATTTTTCGTAAAATATATTTTACTTTGAACGGCTTAATTATTGATCCAAAAGAAAATTTTCAAGAACACTTTTGTACGAAAAGAATAGCTCCCTAGTTTATGTTCGTCTCAGTAAAAAATAGTGTCATGAGATAAATTTTCTATTTACATTATAAAAAAAAGAGTATATAATAATTAGTACTACACAATATAGTACTTGCATTTTGGAGAGCGGGATGATTGAACTAGTTAATGTAAAACAGAAAAGAGGAAATGACCAGTTCAATATTCAGATAAAACCAGGAAGCATGATATGTATTACTGGGGATTATAGAAATCATCTATTAAGAATACTGGCTGGATTAGATATGCCATATGAAGGAAACGTTGTTGTAAACAACAAAAATATCGTTCAAATGAAGGAAGATGCTCGAACAAATTTTAGAAGACGATACATAAGTTATTTATATAATTCAGATAATCTTATAAATCATCTTTCAGTAAAAGACAATATCATACTTGTTAATCAGTTAGATGGAGAGAGTGTTGATAGCAATAAATTTTTAAAAGTATTAGATCAGCTACATATAAGCAAAGATATGCTTGAACTGTATCCTTCTGCTTTGAGCACATTACAAAAATTTATTGTTGCGTTAGCTCGAGGATTAGTCAGCAATCATCAATTTTTTTTCGTAGAAGATTTAGATTTGATACAAAATATAAGATACATCGAGGACTATCTGATTACATTAAAAATTATAAATCAAACTAATAATATAACTGTTGTTGTTACCTTAGCTAACAGCAAAGAATGGTTTTCAATATTTGATCAAAAAATCACTTGTTAATGTATAAATAATATACTAGGAGATGCAAAATGCAAGAAAAATTAAATTATTCAGTTAATATGCGATATATAATAAATGAAAATAAGGTGGTTTTAGCAAATAGAAAAACTGGAGAATGGATACGTATTTCAAAAGAGTGCTTTGAAATCCTAAATTCTGCTATAGATAACAGTATGACAAAAAATGAATTGTTTGATTGTTTGGCAGATGGCGAAGATAGATTATATTTTAAAGATCTTTTGGACAAACTTGAAATAATGCATATTATATCCGATGAAACTCCGACGCGTGAAATAGAAACAATCTATTTGATAGTAACTAATAGATGCAATTTGAAATGTAAACATTGTTGTGTAAACGCAGACAATATAGATAGCAAGATTGTAAAGCAGGAGATGAGTACGGACGTCGTTAAAAGCGTCATAGATAAATTGATCGTATGTGCTCCAACTAGGATTATTTTAACTGGTGGAGAACCTATGATAAGAGAAGATTTTTTTACGATTTTAGCTTATCTAAGAGAGAATTATAGTGGCGAAATAAGATTGGCAACAAACGCTCTGTTAATAAATGAGAATAATGTTCAGGAGATAGTGCGTTGTATTAATCAAATAGATATAAGCATAGATGGAATAGACGAAGCGTCATGTTCACTTGTAAGAGGCAAAGGTGTTTTTGGCAGAGTAATAAAAGCTATACATCTTTTGAAAAAAACTGGATTAAATAAAATCTCTCTTTCTATGGTTTTCGGAGATTATAATAATAACTTAGAGGATCAATTCGAAAAACTGAATGAAGAATTAGGAACTTATCCTGTAAAAAGAATCTTTACTCTTCTGGGGCGCGGAGAAAGTAACGCTTCTATGTTTTTAGATAGTAAAAGAGATAATAAAAGCATTGCAAATGCTAATGAAATAATTCAGCAAACTAGGCAAAATGCGGTTTGCGTAAATTGTTCGGCAGGGATTACTAATTATGTTATTAATTATGATGGGAATGTGTTTCCATGTTCAAATTTAATGCAAAATAAATATATATTATTTAATATAAATGAAATTGAAGATTTTAAACTGTATATTGAAACAGAATTAAGGAATACAATCGGTTACGAAACGTTAAGAGAGTTGCAACCTGAAAACTATGAGAAATGCAAAACATGTAAGGTTAATCTTTTTTGCTGGCAATGCTTACAAGATATAGAATATTTGAGGGATAAACCTGATAAATTCAATATTCGTTGTGATAAAAAAAAGAGCATCTTATATTCTGCTATTTGGGGAGAATAACCATGAAGACTTTCATTATATGGATGACCACAGATTGCAATATGAACTGTACATATTGTTATGAGGGTAGAGATAAAAAACACATAAATATATCTGAAGATATACTACAGCAAACATTATTATTTATACAAAAATATATGGCATCCTATCAAGATGAAGAATTAGTGGTTGACTTTCATGGAGGTGAACCACTGTTGCAGTATGATAAAGTAATTTATGCAGTTAAGACCCTAAGGGAAAAATATGGTGAGGGAATTCGATTTGGCATTACAACAAATGGGACTATTATGACGGATAATGTCTTGAAATTATTAACCAATGAATTTGACTATTCGTTGACGGTCAGTTTGGATGGCGAAGAAAAATACCATAACATGAATAGAAAAATGAAAACAGGTGAGGGAAGTTATGAAAAAGCAATGCAAACTGCGCTAAGTATATTGAAAATAAGAAAAGATGTTAGAATTCGTATGACAGTAAATTCGCGAAATGTATGCAATTTTTGTAATAATGTCTTACATTTGTTAAATATGGGGTTTTCCGTTATTGCACCAGCTATTGACTATTTTGATTTATCATGGGATCAAGATAGCATGTATTTACTTGAAAATCAATTAATTGATTTGAAAAGGTGCCTAAAAGATATGGATAAAGAAAATATTAGAGTAGGATTAGTAGATGATTATAGGCAACAAAAAATAGGGATATGTTTAGGAGGGCTAACTTCCTTTCATATAAATCCTAAAGGGCAAATCTATCCTTGTTCATATGCTGTGGGAGAATTGCAATATTTGATCGGTGATGTTAAAAACGGAATAAATAACGAAAAAGTCAAATGGTTTCAAACCATTAATGATGTAAAAAATATGGATTGCATGGGTTGTGGGCATGAAGAAGCATGTTTAGCTTCAAGATGTAAATTATTAAACTATTATATAACTAATAATTTATATTTGCCGGCACCCACAGTGTGCACTGTAGAGAATATTAAAAAGAGAGTTGGATTAATTGAATAATGAAGCGTTGACAATGTGGAAAAAGGAGGAATATATTATGACCAAAAAACTTAATATTTCAAAAATAACAGACAAAGAAGAGATTCTGGATGTTCAGGGTCAGGGGTGCACAGATGATTGTACACGCTATACGGGGAATCAGTCCCTAGGTGCTGGATGTCAAGTTCGCGTTGATTGTTATATGACCTGCACTTTCTAAACGTACTTAAGTTAGATAGCTTATAGACAACCTAGGACAACTGTATTGTCAACGTTCATTTATATTTTCTGAGATTGTGTTCCTTGACCTTTCAAGGACATTGCGAACCGTCTCAGGATAATACAGGTATAGATTTATACCTCTCTGCCGTTGTGGGTAGAGGAGCAGGGATGTTTGAAGAGGCATCCCTGCTTGTTATATGAGGAAATAATTATGAACATAGCAATTATAGATAGCGGAATAAATATAAATAATAAACATATAGCACATACTATACTGGATGGAATATCTATTTGTAGCGAAAATGAATTAACATCAAGTGATTTTACAGATTTAAATGGACATGGAACATATTGTGCTGAAATTATTACTAGAATCTGTCCTCAGGCGAAGTTTATTATAGTTAAAATACTAAACAGTAATAATCAGGGTAGTAGTGAGTGCTTATTAAAAGCCCTTAAGTATTTAGAAAATAGAGACGTCGATATAATAAATATGAGTCTTTCTACATATCATCATGATTTTCGAGAACAGTTGCAAAAAGCATGTGAAAGACTTCATTCAAAAGGTGTAGTAATGGTTTCTTCTTTGGCAAACCATGCTAAAAGTAGTTATCCTGCGGTTTTTAACAATGTATTAGGGGTTAGAGGAAAAATATTTTTGGGCGAGAGAGATTATATTTACTGTCCGGACCAATCAATTCAATGTATTGCAAGTTCTGTACCTGTACTAGTTAATGACTTAGATGGCAAATATACTTTTTTTGGCGGCAATAGCAAAGCGACAGCTATTATTACAGGTATCTTGGCGGAGCTACTGTGTAGGGATAAAAAAAAGACGGATATTAATTCTTTATTTGCTGCCCATTCTGAAAGTTTAAAGAATAAAAACTTGGATATAACACTTGATATAGGCAAAAAAATCACTTTATCAGAAGAATTGTATAAAGAAGCGGAATTTAAAAGATTAGTAAATATCGTAAGAAACTGCTTGAATATTCCCGAATGTAACGTACAATTGTTGTATGAAAACTCACTATTGAATCCCATTTTTAATGCCAGTAAAAGAGACTTGGGAAGTATAATTTCAGCTATAGAAAGCGAATGGCGAATATCATTCAATAGGGAAAAGATCACTTTACTAAATATTGAAACAATTGATAAATTATATGCGTGCTTTACAAAGACTCTTCGTGAAAAATAGCGATAATTGTCAAATAATCTCAAATAAACTGTTGCTATCTTAAGAAAAAGAGAGCATAATATATCCATCTATTCGTAAAATATAAGTTTTACGAATAGATGGATATATAAAATACAACATACCCCTATATATTTGGGCTTTAAAATGGAGAATCTTTTACCATGAAAACACAAAAGCACCTGTCACTCACAGAGCGAACAAATAGTTTACTGGAATCACTTCCGGATTTCTGTAGTTCCTTTAGGAATCACCTGGATGCATCCGGAACGCTTACGTCAACCATATATCAGTACATCTATGATCTGGACTATTTTTTAAACTGGCTTCTGAACTATAGTCCGTATTTTTCAGACAAGACTAAGCAGCAATTAACTACGCAGGATATTTCTAAAGTAAATTACGAGGATATTGATAATTTCCTTTCATGGTACAGAATTAAAGATAAATCGCTTGATACTGAGCGGTCTGATCGGACCTTGGCCAGAAAGAAGGCATCTCTATCAGTCTTTTTCGTTTTTCTTTGCTCCAGAGGATGGATTGATGGGAATCCTGTGTCCGCCTCCGGTAAAATAAAGATCCGAAAGAAAAATCTAATATATCTTGAACCCGAAGAGCAGGAAGCCTACAAAAACACCATATTGTATGGCATAGGCCTCTCCGGAAAAGCTGCTGCAGAACACTCGAAATACGCGAAAAGGGACTATGCTCTCGCTGCTCTCCTTCTGGACACCGGGATGCGTATATCAGAGGTTCAAGGCAGCGACATCATCGACTATGATTTTAATTATTGCAATCTTGTAGTCCGCAGAAAAGGCGGGAACATGGATACAGTTTATTATTCAGACGATACAAGAGATGCCCTTCTTGACTATCTGAATTCAAAAAGTGACTGGCAAAAGCAGCACAAGAATCCTATGTTCACGACACTAGACGGAAACCGCCTTGGTGTAAGGGCAATGGAAAATCTAATAAAGAAATATGCGATAGCCGCCCTGCCCCAAAAGGGAGCCTCTATTACTCCGCATAAAATGAGGTCAACCTTTGCTATGGATTTTTACGATGCTTCAGGATATGATATGCTTCTATTAAAAGAACGAATGGCTCACAAGTCTATTGCCACGACCCAAATCTATGCTGAGGCAAGAAAAGAAAAGATTGAACAAAGCAGAAATTTTAGAATGAAATCTCAAAAAGATTAGTATAGTCCATCATTGCTATGAAGCAAATGGCCAATGAGAGTTCGTTTAATTGTAAAATCCTGTCATGCATCGCCAACTATGAAATCATTATGTAGCGATCAAAGAACAGAACCTCAGAAAAGCTGCACGAGCTATCAGTTTGAGGGAAAATAATTGATGAAACAGAAAAAACATACTACATACGGCGTAAAGATCAGTTCCTGTCTGGCTATATGTGCTTTGGTCATTGCCTGTGGATATAGTAAGCAATGCAAAGCGCCAGAAGATATGGGAACCGCCGCACAGATGACCAACATGAAAGCAGAAAAAGCCTACCAGCAGATGGCGCTGTATATTCAGGAAGGATTCCGCACTTATGACATCAAAGGCACCTACAAAGCATACTTTGGGCCTATGGAGGACAACTATTACGAGGACGGTCCCTTTTCTGTTGATATCCTACTGAATGGAACAGACGGATCATGGATGGAACGGATTCACTGCTCCTATAATAGAGAAAAAGATTGGTTTACCTTTAGCGGTAGCTTTGAACCGATTTTTACCAAAGATACTTATTATTATAAATTAATTAGGGGATATTTCGAAACTGACAGTGACTCGGACTTTGTGAAAGAGATGTTGGAGGATCATATATATACGACGGAGATATCTAAAACATAGGAAATAAACCTACCTGTACGTTATGATTCAGAAAACGGGCCGGTGGAATATGATGATCGTAAAATAACACCCATTGATGAAGAACCGGGCGGCTATTATACACAATCATACCTTTATTCTTATTATGACGACCGAATGGATATTTATATTACCATAGATTATCCACAGATCTATTCAAAAGACAACAATGATCTGGAGACGCAGATTAATGCCGAACTCAGGAAAGCTTTTTTGTCCTTCTATGATTCTGAAATATATAAAGAATCTGAAATAGACCCTGCGAAAGAAGCTTACGGCCTGATCAACAGAAATTATATCATCACGCGTGCAGACGAATCATATCTGTCCATACGTATTTTTACTTATTCTGATTTTCGCGCAGGCGCACACCCAAGTGATGGGGAAACTGGGATTACCATCAATAGGAAAACGGGCGAAGTTTTATGCCTGCAGGATGTAGTAGGAGAATACTTCACGCCGATATCTCTGCTTGATACAGGCAAATTTCATATTGAACCACAAGAAGAGTATTCAGAAGCAATCAACGAACAGTGGTTTCAAATGTTACATGAATACTGGGAACGGAATGATGGATACTCTGCACTTACAACGCTCGATTCTGAATTCTACCTGACACCAGATAGTCTGGGGTTGATCACCAGCCTGGGCAATGAATACATGCGGATAGAGGCTACGTTTACAGATTTGGGAATAACGTTCCCATAAAAACCGTATAAACCTGGGATTTACAGAATAAATACGGTTATCAGAGTATTATCGTTTATCTTTGAACACGTTCTCAACTATGAAATAAATCAATATTTGATTCGCAGTTGGACATAGCACTTTTTTGTTTGTTCGTGTTTTTCATGAAATGTTAAAACGTTCACGAATTCATACCTGAACTGTACAATGGTATTGGAGGTGAACTGCTTGTGGAGAATATCGATACTTCTTATATGGGATCTGTTTTTAAAGCTGCTCGTCTTTCTGCCCATCTTACGCAGGAAGAAGTCGCAGAGAGAATAGGTGTTACAGCTCGGTATATTATGGCATTAGAAAATGAGGACAAACATCCGAGTGTTGATAATCTTTTAAAACTTGTACATACATTGAATATACCAGCTGATGCAATTCTCTATCCTGATCGAGTAGTTATAGATAATGAGGAAGAACAGATTATTCGTATGTTTTGTATGTTAAGTATTAGAGATAAAAGGATTATTCGATCTATTATGCAGGAAATGTTGAATGCTTGATAGGATAGGCCGCCTTAATAGAGGTGGTTTTCCTTTAATACAGTTTACTTACAAGTTTTCGTGTTGAAAATATAAATGCTAAATAATCAGAAAATTGGCATTTGATTAAAATACGCCAAGATTTTTTAATATTTCTATGCAGTCTCTCGCACCTTGAACATAAAGATATTTGCATTCATGATCTGCTATAAGATTAACTTTTAAAATGTAATCCCTAATCACCTGGCAATCTTTACTTGAAAGTTTTGCTATAATGTCTTCTTTTTGTTTGGACAGTTTACCAGCTTCATGATAGAGTTTTTTTTCTAAGGGATTACAGTTTTTCCTGCGAATATTTAACGCGTGTTCAGTCAGTTCTTGTATGGCCATTTCTAAAATTTTTTTCTTCAAAGTTTTTACTCCTAATATACGATTATTACTTTGATGAGTTTATTCATATTGAAAATTATAGATTCTATATATTCAGTTTTCCCCAATTTTTTATTTATATACATGGCAAGAATAATCATTATTTATCAGTGCTAAAGTCTTTTAATATAAAGTAAAAGTCATGTCCCCACTTCACATATTGCGGAAACACGACTTTGGCTTTATTTAAAAAATGAAAATTATAACCTCGCAGTATAAATGATATATCCAACAAAAAAGATAAAATCACTTTGATGAAATTTTTGGTTTGCACAATTTAGATTTTTACAAACCCAATTGTAGTCTTTTTGAATTCTTATATTATTTGGATGGGATTCCATTGTTTTCTCAAGCGCTATTGGTAAATATCCGAAATACAAATTAAATATAGCTTCGCTCTCATCGTAATTCATTGCTGCCGTATTTAAAGTTATTTTTTCGATTTTTACTTCTGAAAATCCGTTCCGTTTTAAATGGGTGTAAATTTCTTTACCGCTTTTTCGATAACCAAGAATATCGCAATAACTAGAAATATTAATCATTTTGTGAAATAATTTATCTTCGTCTGGATATGCTAAAGTAAAATCATCATCAATATCTCTAATAAACAGTTTACCCTTTTTATTTATATGGGAACGTATTGTTTTTAGAAGCTGATATGGATCTGTAGTATGTAGTAAAATCATAGATAAATTTACTAAATCAAACCCCTCAATGTGTAATTTACTCTTTATGTCGCATAAGAAAGAATCAAAAGTGCTATTTTCTATATCACTGCAGTAAAAATGAATATTATCATTGCTATAATTAATATTTGCGGATTGAATACAATCAGAATTTTGATCAATTCCAATAATTTTTGCATTTGTAATATTTTTAAATCGTGCCATTGTACTATATCCGTTATTACATCCGAGATCTAAAATTATTTGCCCAGGAAAGGTAATACTTTCATAAATTCTTTTATCGTATTCCAATAACGCATCAGTTTGACATCTAAGGAACTGTTTCTCTTTTTCTTCATTAGCGCCCCGATAACGTTTTTTATTCCTTTTTTTTAAATCTTCTAAACATTGTCCATTTTCTAATAAAGATAATATATCCTTTTTAATTTGCTCAATAAATAGGGTATCATATATTCCATTAAAGGGAATTGGAGCTTGGTGCTTAAATCGCTCAATTTCTTCTAATGTAAAACATGATAAGTCTTCATCTTCATACCTAAAATGTTCTAATACGATAGGGAAAAAAGTTATCTTGGGATTTTGGGCGGCGATTTTAATTTCATGTTTTACAACATCACCATCTTGTTTACAATTTTCAAAAAAAGTTGGACTAAGTATTAATATAAACACATGGGTTGATTCAAGTGCTTCGTCAATAGGCTTTATAAAATTATGTCCATGATTTACAGTCCGCGGTGAAAAGAATATATCCAAATAGTCTATATCCTTTAATTCTTTGTACAGCCAGTTTGCAAAAATGCCACTTGGTCCCTCGCCCCGATGACAAATAAAAACGTCACAATTCATTTGTATTCCTCTTAGAAAGATTTTTGCTTTTCATTCGCTCAATTATCATTTGGTAACCGTCTTCTCCGTACAAAAGCGATTGTTTTACCCTTGCAATAGTAACAGAACTTACACCTGTTTTATCTGAAATGTTTTTAAATGTATTTCCTTCTGACAAAAGTATTGCAACCTGAAGGCGTTGTGATAGCATTTCTATTTCCTGATTCGTTAAAATATCATACAAGAAACTTTCATATTCTTCAAAAGTTTCCAAATGCATCATTGCTTCAGATAAAAAGCGTAACTGTTCCTTTAACTTATGTTTTTTTCCTTCCATACATTTTCCTGCATATTTCAATTGATTATACCCTCTATATCAAAGAAAACAATATTTCTAACACCATGGGACTGCAGTTCCTCTGTTTTCTCCCACAATTCGGATAGCTTCATAATGGTCTGAAGCATATGCCATTTTCCATTGCAACCGTGTATAGGAGTAGAAACAGGCGCACGCATATCAATTATTGTATCATTTCTGTTAATATCTTTATTGATGCCATTATCCTTTTCTAATGCATTCTCTTCATCAGGGTCATCATCCATGTTATCTGCTTTGTTTACTTTTGTAATAACTTGGCCAACATAATCTAATTGTTCATCAGGAACCATCATGGTTACACGCTTATATTTTTTTGAAACCAAATAGCAATCAATGCGTTGAATTAATTGCGATATGATTCGTTCTTTTTTTTCATTAGTTATGGCTTCAGGGTTCTCTATCAAAATTGACTGGGAATTCATAATATTGAAAAAAACCTCGAGATTGTTTTGCTGAAGCGAACCGCCTGTTGAAACTAAATCAACAATAGCATCAGCATACTCAATTTCAGGCGCAATTTCAACAGAACCTGCTATATCTATTATTGCCTTAACTTCAATACCTTTTTGGTCAAGAAATTCTTTTGTTAATCTGTGATAGGAAGTTGCAATTTTCTTTCCATTCAGGTCGTGGAGTGTTTTTATATTAGAATTCTTTGGTATTGCCAGAGCCAAAAAGCATTTTCCAAATCCTAAATATCTTTTTATTATGCTTTTGCTGTCATTTTCCCTATAAACATTTTCCCCTACAATTCCAATATCTGCAACGCCAGCATCCACTAATTTTGAGATATCATCATCCCGGACAAATAATACTTCAAGAGGAAAATTATTCGATTTTGTAAGGAAGCCCCTTTTGTCTGGCGTTATTTCAATTCCGGATTTTTTAAGAATAGCTAATGTTTCTTCTGTTAAACGGCCATCTTTTTGCATTGCAAGTCTGACACGTAGCTGGTTATCCTGAACATGTGTCTTAAATTTATCGTTATATATAATCTGGGAAATCTCTTCATATTTTTTCTGTTGATAAAGTGCTTTATATTGATCGCTATCATTTTCTTTACTATACTTACTCCTTCTGGCTTTATAAAAAGCCCACTCCTTATCTCCATAACAAAAATGCCACCATTCACCATCAAACGGTGCAAACTCCTGCTGGCACATTACTGATCTTAGTATTTTTCTGTTTTTCTTTTGTTCTTTTGTTATGTCGTCGGAATCATAGTAAATATTTTTTGATGAAAAGTCATAAAGTTCCGTTCCAAATTCTAAATACTTTTCTTTTTTATAATCATATATTGTAACATCCACGGCACCTCCTGTTGGATGTCCTGCAACACTCGGGTGCGCAATTTCACGATGCACCATTTCAATTAAGTCTAGTTCGGACCGTGTAGGATACTCTTCTTTTTTTTGATTCATCTTATCTTCAAAAAGATTTTGTTGAATCTCAGGTCTCCTATAACCATAGGTTACTACAATCTGACAAGTCTCATATCCAGCCTTGCGCTTTAATGCATTGTCTGCATCACACAATTTTTTGTACACTGTTTCTCTGACTATGATATTATGGGTGTCATTTTCCATATCTCGTATTGCCTGAAAGCGGCCAATAACTCCAAAACCTGTATTGGGAATAACATAAAACCCTTCCTTGTCAGTGTCTCCATCACTGTTTTGGACAGACAATAAGTCCTTGAACTTCACAAATTTGTCTTCCAAACGTTGTAATTTTTCTTGTATATATTGCTTACGATCCACAAGCGTTACCTCATTTCTAGTTTTTATATGTTATTAATCAAATTAGAGTCATTAAGTTTACCTAGCAATTCTAATAGCCTCGACAAATTCGATTTATCTGTTTCCCAAAAGGATAAGGGCGCCGCTTCTGGAACATCTTCATAATGTCTACAGTCATACCCACATATTAATCCGGATTTTGGACGTATACCCATTTTAAAATCGGCACTGTAAAGATAATCATTATTTATTGCCTGAACAGCTTTAGATATTTTATCTTCCAGCGATTCACCTGGTTTCAGTTTTTTATAGATATCTAATAAAATTGGCAAAAAACAAGAATAACATCGGCAAAAATAATAACCATGCTTTTTATAAAAATCTTTATTATATTCATCCAAGTACTTAATTATTTCTGGACTGAGAGACTGACTCACGTTATTCTCCTGCACTTTCCTTGTCATAATATAAAAAAATTCGTTTATCTTCCACTTTTATACCTGAAGTGCGTTCTTTTTTGACACTTTGCTGCATTCCATCTATAACCTTAAAACCAATTTTCTTATGACATGATAATGATGCGATGTTTTTTTCTTGTGTACGCATGATGATTTTATTTGCAGGGATTAATTTAATTATTTCCTGCGCCAAATGCCGACCTATTTTATTTCCCCTAAACTCTTTTGCAACACCTATGTCTGCGTAATACCAGTCGTTTGACGGATCATATCCATAATTTTTTGCTAAGCTTGCTATTTCCGTTTCATATTTAAGAGGTTTGGCTGCCACAAACCCTATTATATTTTCTTTGTTTTCTTGAGTGCAAAACATAAGAATTCCTTTTTCCAAATATTCTAAAAATAAGGAATTTATTTCTCCTCGGGTAAAGCTTTCCTCATAAGGAGGATCTTTGAAACAATCTTCATATAAATTAAAAATTATTCCATTATTTAGTAGTAAATCAAGATTTTTGTGTTCCTTCATTTGTATATAATGTAGATTTTCCATCTTATCTCAATCCTTTATATATTACCCCATCAGTATCTATTTTTCCGGATATTATAGCTTTTGTTATAATGGAACTTTCACAACAGACAATAGCCTTTATAATTTTTGATGAGGGTTGTATTATGGGTATTTCGATATTTTTTCCTCTTAACATGGCGATTACTAAGCCTGTAGCTATTGTGCCGCTTCCACATGCAGTTTCATAAAATAAGGTATTTATTGCGGAAACGTAAACACAGGGGTGTATTTTGTATGCATTGGTTTCTTTTTCAGTAAAAATAATTCCAGCTGCAGGGATATTTAATAATTGATATTCAGCAAGAATTTCTTTTCCTGAAGTCTTTAACTCAGCTTGTCCTAAATATTTTTGGGACTGCTCAGGTGTAATAACGATATGACTGATTCCTTCCATCTCGACAAGATAAAATCCATCCGAAACTTCTTTAATATCTTTTAGATGATTATTGACTGGCATTTCCGCCCACGCCTCATATTCTTTAGTCACACCTGCTCTTAACTTTCTGTCAACTCCGGAAACCTTTAAGCTTATTTCTCCTGGGATACCTTTAAGGAAATGCCATGCAGCACAGCGCGTGGCATTTCCGCAGAACTCGTTCCCGGCCATAATAAGTTCTGGTTTTTCGGGGTCAGAAGAAAGAAATCCCACCTGCTCAATGTAAGGAAATTTTTCCATTATAGTATCATTTATTGTTTTCCGAAAGTGCAGGTTATTCTCCAAGTCAAATACCAATGCCGTTGCATTACCGCCCGGAATGTATATTTGATAAGAATATTCTTTCATTTTCAATTCCTCATTTCATAATAATGGCTTTTAATAAATTCTGATATTGAATCAATAGATACCAATTCTTTTTTTAGTTCTCCGTTTGCTTTATATTGAACGGTTAATTGTCCTGATGCCTCTTCTTCAGACCCGATAACAATTGTGAAAAAAGCCTCCTTTTTCTTCACATACAAGAATTTCTTCTTTATATTTAATTCCTCAAGCAGGACGTCAACATTATAACCGGTGGTTCTTAAGCAATTTGCTATACGAAAAGCTGTTTTTATATTTAAATCATCCATAGGAACTACCACTATATCTGCAACTGTTTTTCTCGTACATGTGATTAGTCCTACTTCCCGTAATTGATAAAATAAACGCGTTAAACCAATGGAAATACCAACACCGGGTAATTTTTCTGTAGTATAGTAAGAGGCAAGATTATCATAACGTCCGCCTGAGCAGACAGAACCTATCTTAGGATAATCGTCTAATACAGTTTCATACACTGTCCCTGTATAATAATCCAATCCCCTTGCAATTGATAAGTCTATTTTAAAGTAGTCAGTCTCAACACCCATTTCTGCCATCATAGTGGTGACAGTTGCCAATTCTTCAAGGCCTTCATTAAAAAGACCATTATTAACACCTAGACTTTTAAGCATGGATATGACTTCATCTGTAGATCCTTTTATGTTAATGAAGCCAAGCAATTTTTCAACTGCTTCATCTGTAATGCCTTGATTTTTAAACTGTAAAATTAACTCATCCCTGCTAATCTTTTCTGCCTTATCAATTATTCTTAAAATTTCAACTTTATCGGTATCAATATTCAATGAGCCTATAAGACCATTTAATATTTTTCTGTTATTAATCCGTATGGTAAACTTTCCAAAATCCAGCTGTTTGAACAGTTGATAAATAATACTAGGGATTTCAGCGTCATACCGTATACTTAATTTATCTTTTCCGATTACATCAATATCGCATTGATAAAATTCACGGAACCGGCCTTTTTGGGGCCTTTCTCCACGGTATACTTTCGATATATGGCAACGTCGAAATGGAAAAGATAATTCATTAAAATGTTCGGCAACATATCTTGCAAGAGGCACGGTTAAATCAAATCGAAGGGATAGTTCTGCTTTCCCGTATTCATCTGAATTGCCTGCCCCAGCGCCGTTTCTGTTTTCCACGCAATATATTTGTTTCTCAGTTTCGCCACCGGCTTTGGCAAGAAGCGTCTTACTGCGCTCAATAACCGGAGTATCAATTGCAGTAAAACCGTATTGTTCGTATGTTGTAGTAATAATGTTTTTTATGCGGTCAAACTCAATTTGTTCTTCGGGCAACAATTCCATAAATCCGGGAAGGACTTTAGTTATAATTTCGCTCATACCAATCACCTCGCTAAATAAATTAAGAGCCTGTAGCAAAACCAAAGAACAATCCCTCTTTTACGTTCTATGTTTTCGCCCTTGGCTCCTTTTGGGAAAGGTATCCGACGGGACTCGAACCCGCGATTTCCAGAGTCACAATCTGGCGCTCTAGCCAACTGAACTACGGATACCATATATAAATCATTAATACATTTGAGTTGTTTAAAAATATATCTTCAAATTTGGCGTTTAAGTGTAAACCAAATTATTAAGATAAATCCAAAACTCATTCAATATAGTGTATTTTAGCATTTTTTGATTGCATTGAGAACGTAACCGTAGTTCGTATTTTTCATGAATAAATTATGAATATTTCTTTACAGGTAAGAATTTCGAATACACAGTAATTTCAGAATTATGTTCATTACCTATCAGTTCATAAGGTGTTTGATGTAGTTATTTTGTTCAGTGATGTCCAGATAATGAAGTAAAGATTAATGTGATTTTTAGTATATGTATTCTTATATGGGAAGTATCATATTGTGTTGAAATATAAAGGGAAATATCATTTTAATAATTATCAAATCTGTAATTATGAACAGTTTGAATTGTAGACGGTTATAGTTTTTGGTATTTTCTAAGAATTAAGAGAAATTTTTTTTTAAATTGTGATAAAAGCGTTAAAGAATCTTTGGGATGCCTATGGTGATTTTAGATTCAAAAGCTGTCACAAATTAAAAGTGACAGCTTTACAGAAACTGAAGTACGTTTATTCATAAGTTCGTTCAAGAAGAATAACCATGAAATACAATATAAATTTATTTTGTTAATAGTTAATGATGTCCTGTTTCAAATTTATTCCATTTTGCTGATAAAAATTATCCAACGCATCAAATTCATCTTTATAATCCTTCAAATTATTTTCAAAATATTCTAAATCATAATCAGAAATATCTACCAAGTGTTTTGTGTCAAAAACATACTCAAAAGCAAGGTCGCTACTTTCATCAACATGTTCTAAAAACGATTCTTGAAGAAAATCTCTATGCGCCTTTCTGGATCTATTCCTTATAAGCTTTGAAACTAACAGTTCACCATAAATCCACGGCGACTCAGTAGCTGCCTTTTCCGAAATCATGTCAGACCATTTCAAAGATGAAGGCGTGTTAATAAACATTAAACACTCTGTATTGTCCATCATTTTCATCAATGCCGTATATAATATCATGTGAACATTACTTGTTGATTTGTTTCTCATTTTATAGCCATATGTTTTAATTGCACCATAGTCATCTCGCGAAGAAACACAAAATTTATTATCAATGGACCTTAATAAATCATCCGAGTTACCCCACACACTGGAATCAATGAATGCTATAATCCCAAATTTTTTATTTAGCCATCCGGCAAATGATTTAACAAACTCTATATCATTGTGTGAATGAGACAGAAAAACATGTGCTCTTACTTCTGGAAACCAGTCATCTTCTATCTGCATTTCATTCAGGGAACCATCTGGATTGGTATATTTTTCTAATCCAGCGCTTATTACTTTTATTTGTTTTTCATAGATATCTGAACCTATATCATGGTATGCCCCAAATTTTTCTTTATTCTCAATTTGAACATTAAAACCTGCAAACACTCTGAACGCCTCTTTTCTTACATTCAATATACTGTTGATAATATTTCCCGAACTACTGATTAACACCATAGTTAATTAGATGCTTATTACCATTATAGTATCATAAATCATGAAGCTATTCCAGTCATTTTGTATCCTGCTTACTCATAAATATTTCTGCCCCATGTATCCGTCTAAAAATATGAATTTTATGACAAAATTCAGTTGCATAAAGGCAGGCATAAATTTATAATTCTATTATGGAATACTAAATTGTAAATTACTTTTTAATAAGAAGTAATTGGATTTTATGGAGAAAACACAGTTTGTTTATAAGGCGTTTATCAGTTATGCTGCGCGCGAAACACCGTTTGTCAATGAACTGGAGGAATAGCTGATTCAGTTGTCAGAGTATGCGGATGCGGATCAGAAATATAAATTTTTCAGTGACAGCAGTTACTCGGAGGCATGGGAGGATGTCGAGGAGGGGCTCATACAAAAATTAAAGGAATCCGAGGCCTGTTGTGTGCCGAGAAAACCGGATTGATTTTGTCCGCCTTTCCGATGGGAAGGTAGTGCTGGAGTCAGAAATCCATGGCGAGGTAAAAGACGTGAAAATCCGTGATGATGAAAAGGTGGTTGAATTATCCGTCAAATCCGCTGAGACCATATGATCAGGAAGGAGATACCTATGGAAGAACCAAAAATGAGATACTTGGAAATGATACAGGAAGTCATAAACAGAATGGCAAACAATTCGTTTGCCTTAAAGGGCTGGACGGTCACTTTGGTGGCCGGAATATTTACATTGTCAGGAGATGCCCTAGCGACAAATTTCTGGTTTTTGTTTATTCCGATTATCATTTTCTGGGGACTGGATGCATTTTATCTGTCAAGGGAACGCGCTTACAGAGCTCTATATAAACATGTGACAGGGTTAAGCCAGAATCAGATTGACTTTAACATGGACACTAGCGTTTTTTCCTGTATTGAAAAAAATAAATTATGGAACTGTCTGGCCTCCCCGACGGAACTGTTTTTTTATCTGCCGTTATTTGCCCTGTCGGGAGTGATTATTTTCATTATTACCTGATTTATTCATGGCTGTGAATTGTCTAATGATCCACAGCCATATATGTTCCTTTATTGGGATATTAGATTCCTCAGCAAACGTTCCACCATCAGCTTCCACCCTCGACTTAGAGCCGGGCGACTCCAAGCCCCAAATGTTCAAGGCTGTGCAGGAGCAAATATATTACTTTACCATGAGAAAAAGCACCCCCTGTGCCTTGCCATCGATGAGTGCCAGTACCTTTCCCCTAATCATGAACCACGTCTATGACTCCTTAAACTGTTTTACCCTCATCCTCTGTGGGGAATCCTATTTCAACCGCACCCTTGCAAAGCCTGTCAATGAAGCCCTCCGCCAGAGGGTCGTTATCCATTATGATTTCTAGGGGCTCTCCGATGAGGAAGTGCCTAAATATGTCTCCCACAAGATACAGATGGCAGGCGGCAGCCTTTCCATCCTGAGCGAAGTCGCCCTGTCCGCCGTCAATAACCAGCAGCTTTGAGTCTGGAGCTGTACCACCTTGGTACAATTCTGCCAGCTATTCGTTAAATACCTGTTTTTTGAAGTGTTTTAAAACAGGGGACAATTCTTTAAATGAGCCGGAAAAACCTGCGTGCGTCTTTGTATGCAGGCTTTTTTATTTGTTGTGCGAAAAGATGCACGATTCTTCCATGACCCCTTCGTCTGCCGAGATCGTTATCAGACAATTCAAAGCAAGTGGAAAGATTTCTATTTTACTGTGCAGTTTCATTGACAGCAGTGTGCAGTCCGCAAAAAGAAAGTGCGGTAATGGTGTGTGTCCTGTCGAAAATAAAATGCTTTTTCCGTCTACTATAAAGTGCCGCGTTACAATACTTCAGGCAGCATGATTATGTACACTTTTGATTTGCTGACCGTAAAATCCCGTCATGTATCAGTGCATAGCAAAAAAACACCTGAGCCGAAACTCAGGTGCGGTCTTATGATTTGTTATAATATACAGCTATGGCTATACATTTGCATATAAGAGATTTTCCGCTTTTGAAAACTCTTCTTCAGCATAACCGCAGGATATAATCTGCTCTTTTGAAAAACCTGCATTAATCATCCTTTCAATAGCATTAAGTCGTTCTGTTTTAATGCCTAATTCTTTGATATTTTCTGACAAATTACACATAATCTGAATCCTCCGCTATGTCAGCAGATATATTAAGAATTAATGAGCAATGCATCTTCTACTGTTGCAATTTCCTCTTCAGTATAACCAAAAGATATGATTTGTTCTTTTGTCGCATTAGCGCGGAGCATCCTTTCAATAGCATTAAGTCGTTCTGTTTTAATGCCTAATTCTTTGATATTTTCTGACAAATTACACATAATCTGAATCCTCCCTTCTAACTCGGTAGTCATTATCATGCCATATTCCTCAGTTAATATGCGCTTCTTCTGTGCAGTATCAGTCTGTGAAAGCAGATCTTCCAGCATGGAGATCAATATATTCTGTGAAGATTTCACATTTTCCCGATTTCGGATATTGATAATGATGCCCTTCACCAGATCTGTACCGTATGTACTTTCCGGGTTTCCGTAAACGGTTTTCTTATCAAGGCTGATTTCCTCAATGGAATCACCATTTTCTTCATTACCCTGACAGATCCAGATGCTCCGTACACGCTTCAGACTGTCGTAATCGCTGTGGAAAAATTCGGTCTGCTTCTGAGCCGAAATCATTCGTGCCAGATAGAAAACAATCCTGTTTTCCAGATGATATCCTAACTTTTTAGGGTCTGATGATTTTTGGGCTTCCAAATTGATAAGAAATTTTATTTCATCTTGTAAATGGTATGCCGTAAAGCGGATATCATAAATGATTTTGCCCTCTCCCGGTACATTGTCTTCCGTATCGGTTCTTTTGACCTGCCCTAAGTTCGACAGTCCCGGATCTATCGGTCTTGAACCTATCTCAATGTCGTCTCCGATGCTGTTTATGATATCAGGAATCTCCATGTCCTGAAATTCTTTTATGGTATATTTCAGGATACGCGCCAGTATCTGTTTGTCTGCAAGCAGGAACTTGATATTGGCATCATATGCGCTCCCTGCATCGTTTGTTGCTTCGATTGCCTGCGCTAAATTCGTGTCCGGCATTCTTCCTCTCTTTCTCTGTCCTGTGGGACAGTGTAAAATCCAGTCTGTTTCAAACAGAGGAAAGTTTATAGTTATATTATACGCGATTTATGCCAAAAATCAAATACTGTAACTCATTTCTTCTCTCGTCGCGTTGTCCCTAATGACCACCCGCGGATATTTCTGCAGGAGCTCATCTTTCTTTTTCAAGGCACGTTCCATGCTTCCACAGGAATATCCCATGTTAAGCTGTTTATCATTTTCATCGAATATGCGGATATCTGCGCCTTCCCATGTAAAGTCATCAAGGTTGGCGTTGACGTAAGCTCTGGTTTCAATAATGAAATCCGCCAGAAGTTTTCCCATGATACGCATGGACTCCGGGTCATCCCGGAGTGTTTTGAATGTGCCAAGACTTTTATGTTGTGGTTCATTGTCGCCGTATATTGTAATCCACAGGTCGAGATAGATTCCTTCACTGCCGCCATAATCCAGATGATTTCCCAGACCAAACTCATAGGTTGTTATGGGAATCGAATCGTGTTCCACGACTGCATAATCCAGAATATCCGGAAAGGCTTCTTTTTCTTTTAAAATATCGCAGATTTTATTGAACAGATCTGCGGCTGTCATCGGTTTATCCAATTTTTTGTCCTCCTTTTGCAAATAGGTTATGCCGCTTAACGCAGCAATTTGCCTGTATCATATGTTACCAAACGATTTTTATATGTGTGCAATCGACCGGCGAATCCTTCAGGCTTTCTACTACCCTGTCATAGCGGAAAAACCAGCTCATGTTCTTTACGTTGATATGTTCTGCGATTTTATCAAGCGGTGCGCCGCCTTTGATCATCAGCGCCTGGCTTAAAATACGCAGATCATTGTAGGTGAACGGTTTTATGCCGCAGGCGATGCAGGCTTCATGCAGCCGGTTCTGTAATGCCCTTGCGCTGGCCGCCTTTCCTTTCCTATTCAGGAAAAAATATGGCTGGCTGTCATTTCTCTGTAAAGAATACTGCTCGATCAGCTCCACGATATCCTCCGGCAGCTTTACAAAGCGGTAAGCGTGTTCTGTCAGTTTCAGGCGGATTCCGAATTTCCCGTCCGCATCCTGCAGGAACATATCTCTGGTCAGAGAAACCAGCTCATTTGTGGTGAGCGTTGAACGCAGTACCATCGAACAGGACAAAAATCCTGTCATATCACCTTTTTCCTTAAAATAGGCAAGCACTTTATCTATGTTTCCCAGTTCCGGCAGGTCATCCATGTGAAACTGCATATCCGGAAAGGTAACATCCACCACGGAAAACAGATTTAAGTATCCCGGCCGGATGTCAAAGGTTTCCGCATTTTCATCCATGTAGCGAGAAACGGCACGCAGTACGCTTAAATTGTAGTCTGTGGATTTCATCACACCACCCTTCCTGCCAAAATATGCTTTGATTATTTCCGGTGAGATTTCTAGAAAATCGCATTTAGCGTAGTCACACAGGGCGCTAAAAACATAAGTGTATTGTTGTTTAGTCCGTTCTTCCTTTATTTTTTCCGCATAGTACTTCGCTAAGATATTGATAAATTTCTGGCTTAAATAGGGCGAGAACACCGCATTCTCTGTTTCTGTCATTAAATCCTCCTTTTTGAAGAAAAACTGGAGAGAATGCCGTAAACTACGCACTATGGGAATGAAGGACCTCTTCCGTTGCCCTGTTTGTGCGCTCTTTTACTTGTTCTCTCCTTCCTTCATTACCAATCAAAAATGCTGATTTTTGCAGCACTTAGCCGGACATCTGACGGCTGTTGCGTTACTATTTCCATAGTGCGTAGTTATCTGTAATGCAGTTTGACGTCTCATGCCTTTTATTCCTGTTCTTCCTCATCGTCCTGCATCGGATACCAGTGGTATTCGCAGTCTATATTTTCACACTGCCCGTTCCACATAAGACTTCCGCACTTTGGGCAGTCCGATACTTCATAGGGTCCTCCGCCCTGCATCAGCTCACGTCCTTTCTGAATCACTTAAAGGTTCTCCTCTCAAATAAAATAATATCGGGGCATTCTGCTCCCGTTCAAATCCAATGCAAATTCCAGCAGATCCGGAATCACATCCTTGATATGTGTATACTGCTTTTCTTCTTTGCAGTAATCCATCTGCCCGCCGTCGATTTCTTTGAAGAACTTATCGAACAGCGTATAATCAATGGATGCGTCACAGCCTTCCGTATAAAAATCGGGTTCAGCTTTATGTAACGTCATAATCCGTCCGTCTTCCAAGACAATCCATATGGTGCCAAGCATACATCCCCTCCTTCCCTTTAGAATAAAACTCCTGTATGCTGCGGTTTTACCGTAGTTTACAGGAGTTTAAAAGACGCATTATCTTATGTTTGCAGTTGTTGGAACGGCTATTTTTATTTCACATTTTTTCCGGTCAAAATAATAGATACAATCGGAAAGATAGTCTTCATCACGCACGACGGTTTGATTTGCATCTTGCACCATATCCATAAGCAAAGATATATCCCTATTCTGATCCGTGCGTACGGCCAGAATTTCGTGGACAGAACTGGGCAGTAAGTATAAATCGCTGTTAAACCGGTCCGCCAGCTTTTTCAGCTCCGGCGTATTTAAAAGCATTGCTGCGCCATATTCTAAGTTCCTGCTTGTAAGGACAATCATGTCTTTTTCAGAGCCTTCTTCGATGTGTATCTCTTTCCCAAATGCCGATGACAGTAAGTCTGTTATGGGTATCACAATATTATCTTTTTGGAACGTATTCCTCAGTGCTGCCCTAAGAACGTTTTTAGTGTCCTGCTTCCATAGAATAAGATGATTCCTGTTTACATAGACTCCTTCCCAGTGCGTTTTCGACCAGTCGCAATAGATAAAAACGGCAAGATCGAGAAACGGAATACTGATTCTTTCATCCAAATCTTTCATGCTTTTCTCGCGGTTCTCCAGACGCAGAAATAATTTGTCCTTTATATCTTCCCAGTTTAAAATGCTCTTTTCCTTGCTCATAATGCCTTCCTCCTTAAAAAAATTCCACAAAAAAACCACCCCAAAACGGAGTGGTTATCTGCGTACTTACCATATTAAGTTTTTAAATAAATGAGAATTTTGAAATCCCGTAAATAGGAATGGTAATAATACTTCCGGCTTTACCGCCATTAGTATTTCCCTTGGCATACAGCAGATAGTCTGCTTTTTTGCTGTCAAGGGCAGCGCTAGCTGTTTTTCCCGCATTTTTTCCTGCCTTTACTTCTATGGCGTAAGTTTTCTGTGATTGAACTGCCTTTGCGTAAAAATCAATCTCGCCATTTCCCAATGTGGCAAATGCGGGACTTTCCAGCGCAATCTCGCACGGATGCGCAATACGCCGCTGTAGATCTAAATAAACAAAGTTCTCATTGATAATCCCTGTCGCCATATCTTTAGGACACCCGATCTTGGTAAAGAAATAATGAGCAAGTCCGATATCCATAAAATAGCATCTGGCTTTTGCCTTGAAATCCATGATATTGCATTCCGGAATCTTCCCGGCAAAACCGATAATACCGGAACTGTACAGCCAATTGACGGCACGGTTTATGGACGCTTTGGAAATATTACTGGAATAATCTTTTGCGACAATCCCCTGAAGTTCCTCGCTGAAGCTGTCCTTGTCAAATCCCTTCTTTTCCTTGGCGAGAATCCTCATAATACTTCTGCAGCTCCTGATATATGCTCTCATTGCTGCCGCCATACAAATCCATGCTTTCAGTCTGCCGTATGCCTTACGTTCCAAATTTCTTTGCATGACTTATTCCTTTCTGCCAGTTACAGGATAAATTCAAACTTCTGGAACAGAAAAACCGGAATAGTAATTACATTCCCGTTCCGTCCGCCCTGCGTATTGCCTTTTAGGAGAAGCAGATAATCCACTTTTCCATCCTCTAATGCCTTTCGACCCGTAGGGGCAGCATTTTTTCCGCTCTTTACCTCAATAGCATAAAGGCTTTCTTTTCCTGAAAGGCTTTTTACAAGGAAATCGATCTCGCCGCCTTTATAGGTTGCGAATGCGGGTGTTTCCAGCGCGATTTCTTTTAAACGCTCCGCCCTGCGGCGCAGCTCCAGAAATACAAAGTTCTCATGAAGCATTCCCTGTACTTCCGAAGCGGCAGCGCCGATCTTACGGAAGAAATAATACGCCAGTCCCAGATCCGTAAAATAACACCGGCACCTACCCTTAAAATCCATAAGCCTGCATTCTGCAACCTTTCCTGCGAAATCAAGGATACCGGCACTCTGCAGCCACATGATAGCACGATTGCATACGGATTTGCTGATATTGCTGTTATAATCCTGCACAACCAGCTTTTGCAGATCTTCATTGAAATTATCTTTGTCGAGCCCCTTTTTCTCCCTGATCAGGATACGGGAAACACTGCAAAAGATGTTATCGTATACTGCCGCATCAAGAATATCCTCAAAATACCTGATAGATTCTGTACAGAACAGATGGATGACATCTTCCAGTTTTTCACGGCTCTTCTCTGCTGATGCCGTCACAAGGTACTCTGTCACAACAGCCGGATATCCTCCGATTTCCATGTACAGGTCAAACAATCCAGAAAGTTTCGTAAAATCTGCATACTGCCCTGTCCCGTACAGATCCATATTTTCAAATGCGTCATGCAGTCCGAATGCGTCGGTAAACTCCTCAAAATCCAGTGTTTCAATCCGCAAGGATTTTAAATCGCCGGCCGACATCTTAAATTCAGCGTTCAGCGTTCTTCCAAGATAGCTGCCTGTCACAATAAAACGGCATTTGAAATTCCTCGTAAACTCGCGTATCAGGTTATAGACGGTTGGTGATTCCTGTATTTCATCAATAACAACAACCGTTTCTTCCGTATCCGCAAAACCCGGCGTATACAACGAAAAGGCCCTGTGGAGCGGCTGTTTCGGTCTTTCTGTTCCCGGTTCCCATGCTGCCGCTGCCCGGATACAGTCAAGAAATTCCTGCCCGGAAGATTCCAGCATATTGATATATACAACATTTGCAAAGTTTTCATCGGCAAATTTCCTGATGATATAGGTTTTACCAACCTGTCTGGCGCCAGTTACTTCCAGTGTCAGATTGCTCTCTTCTTTCCATGAGAGAAGTTTTTTATATATTTTTCGTTTCAGATACATAAATGCTTCCTTTTCTTCTACCGACTTACATTCAGTCTATGAATGATCTTTTTAACTTTATAAAATGATTATAACAAAAAGACGTTTTTTTTCATAGAGTGAAATCGGCTTTCATTAGTCTTCGGATAGAGCTTCCATTTTCTTTTTGTGCAGACTGTCCCAATAATCCCGCATAGTGAGGGTTTCCATTACATATTGCATGGGTATGGTTGCTTTTTCTCCCCACTGCCTCACTTGATATGAATCAAATCCATCGGTTGTGCAATACCTAATCTGGCAGGTCTTTTTATTGACCTTTATGATCTGGTAAATACCAAATCCGTCACCCACAGGCTCGTACAGAAAACGATAGAGAACAGAACCCTGTTCCTTTGCCTTTTGGTCAAGTTCCTCGATTTTCTCTTGGTTTTCTTCTGTCATGCGGATCCATTCATCCACATTACAATTTTCCGGATCAAATCCTTCCGGGAGTTTTGGGGTATAAAGTAAATTTTCCATCACGGTTCCTCCTTTTTTGATTTCATGCACAGCGTATGTTTACTGGCATGAAGATAAAATGTGTTTTTTTGTTTCTCATTGTTTTTACATAAGCACCTCCGTTTATAAAAATTTGCATTAAAAAAGCGCCTGAGAATATTCCCAAGCGCATCATGCATTCTTATGAAATTATGATAGTCAAGACCTGTTTCCAGGAATTTCTTAACCTATGCCATATTGGCATATAAATAATAAAAGTAGTTTCTACCTTATTATAATGGAGAACCCTGGGAAAGTAAAGAAATTCTCTGTTCATAGGAAAGTTTATAGAAAACTTCCTCCTCAGAATTGTATACTTACTAAAAATAAGTTATACTTTTATTAGAAGATCCATATTTACCGGGTTGCTTAGTTTAGATTAATTATAAATTATAAAAAAATATAAATTTGTCTCTTAGTGCCCTGGTTTAATATACGAATCTAACAAAGTAAAAGGGTGCAAAACCAAGAAAAAACCGTTTGAAGAAATGGGGGACGAACAAATAATGGCTATTTCGAAATGTTTAATAACTTTTAAAAATAAGATGTCACATTTTAATGCTGACTTGGATTTTATTGATATTTTGTCAACGTCAATAGAAAATGGAGATTATTCAAATGAGGAAGAACTTTTTCCTGGATCGAGCGATGAAAAATATACTACTTTGTCAAGTTATAAAGTTGGGGATCAAAATCGTCGTTTAGTAGTTAATCATTTGAAAAGCACTTTGTATACAGCATATATCAAGGATCTATACGAAGAGTTTTCCATTTACTTAAAAGGTATAATGAAAGAGGTATATAGCAATGCCAGGGTAACGCCCGAGAGATTATCGGGAGAACATAAGGTGACCTTATCATCTGTAGACATATTACAACATCTACAAAAAGGAGATTTAGCGGACGTGGTTATCGATGGCATATTTCAGTCACTCGAAGGTGAAAGAAGCACTATTGGGTTAATAACAAAATTCCATAAGAAAATTGGAATTGACATAGATCAACTCCTAGTTGATAACGCAATTTATTACTTAGAGATTAGGCATAAACTTGTTCATACAGATGGATATGCAGACGAAGAGTTTAAGAAGGCGCATGAATTATTGAATTATACTTCAAATAGTAAAATTAAGCTTGACTATTGTACGATATGTCAAGCTTATGAGGCGGTATTCAATTTAGTATCTGATATGGATTCAAAAATAATCAGCGCAGGGCTTGCAAAAAGCCATACTTATAAAAATGAGACAACTTAATGAATGAATCTTTATAATTGTCTGCACAAATATTTTTTACAAACGGCATAAAACAGCACTTCACCATCGGAATTAGTGATAAAGAAGTCATGCGGTATCTAACTGATCAACAAATATACAAAGAAACTGTGGCTGGAGCCTACTTGAACCCATCATGTGGGAGGAGGAAAATATTGCAAAAGAAATATACGGTTTTTTTAAGTTCTACATTTGATGACCTAAGAGAAGAAAGGAACGAGGTGATTCATACCCTTCTTGAAATGAATTGTATTCCGTGCGGTATGGAGTATTTCCCATCTGATAATGATAAGCAGTTTGAATTTATAAAGACAATTATTGATGAGTGCGATTACTATATTTTGATCATTGCAGGAAGATATGGAAGTATTGGAAAGAATGGTAAAAGTTATACGGAAATGGAATACCGGTATGCAGTTGAAAAGAACATCCCTATTTTAATTTTTATACACAGCAATATCAATTCTATCAGTTTAGATAAAAGTGAAAAGAATGAGCAAGGCAGAAGAAACCTTGAGATATTCATACAGGATGTTTCCAAAGATAAAATGGTAAAGTATTGGAATGGTAAGGAAGACCTGGCAAGAAAAGTCTCTACAACCATGATTTCTGCCATTGAAAGACATCCTGCGCCTGGCTGGATAAAGGGCAGTTCCCATTTGGAGAAAATGATTCCTATATGGAATGAGGAAGATTCCCATTTAGGGGATGAGTTGGCCGATATTTCCAGGTTATGTAAAAGAGAGAAAAAAATAGGGCAGACACGCTTCTTGCTGCAATGGGCCTATTTATTATATCCGGAAAATGAAAATGTATTAAAGGAGTATGGCGGATTATATTATGATGAGAAAAATTATGCACAAGCCCTGATATATTGGGAAAAACTTTTAAGTTTGCGAAAAAGCTGCGGCAATTACTTTTTGTGTGCATTGACATATTATTTGCAAGGGGAATACAAAAAAGCAAAGGAATACTGCCATGCTGCTTTAAAATTCCCAGATGATACTTATCGTGATAGAGTAACAGATTTATTAAAAAATTTGATTTAGATTAGATACTTACAAGGTTCCTGTACAACAACGAATTTGTCAGTGTAAAAGCACAGACAGCCATACTTTCATTAAACTCTGTGAATGTAGGACAATCCATTCATAAAGTTTTACATTATTTAGGGGAGATGCCACGTCAATTATAATCTTTTATAAATAGAACCTCATGGTGTTCGGCTATATCCTTCCCACTACTAAAATGGATTAGCAATTTTCACCCATTGAAAACGTGAGCTTCTAGATGCACAGAAAAACGCCCCGGTCGAAACCGGGGCTATTGTTTTTACGCATACTTTTTCTTTCTTCTTCTGCTGACCGCGTATGCGATTGCGGTCGCTGCGCCTACAAATAAGCTGATCATAATAATCTTCGATTTCATTTAGACAGCCTCCTCTAAAATTGTGACATCTTTTGCTGCTGATCTGCCATGATCATCATCCTCTGTGATAAAGGACACGGTCTGTCCGGGACGGAGCTTCTTGAATCCATCCATGCTGATGCTGGAAAAATGTACATACCAGTCCACGCCCTCTTCATCCGTAATAAAACCGAATCCTTTTCTTACGTCGAACCATTTCACGGTTCCTGTCATTGTTTCTGCTGTTGCTTTTGCCATAATGTTCAATCTCCTTTTTCATAATATTTTTTATCCGTGTATGGCTACACGAAAAGAGGCAGAACGGATTCGAACCGTTCCATGCCTTTGCCCCTATTTTTTAGGCGCGATATGCCAGTCCTTCCATAAATCGCCGGAGATATTTACGCTGCCCGTAAGATTTTTGCAGAGCATCCCGTCGGGCGTCCAGCAGTCTATCACATAGGTATATACCGTGAAACTGCCGTCTTTCATCCAAATCGGTGTAAAATGTGTGCGGCGGTTGTAGGTAGAATATTCATTTGGTTTAAACTGGAAAGTAGCATTCATACCACTTGATGTTCTCTCCAAAAGCCGCCAGTATGTCTGATAGTAAAATTCCGGGAAATAGCTCACTGCTGTCTGCGGCTCTGTGACGGCAGATGTATCTGAGGCGCTGGCCGAAGCATTTACCTTGATATTGACGCCGTATCCGCTTTTTATGGTCGTAGCGGATGCGGTTGGTGATTTCTCATCTGGTGTGAGACTCATATCTGCACTAAAAGATGCGGAGTAATAATCAATGTCAAATTCCCACCATCCTTCATCCTCCCATGTACTGTGGCTGCTGTCACAATCCTCCTCACAGGACTCTTTGTGATCGCCAGAGTGTTCTACCCAGTGTTCCTGCCACCAGGGACGCCATATGCTCCAGTGCGCCGACGTCTGCTCTATGTTTGTCGGAATGACGGCGTTTGCCGCAGAGTAGGAATCATTTCTGTCGTCTGCGGTTGGATTTGGCGGATCATAACCATCCAAATCCACAATTTTAGCTATCAAGGTGCCTTTAGCGGGTCTTCCCGTACCGCTGGCGGTCACTGTTATAGTAATGGTCTGCGGTGTAGGCGGCGTATGCCACCGTACCCATACAAGCTGCTCATGATCCTTTGGGTAATACACGTTCTGGACAGTATAGGATGCGCCGCCAATCTGAAATGTCACATTGACCGGATGGTCAGGGTCAGACTGCCCGCCCCTGACGGATACTGCCGTAATGACATCCGTGTTGACGCGGTATTCATAATCCGCCGCTCCGCCGTCTATCTCTGGCATAACTTCCTCATTAAACCGGACAATCCCGACGCCGAGTGCGCTGATGATTTCTTCGTTTGTCACCCTGCCGGATCTGGAGCCGGACCATGCCGGGAATCCAAGATCGGCTGTTTCCAGAAAAATAGAAAGCGGAAGGTTTTTGTGTGATAAAGAGGGCATTTTGCTCTGCATGGTTCCGCCAAGCAGGCGGTCGTACAGGGCAGCCTCCGTGGCTGTCATTGCAGTACGCGTTCCCTGAAAAGTCACAAACGCAAGCGGCTCAATCAGCAGCTTGTAATCCCCGCTTATTAGTGTATTGAAGTCAAATCCGCAGTAATTACATATCCCGCGAAGTACCTGTTCATCTGTAAAGTATCTCTTAATCTGTGCAATACGGCTCCCGCTGCTGGATGAACTGATGATTGTGGGCAGCGACTGGCTTGGACGGTAACAAACGTATGAACCAGAGCTTGGTGACAGGGATGCTCCTGCCCTATAAGAAGTCTTACAGGTTTTTGAAAAATGCACGACAATATCGGAAGGCGTTCTGTTTGTCAGGTCTACCGACGCAGATACAGTAGCACCATCAGAGGCACGGACAACTGTTACCCGTACGCCGTCATCTCCGTTGACCCATTTATTGGTATTGCTGCCATCTCCAAATCCACCGCCACCACCGTCAATATTTCCTTCACCTGCAGCATAAACACACAACTGCGGCGGCAGTGATATTAAAAAAAGCAGTGCCATTATCAGAATGACGCCTGCCCGTCTTACAACTCGCAAAGTAGTTCCTCCTTTCCGAAAAAAGACACCGCCAAAGCGATGCCTTTTCCCTGTTAATCCATAATGCCAATCTTATTTCCATTTTCATATATATCATCAGCCTGTATTACAACAGTTTCACCACCGTTGTAGTCAACCCATCCGAATCCATCGAGATAAATTTTATCTCCCTGAATATCCCCATGCTTTGGAGCATCACTTCTTTCCGTGGAAGGCTGCTCCTGCGTTACCGTCTTTTTTGCCGTATCTGCCTTGCTTGTCTTAGCTCCTTCTGCAGATTCTTCACTGGATTCCTCATCCGAAGCCTCTGCCGGTTTCTGGTCTTCCGTCTTTACCGGCGTAGGCTGCATGGACTGCACATAGGTATTTTCCGTTTCCTGATCTTCTGCAATCCCTGTATTAACAACAATCTCTTCTTCTGTTGTTGCTGTGTCACCGTTTCCAGCAGGATCAGACACTTTTTCTTCCGGAATATCCACAACATCCTCCGTCTCTGCTGTTTCCACAAGCTCAACTTTCTGCGGCGTATCCTTGTAAATAAAAAAGGAAATCCCCACTACGGCAAGAATGCCAACGACTGCCAGTCCGGCAACCAACGCGATCTTCTTTGTTTTTTCGTTCCACTTCATCTTCATAATAAATTCCTCCCTGTTATCTTTTTTTCATTGTAATATACTGCTTAACTGAAAGTCCAATTTCCAGCTGATTTTTTTTGCATAAAATTCCGTTAAAACTTTGGCGTATATGCAGCCTTTGTACGAACCGTGATCTGCATGGCGGGAAGTGCTTTCTGGATAAAGCTGATTGGAACTTCCAGAGTGACTGTTGCGGTTATTTCAAAATTTTCTGTCTCCCCGGAGGCAAGACCGTTGTTGTGTATCTGCACCTGCAGATCCCTTAGCTGGTATTCAACTTTCCCACTCTCCGAAATACATACATGGTATTCTCCGTCTGATTCTAAGCCGAGCAGTCCATCCAACCTGCCATAAATATCACCGTAGTCAAGGCTTTCCTCAAAAGAGCCGTCTCCCATAGGCTGATATCCTGCTGCATAACCCTCTCTCACCGCATGGTATACATCGGCATAATTATCGTTTACCGTTGATATGACCGCTTCATCCATCGCATCCTTCACACCCGACGCAATGATCAGAAGATGCGCATACTGGGTAATGACCAGAATCAACATAAGCAGCGCCAGTGTAACAGCCGCCGCAAGTGGATAACCTTCCCCAGAGCGGTTCCTGATAAGTCTTCTCCATTTTTTTCTCATCGGTGATACACCTCGCTTTTCCCGCTTGCCCTGGCTGTCAGCCGGACAGGAAAGGAACCAAACCCACCGAATAATCCGATATTTCTGTCTAAAGTCAGCGTAACAGTCACTTCCTCGTTTAACTGGACATTTCCGCTTTTTGACCATGTAACAGACGGCGAAAGACCCGTTTTTTCCTGCAGCACCCTTTCCCTCGCGGATGTTTCTGCACCGACACTTCCCGCAATCTCCATTTCCCGGATCAGCTCATCCGCAAAGTTATCCAGCTGCAACTTTGTGATGTACACTGGATAGACTCGCACGGCAATCGCGATTACCAGCATGGCACATAACACTAAAACGGCAGTATCGATATAACCCTCTGCCCGTTTCTCTTTTATGATTTTTTTCCATTTTTTCAAGCTGTTCCCTCCTTACACCATACTACCCATAGACTTTATGATTTCATAGCCTATGATAAGAATATAGGTTATTAAGAAGCACATCAGCATCAGAAAAGAATACTTTCGTATTTTAGGCGGTATTTTCTGCGCTTTCGTCTTTAACCGCTGTATTTCTATCTGCTTGAAATCGTGAACGAGCATCTGGAAATATACAGCACTGTCATCGCCCCGCAGCACACCAATCAGACCACGCACGATATCTGAAAGCTGCGGTGAATTAAGCCTTGCCTCAAATCTCGTCAAAGCTGCTTCGTAACTGGAGGAGCGCATATCCGCACATACGATATCAAGCTCTTTTGCAAACTCCTCTCCGGCATTCTTTTTATAATTTTCCAGAATAGAAAGCACATCCCGGCTGTTTTTCAATTCCTGCTCGATGGTCGAGGCAAAACGCGACAACTCATCCTCGATTACTTCCCTTTTGGCTCGCAACTTTCTGTCAGCCGCTTCGATCTCATTAAAATAAGTCATTAACGCCGTTATCAGCACCATAATGGATGCCAGCGGAAATATCGCAAGGCATGGGATAACGCCGATCAAAAGTACCCCGGATTTTACGATTGCGTAAGAGGTATATACTTCCGGGGTGGTATCCATTCCGGCCGCGCGCAAAACAGCAGTAAGCCTTGCCTTTTTGTGTGGGTTCATGGGCAAATGCCTTGACAAAAGCACTGCGCCATCCATCAGTATCGTTTCTATGCTTTTTGCTGCTTTCCATTCCAGTTTCCCGGCAGAAGACATTGCCTGGACTGTCCTGATTGTCGGAATGCGCAGCACCTCTGCCAGAATTAAAAATAAACCGATAGCGAAAAATATCCCAAATACAAATAAAATAATAACCATGCCTTACCTCCTGTACTCAATCGGTTTTGTCAGCTTGACGACACGTGCTGCAGAGAAAAAGATAGACGCTGCGGATATGCTGAGCATTAACTGTCCAATCGTTGTTGCCGTGAGCGTTTCAAACCAGTCCTTATTCAGGAAATACAGAAGCGGGATATTGGCGACTACCAGCACCACCATTGTGATAAATTCCTTACGCGGCTCATATACCATGTATTCCAGATCCGCATTCACCAGACGCATATCCGACAATTTCGCTACAATCGGCGTCAGGATTGTTTTCAGACTCCGATCCACCTGACATTCCTGCAAAGCATCACACCATTCCTGAAAGGTATCATTGCGGATTTTTGTCTTCAAATCACGCAAACCACTTTCAATATCCGGGTCAACCATATGGATTCTCGTCACAAATTCCTGAAAAACTGTCTGTACCGGCGGATTCAGGTAAAAAATGCTTTCTTCCACCGCTGTCAGGATATCCTCATTCCTCAGATATGATGTTGTGATGATGGACAACGCCGTTTCCAGTTCAGCGGAAATATCCTTTTTAAAGGTGTGCGCCGTCAGTTTGATATACCAAATGGGGATAAATAAAAACCCAACAGCAAGTACCGGCACCATGAAAAAGTTTCCCATCATGACGGCAAGAGAAGCCCCTAGTGCAAAAAGAATAAAAGATATCGTACAAAGCATCGGAAACTGCTTCTCTCTTCCGGTGGTCAGCAAAATGTCCTGCACTTCCAAAAGCTCCCGTTTGATATAGGGAATTTTCCTCGTGTTGGTCTCCTCCATAATAGCATCCTGTATATTCCGCGGTTTTCCGAGAATACCGCCAAACAGATCCGCCGTAAAATCTTCCAGTGAGATTTCAAAAAGTATAAAGCAGCCTATAATCATGCCGATACAGGCTGCCAGTTGCAGAGTCAGCATTTCCTGTCCCCCTTCCCGGTAATCCTTGCAAGGGTTTCCTTTGACATTCCGTTTTCCAGAAAACGGCGCTTTAATCCTTCTGATACACCGTTTACTTTCTCATGGTCACCGCTGATGATAAATTTGTTCCCTTCCATGCGGTTTTCCTTGATATGGTAATGAAACAGCGTCCGAAAATTTGTACTGCCATCCGAAAGGATCTCGCATTCCATGATCTCCATGACTTTTCTCTTTTTATTCTCAAGCTGCTTCGTAAACACGATAATGGGAAATGCCTCCGTTACAAGCGACATCAATATTTCGTCCTTGATGTCATATTTTCTTTTACAGAGGGTACACATTCTTCTGTAGGTAGACTCACAGCTGTTACTGTGAATAGTCGTCAGTACAGTGTGCCCAGTCCTCGCCGCCTCCTGCGCGGTGTATGCTTCATAACTGCGCATTTCCCCCACGCAGATAATCTCCGGATTAAAACGAAGCGCCATATCCAACAGGGAATCCTGATCGATGTTTTGTTTCTCATTTTCCGACGCCCTTGTAAGGGTATGTACAACACTGTTACAGACTACGCCCTCCTGTTCCCTCACCAGATCCAGCTCTCGGCTCCCGTTCTCGATGGTGAAAATACGTTTGCTGTCAGGAATCGTACCTAAGAGGCAGCCTGCGATCGTTGTTTTGCCAGAACTTGTGGCACCGGAAACACAAATGCTGATGCCGTACCGCAGACACGCCGATAGAAAATCCAATTCTTCGCCTGTTGCGGTTCCACCTTTTACAAAATCATTCATTGTCAGCGACTGGGGATTCACGATACGGATAGAGGCTGCTACGCCTACATCTTCATCTACTAACGGCGTTTTCAAGACCGCGATACGGATATTTTTGCTCAAATGCCCGAGCACGGCGGGACTTGCATTATCTAACACCATCCCCGATACATGAAGCATACGGCGCACCACATTGATCGCGTGCTCCGGTGACTCGAAATGTTCCTGCAGCTTTTCACTGTTTCCGTTTGCATACTGTACTTCAATATCACGCCATGAGTTGATGTTGATTTCTTCGATTCCGGTTCCGAAAATGTATTTCGTGAGGAAAGAAAACTCAGCCATTTCCGTATATAAGGCATCGATCAGCTCCCCTTCGCTCATTCCTTTCACCTGAATCCGGTAATCCATCACATATTTGCTAATGTAACGCTTGATATGCTGTTTTACTTCTTCGTTGTCACCATCCAGAATCAGGGTGGAATACTTGCTGGAGATATACTCCTGTACATCTTTTAACACGGTCTGGAAATCCTTCTCTTCTTCCGGAGAGAAAAAGAGCGTCCGGGAATCCGTCATGTTCTCATTCATACGGCAAACACCTCCTTCCCGATCGCTTCAATGCCCGCTTTGTATTCCTTGCTTTCCTTTTTGGAAAGATCCTGAAACAGTCTGCCTTCCAGCACTTGTGTCTCTACTTCGGCACAATGCGGAAGAGTATAGGCTATCTTCCCGAAAACCTGTTCCACATAATTTGCCGCCTCATTGGATTTGACGTCCGACACAATACGGATCTGCTTGTCCGCATCCCACTTCTTATCCTGCAGAAGAGGGAGCTGTGAAGATAAATAGCTGATGGACTTTAAGTTACAGGTAACAAGCCGCAGAACGTGATCTGCTTCAATCAGAGCCACCGCCGATAATACGTCAAATGCAATATAGCTGCCACAGTCCACAATGACATAATCTGCCATCATGCGTATATTCCGTATCAGCTCTTCCGCCTGAACCTGTGTATAGGGCGGATAGGTAAAGACGTTTTCCCCTTTTTTCATCGCCAGCATAGTCAGGTACTTGTATTTTTTATGGAAAATACAGTTTTCCTTAATAATCCCCTGTGTGACATGGGTAGCTGCCAGAATACTGCCAAGGGAATGTTCGGCCACAAGATCAGCCGGTCCGCACAGGCATGGAAGCGGCGGCGAAACCATGTCGCATAAGAGAAGAATTACGTTTTTCTTCCGGCTTGCCAGATAATGCGCCAGCTTTACGCTGAGCGTTGTTTTCCCTGCAGACGGACTGCCCCAGACAGCAACCACGTTTCCGGCCGGCGGCGTCTCTGCTTCTGTTCTCTGAAAAATGGAAGTATTATTATGGCTAAGCATCCTGATCACCCTCACTTTCCGTATCGTTGTTGTCATTAGTCCCGCTGACGCCTTCTTCCGTATTACCCTCTGCACCCTCTTCGGCTGCAAGTTCAGCCTCTCTTGCTGCTACAAGTTCTTCCAAGATAAGATCCTGTGCTTCTATGAATTTTACGGTATTTTCCTTTGTACCACGGTATACCAGTGATAAATGGATCACTCCCTCTGCTTCAAGCTCTGCAAGAATTTCCGACTGCTCCGGCTTTACTAAAAGAGTTACCGTGGAGGGAAGTTCCTTCTCATCTTCCTCACTTCCATCTTCAAGGTTGGCATCATATCCGGAATTGGCAGTGACGGCAATCACCTCGACATACCGCAGTTCCTGTGGGATAACAGTTTCCCGGCTCCCCTGATAATCCGGCGCGATGACGGACACAATATCTCCGCTCTTTAACTTTCCGGACAAACCCTGTGCAAATTTGTCAATGGTGATGGACATTGCCTGTTTTTCTCCGTTTAAGTGATACAGGTAAGTATTTTCCAGTCCGGCATCCGCCGATACTTTTGCAGGAAACAGATAATCACCTGCACAGACATCTGCGGTCAGGTACAGGTTCTCTACTTCGCTAATAGAATGGAATACATTTTCGGGCATATTGTAGTTTCCTACTTCTATTTCCTCCAGCATACTTCTTGTAAGCTGCTCGCCTTCCAGTACATTCTGCTTCATGCGCACGACCGTCGTTTTCTTCGATAATCCCATGTTGATCAGCGGTGTCAGCGCAAAACATATGATCAATGATATGACAATGCAAGTGATTCCCAATACCATTCGGTTTTTAAATATCTTCATTCTTTACCTCCCAATTTTCATATTTTCACAAAAACGGCAGGGAAAGAAGCTCCCTGCCTTGAGTTATTACTGTTATGGAATGAGTGTCAGATATGCCAGCATCATTCCTGCTGTTAAAAACGGAATAAGGGGATACGATTGTTCCACTTTTTCTTTGCTGCCTGATAAAATCTTTCTTCCTAAATGATATGCGAGCATACCAAGAAGTCCTATTATCATAGCGGATATTCCCTGTCTCAGGCCCAATACCATTCCGGCAGCTCCCATAATCTTTATATCAGCTCCGCCAATTCCTCCGACTGTCAAAGCTGCCAAAAGGAAAGGGCATCCGCACAGGATGCCCCACCATCTTTCCACATCCGGCAGAAACAATGCCGTCACGATAATGAAAACACTGTATATATCCGGCACTTCTCTGGAACGTATATCACAATAGGACGCGCCGATAAGCAGAGTGGCAAAAAGAATCCCCTTTCCTGCCCATACTGCCATATCCATTAGCCTGCGTAATTGAACATTTCCGTGATCCGTTTTGTCAGTGTAGGCATTACTACATCACCGAACAGTGAATATAACCCGGCCAGAAGAAGTGCGCCGATCACAACGGCAATCAGGATCTTAACACCGGTATCGACATAGCTTTCACCTGCCTTATCACGCAAAACCATCCGGGTCTTATGCCATATCTTTGTGCCATACTTTGCTTTTACAACCATTTTTTTCATGATGTTATATTCCTCCTTCAAAATTTCCTTTATTATTTCAGTACATAAAAAACGGCAGTCTATTGTCAGGATAGATCTGCCGCGCAAACGAGCAACTGTTATGTTGGGAGAGTCGTCAAAATAGCATAAAGCCTGATATGCGGGTATTATTCTTCCCGCATCCTACCTGTCGCCAGGGATTTTTTCTAACCAGGACGGCTCGCAATGACCGAACTTCCAACAATAATAACATTGGTAAGTATATAGAAGTTTCTTGATGGTTGCAACTGCCTGTATGATTTGAAAAGGTATCTGTTCTGCGTTTTAGTTGCAGATAAAGGAATAATATCCAAAATCCTTTCGATTTGGTATATATTCTCTAAAAAAACGCACGATAATGATTTTTCATCTTTATCATGCGCTTCATATATAATCCCATATTAGTCTGCTAAAATATAACTACACATCAACCGTCCGCAGATAATTCCCCATCAAAATCATCAAGTCTATTTCATCTGATTCCATGACGGGCATATCCGTATCTGTCGCCACTATCATACGGAAACGCTCCATAATGACAAACATATCTTCTGATTCTATTTCCGGCGCTTTGCCGTCTGTTTCGTCCACATCCTGTATTTCTGGCTCCGTTTCCTGTTCAACCTCAAACAATTTTTCATCTTCCCCAGAGATAAAATCTGCATCCTGAGAAGCCGAAGCCTTTATTCTCGGAAACCAGCGGCGCCGTTCCTTATTTCTGCCTTTGTAAAACTGGTACAACTCATTTCCGACAAGCTCATTTGCCACCGAAGCGGTAATACTTCCTGCAAGAACGCGGTTTTCCTCAGCACCCAGACGGGATGCCGCAAAGCGATACCGGGAATTGATTTCTTCTTTTCCCCGTCCTTCCTCAATACATTCCAAATAAGCATTCAAATACTCTTCGTCTACAATATTATACTGCCGCTCCGCATCCCTCATGGTACAGATCCCATAATATTCCCTTGACTGTGCGCAGTTTCTTCCATTCTTTATTAACTTCATGATGCCGTCAGCCGAGATGTCGTCGAGATACAGCGCATCATATACACCACAGCAGTAAAGTGTATGTACATAATCATCTCCATAGTGACACCTGTCCAAGAGAAAAATAATGCGGTTGTTTCCCAGATCTGTTAGCTGCATGATTTCTTCTGCCGTATAAGGACTTGCACCCTGCAGATTCTCCTCGAGTATGATTAAGATTTCTTCCTGCTGTTGTTTAGCATACTGATAAATCCCTTCCTTACGATAACGGCAGACCGTTTGTAAACAAGGTATCTTTCTTGCGGCTGTCCGCTCTAGTTCTCCTCTGACCTGACGGCTGACCGGGAGTGTAAGTCCAAACACAACTTTCCGTTCCAAAACATCAATCCCTTTCTGTCACATCTTCATCATAATATTCCCGTACAGAAGCATGTGTATTGACTGGCAGAATCAGCTTTTTGTTTGACGCAATAAACGGCACCATAATATCAATACCCTTCCCTTTTCTGACAAGGCTTATTGCATACTCAGCCACTGCCTCAAGATAATCTTCTCTCATGCCCGATAAAAACTGTGCCACAGGTATCGCGTACTTTCCTTTCGCCTCTGATGCGTCCGCTATGTCACGAATCGCCTGAATCCATCTGTCCCTCTGGTTCGCAAGGCTTTTTGCATTTTCCGCGTCTGTGAACAGTTCTTTTGCTGCGTCTCTCAGGATCTGGCATTCCCGATATTGAATTTCCAAGCCGTTATTTTCGTATCTCATTCCTTCCCACCTCCTCTGTTTCTATTGTAAACACCGGAAGATAAGAAAGTCAAAATTCTACCAAGATTTTTTTATTCTAACGGGTATTTTTTCTTTCCGCAATCCGGAAAAACGGCGTTTTCTTCTTTTCGGGCACATCCGCACAAAATACTTCTCTTTTTCTTCTTTTCTGATAATTAAATCCCCATAAAAAGGATCTATCATCTTTTTTGCGACAATATCGCTTTTACTGATGGTTGTCTAGCCATGCCAGCTCATTTACGCTTATGATGGCATATCAAAAATACTGTTTCCGAAAGGAGGAAATTATTTTGAACCAGACACTACGACTTCCTGCCTGCTACCGTTATATAAAGGGTGAGGATACTGCTGATAAACTGTATACGCTTGCCGCCAAAACTTCACCGCGCCATGTAGAAGCTATTGCAGAAAAAGATTTCCATTCTCTGCTTATGACCTCTCGTATTATTGCCGCCGATCATCCCCTGCCTCAAACGCTGGACAATATTTCTTGTTTTGCAATTATATCAGAGTATAAATGCGGGTATATCTGTCATATGTGCCCTTACGCGGCACGGAATAAAAATGAAGTGGAAACAGAAGAAAGCCTCTTACTTTCCTATGCGATAAGGAGTTATACGAATCTTCAATTTCTGAAAAATGCTGGTCTGGACAGCCAGAAGTTTTGCTCACTATTTCTGCTCAATGATCATCCGGAGGGAAAAATCGTGTCTACCCTCCCATTGTTAAAACTTTCCTATCATTACATGGAGCGGACCGTGAATCCAAAAACAGACTTTACCGCCCTTCCTTCCATGATTGCAAGCGCGTTAGATCAGAATAACAAAGGCAGGCTGCTCCCGCAGAATGTACAGACCGTACGGGAATACCTTAGCAAATTACAGCATAACGGCAAAAGTATATCACAGGACAAAATCACGGAAGTTTTGAACCGCATACTGCATCCAATCCAGACTTTGCCCTTGCCGCTTGTAAAAACCAACCTTCCCAGTGATTCGACGATAGAAAAAACGTCTGAAAATAAAGAAAAGCAAACTTGCATTACGGGACTATTGAAGCAGACTCCTAACATAGAAAAAACACACGTTACTTTGACTACCTCAGATACGCCGCGTAAATCAGAATTTCATACCAGTCAGATTCTTTCAAAAGCGAAACCCGAAGATAAAAAGCCTATATCCGCCCCGAGCCCCAAATTGGCTGAAGAATCCCTTTATCTACCCGCCGCTTTCTCTCCCAATGAGGCAGAACGCACCGGATTCCCTTTTTATTGTATTGAAGAGAACAGCGCAGATTTACAACAGTTTGAAATCTTTTTACAATTCAATCCCGTCATCGGAGCAGAGATCGTGGAAAACGCTGGAACAAAAAGACAGATGCTTCTGCTCTGCGCTTCCAATCAGTTTTATTATATAGATACTGACCATTCGCAGGCACTTTCCCTGCTCCGTCTTTATTTTTCCAAGAGCAGCATCCGACGGCAGGTCTGTATGGAACCATATAAACTGTACTATTTTTTACAGACAAACGATATAAATGATAAAAATATATATTCCTTAAGAACCGTATATAAGCTGCTGGCAGAAATCAGAAACAGTCAGGCTGTAAAAACTCCTTCCGCAATGGTAAAAGAGCTGACTTCCAAAACAAATTTATACGATTATTCTCCTTATATCTTTACCATGCTTCAGTATGTGAAAATGTATGAAGTGCTTTCTTCACAGAAACTTTTGCAATCCAAAGCAGCACAAAACAAGCTGCAGGTGCTCTCTCATATAGACTCTCTGATGGGTATCTCTTATGAGCTGAAAGATGTGGCTCAGACAACAGATCCTCTGTTCTTGTTAGATGAGAAAAGAGACCCACAGTTTCTTTACTGTCCTGAAACTAAAATGAAAGAAGGTATTTATTCCGTTACATTTTCTTTTTCAGCCGAAAACCCCTGCGGTTCTCTGGTCAGCGACATCCTTTGTAGGATTGCAAGAAAAGACCTTACAAAAATACAGGGATACCGTTTATTACAGTACCGGCAGGATTCCTTCACAATCGCTACCACAGCGCAGCACTATGAGCAGCTCTGTGAGACTGTCGCTAACCTTGCTACATATCTTGCCGAAAAGCAAAACTTGATACCTTTGATCATAAGGGAAGACACCATAAAATAATCTATCGGCGTACTGCGTATCAAAAGTACGCTGCTTTTTTTGCCTATCTACTATTTCTTGCCACTTTATACTTGCAACAAGTAAATTATTTTCCTTATCAATCCCTTATAATAAGCAGTTGTTTCTGCGCTTGGAATCTCTTGACTTAATACCCTTTTTCTTATGCAGATTTCCACTAAGCTGTAGATCCGTATAAAAAACATCATTTTAAAATGTCTTTTCCCTTTATAACATTATCCGAGCACAAGCACAAACATATCCTTCTTACCGCTTGTAAATCCAATCTCCTGTATGCTATAATTCATTTGTTTATTATTTACGGATCAGCCTTACGGTTTATGATGGTTTATGAAATCCCTGGAAACAGGTAACTCTTCTATGCTGCAGATTGCCTGCAGCTTTTTACTTTATTCCATATAATAAACCGAAAGGAGAACTGATCCATTTATGACATCTAACTTTAAACAGACATTACTCAAAGAGGCGCAACTGCTCTCCCTTTCCCAGAGCGATTGTGACCTCTATTTAATCGGACAGACAAATGCCGTCACCTATGAACAGCTTGCAATGACAAAAATCCACGGCACCACCACAACCAGCGGGCGGCTCAGCCTGAAAAAAATGGAAAAGGATGGCTATCTGACCGCAAAAACCATGCCAGGAAACAGCCGGACAAAATATTTTATCCTGACCGCAAAGGGTAGAAAACGGATAAAGCGCCTGTTTGATAAAACTTTTCTGGAAAAAATGGGCTTTGATTTGGAACGCCGCCCGCCTGCAAGCCAGCAACAGCTCCCCCACCGCATTCATACCGGCGATATTTTTTTCGCTTTCGTAAGCAACCCACTTCTTGACTGTCTCCCGCTCTGGCAGTTGGAGTCCCCCTACAAAGAACCAGAAGGCAGCCTTGTGCCTCCGCGCTGTGACGGACTTTTAAAAACAGCATATGGAACCTACTTTATCGAACAGGATAACTGTACCCAGGGAGAAGGCGCACTGAGTATTAAACTCAGCCAGTATATGTCCGCCGAATGTTTTCTTGGAAACGGTATCCTGCAGCACACACTTATTTTTACCCTTTTTGCTGAGGCGAAGGAGCGTCCAATTAAAAAACCGCCCTACTCTGTTTACCGCATTCTGCTAAAAGCAATCCGGGTCTGGAGGGCACTTGAAGAAGAGTGCAGGAAGAAACTTTCCTTTACGACTTTCTGTATGCAGTTTACAGGGAATCCCTCCCCGAGCCTTCTCCATCTGTCCGTCCATGATAAAGATATCCTTAAAAACCTGTGCCAGCAGTACCCCGATCTGACACTGGCGGAGGCGGAACAGCTAAAAAAAAGTTTCCTTTATGACACGTCTCTGGAAGATGACCGGGGCATGGAACAGGATATTCTCTTTCAGAAAAGACTGCGGCAGAAATTCTATCCCCTAATGGCAGACAATGAGCAGACTACCCTGCAATTCCGCCTGCAAAAAGGAATGCACCTTTATGTTCTGCCAAACCACCGCCTTGATGACTATCTGCCCTTTGCCCTACAGGAAGAATACCTTTTTGAAGATTTCCTGCGCCGCCTGCTGTTCCATATGGGACTGAATGATCTGGAATCGTGGCGATACCACTCGATACTTGAATGTCAGGATAATGGCAGGTCCGGCTATGTCTTCCGCAACGTATTTGTATCAGACTCCGGCATTTGGATCATTGCCGAAGACGTCGTTCATGACCTGGGCGGCAGGGAACGGGTCATGCACTACCTGAAAAACCATTCCGATAAAAGCCGCACCCTGTTTCTTTTATTTGTCTCATCCAGAGAAGATGCCGCGCTGTTCCTTGATCTGCTGGATGTAGAGCTTCACCGCCCGGAAAACGGCAACACGGATATCTGCTTTGTGGATAAATCAGCTGCCCTGTATCAGAACCCGGATTCCCAAAAAGCCTATTTCCGTATGCAGGCACAAAGCAACCTGTTGTGGCTCCCTGCCATGCTCGAATATGATGCTTTCCTTGCCGAACTTCACCTGCTGGAAAGGCAGGTGCAGCCATGAAAAAAAAGATAACAATTCCTGAACTGATCGGTTCAATAAAAGAACAGGCTGCCGCCTGTCTGAAAGGACATAAGGAAACTGTACCCGTAAATGCCGCCTATGCGGTATTTTTTCTGCATCTGCTCCTATATGCCATCCGTTTCCTGTGTGCACTCATTTTCGTAGATTACAGCATATTGACGCCATATATCCTGTATACGGTATTCTGGCTGCTTATGCCACCGCTCCTTTTTTTATGGGGCACGCGCTTTCCTTTCTACCATTTCCGAAATACGAAATATGCCTGCCTTTTTGGCGTGCTCCTCTCCTGCCATCTGCATATGCTGTCCCTGATCTATAAGCTGCTTTCCAGGATTTTCCTGCCATGGATCATGGATCTTCCCGCAGACGAAGCGTTCACGAAGGGTATGGTGCTCATCCTTGCCAGAATTGCCACGCAGCTGCCTTTAATCCCTGCGGGCATACTGCTTGCAAAAGCGGTGTTTTACCCCCTGCGTGACGAAGAATGCCTGCGGCGGATCATGGAATATAAGATCACCCACAGCCTGCCGCCAGAAAAAAGCGCACCCGTTGACATTGCCTATCACATGAACATCGTAAAAGATATCCATACCGGGAAACATATCACCGTTTACGCCAAAGACCGTTTCCTGCACACGCTGGTTGATGGCACATCCGGCACAGGCAAAACCTCCTCGACCATCCTGCCCGCCATCCGCGATGACTTAAATATGCGCTGCAGGGCAGAGGATCGGCAGAAGGAAGAATTGCTGAAACTTCTGGAAAACGGTGAAATATCTTATGCACCGCCCAAATGTGCCCGCGGTTTTTCCATCAACGACTGTATCCCCATTGTGCCGGATGCCGGAACCCTTAATGATACTGACGTGGAACGGCGGATTGCCATGATACAGGAAAAACTGGAGCGCCTGCGACTTTCCTTCCCGGTCTGCGGCATTACGGTACTGGCACCGGACGACTCCCTGACCGATGACGTATGCAGGCTGTGCGACGCAAGGGACATCTCCTATAACCGCATCGATGCCGTGCGGGATGTAAACGGCCTGCGGAAAAAGAATGCAATAGGATTAAACCCGTTTTATCTTCCGCCCCACATGGACAGCGAAGCAAAAAACCAGCTCATCGTCAAAAAAGCTGTTATTTTCTCCGATGTCATGCAGGCAATCACTGACTTAAAAGGCAAGGCGGATTCCTACTTTACCGGCCTCAACAGACAGATGATCGCCAATCTAGCCATCCTTGTCATGGCGACCGTCCCTGTCCTGCGGGACAGGCAGGCAACGCCCGCCGACCTGCAGGAACTGATCAACAACTTTAACCTTCTCGCCGAATATGTTGACAAGCTGCAGGAACTGGACCAGAGCCGGAAACAGTACACCTTTATCGTGCAGTACATACGGGAAGACCTTCTCGGCAAAGGGCGGGATAAGATGGAAGACCAGAGCCGCGGCACCAGGAACATCATCAATGAGTTCTTGCTGATGCCTGCAAACCGGGAGATTTTTTGTTCCCAACAGAGCATCGACTTTGACCGGGCGCTGGCAAACGGGGAAGTGACCGTATGCAACTATAACCTTGCAAGCGGCGACACCGACGCCGTTGCATTCGGCCTGTTTTTTCTCCTGTCCTTTAACAATGCCGTACTCTCCCGCCCGGGCAATGAAAACACGCGCATCCCGCATTTCTTCTATGTGGACGAGCTGCCGGTGCTGATTCACCCGTCGCTTGAAAAGAATTTCTCCCTGTTCCGCAAGTTCCGCGTGTCCATGATGGTCGCCATACAGACACTGGACCAGATGGAGAAAAACGAGATCACCAAGTATTTAAAGGGCGTCATCTTAGGCTGCGCACACATCATTGTCTTCGGCCGCTCCTCCCTCTCCGACATGGAAATCTTCTCTTCCCTTGCCGGCGTACGGGATGTAACAGAAGTGCAGACTTCTACCACCGAAACTGCCCTGTCCGATGACGACCCGCATTTTTCCTATTCCTCACGGGAAATGACAACACAGAAGAACACCATCGAAGAGATTGATATCCGCATGAAGGACTTTCAGGAAGTGACCTTCTTTACCACAAGAGCAGGCAGACCGCTGCCCGCCCTTGCCGGCATTGTGGACTTTTTAAAACCTTCCGACTGGGAACGCAAAAAAAGATCGCCGGTCTCCTTTATTCAAGAAGATTCCGGTCTGGGCTATAGGGATGAAGTTCCGATCACGGTGCCGGACGACGGGAAAATGCCGGATAACAGCTACCGGTTCCTGCCAGGAACACCGCTCAGCATCTTCTGCAGCTCTGTCCAGACCGATGCCGCAGAGAAAAAGACGGAGGAAAACAATCTGCCGCCAGATATGGAGAAAGACGCCGGACTGCCGGATGGGAGCGAGCGGATTGATGATATTTTATTTTAACAAGGAAAGGACTGAAACAGAAATGAATCCTGATAGGAAAAATAATACGCTGCCTGTGGAAATGGACAGCATAAATACAAAAGAGACTGATCTTCTGATCACAAGAACTCCTTTTTATCTGGATATCGGATGGGAACTCGTCACGGAAAACAAAAATACTTCCTGCAGCCACGCCCAGATTGAGCAGATGATCCAGAAGCGCACCATCAACCTGATCGACATGGAGATACTGAAAATACTGGCAGCCTACCATTACCTTAACCACTATCATACCGCATACCTGTTAAAAGAACGGCTGCACAAAAACTACCATAAGACATCCTACCTTGATAACCTAAACAAGCTGAAACGGGCAGGGCTGGTCCTCTGCTATATCCCTGTCAGATCCGGCGAAATGGCAGGGGGTCTTCCCCAGACTCCCGCTTCACCCCTTCGGCTCTACTGCCTGTCACAGGGGGCATATGCCTATATGGAGCCCATCACCAAAGACTCCCATGCCCTGCCACCCTCAGACAGTCTGCGTAAAATAGAGACAGCGGCGGCAAACCAGTTCATCATACATTTCCTGCACCATTACAAAGATACAGCCTCTCTGCAGGAATACACCAAAACGGTGCGGCTTGGAACTTCTCTTCTCACCATAAACGGCATCTTACGCTATCAAACCGTTTTTTATAAAGACCAGCCGCCGGAGCCGGTCTCCTTATTTGTGCTGTCCATACGGAAACAGGAAAACTGGGAAAAGCGCGCCCTTGCGCGGCTGCACCTTTTTAGCGTATGGCTTTCAAGGCATGAAACGGAATACCGCACCCCGTTCCCTGTCCTTATCGTGGAAAATATGGCGATGGCGGTCTCTCTGTTTTCCCGCCTGCAGGCACAGGAAAACCTGCTTAACATCTATTTCTGCCCGGAAAGCCTGCTCATGCTCTATGCGCCGTTTGAATCCATATACCGATGCGAGGCGGATGAAACGGGGAAAATAAAGGCGGTCAGGCTTGCTATTGAAACAAAAATCTAATATCATATGCTTTCAAAAAAAGACAGTGCGGCGGCAAAATATGAATACCGCACTGTCTTTTTTAATTCACCAGAATATATTTTCCGATAGAAATCTGCCAGAGAAACTCCTTGCCCGCTTATTTTTTCGCATTTTCCATCGAGTCATAGGATGTCTTTCCAACACACCAAATTATGATTGGTCTATGAAAATCAAACGGTCACTTCATACAAAGGCTTTTCGGAAGTCTTATAGGCGTCTGTCAAAAACTTCCCATATTCTATATAGGAATATTTCCCTGTCTTGGTATCCAGCCGCAGCCTTGCACAGAGAATGGTCACCTGATATAAAAATGCCCTTTCCCCCGCCGGGACGCGGAAACTGATGGTCTCCGTCTGGCTTTTGCTCCACTGGTCAGTCAGAGAAACATTGAAGCCAAATTTTGCGCCTGCCTTGCAAACCGTCGCATTGATTTCAAAATTAATCTCTGCGGAGATTCCTACCGTAGTCTGTGTCATAAATCCGCTGGTCAGGCTCTTGGAATAAGTCGTTTCGGTTTCAGACAGCGTATTGTCAATAAATCCCACTTTCTGCAGATCGGAGGAATAAAAGACCATAACCTCAGCATACTCCGTATCCGTTATACAGGGAAGGGAATTGATAAAGGTATCCATATCAGCCGCCGGCAGAAAATCATAAACTATAACCTCTGAAGCAATCGGTACGGAATGATCCAACAGACAGCTTGCGCCTTTTGTCCTTGCTATTACCATTGCATAATGTGCATTCAACGTATCGATATCCTCGTATAACACAGATCTTGCACCTATATTTAAAATAGTCTCATGTCTGGGGTCTTTCTTCTTTTCCTTGTAATTCCTGATCCGCAGCCGCCAGTCGCATGTAACAATCCCAACACCATCGCATTCACCTTTCTCATGGTCATAGTTATATAACAGCGTAATAACACGGTTGTTAGTAACATCATAGTCTTTTTCAAATGCGCTTTCATTCAGACCGACCAGCGCGTTGGAAAATGTGGCATCCAGCGTCGTTTTATCAATACCCTGTATGGTTGCCGCCGTGCATGTCGCAGCTGCCTTTGTAAACATTTCCTTTATGGCCTCTACGGTGGATGCCTGCTTTTTTATTTCCTTTTCAGGTTCCTCTGCATAAGGAAAGTCCTTGGCATGCTCTTTCAGATATTTATAATTATCAATTTCCTGAATGACGAGCAACTTAGGTTTAAACTTGCCTACTGCCCCCTCTTCCCATGATCCGTCCGCGGTTTTTTGAAACCGTTCATCAAGAACCATATCTAATGCGTTTATACTGCATATGGACTCCAGTGCATTATCCGGCAACTGCTCCAAGCAGACTTTTCCGCCATCTTTGTAAACTCCGAAAGTCGTCAGGTTCCCCAACCCAACCCTTGACGTTACCTCCTCGATATTTTTCTTCAGTTTTTCACCATAAGTTTCGCTGCAATAAAGTCCAAGATCGTTTAACTGCTTTGTCAGTTCCTCTGCCTCCAGTTTCGTAGCCGGACGTTCATTCAGCGAAATAGGTATCCTGTCAATGTGAATCCCGTTGTTCTGTCTTGCATCTGATACAATAAGCGCCATACCTGTTTCCTCCTTTTTTTGTTATGGATAATGCTACCATATCATGCCTAATTCCATTAAAAATGGAATTAAGTTATTCTGTCTTTGCGGAATAACTTAATTCCATTTGTCAAGAAAAATATTTCTACCGAAAATTAACCACCCACCGGTTCTCCGACTGATAAAAAATCAGCCATACCCGTACATACTGCCCGTGAAGCACCAGCGTACAGTCATACTCTATGGAAGGAACGCCCGCATACCTCTTTTTCTCCTGGGAATGCACCGTTATCTCATGGACTGTCTGGATCTCCCCGTCCTCATCCTGTATCTTTAACATAAGGGGCGTGACCTTCCCTGTGCTGGTAAACCAGCATTCGCAGGCAATCTGCTTCTGTGTCCCCCTGACACTGCCCGCATTCGTAGCAGGAGTATTCGTACCGATTCCAAATGCCATCACCAGTCCCCCTTTCTATCGGACCGCAACCCGATCATAATCCACTGACCTTTTTTCCCGCGATATGCCTCCGCTCATATGATCAATGGGCTGGTCTAAAAACACAGCGCGCATCACCGCGTCATTCCCGAAACGGCTCCTTAATCCGTCCACCGTCTTATCGAGCTTTAATAATTTCTCATAGTCGATCTGGTCAAAAATATTTAACTGCCTGCCGAAATCCGATCCGTCCGCCCTGCCTGTATGCACGCCCAGATGCCGTATCGGGTCTCCTTTCCATAATTCCCGGAACAGACCACAGGCTGCTGTATAAATCTCCGCTGTCAGATTTGTGGGGCTGTCAAGCACCTTCTGATGGGAAACATGGGACAGGTCCACATACCGGATTCCCACAGACACCACCCTAATCTGCACCCTGTCGGCACGCAGACGGCTGCCTACCGTCTCAGAAAGGGCAAGAAGAACCTTCTCTGCCGTCTCCATATCTGTCACATCATAGGGTGTCGTGGTGCTGTTCCCATAACCTTTGTTAGGGGCAGGCTGTTCCAGCACTTCTGAAAGGTCAATCCCGTTGGCAAACCCCCATATGATCTCTCCCTGCTTTTTCAGCACGCTTTTTAGCCATGCCGGATCTGCCGCCGCCAGCTCACCTATCGTCCGAATCCCCATAGAAAACAGCTTTCCTGTGGTGGCTCGCCCCACAAAAAACAGCTCCGATACAGGAAGAGGCCACATCTTCGCCTTAATTTCTTCCGGATACAGGGTGTGCATCCTGTCCGGCTTCTGAAAATCCGATGCCATCTTTGCCAGCAGCTTGTTAGATGATATTCCGATATTCACGGTAAACCCCAGTTCCTCGCGGATGCGGTTCTTAATCTTCTCCGCCGTCTCCTCCGGCGTCCCGAACAGATGGCAGCTTGCGCTCATATCTATGAACGCCTCGTCTATGCTGTACTGTTCCACTGTATCGGAGTATTCCCGCAGGATCTCCATAAATGCTGCCGAACACTGCTCATACAGGTTATAATTGGGCGGCACCAGCACAAGCGGCGGACATTTTCTCTTTGCCTCCAGTATGGTCTCCCCTGTTTTGATTCCATATTTCTTTGCCGGAATGGATTTTGCCAGTATAATCCCGTGTCTTAATGCCATATCCCCGCCTACCGCGGATGCGATCTTGCGCAGATCCTCCCTGCCGCCCTTATGGGCCAGGCGGTAAACAGCCTCCCAGGAAAGGAAGGCTGAATTGACGTCTATATGAAAGATAATCTTATCCAAAACGTATGTTCACCTCCTGTAAAGCCATTGTAGCAAACATACGTTCTTGTTTCAAGTGGTAATTTATGGCTTAAAACAGACTCATCTGCTCATAGTCTGTTTTCCGCTCCAGCAGGCAGGGTGTCTGCCTTAGAATACCCTCTGTTTTTGCACCGTTATGCACCCATTCCGTGACCTCATCCGGTTCTAAGATCAGGGGCATCCGTTCATGCACCGGCTCCATGGACGCATTTGCCTCAGTCGTAAGGATCACAAAATGCTCCCCATCCCCGTAATGTCTGCTGAATCCTGCCATGAACAGCACCGGCATATCCTTCCTGTAAAAAGTATTCTTCTCTTTCTTTTTGTTCCATTCATAGAACCAGGCTGCCGGAACTACGATGCGCCGGTTTAAAATACTGTCGCGGAACAGGGGTTTTTCCAGCGCTGATTCAGATCTGGCATTGAAGATCAGCTTCTTGTTGTCAAAACCGGGGAATCCCCAGTGCTGCCATATGCAGCATAAAGAACCGTCCCGCATCGACAGGACCGGGGCGTCTTTTCCCGGATAAATATCGCCAGCCGTAATGCGTCCTGCCGCCTGCAGAGACTCATGCCTCATCTTTTCATCCACCTGCCTGACCAGCTTCTCGATCTCCCTTGCCGTTTCATCATCCACATAATATCTGCCGCACATAAAAATCTCTCCTGTATACTCTTATTAGATTTTTGATCTTATTCTTCTTGTGCAAACCCCATGTTATGTAACAGTATCCTCTTTCGCAGCTCAATCTCATCTTTCTTGCGTTCAGCATAGTTATGGCCGCAATATTGCCAGTATTTACATTTTCTGTTGCTGCATCCCTCTATTTTCCGACATTTGATTTTATAATAAAACACCCCCGCCCATATAAAGGGAATTGAAACATAATAAGCTGTTGCAAGCCACCAAAAAAAATTAGCCATCAAGTCCATTTTCATACCTCGCAGTCATACATAGAATAGTGTTCCCGGATATAGATCATATTATCACAGTCCTTTCCTACCAATAGTGTTACAAACGCTATTCTATCATTGCTTTCCATTTCTGACCAGTATAGCGGACAATATTTTATCTAAAAAATTCTTACAATGATGTTGACCTCTATACTGGTCTAAGAAGGGAAGATACAAATGGAACAAAAATTGCGGAGAGATAGGAATATCGGTAGCAATCTAAAAGCCTTACGGGAAAAGCACGGCATATCACAAGAAAGCCTCTGTGCCTTATTACAACGCCGCGGCTGTGATATTGGCCGCTCTACTTATGCCAAATATGAAAATGGTGCATTGAATATCAAAATCAGTGTCCTTATAGAATTACGCAAAATATATGACTGCACCTATGATGATTTCTTTGAAGGATTGGACATTCAGGAATAGTCGTCCATATCTTCTATTCCTTTCCCTATGCCTGCATAAACCGCTGCGCCAGTATATCAATAACCGGCTCCATATACTCCCTCTTGGCCAGAAAAGCATTCCTCACCTTTTCCGCCATTTCGCGGCTCCCGCTTTTCTCAAGCGCCACACCATAATAATATGCCGCCCTTTTTTCGGCTGATTCATTTGTTTTCAGGTAATCCCTCATAACCGTATCTTTGTCTATTCCCTTTGATAACAGGAAGCATGCGGAAATAATCCCGCACCGATCCTTTCCTTCTGTGCAGTGCCATAAAACAGCTCCCTCTCTGCTGTTATCGTTCAGTATCTCTATCACTTCTTTGATCCGGGCTGCGGAACATTCATCTGTCACAATGCGCCTGTACAGATCCGTCATATTGGGGATCATCATACCCGTGTCTCGTGTGCTTTTCTCGTGTGAAATACCTATCCTTGCTTCGTCAAACAACGGGATATGAAGATATTCCACGCCCGCCATGCCATAATCCGGCATTTCTTCCCTCTCTATGAAAGTCCGCAGGTCAATGACGGTTTTCAGATGATACTGCCCTGCTAAAACTTCCGCATCACTTTCCGTCATATCATGCAGATGCGCCGAACGGATATGTCCCGGAAAGCCGTACTCTATCTAATATCCCATTTTGATACAATTTTATTTTCCCTACACCTTTTTATTTTGCCCCCAAAGGGGATTCAAATGCAAAAACTGCCTTTAAAATTAAGAAAACACTCCACATTCCCGTGAAGTGCAATCCATATTTCCTATTTGGTTTTTACCGAAACCTCCATCTTATTCTTGAAAGTGAACCGCACATCTTCCCTGCTGCAGACCGTGACAAAATCCACCATGGCGTACCATGCGCCTTCATCAAAATAATCCACCTGCTCCGGCAGCCCCCGCAGCATCTCCATAAAGTTCTCCAGCATTTTCTTCGTGTCAGCCATCTATCTACACTTATCATACAAATAAGCTGATAATACAGTTATCATGGCATCATATAGACATAACTATAAAAATCATATACGGGCAGAACACATAGCTCCCATCAGCCTTTGCCATACAGCATCATAGCCAGCGCCGCCGCTGCCACACTGCAGCAGCCTCCCCAGAAAAGTTCCCTGGGCTGGTGGCGTTTCAGGCTCAGGGATGACCATACGCTTATCGTTCCTATGGCCAAAAACAAAACCGCCCACTTTGGCAGGGAAAACAAAAGCAGCATTATGACAGGCTCAATAAAACTGCATGCATGTCCGCTTGCCTTTTTCTTGAAAACATAATTCACAACGGACAACAGCACCGCTGCAAAGAAATAAGCACAGTAAACCATCCGCAGCCCCGCTCCTGCCTTCACCAAAATTCCGTACAGGAATGCGGACAAATATCCGGCAAAAGTAAAAATAAATGCCATTGTCCGTTGAAGCCCCCTGCCTTTTTTTCTGAAAGGCGGCACAATGAAATGCACCGCATATGCCAGCACAGGCATAATCCCAAGAAAAAAGACAGAAAAGAAAAACTCGGACGCATTGTGATATACATTTTCCCCATAACGCCAAAGTATCAAAAGAAAAACTGCCGCCATAACCGGCGGAACAGTCAGTATCCTCCCGACCTTTGCCAAAGACCTGTAAATTTTATCATCCTTTTTCTGCTCCATAATCTGCCCTTTCACATATTCCTAATAATGATATTTCTTTTTCTTTATGCCCAAAAACAATACGCATGTGGCAGCGGCCGCCAGTTCTGCCACGATCATGGACATCCATATGCCGTCAATCCCCCACAGCAGAGGCAGGATCAGCACCGCCGCAGCCTGGAACAGCAGTGTCCTTAAAAACGAGATCAATGCAGACGTCAGCCCGTCATTCAACGATGTAAAAAAAGATGAGCCAAAAATAGCCGTACCTGCAAACAGGAAGGAAAAGGAATAGATCACAAAACCACGCAATGTCATTTGAAGCAGTTCCTGATCGTACCCCACAAATATCATGGCTATGGGCTTTGCCAGAATTTCAGCCGCCCCGAACATAAGGACAGAAAACACACCGATAATGACAAAACTCTTTCTCAAAAGGCTTTTCAGTTCCGGATGGTTCCCCGCCCCAAAATGATAGCTGACAACCGGCGCCGTTCCTACAGAATAACCAATAAATACAGCCAGGAAGATCATATTGACATACATAAGCACACCATATGCCGCAACGCCATCCTCACCGGCATATTTGATCAGCTGTACATTATAAAGCATGCTGACAACCGACATGGAGATATTGGACATCAGCTCCGACGAACCGTTCGTACAGATCTTCAAAAATGCCCTCCCATCAAACACGGCCCTGCCAAGACGCAATAAACTGGAGTTTTTGCGCGAAAAGTAAACCAGCGGAACGATCCCGCCTACGCACTGGCTGATCGCTGTTGCCACAGCAGCGCCCTCAAGCCCAAGTCCAAGGGCTGCAACCAGTATGCCGTCCAGGATAATATTGGTCATTCCCGCCGCAACTGACACAAAAAGACCAAGCTGCGGCTTTTCTGCCGTTGCAAACAGACACTGAAATTCATACTGAAGGATAAAAGCAGGAAGTGCCAGCAAAATAATATGCCCATAGGTAACGCAGTCTTCCAAAAGCTGTCCTTCGGCGCCAAGCAGGCCTGCGATCGGACGTATAAACAGAAACCCAAAAAACAAAAGCACAACCCCGCATGCTATGGATATATAGACAAGCATGGAAAACAGACTGCTGGCTTTTTCTTTATCCCCTTCTCCAAGGGTTTTTGCAATCAGGGCGCCGCCACCGGTGCCGAACATGAAGCCGAGACAGCCCAGGATCATCAAAACAGGCATGATAAAGTTTACGGCGGTAAACGGTGTTTTCCCTGCAAAATTGGACACAAAAAATCCATCCACCACACCATATATGGAAGTGAAAACCAGCATAATGATGGATGGAAATGTGTACTTCAATAATTTTTTATAATCAAAATGATCCGATAACTGAATATTCATTTTTTCCTCCCTGACCAACACTCTGCCAGGCCGGCAACGGCTGGCGCTAATTCTTTTATACTCCAGTCAGTTGTATTGACTGTAACATGATAACTCCTGCACTCTCCCCATCCGCTGCCTGTCTGCAATCATCTCAATGATCTCCCTGTCGTAATAATCAAAATCCAGGAATTCTGCAAGACGCTTTCCCAATTCTCTGCCGCCACTCCCAAATTCACGACTGATCGTTATAATTTTCATAATCCGGCCTCCTCCATTTTTTCTTTAAAAGAAGACAGGTATTTTTGTGTCAACAAAAAATACTGCTCCCGCTCCTCTTTTGTCCAGGAACCAAATACCCTGTTCTCAATCTGCAATATTTTTAATGCCGTATTTTCAGCAAGCCTCTTCCCCTTTTCAGTCAGAACCACCTTCTTTGCCCTGCCTCTATCCGGTTCCAGATCAAGAACCCCCTCATTTTCCAGCTTACGGAGCGCAGAATTAGCAGTCTGCTTGCTGATCCCGGACAATAAGATGATTTCGCTGAGCCTGCATTCTTCACCATGCAGGCATATCACATATAAAATCCTCATCGCACTGTCTGACAAACCGCACTTCCACGCTGCCTCATGATATATGCTGTCAATTTTGCTTGTAAGATAGCTGTAGCCTTTCACATTCGTCCCGTCCATATCACAACAGATCATAATATTTTTTGGTTATTTGCATGAATTAAAAATTTGGCGTCTTTCAGGAATGGGCGTCCATATGCCACAAAATCACACATCCCGGCATCAAGAAGATTGTTTCCCCGTTCTAATGTTCTGATTTCATTCACAACAATCACAGGTACATGGACATTTTTCTTTACCTGCGTTCCTGCAAATACGAATTCATTGTAGGGCCACGTTTCAGGTCTGGATGAAACGCGGGCCTGAGGTATGCCGGATGAGACATGCAGCATCTCAATTCCGCATCGTTCTAAAGCCTGCGCTGTTTCCCGGTCTTCTTCAAGCGAATCTGTCCAACCCATCCGATAGGAAAGGATGAAATTGTCATTCTTAAAATCTGAAATCCCTTCCGCTATTTCCCTTACCAACTCCATCCGATTCTCCAGACAGCCTCCATACCGGTCTGTCCGCTGATTTGAATATGGCGAAGACATCATGTTCAGAAAGAAGCCATGTGCCCCATGAAGTTCTACGCCATCGCATCCAGCCTCCTTACACCGCTTTGCCGCCGCAATGAAATCCGCTGCAATTCCCTCCAGTTCAAACACCGTATATTGATTGACGGATTGTGTTTTCCCATAGGAAACATCCGGATAAATCAGCTGCACGAACACTTTTGCCCCATGCTTGTGATACGCCTCTATTACCTGGGTTAATTGTTCTTTTTGATTGTCTGAATAAATTCCATGCCTATAAGAGTCCCTGCCATGCGGAGGGGCCACAATAAGGGACTGCAAAATAAGCATTCCCATTTGATTGTCCGCCCTCTCCAGATAATACTGAAGCAGCCCGTCTCCCATTGTACCATCCAAAGGCTGGGACAGCTCCGGCGGTGACATCGGAGCCATCACAATCCGATTTTGAAATATAACATTCTTTACTTGAATAGGTTCAAAAATTTTCAAATCTTACTCCTGTTCTTTCAGTTCTGATCCATACTGTTCCCAACAGACCAATTCTTCCAACTGCTTTCTGTTTTTTGCTGACACAGTTTTCTGTAAATTCCCCTCTGCCGGATAGCCGGCCGCCAAAAGAATTTTCACTTTCTTTTCAACAGGGATATGAAGAAGTTCTTTCAACGGCTCCTCATGAAATGCGCCAATAATACAACTCCCAAGCCCCATCTCCGCCGCCTTAAGGCAAAAATAACCTGCAGCAATCCCATGGTCAATATCCACGAAATATTCTGCCGCATGCCGCCTGAATACAGGCAAGAATGTCTTTGTGATCGGTTGCTTCGCTGCTGTAAGACCTGACACTGCATCGGGCACGAAGCAGTTCATCCATTATAATTCCACTACATGCTCCTTTACGCCAGGATCATGGTTCGCCAATACCTCCATGCAGCCTTCATCCTCCCGGCACATACACAGCCATTCCAGAGACTTTACGGCAAGGCCATTGTCCACTGTAAATCCGGGAATAATCTTCTGTTCAAAAGACTCCCGCATATATGCGCCGTCATTTGCCAGAACCACATATTTATCCGCCCCGGAAATTTTCACTGCAAAAAGCCCATGACTGTGCCCCGGTATGCTGACAAGGATCACGCTGCCATCCCCAAAGACATCAAAAGACCTGCCCACCGGACCGATACCTGTCTCCTGATAATCAAACGGCCTGATCCTGGCAATGCCGCTCCATGTATCTATATACCTGAACTTTGATTTGTCTGCGTCCGCAATTTCTTCCCTGAACGCATAGAATGCCTTCGCATTTTTTACAAGACGTATGCCGCTTGTATGGTCGAAATCCAGATGGCTGAAATATACCGCATCAATATCCGTATCTTTCAGTCCGAGCGCGGCGAGTTTACTGTCAATCCCGTCTCCTTCATTGATGACAGGCCCGCTGATCTTATCTACGATGCCAAACCATTCTTTCGGCCTCTCATGGGCAAACCGGGTATCCCATCCGGTGTCAATCAGGATATTCCCTTTCGGATGTTCGATCAGATAACAGGAAACCGGAAGGAGCCTTTTTTTCTTTTTCCCACGGAAAAACCCGGTCACTGCAAGCGGATTCCTTTCATGCAGCGGGATTGCCCGGTCAACCCTTACACTCCCTGTATGAAATACATGTAACCTTATCATTTTTCCCCGCTCCTGTCCGGCAGTTCTGCCGTTATTTCCCTTGCTTTCTGCAGCGCCCGGATCAGCCTGTCAAAGCTTCTGGTATCCGGATCAAAATAATAATAATTTTTTGTAGCTTCTTTCCGCACCTTCAGGATTCCAGCATCCTTCAGGATCTGGAGATGGTGGGACACAGCCGGACGGGAAAGATGCGTCCTTTCCGTAATGTCCCCCACCCTGGCCCCGCCGCAGTTTTCCATCTTCATCATTTCAAGGATCAGATGCTGACGGTTTTCATCCCCAAGGGCAGTCAGTACCTTCTGGCAGCTTTCAAAATCCTCCGCCAGTTTTTCTATATCCGCTTTCGTATGCGTAAGCAATCACCTTCTCTCCCATCACTTTCTGTAACTGCCATAAACACTGTCCAAGGCATACCATGCTTTACCATTCTCCCTCTTTATGGCTGTATTATAAATGATGCCCCTCTAAATTAGGTTAATAACAATCATTGCAATGCTCATCGCTGCCAGCCCAAAACCCAGAGTGCGGTTCATAACCTCCGGTGAAGCCTTGTTTGCAAACCGGGCCGTCAGCATTGCCCCGGTCAGAGTAAAAATAATACACATGGCAAATATCGAATAATCCGTGATGCCCCCGCCAATCACAAAATGGGAAACCGCACCTGTGAACGCCGTAAAGGTCATTATAAACACACTGGTTCCAACTGCCGTCTTTAGCTCATATCCCAGTACGCTTACCAATACCAGCAGCATCAGCATCCCGCCTCCGGCACCGACAAATCCGCATATCAGGCCAACTGCCATGCCGCATATGACAGATTGTATCACAGCTTTTTTCTTACTTCTGGCCTGGTTGCTTTCTTTTGCAGACATGACGGGCCTGAAAATAAATTTCAACCCTGCAAGTAGCGTCATAAACATGGAAAAGCTACCCATCGCAGACTGTGAAAGCAGGGATGCAACATAGCTTCCTGCCAGTGTGAACACTAATACCGACACAAGCATGACCAGGCCATTTCTCACATCGAGGTTTTTGTTCTTCTTGTATGTACAGGCAGAAGCCGCAGAGGCAAGGACATCTGACGCCAGGGCAATCCCGATCGCTTCATAAGCATTCACATGAAGAAACGTGATGAGCATCGGGGCGATTACCGCTGCTGCAGACAATCCTGCAAGGCCGGTGCCAAAGCCGGCTCCTGCTCCGGCTATAAAGCAGACAATTATTTTTACTATCATAAAAACTTCCTCTGTTTCTAAATGCTGCGCGATCCGCTTTTTCCGGTTTTATCCCACCTTACGGCCTGTGGCTGCTTCAAAATGATATTTCACAATACCCAGGTCCATCTTTGTATAGAACCCTTTTCCTGCTTTGGCGGACACATCAGCATTTTCAAGCGTGATATAAAATTTCTGCTGGTTCATCGCCGTAGGGGCAAGCAGAGCCGCCTCCATTCCTTTTGCAAACCAGTCCGGCATACCGGATGCGCAATTGCAGAGCTGTTCCATAGGTTTGTTCTGATGTGCAATGCCCTGCGTGGTTCCATACCCCAATGCAATGATGCATGCCAACTTTTCGCCCCTTTTTATCCTGGCTGCGCTTTTTCCGTGGGTCATCGCAACCCAGCAGGTATTCAGCCCAAGCTCCTGGGCCTTCAATACAAGTTTCTCTCCATAATATCCCACGCTTTCATCCAGATCAGGACTTTTTTGCCCCACAAGCGCAATATAGTTCTCCACACCGCTGAATTTTCCATAGTGCGCCATCATACTGTCAAAACATTTCGGCTCATCAAAAATGATCTGAATGTTCAAACCGCTCTCTTTGTTACATTCTTCTACAAGCGCTATGAGCGCTTCTCTCTTCTCGCTCCCGATTTTTTTGCCATTATACTGCCGCACACTATGCCGCGCTTTCATAATCTCCAAAATATCCATAACATGCACTCCTTTTGTTTAAGTATTTAAACAGAATATACCACAATTTTTACGAAAAAAATCATTGGTAAAGAAAATCGAGATGAATAGCTTTCAAGCACCTGAATCATATACATTCACTTTTCTGCATACTTCACATATTCGCCCGCCTCATTATCCGTGCAAAAAGAGGAGCCCACTAACCACTCCGATGAACCCCCCTGCGGCGGATTAACCCCACCTGATTCGACATTCGGCATAAAATTAAATTTTTTCGTGAGGATTGACATATTTCTAAGGCTTGCATATAATAATAGCGATAGGTAGGCAGCTACCTCAAAAGTAGTCCGCTTCCGACTATGCGGAAAAGAAATAGGTCGTGTCAAAGTAGTTCGCTCCCGGTCATGCGAATAATAAATAGACCGTGGAAAAGTTTGTAAGCCTCTTGCCGAAAAAGGCAAGGGGCTTAACTTATACAAGGAAAAATGCCGCTTATGGAGATTTTGACAGGAACTCTGTATTTTGTTTCTGATGATTTTTTTACAAAGATACAAGACCCTTATCTGAAAGTCAATTATGAGGACACAAAGCATCCGCATTATTTCGCTTTTAGGGACAGCAGAACGGGGCTGTATTGGTTCGTTCCATGCAGTTCAAAGGTGGAAAATTTGAACGCTTGATACTGAAAAAAACAGGAGCAGCACAAGCCAACTGATACAATTAAAATTGTGAAAATCTTTAACCGCAAAACGGTACTTCTCTTTCAAGATATTTTTCCGTAAAGTCAGCACCTGCCGCGCCATTCAGGCAGAATGGGAAGTTTACTTCCTGGTTTATCTCCCGGAAACCTTAATCAGTCCCCTCTTAATGTAACTTTCCACCGCCAGGTCAATGGTTTCAAGACAGGTATATTTCGGCTGGTACGCCAGCAAACGCTGCGCCTTCTCAATGCTGAATACGCCGCTGCGCGCAATGTGGTAATATGTATGGTCACACTCCTGCGGATCCCCTTCGTATTTACACCAGTCCGGCCATGGAAGGAACCGGATCTTCGCTTCCTGCCCAAAATAGGTATATAAATGCTTGGCAAATCCATAAAGGGTTATGTGGTCTGCCGCTTCCGCGTCAAAGGACTCGCCCAGAGCCTGATTCCTGTGTGTGATCGCCCGATAAAATACCTGCGCTACGTCATACCCGTGAACATGATGGAGAATCTCCTGTCCAAAATTCGGCAGCGCGATCTCCTTTCCATCCGCAATATCCTGAAATACTCTCATGGAAGTATTTCCCCACGGATTTATGATCGCCCATCCCGGCCCGGATATCTGCCCCGGCATGATGACCGTTGCCGGAAACCCATTTTTTCTATACTGCTCTTTCAGATACAGTTCACTTGCAAATTTATCTTTTCCGTACTCGTCCAAAGGCTCTTTCTTTAAATCATCCGGACGAAATGGAACCGTTTCCGCCATTCCATGCGCCCAGCAGGAAGAACAGTATAAATAATGGGAAAGCTTCGTCCCACGGAAATTCTCTGTGATTTTTTTCGTGTCCTCTATGTTAAAATTCACCAGATCTACAATGATGTCAGGCTCCATGGCCTTGAGCTTTGGAATAAAATCCCGATCATTCTCCCGATCCAGCAAAACCCTTTCTACCCTGTGCCATGCCGGAGCGTCCTCATATGGCATGGACATCTTCCTTGTAATTGCCACCGTCTCATATCCTGCATCGACCAGCATCGGGATCAAATATGTACCAATATGCCCTGCCGCACCAATTACAACTGCTTTCATTTAATTTTGTCCTCCATACTTTTCACTTTCCGGCCATTCCTGACCATCTATACTGCACAACGGCTAAATTTACAATAACATTTTACCGCAATTCCTCAGAAATTTCTATACGCCGTAATCATCCTGACACATATCCAGGCTCATCATCTTCCGAAAATATGGTCACTTCGTATATAGGCGGCATACTCTTTTATACTCCTTTGCAAAAAATAACTTTAATAAAGTGATTCGCCATCTCAAAAATACTCCTGTCATAAATCTGTATTTACGATCCACTGCCCTTTTTTCTTAGAACCCCTTCTCTCAACCAGTCCTTCTTCTTTCAAACGGCGGATTCGCTTTGTAAGCATAGTCGTTCCCAGATTAATCTGTTTACTCATTTCATTCACGCTAATACTGCTATTTTCCTGCATTAACCTAAGTATCTCTTCATCCTTATTGTCAATCAGCCGCTTTTTCTCTAAATTGTTCTTTTCCTTTACTCCCTTATTTAAAGGAATTGTTACTGTAATAAAATTCTCTGTAATATCAAACACTTCTCTCCCATATTTGGATACAATCAATGGAACACCATGCCCTGTCTGCTCTATATAATCCAACTGAACCATGATCTGTTGAAGTTCCAGATTCACGGGTTTACTTTTTCCCTCATAAAATTCTTCCAATGTCAGCCCATCCGGAAGGCCTCCCACTGATATAATCTCAATACGATCATCAAACATATACACTGCCGGAGGTGTTTGTCTCGACCAACGATTGTGCAGGCAGGCATTCAGCCACGCCTCTCTAAAACACGAAAAGTCAAACATCTGTCTTTCTTTTCTAAGACTTCCTCCTACATCAACTACGGTATCATTTAATGCCTCCATATAGTCCAATACCTGTTTCACTGCTACAAGCATACATTTATAGCCATATTCATTCCGCTTGATCAGATCCGTCTTATCCGTTCCCCGAAATACTGCAACTTTAATAGAATAGCTGTTAGAATCAGCCAGAATACCTGCCATCAAGTTGTAGGTTCCGGCACGCGTCAAAAGATTAAGATTCTGTTTAAAAGTATTTTCCCGGAGTGTCAGGTTATTTCCAGCGTATAATGTTTTTAATTGTTCAAAAGTCAACTGCTGATTATTCGCTTCAATATTTACGATTGAATCCGATATACTAAGCATCAGATTCCGAAGCTGTTGTGGCGCGATTTCTCTATCCTCATCTGCGGATCTCATATAATATTTTCCATATGCTGAATATGGCTTTTCATCACCTTCCACAGTAACTTTTATCACATTTTTACCATCACACAATTCCATCATAATCGTCGGAATAATCTGTGGTTTAATTGCAACCGCTATCCCCTGAGATATCTCACGCATAGTGCGGTCTCCTATTTGCTGGCCTACAACTTCCCCATCATTTCTTACGCCAAAATACAATATGCCTCTCCCGCTTTTATTTAACATTGAGGCAATAGATATCATGCCTTCCTTTAATTCCCCTGTCGTCTTTTTAAACTCCACCGTTTCTGTTTCCATTCCAATATTCATGGTATCATACCCCCATATGCAGTATATCTTTTTTTGTCACTTTAATCAACACATAATAACCGCTTTATTCGTCACTTTTTGTGATGAATAAAGCGGTTATTAAATAAAGAAATAAAAAAATCATTATCCTTATTGACGCGGGGCATCACGATATACTGGATCAATATTAAAAATGCAAACAGCGCCTGCCACAAATCGCAGACGCCATTTTATATGCACCAGTTTTTACTTCGCGCGGTTCTCCATCTCCATCAGCTCCTGAATCTTCGCCTGTGCCTGGTCGTATTTCTCACGGATTTTTTCCAGTTCCGCCTCCTGCTTCTCCCTAAGTCTTGCCATTTCAGCCTCCATAGCCTGCCTTGTTTCTGCTTTTGCCTGATCGATCAGTCGGTCTTTTTCCAAAAGCTCCATTCTGTGGTCATAATCCGCCTCTTTTGCCTGTTCTTCCAGCTTACGGCTCTGCTCCGACAGGCGTTTTATCTCTTTATCCTTCTCGTTAAGCTGTTCCGGATAAGACGCCAGCTTCTCCAGCTCCCTGCTTTTTTCATCAACAGATTTAGTCAGGATATCATTAAGCCTGTTTTTGTCTGCGATAATCGTGTTGTACTGCTCCTCTTTTTCTTTCATCTCGGAACGCAGCCCCTGGGAGACAAGCTGCTCTTTCTCCAGTTCCTTTTCCAGCGCACCTTTTTCATCTATGCTGTCATGGTAGAATTTCTCGTAAGTCTCGCGGCTGCTTTTTGCCTTTTCCAGCTGGGCCTGCAGATCCTGGATGGTGGCGTCTTTTGATGACAGAAGCTGCTGCACCTCAAGCCTTGCCCTTTCATCCGCCGTGGAAAGGGCGTTGAGCATATCCGTAAATTTCGCGCTGAGAAAGCGCTGGTATTCCTCAAACTGGCGGATATCTTCGACAAACTGGGGCTGTGCCGTCATCAGGCTCTCCCGCTCGTATGCCGCCATCAGGGCATTCAGCGCTACATCCTGATTGGAAAAGTTCTTTGACAGCTCCCTTATCTTCTCGGCAGTCTCCGCCTCGATCCGGAACGGAACCGGTCTTTTTTCCGTGGTCTTTTTCATATTTTTATCAGTATCAGGCATCGTGCTGCCCTCCTTTTTTCGTCTTTCTATCTTTAATTATAGTAAAAAATTCCTTCCGGTGCAATGAATTTTAGAAATCTGTAATACATTACACTGTATTTTTGCTTTTTCATTCAGGAACATTTAGTATATATCATGTATTACATTACTATGTATTACACTTTATAAATACCGTATATATCATTATTTTACGTCAGTTTATGCTCATATATGTGTAATACATATGGTTGACTTTTATCTCATTTTATAATATCCTTAATATACAAAATAAAGTATTACACGGAGGACAATCTATGAATATTCCCCAGTTCCAGGCTGCCGAGTTCGAGCGGCTCCTGAAGCGGGTCGCAGGCGGGAAAGACAGCTTTTATCACTGCTCTGCGGCGACCGTTGTCGTTATAAAAGACATCCTGTGCACGGATTATCCCGAACGGGAAGATGACATCGAGTTTCTCATGGACATGGTAAATTACCAGCTCCGCAAATTAGGATACCAGGGCAGAAAGCCCCGGTTCCCTGTCAGCAGACACTTGAATCTGTTTTGCGCAGAGCCATTATATATAAACGACGTTAAAAAGGGAGGGGCAGACCATTGAATGTGATCTGTCTCTCCCTTTTCTTCCGTGCCCACGCAGGAATATCGGTTTTCCTTATCGTTGCTTGATCGAGCTATTGTCCGACCATCTATTCCAATCTATATAACGGTACACAGACTATTTCTGCCTTTGATATGCTTATCCATTTTCCCTGACAATATCAATCGGTATCAGGAAATTAGAAATTAGCCTTCTTGTTCCGAACTAGTTTGTAAACAGCTTCATTTTCATCTGGGGTAAAGTCATTTATGAACCCTGCCGCTTTCATTGCTGTTAATACTTTTTGGTTTACCGTAGTAACTTGAATTTTTGGTCTTTTTTTCTGCTCAAAAATTTTAGCAATCTCCCGCATATCTAATAATTCAAGATATTGTTTACATTCATCGTCCGATAGTTCCGCCAACATAGCAATGAATAGATCAACTCGATTGGTTATGCTTATATCTTCTAACATCTCCCTGACCATATCTTTACTTACACTCTGAGGATTACTAATAATCTTCGACATATTTCTTTTTGCCACTGCAAAAATCTCGCGCCTAGTTTCATCTCCATAACAACTATAATCCTGATATAACGTAGGTAACTCTGATTCAGACAGATTATGCTTAAGTATGTATGCCATAATCCTATCTGAATAATTATTACCTAAAATGGATATTTGACCCTTAATATTAGTTAGCAGTTTGATTTTTATGTCCTCATCAATATCATATTTTATGATTTCTTGAACTTCCCCTGCAGATGCCATGTTTCCTGTTGCAATATCTGCATATTCAGCTACATTGCTAATAATATATTGCATCTTTTTATCAGAATATTTATTTCTCATAAAAGTAAGAGTTTCCTTCGTCATAGGAATGAATTTTTCCTCAATTAATATTTCCATCTTATTGCCTGGAACTCCTGCAAGATTAAATTCTGTATAATTTGGTGAAATTGACAAAAGAATTTCTCTAAACTTTTTCAATGATAATTCTTCGTTTATGATGCATTGATTCCAAAAAATACCAAGCGCCCCCTGATCCTCTTGACCACCGTAATCTAAACAATCATGCCCCGAATTGATAAAAGCAGCTAAATTGCTTGTCATCCCGACCTTCCCAAAATACTCTAAAATATTTTCTACCGTATATTTTACACCTGCCCCGCCTACCAACTCTGTCTGATATATCTCCTCGTCAATATCTGCCAACGACTCAATAGGTGTTTCCAATTTTCCAATATATTCTACCTTATGCTCTTCCGTTATATCATCATGATTTATCACCATTACCGCATCTGCACTTTTATCTGTAAATCCAACTTTCGGAATATTTAATACGATTTCTATAAATGAATCCATGCTTTCCTGCACATACCCACACAATGGCTGTTCCGGCTGACTAAAGATAGACGTAACGCATTGCTTTAATGCCCCGTCAACATTCTGAAAATGATACTCTACCTCTAACATCAATCTAATATTATCAACATTAATTTCATAAAGTGAATTTCGATACACTTCCTCAAATAAATCCTGGTTACTCGCTTGATAATTCAGCCGCTTAAAAGAAATCTGCAGTGTATTCAATGCGCTACTCAACTTAGATATATTAGGAATCTCAACAGCCAGATAGTCCTCCTGCGAATCAATATAGGTGGTTAGGCAATTGTCCACATTGACTGCAAGCAAACCATCTTCCTCCATATATTCCAATGTTACAAGACTATAATCCCGAATCTGCTGAACGGTCATTTTTTGATTTGACACCACTTGTCCAAAAAATTGAGGCCACTGGGTATTTAATACCATTACAAGCTTTACCCTCTCGCGATTTTCTTCAAAAAACTCGCTAATAAACTGAAATCTGCCTTTTTTCTTTAACTGCCTTACGAAACACGAGAGCAGTTCTCTCTTATCCCTATTCTGCAATAAATATTGTAATAGGTCAAAATTCAAAATTTCTTCCTGCTCAAAGTCAGTCATATCCAAATTTGATATTACCAGGTTTACATCATCCAATGAATATGAGTATGGCTTCGCCAATCTATCCGTGATACTGCGAAGGAACATCTTGTCTCCTCTAGTAAGACTGTTTTCATAGAAAAATGTCATGTAATCACAATAAGATTCATCTATATAACCATTCCTTATAAGATATTTTAGTAATGCAAAATATTCGCTTGATTTTATTTCCTTATATTCATTGACATCCCCGATCTCATTTTCAGATGATATCCTAAATATCTCATCTACATTTTCTCTGGTAATGATTTCATGCAGTTTCTTACTTATAATAATACGTTCTTCTTCTTGAAGTAATAATAGTTCATCCTCTAATGCTCTTAAATTATTTTGCAATTTATCTTCAATAGCTTTTTTCCGCAATGGATAATCGTTACTCTCCCATTCCATATACTGGCTATAACTCCACTTACTATAATATCTACTTTTAATATAATCTAACTCCTCTAAAGTAGCTAATTCCTCTTTCTTTGCATACTCAATCTGTTTCTCTCTTTCTTCAATTTTCGCTTTACACTCCTTCATCCCCAGTTTTATAAAATCGTCTTTTTTACTGAACAACTCATACACAAATCCTTGATTCCGTTGCAAATCTGAAAAATCACGCGGAAATATATTTTTGTAGGTAATCATAGCAAGCATTTTATTCGCATTAAGTTCTATCGTATTTAACTTATTATAATAAATCATAAATTCATTATAGATATTCTTTAAAACCCGCATATCATCAATATATAACGACAATTCTCTTAAGAACTTTTCTTCAAAGATCTCAAAGATCCCGCCCCGTTTTAAATGATTTTTTATCTGATCATATGCATTTGAGCCGTCTACGACAGGAATCACGGGCAAAATAAAATCAAAAAATTTCGTTCTATCCTTATTTACAAAAATATCATCTCTTAAAAGATAAAAAAATCGCAATGGCTCACTCTGCTTCTTATCTTTACCATTCTGGAGTCTGATATTTGCAAGAATATTAATCTCTCTTAACCTTTCAAATATCTTATTATCATCAAACCGATCCAAATCTTCAAAAACAATAACATCACTTCCAGAATTTTCAAAAAGATATAAAACCTCATTTAGATATTTATCAAAATAGGAATTATCATCCTCTCCAAATATCTCAATCTCATTTCCCTGTACACTTAACTTACGAAAAATATTTTTATTTTTCTGTGCTTTTATCAACTGATATAAACTCATTCCAAATAATACTGTAGCCACAGCGCCGCTGATAAACAGCGAATACGGATTTGCAAAAAACTGCAATAACGTTTTTAAGCACAAATCTGTTAATGAATCAACCCAGCTAGACCATGCTTTAAAATATTTTAAATGCAACAAAGCCAAAAGAAATACTACTGTCCCAACTGCAAACGCTATGCATCTGCTATCATTTACTGTCCTTTTAATATGAAAATTAGTTTGGGGAATATTTCCCACTTCAATCTGTTGTATTAATTGGTTCAAAATCTTACCCTCTAATACACCTTCTATATCCTTATCTTTTCTTACAGCGCCATTTGCAGCCGTTTCCTCAAAATGTGCCAAAGAAATATGCAGGAATTTTTTATCGCTATGATCTTTTTTATAGGTTTCCAATAAACTGCTCTTTCCAGCACCATAAGAGCCGGCAATCGCTATGTTTTTTATATCCTTGTTCTCAAATATATATTTTAATGCAGCATCATACACTTCCATTTTAACATCATCAGTCGGTGTTAACTTACTAAATACAATATCTTTTCCCATTAGTTTCCTCACCTCTCTATGCAGTACCCAACATGCTTTTGCCATTACTGCCTTTGCCCTCTTCCTCTTTGAAAAAGCCAGCTCTTCTTTATCTCCATCTGTCAAAGCCCCGTATCCAGAAACTGATTAATCATATCCACGTCTATACTGATCGGAATGACTTCTATCTCTATACTGTTTTCAGCAATCTCCCCATTCGGCGCTGTTGCAGTAACAATAATCTCATGGACGCCCAACTTATCAAAGTAGACTTTTTTCTGCCACTCCATTGTGCTTTTTCTATTGAGCTGCATTGTTTCCTTACCGCCAGATTCAAAAAATGCTGTAATTGTAACTTCATCGGCTTCAAAATTCAACGTTGCCGTCATTTCCGTTTCCACGCCCACCTTCACCTTGCTATATTCTGAATACAGATAAATCTCATACTCCGGCTCCTTAACGGCAGATTCCGCTTCCATATCCGCTTCCTCTACTTCTGCTACAGATTTCAATCTATGATAAACATCCACAACCGATAGGCCGCCGACTGCAACCAACAAAGTAATGATTGCTACAATTAATGAAATAAGAGGAATCTTTGACTTGCTGCTTTTCTCAGTAACGTTCTTTATGTCATCCAGCTTCTCGCTGATCTGCCCCGTATTTTCCGCCACAGTCCGGCTGCTCTCATTAATATTATTTAAAGCATTTTGCAACTCCTTATTCTGCTTTCTGTTTCTCCCCATAAACTTCACCTCCCGAGCTTCAGCTTATAGCAGGTCTTTCTAACAAAATCCATTTCTTTCTGGAAAACGGGGCAGCTTACATAGGAAACCGCCCCGTTTTAGATACTATATCATGTCACCAATCTGCTCATTTCAAAGCAAAACTTTACGCCTGTCTTTCCTCCGCCAGCCACTTTTTATACATTTCCCTGAACTCTTCCTCCCGGTCCGCCGGTATCTCTACAGTCAGCCGCTTGACTGCCCTGTTCTCCGACTGGAAAACCTGTGCAATCTCATCCCGCGTCATATTCTTCTTTAACGCATTCACTTTAGCGTCGCTGATCTGCTCCGCATACTCGTCGTACATCCACTGCTGTGTATCTTTTGGGAAAAAAGCAAAACGCATGACACTTTTCTTTTTCAGCACGCCGTCAAAAAACAGCTTCTGCAGCGGTTCAATCACATTCTCATTCAATGCAATGGCGTCATAGATCGCCGACTTTTTCAGACCAAAATCTTTCATGAGCTGGTCTATGCGCTCTCCTTTTGCATAATGGCGCCTTTTATAGATCGCCAGCCTGTTGACCACGATCTGCTGCTTTATCTTTTCCGGCAGTTTGGAAAAGTCCCTGTAAAGATTCGTGTCGTCGATGATCTCCCTTGCTTTTGTCTCATCCAGTTCGTCCTCCTGGTATACGATACAGGGGATCAAGCGGTATTTTTCTTCCTCAAAGCCTTCCTCTTCCCTGCAGTCCGTTATGATCTCGGCACAGATGTCCCGCCTGTTATGCCCCGCCAGGATCATATACACGCCTCCCGGCTGTTTCCAGAGCACAAGCGGGGTTTCGACGCCCTTCTCATATATGGACAGCTTCAGCTCAAGGTATTTGTCCGGCTGGTTGTCCTTTAAGAGCGGATACCGGTTCCACCCCGCTGGTGCACCTTCCATTTTGGATATGTCTATGTACTCTATCTTCTTTCTGCCGTCATCCTCCCACAGCGTTCCGGATCCCGCCCGTTCCAGTGCCTTTGACACATTCTGCGCCGCTCCCCTTGATGTGGCGGTAAGACCGTTCAAAAATGATTGATTGTCCACCTTTCCTTTTTTTCCTGCCATAGATTATTCTCCCTTCCTGTTCTGATCTTTCCGAATCCTCTCAACCGCCTCTTCTGCAAATTCCGTCATCTGCTTACTTGCCGGGCTTCTGCTGTTATAATAGCCTATCGGCATATGTTCCTTTTGGGAATTATCCACATTCGCGTCATTCTTGATGAATGTCTTAAAAATACACTGCGGTGCGATCTGCTCTACAAGCTCCATGTTATCCGCCATAGAAGCCTTCTTGCGCAGATCCACCTTATTAAACAAAACGCCTAATAATTTCAGCTTTGGATTCGTTTCAGCCACCTCATCGATCTGTGCAATCGTGGGCGGCACCGATTTCACGCCAAATATGCTGGACTCAATCGGCGCCAGCACATAATCCGCCTCGGCAAGTATCGTCTTATTCATGACGCCTGCTGTTTTATCCATGTCGATAATAATAAAATCATAGTAGTTTTCTTCGCGGACACTCCTTAAACATTTCTTCCACATTTTGTCCCTGATCTTGTCAGTCATCATGCACAGCGCGCCCTCAAGCGCCTCGCACTCCGCAGAACCGGCGACAACATCAATGCCGCTGTATTCCGTATGTATGATATATCCTTCTTCTTTAAAATCTTCCTGCCCGAGAAAGGCATTATAAAAGCTGACGTCCGGCTCTTCGATATAATCCGGGTACAGGACGCTTGACATATCCGACTGGCTGTCCGTATCGACCGCCAGCACATTATAACCTTTCTTTGCCAGCTCATAGGACAGATTTGTCACTACCGTTGACTTTCCCATGCCGCCCTTATGTGCCCATACCGCGATCATGACAGGCGCGTCAAACCGCAGCAGACTTTTATCCAGCTTAGCCTCTTTAGCCTGCTCGTAAATACTTTCAAGGTTTCCCTTATCCATTTCTGAAAGATCCATCTCCATCAGATTCTCAAGCTGCCATTGGTTCAGTCCCGTTGCCCTGTGCCAGTCTTTGATGTCCCACCCTCTTCTTTTTAAGAGTGCGGTCATCCTGTCTTTCCAGTCGTTCTTTTGCATCTACATTTCCCTTCCCTGCTGAAATTCTTTCTCATACATTTTCCTTGGTTGTATTTTTTATTATACAGTAAAATTTTTATTATTCAAGTTTCTGCGCGATTATTTTTCCGCGCGGCGGAAAATATGTTGTGACGTATCTCATCTGTGCTTCAAAATCAAATATTCCGTCCATACCATAGCAGATGAATTTTTCCCTTTCTGTTTAAAAACATACTGATTTTTCCGCCGCGCGGAAATCTTTGCAGTATTTTCACTTGCACAAAAGATTGACAGAGAATATAATGTTCCAAAAATCTTTATTTTCTTTTTAGGATGGACTGCGGCTTTTGCTGCAGGGCGTCCTTATTTTGTCCTCTTTTACAGGACAGGGGAATCACTGGTTGGTTCCCTGCGGGCAAGGCAGATCGCCAAGCCAACAGTTACTAAACAGGTAATTGGAAGGAGAATGAAATGTCAGACTTTCGTAACGTCTCTAAATCCGAACCCTGCCCAATCTGCGGGAAACCGGACTGGTGTTCCGTACAGTATGTCGAGGGAAACGTAAAACTGCATTACTGCAGGCGCATCCTGAACTGTTCTGATATCGTCAGCAGCGTTAATGGTGTGTCCTATGTTTTCATCAAGCAGACAAAGGACGGCTCCTGTATGTACAAGGAAGAATCCGCGTATATGGAATCGAAAAGAACATGGGCACAGGCAAAAGGAAATGGCGGCAGTAAAAAAAGAAAACCTGCCGCGCCCTGCAGTACCCCGACACAACGCCAACCCGACGTACAGCCTGGCGAATCCATACAGCCTCAGGATAACCAGAGCCTTAACGCCATCTACCGCTCTTTCTTAAGAAAACTGCATCTTCATAAAAACCATGTGCAATATCTAAGACGCGAACGATGGACGGAACAGATGATCCTTCACGCCATGATCCGCTCCATGCCTCCGGGCGGGAATAATTACTATTATGGCACAAGCAGGGAGCAGATCACGAAAGAGCTTCTATGGGAATTTGGTTCCTTGAAAGGCGTTCCCGGTTTTTATGAAAAGGCTGACGGCGCATGGAGCTTTGTGGGACAGAGCGGACTACTTCTTCCCCTCTACGACCACAACGGAAATCTGTACCGTCTAAGACTCAGGCTGGATCACCCGGAAGTGGATGACAACGGGAAGGAAAAGAATAAGTATCACAATTTTTCCTCCTTCTACGAAATTCCGTCGGGCGGAAACAGCACCGTTAACGCATTCAAAAACGGATGCCGCTCCGGCAGCCATGCAAGCCTTTACACGAATCCTGCCCTGGATGATTACACGGTCTGTTATATCACCGAAGGGGAAAAGAAGTCGCTTTACGCAAATCATGTGCTTCATGCGCCCGTCATCTCCCTGCCGGGAGTAAACGCCTTTGGAAAGGTCCTTGAAGCGATGGATGACGGCAGGAATGTCTTAAACTATCTTTCTGCCAAAGGCTGCTCTACGGTTGTGATCGCTTACGATGCGGATAAATATGTCAACGAAGCCGTGCTGATGTATGAACAGAAGCTTGCAGCTCTGCTCGCAGGAAGAGGTTTCCGTATTGCGCTGGCATACTGGAATCCCGGTTTCGGGAAGGGACTGGATGATATCTTATCCGTCAATGTCCGCCCCAACTATGAATTGGTCAGGGTGTAAAGCAGTCTGCTGTCGGTTTGCCGACACAGGCTGTTTTATTTTTATCCCGTATTTTTTCCGCGCGGCGGAAAAATCAATGCAGCTCCATACCGAGAGAAACCCCGTACCATCATAAATCTTTCTTGCACGCCGACATGATATCTGCTATACTATCAGCATCATATATTATTTTTTTACGGCTGTTTCTTACGATCCGGCCGGTATTCTTAATCCCTGGAAACAGGTTTATATCATATATTCTGGCGCAGCATCCTTCGGATGCTTTTTTTATTGCCAAAGTCTGACCAAATCCGGTCACTATTCAAAAAAGGAGGAACAACATGAAACAGAAGAAAACGATTGATGTGCCTGATTCCATATTTGAGGCGCTCGGCTTTGCGCTGCCTCAAAACACACAGGCAGAATATGAGAAAGGCAGCTCCATAACAGATTATGTGGGAGAATCCCGCGTTCTATCCCTGCGAAAGGAGCATACCTATCATAAAGCATATCCCATCTTGAACGGAATCGGGTTGTTAAACCTGAATTTCCCGAATATGCCTATGGAAGAATGTGAGCGTGCAAATTATGTGCTTCAGATAATCCGCCGCTATATTAAAAACACACTCACTTCTCTCCAGAAAGAAGATGAGACAGTGTCAGGCATCGGACATAAAGCAGATGATCTTACCTTCATAAATAGTATTCTAAAACCCTTTCAAGATGAGGTTCAGGTAAGCATCGCGAAACGCAGCTTAGATCCGACGGCAGAAGTTGCCTGTGAAATATTCCGGCTGCCCTCCTGTTACCGCATAAGCCTAAACTGCATGGACGGTGAAATCGTCTACGGAGCTGTCGGCACGAAGCGGAAACGTAAGGACGGTTATTACTATCTTGGATATGACTGTTCTCATATTGCACATATCACAGATCTGGTGCAATTCCTTTCCGACGCCTTTTTACTTGCCGGAATCCACCAGATCCGCACCACTGTGGAACTTCCGCTGATACAGGATGTCTTTGAAAAATATCTGGCAGAAGAATCTTCAAAGGAAAGGGAAGATATATACCGTATTCTGGAACAAAGTATAGATCAAAAATTCCCGGTATCTTTAAAGAATCTTTTCTTCGTCTATAACAGCCGCGGAAAAGAATATTTCTGTCTGAAAGAAAGCCCATATCTGATAGCGGATGCCGTCCGCCTCTTATGCAGCATACTTGAGATCTACCATGAGATCAGTTACGAAAACAGGCACCGGCAGGAGATAGGGCGTTCCATTGCGACCGCCTATATAACGAAGAAAAATATTCCGCAGTCCATACAAGGTGCCATGGAAAGAACAGCTTTCATGGATTACTTTAAGTTCGTGGAATTTGATGAGGATGTAGACCTTGCATCTGTTCGCACCATTGAGAAAGAATTTGAAGTTCTTAATCAGGCCTATTTTACGGGAAAGAAGTTCAAAGACGTTACCCTGCGGTTCCGCAAGCTCGGTAAGCATAAGGCAAGCGGTCTGTATTATCCCACCCTGCATACGCTCTGTGTCGATATCAGATCTCCTTCGTCTTTTATCCATGAGTATTTCCACATGATTGATGACCAGATGGGCGATCTGTCATTGGAAGTTTCATTTAATCCTATCGCCGCTTTATACAAAGAAAGTTTCCTGCGGCAGATGGACCAGCTCTCAGATGCAGTAAAAAGCACGCTGAACGGAAAAAGCAAATATAATATCCAATACTTTTTCCGCCGCGCGGAAATTTTCGCAAGATGCGGGGAAATTTATTTTACTAGAATTTTAAAAGTTGAAAGTTCCTTGATCAAGCCGGATCTCGCGTTCGCATACCCGGAATCCAATGCGCTTGATGAGGCAGTAAAAACATATTATGAAACGCTTCTGACAGTCAGACTTCCAAACTACGGTCTGTCTGAAGCAGTATAAAAGGAGGTTTATCATGGCAAAAAAGGTTTATGCCGATCAAATTGCAGAACATTTTACAAAAACACTGGAATCCACCTTTCTGCTCAAAGAAATCACTAGAAGAGAAACGCGGGAAAGCAAAAAGCAGTTTTATGATATCCTGCTTCAGGATTCTGCCGGAATTCTTCGGGGCACCATCTGGGAGGAACTTATGGAAGAAGGTCACGAAGCCTTGAAAGGAAAAATCGTATCAGTGAAAGCACTCGTCACCAAAGACGATCAGGGTGCATTCCGGCTTGTTATACGCCGGATGGAAGAGGCCGAAGATTTCCTGATGGCAGATTATATCAATGGACTGACAGAAGAGGAGAGCAGCCGATATAGGGAAATCCTGTGGAAGTATATCAACTCCATAAAAAATGACGGCTACCGCTATCTGGTATCCTCGATCTTTCAGGACATTCCGCAGTTAGAGAAACTTCCCGCCACTTTGAAAGGTCACCATAATTTCAGCGGCGGTTTTTTAGTCTACACGGCAAGCGTTACCTGCCTTGCCAACTATATGCTGTATTCTTTAAGCCACTATAACATGAGTCCTTCCTGCCACATCCCGTATCAGGCAGATCTGCTGACAGCCGGCGCGCTTCTTCACGCGGTCGGCACTGTGGAAAAATATACACCAAGCCCTGATATGCGCCGTATTCCGGAATCCATACCATTGACACGGTATGAGCTTTCCATGCAGTACATCCAGTCTGCCATAGACAGATACAGGGAGGTGGAAATCGGGGGAGAAGAGCGGAACCTGCTTTTGCATATGGTCGGCTGTGTCTATGAAAATACGGAAAGAAAGCCCATGCTGCGGGAGGCTGTCATCTTAAAAGATGCCGTGCAGCTCCATGAACAGACCGCGCTGTTAGAACATTTTATCCATGAAAACAAAGGAAAAAGCGGCGTGGTGTTCGACCAGGTACTAGGCAATTACATCTATGTGCCTAAGGAGGAAGGTATATGAAGAAACCATTTATCGGAAATGACGATGCCTATAAACACCTGACAGGCTATCTGGATATGAAACACCCTGGCCCTCTCATCTTGTACGGAAAAAAAGGACTCGGAAAAAGAGCAGCGGCAGAAGAGATTGCAGCTGTAATCCTCGGCTGCGACAAGGCAGATTTTGTCCATAACTTAGATTTTTACCTTCTGGATAAGCAATATGATCCCATCAAGGTAGAGGATATCCTTGCCCTGCTTGAAAAAAGCAGCATTGCAGCCCTTGGCTCCTGTAAGGTCTATCTGATCTGCCATGCAGAAAAGATGAATCCGCAGGCACAGAATAAGCTGTTGAAACTGTTGGAGGACAGGAACCGGACAAATATAGTCATCCTGCTCTGCGAACGCGACACACTGCTAGATACCATCAAGAGCAGATGTCTTACCATATCCTTTTTCCCGCTTTCCGGTAAAGAAATGTCATCTTACCTTGCCTCAAAAGGCGTTTCTGATGAAGATACAGGACTTGCCGGATTTATCTGCGGCAACTGTCCTTACCACTGGGAAGAAGTTTCGGACTATTTCCCGGCGCTAAAGGATATCAGAATGCAGATACAAAAAATCAGTACAAGGGAAGAACTATTCCGGGTATTTCATCTGATACAGGAGAAGGATGCGGGGGAGTTTTATGCCGTCCATTCCGGGCATTATATCGAGGCGCTCTCCATGATCCAGTATCTGTTCTTTTCCCTGCTGACCATAAAAACCACGGCACCATCATATAAAATGCAGGAAGATGATTTTGGAAATCTAAACGACCTGTATACCGTGCGGGAATTATCCGCAGTATGCTCTGAAATTGCAAAACACCAGAAAAAATGGCTTGCAGGCGCTTATTCCAAAAATGATTTTTTTGACCTGGTCCGCAGTATGGTCCGGGCATGAATAAAAAATAACACAAAAGGAGGAACCCTATGCTATATAACCTATACCGTCCGACCGATTTTTCGGAGGTAAAAGGGCAGGAAGATGTGCTCGTCACAATGAAACGGCAGGCACAGAGCGGCAAGTTCGGACACGCTTACCTGCTTGCCGGACACAGAGGCACAGGCAAAACGACCATTGCGCGTATCCTGTCCAAAGCCATCAACTGCGAAAACCCTACCGAAAACGGACCCTGCAGGGTATGCCAAAGCTGCCTTGCAGCCAAAAACAGCATGGACATCAAAGAATTAGACGCCGCTACCAACAACGGCGTTGACCATATCAAGGAACTGACCGGGCAGGCAAAATACCGCCCGGTTCAGTTAAAGAACAAGGTATTTATCATTGACGAGGTACATAACCTGTCGGCGGCGGCATTTGATGTGCTGTTAAAGCCATTAGAGGAACCGCCGGCACACTGTACCTTTATTCTCTGTACAACAGAACTGCATAAGATACCTGTTACCATACGGAGCCGCTGTGAAACCTATACCTTCCATCCAATCTCCCCGGCGCCCATGAAAGAACGGCTGCGGGAAGTGCTGGCAGACCAGAAAGCGGACTGTGATGAGGATGCGCTTAATCTCATCATACGCAGCGCCAACGGCGGGATGCGGGATGCCCTTGGTATTTTAGAGCAGCTGATGGCAGGATCGGGCAGTTCCATTACAGCAGAAGCGGCAAAAAAGCAGCTCGGCACGCTGGACACGGACGCCATCTTAAACACTCTGGCAAGTGTGATCCGGCTTGATACCACGTCCGCCCTTTCCTCTATGGACAATCTGCTTTTTAGCGGAAAATCACCTTCCCTGATCACGGAAACATCCCTCCGCGTACTGACAGATATGGTTACCATGAAAAGTACCGGGGACCGGCAGTCAATCATGCACAGCCGCGATTATATTGAAACCGTATGGAATCTGGGACATGAAATTTCTTTTAACAGACTGTACTGGCTCTGCGAACAGTTCTGTGATCTGAGAACAGTCATACGCCAGAGTACAGATCCGATTCTCGACCTGCGTCTTGCGCTCATCCGTTTAAGCCATCAGGATATCGTAAGCAGCGATCCCATAAAACTGGCGGAAGAAGTATCCATGCTGAAAAAGGAGATAGAACAGTTAAAGGGCATGATACAGAAACACCCGCATACAGCGGTACAGGAAGATGACTGCACCGCCAGCGAACCGGAAACCGTGGAGGAACCTGCGGCAGAATCGGGATTTTACAAAATTCAGGACTGTGACATTCCGTTTGCGGAAGAAGAGCAGTCTGGTGCAGAGGAAGATGAATATGCAAAAGCACAGGACGACCGGGTAATGGAAGGAGGGATGCCGCCAGACAGAGAGGAAGAAGGAACTGTCTCTGAGGGTTTCACAACAGAAACGCCCGAAGATGATATTTCTGCTTCTGATCTGTTTAAAATACTCGGGTAAGCTTCTTCCCGTCCCATGGCGGCCCCCTTATTATTTAGACCGCTATTTTGAGCAAATGGTATCATTCCATATGCAGAATAAACTTTTTGCGGCTGCCATTGGCTGCTGCGATGAAACAGGACCATACCGGTACGAAACCACACTGTACCCGGTATTTTTAATATTAAAAGCATACATCAGCGTATACCCTGAACTTTCCTTTATAGAACTGGTCTATCAGGGAAACGCTGTATTCCAGTCATTCTGACAGGGGATATCTGCAAAGCGGATATCCTCTGATTCTATCTAAACGGAGGAAGAAACATGAACCAATCATCATTTGCGCATCTTCATTCCCACACGGAATTCAGCCTTCTGGACGGTTCCAACCGTATCACGGATTACCTTGACCGTGTAAAAGAGCTCGGAATGGAAAGCGCGGCGATTACCGACCACGGCGTCATGTACGGCGTGGTGGACTTTTATAAATATGCGAAAGAGATCGGCATCCATCCCGTGATCGGCTGCGAGGTATATGTAGCGCCCAGGGGAATGGCAGACAAATCATCTGCAGACCGATACCACCATCTGGTTCTTCTGGCTGAGAATAACACTGGGTACAAAAACCTCTGCCGCTTAGTATCGGAAGGGTTTAAAACCGGGTTTTATTACCGCCCCAGAATTGATTTTGAACTGCTCTCGCTATATTCTGAGGGGCTGATTGCCCTAAGCGGCTGTCTTGCAGGGGAGATCCCAAAACTGCTTGTACAGGGAAATTACAAAGCCGCCTGCAGTGTTGCGTCAAAATATGCAGGACTGTTCGGTACAGACCATTATTATCTGGAACTGCAGGATCATGGCATTTCGGAGCAAAAAGAGGTAAACCAGCAGCTCATCCGTATGGGGAGGGAACTCGGCATTCCGCTTGTTGCGACCAATGACGTCCACTATACCAGAAAGGAAGATGCCGAAGCCCATGATGTCCTGCTTTGCATACAGACGAAAAAGCTGGTGAGCGACCAGAACCGTATGCGGTATGAAGGAGGGCAGTATTACGTGAAATCCGCAGAGGAAATGCAGACGCTGTTCCCGGAAGAACAGGAGGCGCTTGAAAATACAGGAAGGATTGCAAAACGCTGTCAGGTGGATTTTACGTTCAATGATTACCACCTGCCAAAATTTACGCCGCCTGATGGATTAAGCGCATGGGAATACTTAAACAGGCTGTGCGAAAGCGGAATGAGGGAAAAATATAACGCTCCCTATGAAAAACAGCAAAAACAGCTTGCCTATGAGCTGAACACCATAAAAGACATGGGATTTATTGACTACTTTCTGATCGTATGGGATTTCATTCATTATGCCAAGAGTAACGGCATACCGGTAGGACCGGGCAGGGGCTCGGCGGCGGGCAGCCTTGTGTCATACTGTCTTGGTATCACAGAGATCGACCCTTTAAAATACGATCTGCTGTTTGAGCGCTTTCTGAATCCACAACGAGTCACCATGCCGGATATTGACATTGATTTCTGCTATGAAAGACGGCATGAAGTGATCGATTATGTCATAGAAAAGTATGGCAGGGATAATGTGGCACAGATCGTCACGTTCGGCACCCTTGCGGCCCGCGGCGTCATCCGGGATGTGGGGCGGGCACTTGCTACAAGCCCTGCCACGATAACGCGTATTACAAAGCTCCTTCCCGATGATCCGAAGATTACCATTGACAGTGCGCTTTCCTCTGTCGATGAACTGAAAAAGCTCTATGAATGCGACCCGGCAATCCAGAAGCTGCTAGATACTGCAAAAAGGCTGGAAGGTCTGCCACGGCACACCTCCACCCATGCGGCGGGCGTTGTCATTTGCCCCGAACAGGTAACAGAATATGTGCCGGTCTGTGCTTCTGGCGATGGAAGTATCTCCACCCAGTACGTCATGACCACCTTAGAAGAACTTGGTCTTTTAAAAATGGATTTTCTGGGACTGCGCACACTGACAGTCATTCAGAAGGCAATAAAGGAAGCTGAAAAAAATTATGGAAAAAAGATAACCTTTGATTATGAGGACGGAAATGTGTTCCAGTACATAGGAACCGGGCAGACGGAAGGCATCTTCCAGTTAGAAAGCATAGGAATGCGCAATTTTATGAAGCAATTAAAGCCAAAACGCTTAGAAGATCTCATTGCAGGCATTTCCCTTTACCGCCCGGGTCCGATGGATTTTATTCCAAAATATCTAAAAAACAGGGAAAAGCCGGAACAGATCACTTATGAGATCCCACAGCTAGCAGAAATCCTGAAGCCGACCTATGGCTGTATTATTTATCAGGAACAGGTCATGCAGATCGTGCGGTCGCTGGCAGGTTATGATTATGGGCGGGCCGATCTCGTCAGACGGGCCATGTCTAAGAAAAAAGCATCCGTTATGGAAAAGGAACGCCAGTTTTTCTTATATGGCGGCGATGGCATTCCCGGATGCGGGCAAAACGGCATTCCTGTAGAGGCAGCGAACCGCGTTTTCGACCAGATGATCGACTTTGCCAAATACGCTTTCAATAAAAGCCATGCGGCGACCTATGCGGTCGTTGCTTTCCAGACCGCCTACATGAAATATTATTATCCGGCGGAATATCTTGCGGCGCTCATGACATCTTACCGCAGTAACAGTGAAAAGACCGCCGAATATCTGCTTTTGAGCAGACAGACGGAAATTCCCATCAGAAAGCCGGATATCGCAGAAAGCGGGATAGATTTTACCGTAAAGGATAGCTCTATTGTGTATGCCCTTGCATCCATACGGGACGTGGGAGAAGGGTGCGTTGCGGATATCATAAAGGAACGCCAGAAAAAGCCTTATGGCAGCTTCAAGGACTTCCTGACGCGTATGCAGACAAAAGGAAGTCTCAACAAATCAGCTGTTGAATCGCTGATCAAAGCGGGCGCCTTAGACGGCATGGGGCATACCAGAAAATATCTTATGGAGCATTATCCTGAAATCATGAACCAGCTTCAGTATGACAAAAAGAACGGTATGCTCGGCCAGTCTTCCTTATCCGCGCTGTTTGCCCAGAATACGCAGCCAGAAAAAGAAGAAGAGTATCCTGCCTCACAGCTTCTTGCTTATGAAAAAGAAGTGCTTGGCATCTATCTGAGCGGCCATCCCCTTGATGAACATTATGAACAGTGGATTGCGGGGATCACAGCAAAAACAAGTGATTTTTTTATCCACGAAGAGGGAACCGTGCTTGCGGAAGGCGAAACGGTCGTTATCGGAGGCATGATCCGGACCGTCAACGTGCGTACCACCCGGAAAAAGAAACAAATGGCAAGCCTTGTGCTGGAAGATCTGATTGGCAGCGTGGAAGTCATTATATTTCCGGGACAGTTTGAAAAATACCGCAGCTTTCTGACAGAAGGGGCAATGGTATTCTGCCGCGGAAAAGTGAAAAAAGAAGAGACGAAAGACGCGGGCCTGTTAATGGATTCCGTTTCCCTTTTTGCTACAGAGGAACAAAGCCATAATCTATGGCTCCAGTTCAAAGATTTTGCCGACTATCAGAGCAAAGCGGACAGAATCAGGGGTATAGAACAGAAATACCCCGGTAGCAGCCAGTTATGCTTTTATCTGAAAAACACAAAGCAGATGAAACAAAGCAATAGGAAAATCATCAGCTGTGAAAAGGATTGTCTGGATGAGCTGATTGCTGTCTGCGGTCAGGAAAATGTAAAGGTAACTTAATTTTTATTCTTCCCAAAAGAGTATTTTGTATCTTTTGGGAAGTTTTTTTATTGTTATTTTGTAAGAACGGATGTATAATCGAATTGCTATCTCAGAGCAGAACCTTTCATGAAAAGAAAGTAAGAGGGATTCTGTGTCATATCTTCATTATTTCTATCATAATTATATCAGAGATTATATCAGTCATTTATTCAGTAATTGGTAAATGGAAATCCTGAAAATCCAGTAAAACAGGACGTTCCGGGGATTTTAGTCGGGCGGGGCATCAAAAAAGTGGACGAAGATAAAAAAAAGAGGACGGAATTTTAAAAGAATGGATGAATTTTCCTGAAAAGAGGATGGATTGCCCTCAAATGTGGGAGAAAATATCGCTGAAAGGATGAAAATTTGTAAATGGTGGAAAAAAGAAAGCGCGGAAAAACAGAGTGGAGAAAAATTTTCAATGAAAATTAGCTGAAAATATGTGAAAAACGAATGAATATTCAGAATAAATCTTAAAAATAGGCACGACAAAAAAGCCTGTGCTCAGGATGCAGCTGAAAATAAGACTTTACGACGGATGATTGTTCTTGCAAGGGCGCCGATTGTTTCAACCGGACGGTTTGGCAGGATATATTTATTATAGATCGTGCTGATTGCCATATGTACCATACGAAGACCATATTGAAGGGCAAGTGACGCCAGATCATCATAATCGGAGAGCGTAAGGGATAAGGAAGGGTATGTCTCGGACGGATTGATATCCAGTATGGATAGAATGGTGTCGATCCGCTCTTTTTCTTCAGGGTGTTTGGCGTTGACAGCATCTTCCAGAACCGTATTGATATGATCCACATGGTCAATCAGGCTTTCCTTTGTATCTTCCAGCATCTTGTCACGCAGATTCTTTTGTGCGTATTTGTCTTTGATCGTAAAAGTAACATTCTGCTCATCAAATGCCAAAGTAAAGATGGCATCGTTTTCTTCCAGTGCTTTCTGAATGACATTGCGCTTGCAGTAAGACGGCAGGAAACCGCGCAGCCTTCTGTATTGCGAAGTAACAGGAACCGCAGTGGAATTTCGGGTATCATAACAGGAGGCATTATCTACTTCCAGGATGCCTCTGAGATTTAACCGTAATGTATTTAAGCTCTCAATCCCGCAAAGATCAGACAGCATATCGTTTGACATGGTAATATAACCGCGTCCGCCTTCGGCTGCGGTCTTATGATAATTTTTGTATTCCGGAAGGTAGATATTTATGCAGTGGTCATAAATACCGGAATGGCTGAAATAACAATAACCGTAATCCTGAAGCACTTCATTGCAGGAAATTACAGTGGCTCTTGTACAGCCGATTGCAGCCGCAAGCTCTTTAATACTGATGTTTTTAATAAATCCACGGCTGTCCGGCTGGAGAAAGTGGTATAATAAAAGAAGTTTGATGGCGTTACTTTTTAAAGTAGGCTGGTAGCCGTAGCGGTTTTTTTCATTTATGTAACGCTTTTCAGTTGTATAGGAGGGTTCCCATATGGAAGAAGAGCAGGTATGGCAGAAGCAGTGGATCTGATCGGCAGCCTGCTCCAGACCGAGCATTTTAAGTTCTTCTTTTTTTTGGTGAATGACACAATTACTGCAGTTGGATTCACGCTCATTTAAAACATCAGGGCCTTGAGAATAAACTTCAATATAGTTTTTCTGCAGACCAATGGCTTTGGTCAGAACGCCTTTTCCGATGCGGGCGAAGCTGCTTAACTCCATAGCTTGGAACCTCCTTTCTGGCTATTGATATATCTTGTGGCTGTTTTTTCAAAAAGTACATGATATAGTATCTTAAATGTATTATAAGCACAATTTTTTGGACTTGTAAATGTTTCCAAAATGGCGAAAGAATTGGTATCTTTTTGCTGAAAACGTGTTTTTTTCCAGAATTTTGATGTCTCAAGAAATGGCGAAGAAAATGGTATCATATTTTACAGAACCGCGTAAAAGCGATATCTTTTTATAAAATTAGTACACTCAAAAATTTTTTTCGTTGAAAATTGGCGAGTGAAAAGGTATCAAAAACGGGATTTAGAAGCACTAAAACAGGATAATCCACGAAATGGCGTAAAATTTGGTATCAAAAGAAGATTTTTTCCAGCAAGGATATGGAAAAAATAGCCTAAAGTTTTTTTCGGGAAGAAAATGAAGCCTAAAAAATGGCGTAAAATTTGGTATCAATTTTCGAAAGGTTCTTTTATGGCGAAAAAAAGAGATGTAAAATATAAAAATGGCGAGGAATCTGGTATCATTTTTAGGATTTGAAGTAAAAATGAGCGGAAATTACAGTTTTTCACCGTTTGGGCGACAGGTCAAAAAGATTGAATAAGCGAAAATGGCGAGAAAAATGGTATCATTTTTTCCAATTCGATACGTTTTTCGATGAAATGATAAATATGGCGAAGAATCTGGTATCATTTTTATAAATAAAAGACCAAAAAATGAAATTCATCCTAAAAATAAAAAAAGGCGAAGGAAATGGCATCATTTTCTAGTATTATGAAAGCAATATGGAGTGATAGAAGATAGTAAGAAAACAGCGCCTTACGGCTTTTAACAACCGTAAGACGCTGTTTTTATGAAAGATCTAAACGCGTCTGCACTACTTGCACTTTTGAATCGGGAGAATCCTTGCCATTATTTTGGAGGTGATCTGCCAGCAGTTCGTTTTTAGAGCTGCCAACGCTTATGAGGTCTGCCCTTTCATCATCATTTAAGGGAAGGTAGTACAGATGGAATAGCCCCTGTCCTTTATCATAGCGGAAATCCGCAAGTGCAATCTGTTTTTCCACAAATTCCTGAAGTGTTTCCATAATCAGCTGAATGTTCTCTGCTTTCTTTTTTTTCTTGAACAGGATAATACGCTGAAAATAGGAGTAATCGTAGGTCTTATACAGATATCCGTGCTCATCCGGTACAGAAGAGGTGGAAAGCGCGATTCGTTCTTTCTGCAGGTTGTGGTAAAGCAGCTTGCTCATCTCTAACTCTAAAGAGTTGTAGTTACTGGAAGTTACGGAAATCATCTTTCTTTTGGCAATTGAATCATACAGGGTATTACCAAAAGTCACGGAAATAAATTCCTTTCCATCTTGGTCGATTGTACGGACATTGTCAAAGAATGAGAACGTGTAAACCGGCTCGTTCGGATTGTCCTTTTTGTACATCTGAAAGGTGGTGCGGCCCATGTTATGCAGCCGCTTTTTGATATCATCATAGAGATGTTTGTTTGGGCGACTGTTGATTGCCTTCGCAATGGTTCCTACCTCTAAGATGATCTGTTTGCTTTCATAAAAGTCAAGATTGATGTGGTTGATCAGCGTCATGAGGATCTGGTTATCCCGAGGGTCGAATACCCGGAGCTTTGCCCCGTTTGGAGGATCGTTCGGGTCGGAACTGACAAGCATCTGGAAAGTGGTGTCATCCATATCGAAATTTACCAGCTCAGCCACATAAGAGTCCAGAGATTCCTTGAAGGGAACAGAAAATTTCGACGATGCAAAAAAAGGCTTGTCCAGAAGAATATCCGGTTTTTTGGAAAAGTAGTTTTCAATGTTGCCGTCATAGGATTCTAAAATGATCTCAATCAGGTTGATGATCAGGTCGTTTTGGAAACTGGTCTTTATCTGCAGTTTGGTTTTATTCTGAAGTAAGGGATAGTCGATCAGCAGACTATCATCATCTTGCTGCCATGCGTTCAGCTTTTCTTTATAATTTTCAATTACGGTATCAAGATCCGCTGCATCATATAATTTGAGAAAAACACTTCCCATGAGCTGGTCATGGTCGTGCCAGATCTTGTAGTAGGGATTTTTCTTGTCGGAAAGCGGATGCCCTTCGCAGAGGCTTTCATAATTGCTGAACCAGCGGTTTCTTTTCTGGCGGCGCATTTTGACCTGTGTATTGTAAACGGAATTGATTTCCGTTTTCTGGGTCTCTGTCTTGATGAATTTCCATAAAGTGTCTGCGACAAATCCGTTTAGATCTGCGTATTCCTCAAAATATTTCAGATGTTCTATGGAAAAAAAATTAACCAGGCGTTCGCCTAAGTGTTCACACAGAGAAGTAATCAACTGCTGCGGGTAAGTTGGCATATTAAAACCTCCGACTTTCGTAAATTCCAATATATTATACTACTTTTCGGGACAGATGGCAAAGAAATAGTAGCCGGTGCAGATCAATCGCGCCGATCAATGCATGGAAAAAAGATTGTCAGACCTTTGGATTGATGTTAGAATAAATAAAACTATTTTTATTTCCGGCATCAGTCTTTTTGACAGAAGCGTATTGCATAATTCCTGGGAACAGGTATTGGTGGAAGATAAAAGTAGGCACAGCCTTCCTATGAGGGCTTTTTTTTATGCACACGGACGCTAAAAGGAAATTTGTCAGCAGAGCTGACGGCGGCCGGCGCGCGAGTAAGGAAGAGTGCATTCCTTACTCGATTGTATTTTTTAGAAAATATAAAAGGAGGAGAGTATGGACAGGATTAAAAAACAGTCAGAATTTTCAAGAGTGAAGTACAATGACGCAAAGATGGGAGCCTATTATACGGATGTCGGGCACTGTGTTTCCATTGGGAAGTTCCTGCAATTCCCGGAGGATGAGGAAGTCTGCTGTCTTGAACCGTCTATCGGGGATGGAAAGGCAGTTCTTGCCGTGACGGGCAAAGACAGGGAAAGGCGCCAAAACATTAAAGTGTTTGGGGTTGAGTTGAATGAGAATACTTATGCAGACGTCAGCAGTAATGAGGAAATCCATATATGCCTCAAAGCGGATTTTCTAAATGACGTCGTCATAAGTCATTCGTCCTTTTCCTTTCTGTTCATGAACCCGCCCTATGGGGCGCAGGAAGACGGCGAGCGGTATGAGCTGGCCTTTCTGGAAAAGGCGCTGCCATATCTTACGAAGGGCGCCGTTGCCGTGGTGGTAGTTGCGCGGTATGTAGCACAGCAGAAAGAGTTCCTTGCACAGTGGAGCAGCGGATTTGTGACAGAGTATGTATACCGGTTCCGTGAGAAAGAGTACGAGAAGTTCCAGCAGATCGTTCTGATCGGAAAGAAGAAGGATAAGTGTGAAGCGTCACAGGAGGAAAAACAGCGGCTTTACAGCATGGTATCGGATAAAGAAAAGATACCGGTGCTGCCGGAGGATTTTTTAGGAAAACGCATCATGATTCCGAAATCCCGGGAAACAAATATAGGGGAATTTATGACACGGGTTTTTCATGCCGGGGATGCCGCAAAGTTTCTGGAGACAAGTCCGCTACAGGGAATGGCGCAGGAAAAGACACGGGTCGCTCCCTATATCATCAACAATCTTGGGAGACCGCCGATCATACCGTCGGAAGGGCAGATGTATCTGCTGGCAGTATCTGGCGCCGGGCAGGGGCTGGTGGGAAACGAGGAAAACGGCGACCTGCATCTGCAAAGAGGTGTGTCAAAGATTGTCACGCGCAATGAATATGTGCAGGATGAGGATGGCAGGATGAAGGAGGTAGTTATCAGCTTTCCGAAAATCAGTTATAACCTGATTGAATCGGATGGAACAATACAGGCTCTACAGTAGTGCGTTTCCGTATAGGGGCGCTTTTTTTAGTGCTTGTATGAGGACGAAAAAATTTATAAAAGGAGGACGAAAGGATATGCGGATCTCGGTAAATGGAGCTTTTGCATATGTGGATTATATTGTCGCGCTGACATGGGGGTATCGGAAAGAAGCGCTGGTTTATTCCTGTTTTGAACGCAGTGAGATCGTGCTTCGCAGTTTCAGTGCGAATATCAGTCTGGCAAGCAGCGCATTGTATCTGGAAGATGACAGGGAAGAAATGGTCATGTTTCCGAAAACGGAAGTGGATAGCTACCACACGAAAATGATGCATGGAAGGGAGCCGGTCAACCATGCGCTGAGCATTTCTAAAGAGGTCAACAGTAGATATATCCTGACAACGCAGGAGAATGTCCATACGGATATCTATAACTGGCTGATGTCTAAGTTTGATTATCCGTTGCTACCGGAATGGGTTCCGTTTCTTATGGAGGCAGGCATGGAGATGATAAAGCCGGTAGAAGTGGCGGTATATGGACGTAGACCGGAGTGGACAGAAAAGCTGTTGGTCTATGAGATATCCATGGCGGACTATGAACTGCAGGAGCTGGTATCAAGCGGACTGCAGGGAGGGAAAATACATATCGCATCGAAGCCGCAAAAGCGGCTTGAGTTTGATAATATGGACGATTACTTTTTGAAGTATGGCAATTCCCTGATTGATAATCTGGAGAAAAAGTTAAACCCGCTGGTCGATCTGAAGGAGACTGTAGATGAGATTGCTTTTTTGGAGAAACGGTTTTACCCACAGCAGTCCGCGATCGTGAACGGGCTGATCGAGTGCATGAAGCACGGTTCTTATGCTTTTTTGAATGAAGATATGGGATGCGGGAAGACCCTGCAGGGCATGGGCGTGCCGGAAGGATTTTTCGTACAGATGGTCATGAATCAGACAAAACAGAGCGCAAAGGATGTCTATATGGATTCCGGTGCGGTAAAATACCGCAATATTGTCATGTGTCCGCCCCATCTGGTTAAGAAATGGGAAGAAGCGATCAAGGCGGACATTCCCTATGCAAAGGTAACGATCATACGGGGCATTAAGGAACTATGCAGACTGCGGAAACGGGGAAAGGAGCGCACCGGTAAAGAGTTTTACATCATGAGCAAGGAAACGGGAAAACTTTCCTATACCTATATGCCGTTACCGACGCAGGTGAAGAAAAAGAAAGTGACCATGCTTGTCTGTAAAAGCTGTGAGACACCGAGACCGGCGGCACTGCCAGCGAGGTGCAGCTGTGGCTGCGAGGAGTGGGAAGTAAAAGACTGTGGTTTTTCCGCAGTGGGCATGGTATGTCCCGAATGCGGCCAGCTTTTGTATGGGGCGGATGTGAAAAACTGTGCGGACAGGCAGAAAGAACCGCTTAAGCCTGCTGATTTTGCCATGCAGACGAAGGCGAACCGAACCTGCAGACACTGCGGGATACTCTTGTGGCAGCCTGCCTGTGAGCCGGTAAACCGCACGCTGACCTTCAAGCCGATCCGCGTTCATAAAAAAGGATGGGTAAAGGCAACGCACTGGGCAAACATGGCCAGGAAAAATAAGAAAAGCGTGTGGGTACATGAACGTTGGAAACAGGACTATTTTGCGGAAAACGGTATCTGTGAAGAGGAGGTCACTTATCCGAAAGTAACAGGGGTAAGGAGGTTTGCGCCGTCGCGCTATATCAAGAAATATTTAAAAGGGTTTTTTGACTTTGCAATTTTTGATGAAGCGCATGAATATAAAGGCGGCGGAAGTGCCCAGGGAATCGCCATGCATGATCTGATCAAAGCAAGCAGATGGCATCTGGCCCTTACTGGAACAATCGCAGGAGGGTATGCAAGTCATTTCTTTTACCTGTTGTACCGTCTTGACCCGGCGCGGATGAAAGCGATGGGATATTCTTACGGCTCAGAAGGGGAAAAGAAGTTTGTGGAGCATTACGGGACTGTTGCCACGGAATACGAGGTGGAACAGGACCAGAACGGCAATTATAACATGATGAGCCGTGGAAAGCAGATTGGTTCCGCCAAATGCCGTCCGGGAATTTCGCCGGATATTTTTACCCATTTTCTTTTGGATCATGCGGTATTCTTAAACTTAAGTGACATGAGTTCCTATCTGCCGCCGCTGAATGAGTATGTGGAATACATTCCATTAGAAGATGAAATTGCGGCGGCCTATGATGAAGTGCGGACTGCCTTAAAGAAGGCCATGTATGAGAGGGATCTGGGAAGATCCATTTTGGGAACATTTCTGCAGTTTTCGCTGTCTTACACGGATAAGCCGTATGGAAGGGATACGATACTTTCGCCTGTTGACGGCAGTGTCGTGGCACATGTGCCGGATCTGTCATATCTGGTTAAAGACGGAAAGCTCCTGAACAAGGAAAAGCGGATCTGTGAGCTGGTTTCGCAGGAGATATCTGAAAACAGGAACGTTGTTGTTTACTGCGAGTATACGGGAAATGGTGAAGCCAATGTAACGCACCGGCTGAAAGAAATCCTGCAGAAGCACTGCGGACTGTCAGATAAAGAAGTGGAGATTCTGGAGAGCGGCCATCCTGTGGCGGAAGAAAGGGAAGAATGGATGCATGAGCGGGCGGCTAAGGGCGTGAAAGTTTTTATCACCAACCCCAAATGCGTGAAAACAGGGCTGGATTTCCTGTTTTATTACAGGAATGTCATGTATAACTTCCCTACGATCATTTTTTACCAGTACAGTTATGACCTTTTTACCATGTGGCAGGCAAGCAGAAGACATTACCGGCTGAACCAGATATTAGAGTGCCGCACGTTTTATCTTGTGTCTTCCCATACGATCCAGGTGGATGCGCTGGAGATGGTCGCCAGCAAGCAGGTTGCAACAAGCGCCATTCAGGGACATTTTTCATCTGAGGGACTTTGTGCCATGGCGCAGGGTGTTGATCCCCGTATCAGGCTCGCACAGGCAGCGGCGGAAAAGAGTCCCGAGCAGGTCAAGGGATTAAAAAGTATGTTTGATGTTTTAAATCAATGGCATACCGGAAACGGCGAGAAAAAAGAGTATAAAAAAATGCCGACTTTTAATGAGCTGACAGGTATTGACCTGAAAAAGGAGTTAGAAAAAAGCGGACTGTTTATCACGGACAGCGGCGAAAGCGTGGATTTTTTTGATATGTTTGGGATAGGCGCTTCGGAAGAGGCGGCGCAAGAGCCGGAAACAGTTGCGGAATTAAAAGTGATAAAAGAAACAGAAATTCCCGCAGAAGATGAAAAGGAGGCAGATGATAAGGAAGAACCGGTACAGGGTGCGGGTTCTCTTTTTGGCTTCTTTGGGGAGATGGATATTTCCAGCCATTTTCATAAGTCAAAATCAAAAACGAATAAATCATCGAACGGCATGAAACAGGTCATCAATTTCTGATACAAAAACAAGTGAACAGGGTGGGAATACCGCCTTAAATTTATGAAAAACAGGAGGATATACAGTATGAAGATTACAGTAGAAAGCAGTGAATTTGCGGCGTGCATGGGAAAAATCCAGTCGGCGGTTTCCGTGACTAAGGACAAGAAGGCGACAGTAGAAAGTTCCGTCCAGCTTTCGGTGACCAAGGGAACAAAGCTGGCGGAAGGGTATGCGGCACTTGCAATTGCCTTTGACGGCAAAAAGCAGCTCCTTAGTATGTTCCTTGCCAGCGAGATTGAGATGGAGGAGGATAAGAAGGATATTTATGTCAGCGGAAAGCGGCTGTGCGATATCAGCGCGGCGATGAACAACGGGAAAGAAGTGCCCATGACGCTCACTGTTGACAAATACTGCCTGATCAAAAAGGGCGGTAGTGAAGTTCAGGTACCGTTAGGGGAAAAGCCGGTGGTTATATCGCCTTCTAATGACTGGTATCTGCGGACATCCGTGGATACAAAAGAGCTGACGGATCTGTTTACAAAAGGAGCAAGGTTTTATAAGCCAGGGGACGAAGGAAGTGCAGGAAACGTATGCATATGCTGCGACATGGATAGAAATAAGTTTCAGGTGAGCAGCACAGACGGCTATAAACTGGGATTTTACGGCATGGATGCGGAATACGATAAAGGAAAACTTCTGGAACAGATGGACGGGGAAGGCGCAGAGCCGTTAGCAACACTGGATAAGGATGGCAGTCTTTTGAAAGTAGAGGTTGACGGTGAGCAGATCAAAGTGCTGACAAAATTTCTGACAGGAAAAAATACGGAAATATGCGTTTATGAGAAATATCTGTATTTTAAGAGCGGGACGGATATCGCGCTATTTATGTCAAAAGATGTGAGTGAGAAGAAATATGCGTTAAAAGGCGTTATGGATGGCGTAAACAGCCACAGCCGTTGCGGGATCCTCCATGTGGTGCCGAAAGATATTCTGGATGCCTTGACGGTCTTTGATGTTGCCAATCAGGGGGAAGACCCGTTTGTCTACATGACAAAGGATAAAAGCGGTGCGCTCCGTTTAAGCACGAAAGGGAAAATTTCCAAGACGCTTGTGGCCTGTGAGATCAAGGGAGAATTTGAGGAGATGGTGCTTAATTCCAAGATTTTAAGGCAGGTAGTGATGAATTATGAAAAAGAGGAGGCTATGACGATCTTTACCGGGACTTCAAATGAAGCGGTCATTATAACAGATCAGGACGATTCGGAGGATTTTAATATCATCAGCCGGATTTCCGTGGAGTAACTTTTTGGGGCAGCGCAGGCTGCCCCTGTTTTTTTCGTTCAAGCCATAAAAATACCTTTTTAGAAAAAAATTGACCGAAAATAACAAAAAGTGGTAGTATTATCAAATGTAGTATTGCATTTGAAATCATAATAGCGGGATTTCGATTTACGTGTCTTGACGGTATGATTTCTTTTGGTATGATATGTTACAAGATAAACACATGTGATTTTTCTGCAAATAATGAAAAAGGAGGCTTACACAATGCATGACTTGTTGTGTAGGACCGGTGCCCTTTTTCTGAATGCGCGAGCTGGTACACTTGACATCCTTTTAACGAACGAGTGGGATTTTCTGACAGAAGACCCGGGTGAGAACGGTGTCTTTTCCACCCTGATCGAGAAAGTCGAGGACATTGGTGCAAGTGGATATCAGCTGCTAATGACGATAGGCGTCATTGGTTTGGTGTTTTCTATTATCTTCACGGCAGTTTCTTTATTGCTGACATCAAATGCGCAGAAGAAAGAGGAGAAGAAATCACATGCTTTGATCATATGTATATCAGGGATCGTTATTTTCAGTGCATTCAGCATTGTTGGTTTTTTCAAGTCAATCGGTTCTGGATTGTAAATAGGGTCATAAAGCGGGGTGGAGTCGCAAGGCTCCACCCTAATTTTGTGTAAAACCGGTAAAGGAGGATTTTATGGCAGCAACGGGCGTATTCCGTGTGCCACGGGAATTTAAGGATGAGGATAAATGGTTTCGGTATTTCAATAAAAAACAGGCGCTGGTGCTGGTGCTTACCCTGCTTGCCGATTACAGGCTGCTGGTGAAGGCGTCAGAGCATGGGCTGGTGCTGCCGGCACTGATTGCGGTGATTTTACTGACGCTTGTGGTGGCAGGCGTTGTCATGGTGCAGCTGCCGGTAGATGTGATGTTTTTAACAGGAGGCGGCATCACGTTAGATCAATGGCTGTTCCGTGTCATACTGCGAAAGTGCAGGAGGGTTATCTATACAAAATACTCCAGTGAACAGGAGGAAAACGATTGAAGGGGAATTTAAAGGGGAATTTTAAGTACAGGAAAAAAAGTCTTTTTCTTATCATATGCTGTTGTGGCACCCTTACAGCCTGCGGGACTGAGGAGGGCGGCAGCATCTATAATTTCGCCGGAGCAGAGCCGAAGGAAATCGATCCGTGGGTATATCTACAGGATACGGCGCTGTCATCCAGTACGCAAATCAGGAGTTTTGCTTCTTCGGCGGGAAGTCTTGGCATTACCATTGGTGTTATGGGAATCGTGTTTTCCATATTTTATATGGTAATCCGTCTGCTTTTTTCAGGAAGTGTCAAAACAAGAAGTGAAGTAAAGGAAGAAGCCCTGATGAAGGGGCTGATAGCGGTTATGATTTTCAGTATTCCCTTGTGGCTTGGCATATGCAAGCTGCTTGGTGATGCGTTGGCATAAGGAGGTGCATGATGCAGACGATTGATATGGTGGTCCGCTCGGTGCGGCTCATTGCAATTATTCTATTTATAGTGCTTGCGGCATTTGGGGCCGCGGGGGTTTATTTTTTTAAGATCCACCGGAGCAGGGTGAAGGAAAAGTCCATAGATTACAGCACTTTTAAGAGGCTGGATGCGTTGGAATATGTCAAGTTTGATGATGTTTCGGATATGATGGTGGTCGCGGACGGCGGAAAGCGTTTTATCGGCGGCATTATGTGTGGCGGATGCGAATTTAGGGATGCGGAAGATGAGGAACAGCTTCAGGTCATAAGGGGTTATCTGTCTTTTATCAACGTGCTGGATACGCAGTGTGTCCAGTTCTGGCAGATGGCAAGGGACGTAAATCTGGATAAAATGGTGCAGGATTACAGAAAGCAGGCTGAGCGCATACAGGAAAAGCGTTACCTTATGGTACTTGATTATGAGGAGATGAAGCGGGAGTCTGAGAGCATTCCGGAATCCGAGGGTGAAAGATATGAGCAGTATTACCAGAAACTGCGGCAGATGCAGCGGGAAATTACCTCCATCGGGTATCAGGCAGACCAGCTTCAGGTACAGGTGCAGTATCTGGAATCTATCAGCGGGGAGAAAGCAGACCCCCATTTAGATCAGATGTATCTGTTTGACTGGACATACAATTCCCTTGATTTTACCCAGGAACTGACGCCGGCGGAAATTTATGCAAAGGCGGAGCGGCAGCTACAGAACAAGGCATCGGCGTATATTTCAGCGCTACGCAATGCAGGCGTAAAGGCAAGGGCGCTTTCCGGGGTGGAGATATTGGAACAGATGAGGAGGTATGCCCATCCGGTCAGTGCAGCAAAATACCGCGTTGAGGATATTCTGCAGTCTGCTTATGACAGTATAGCGGTCACCAGCAGCTCCCTGCGGGAAATGGAAGAAAAAGCAGATGAGAGTATGCTGCGGCAGATGGCGGCGGAATTTGAGATTCTGGAACAGGAGGGGGAGGCTGTATGAATGGGAAGATGATACTGGTGCTAGCGATCTGTCTGGCGGGAATTGTACTGCTGTCTGTTCTGGCTGCGGTACTGATCAGCAGGTTTTTGAAGAAACGGCAGAAAAAGAAGGAAGATGGGAAAGACCTGCTTTATAAGAGGGTTTCTGCGGCAAGGGAGATTGTTGCCCCGGACGGGATCGATCCGAACCCGCTGTCCTATTTTGTCCTAAATGATGCGGGGCATGATATTTACATCCGCTGTTTTACGATAGATACACTACCGAAGAGGACAGCGTTTGCGGTGACTTTTCCCACGCTGTTTAATTACCGCCGCATGGGCGTCAGCATCTTTATTGAGCCGCTCCCGGAGAGCCGAGCAGCGCATATGCTGGATACCACGATCGTTGAGATTGAAACAAATATCATCAGCGCGGAAAAGAATTATAACCGCAACATGATCCGTAAGTTAAACGGAAAGCTGCGCGAGACGGAAGGATGGGCGGAACGCATCGAGACAGGGGAGAACAGTCTGTATCATGTGTATTTTCTGTTTGTGCTCCAGGCGTCATCTCTGGAAGAGTTAAATTATGAGTCGGATTCCTTCCGGAATCTGGCAAAGGAAAAGCAGATTACAATCAGCTCCTGTTACGGTGTGCAGCCGGAGGCATTTTTATCGGGGATGCCCTTAAATAAGAGGTTCCATGCGGGCATAGGTCCGATAAAGACCGCGGGGTTAAAGAGACATACGATGGACAAGCTGAGCGTTTCCAGTATTTTTAACCACACGCAGACGGACTTTATCCATGAAAACGGGGTTATTCTCGGACGGAATATGTCGAGCTGGAAACCGGTTGCTTATGACTGCTATGATACCAGCCACAACGGGTACAACGTGGTTTTCTGCGGCATGACGGGTACAGGAAAATCCGCCACCATGAAGATCCTCGCATCCCGATACATTTCCAAGAACGGATACCGGTTTGTGTCGATCGACAGCCAGGCCAGGGGAAACCGAGGGGAATATTCCATGATGGCTGACGTGCAGTGCGGCATCAATTACCAGATCAAGGTAGGGAGCCACGTGATCTTAAATCCGTTTGAAGTACGGGAAGAAGAGGAGTGGTCGGAGATCGACGGCGATTACATGGTGCTGAAATTAAAGGATAAGATCGAGGACGCAAAGGGAAACCTTATGATCATGGTACAAGGGAACAAGGGAATGGCTGATTTTGAGCTGGCTACTTATCTGGAGCGTATCATAACGGATATTGTTGCCCAGATGTATGATGAATGCGGAATTATAGACGGGCAGGTGGACAGCCTGTTTGAAGAGGAACGGGAATACGGTCAGGTGCTGGTCGCTGGCGGGCGGCGCAGGAAGAGGCTTCCTACCATATCTGATTTTTATAAGAAAGCGCTGGTCAATGAGAGAAAGAACAAAATACCGGAGCATAAACGGGCATACCGTATTCTGCTTGACAGTTTAAAGGAGCGTGTGCGGGAACTTTACTACTGCCCGGACTGCCTGCAGTTTTATACAAGGGAAGAATACGAAGCGGGGCTAAAATGCCAGTGCAGGGAAAATGGCAGGAAACTCTGTAAAATACAGGGCGTGAAAAGCTATTTTGACGGGCAGAGTAACGTAATCATTGACCGGGACGTAAAATTTACGAACATTGATTTATCTCAGCTCCCGGATGAAGAAAGGTCGGTTGCAAGACTGATCGCCTTAAGTTTTGTGACGGAGCATTTTATCAAGCGCAATGCCATCAACCCCAAAAAGACAGAATATCTGGGCGTGATCTGTGATGAGCTGCATGAGAATTTTAAATCCCTTCCGGCAGTGCAGAAACTGGATTATGTTTCCCGTACTTCCAGAAAACGGCTGGTGTCCTTATGGACGGCAACACAGGCTTTGAAAGATTACCAGAGGATGCCGGAAACAGAAGCGCTGTTAAAGCAGTCTGCCACAAAGTTTGTATTCAAGCAGGATTTTCAGGACAGGGCATGGATTAAGGAAGCCTTAAATATCACCAACGGACAGGCAGACCGTATTCTGGAACTGGGCGGAGACCCTTCCGACCAGAGCGAGGAGAGAAAAGGGGAAGTCTGTATTGTTGACAACGGAAAAGTCTGCTTCTGTAAGGTAGATTATTTAAAATCCGCAGAGGCGGTATTTGTGGAAACGGATGCGAGGGTCTTAAAATCCATGTACGGAAAGGAAGCGGGATGAAAAATAGGAGAATACGGCTTCTGACAGTCCTGCTTGTCATGATATTTGCGTTTTCCGTGCCGGTCACGGCATATGCGGCCGGTGAAGATTCGCTTGAAAACGAAGTGGATGAATCGAACAACAGCCGTTTCGGGTCCACGTCACCGTGGCTTTCCGGCTCGCAGGATAATTCTATTTATGGAAATGTCATAGACGCGGCAGAGGAGGAGCAGGACATCTCCGTGGAAAAGCCGGGGCGGGTGGAGAAGTACATAGCGGAATTGTTCCGTAACATTGGCAGCGCATTGATATCGGTGCTTCAGGACAGCATCGGTGCCTCACTTGATACGATTGTTTACGGGAGAGTCGGGAGCGGACAGCCCAATAAAGTCAATATTTATGCCTTTGAACTGCGCAAGGGAAATCCTTACGGGGTCACGGCATCGGTCTGCTATGCGCTGCTGCGCGGCATGATGTTTATCTTTTTGGGCACCGGGTTTGTGTTTCAGCTTGCAAAGGCGGCATGGAGCGGACAGACGGCAAAGAGCAGGGATGAGATTAAGGAAATGATTCCAACGCTGATCGTCAAGTTCAGTGCACTGATCCTGATGCCGCACCTGTTGGATGTGGCGCTGTATGTACGGGATGTTCTCCTGTACGGGATCAAGGAAGTAACTGGGCAGATGATCACCGGCGGGGCAACGCTGTCGCTTTCCAAGGCATTTTTGCTAAATGCTGAGCGCAGCGGAACTTTCGTGGATGCTGTTATGTATCTGGGAACCGTCGTGCTTACGATTTATTTTGTGTTTTTATATGTTGCAGTTGCCATTGATATGCTGGTATGTTTTGTCAGCTTTCCGTTCATCTGTGTCATGCACAGTAAAAAGAAGGACCTGATGGGCGGCTGGATGATGACGGTGTTCTCCAACCTGATGACGCCGGTCATTGATGCGGTGCTTTTGTTAGTCCCGCTCCTGACAAGCCTGATGCTTTCAGATGTGGTGAAAGGCGTTGCGGTGATCCAGCTTGTCATGTGTATGCTGATCATTCCGGCGCGAATCCGCTTTAAAGCGCTTCTGGGAATCCAGAGCAATGAACGGAACGGCTTTTTAGGGGCAATGGCGGTCATGACATTTGCAAGGGCACTTGCCGGCCGGATCAGACAGGGTGCGGGAAAGATAGCGGATGCAGTGTCGGATACAAAGAAAAGCCATATGCACGGGGAGCTTGCTGAAATTGACAGGGCAGAGGAAGAAGCGCTTCTTTCCGGGGACGGCGGCGGAAGAAATAAAAAGCCGGCACAGGAATCAGGCAGGGAAATCCCAGACGGGACCGGCAGCGGACCAGAGACAAAGAGCAGGGAGCCTGCAAGAGAAGCGGTTTCTTCTGGCGGTATGGGAATCCCCATGCCGGAAGATAGGGGAGATTTGGGTGCATCTTTGGAGGAAGGCGGTATATCAGAGGGTGCGGATGCCCTTTCATCACCGATGTCCTATGGACGTGACAATCCTGTAAGGGAAGAGATTGCGGCAGGCTCTATCAATGAGGCAGTACGTGGAATTGACAGGCAGATGGAGGATTCCCAGAGCCGTCTGGATAACCTGCGTATGGAACGGGCGAAGCTGGTGCAGAAGGACAAACAGCTCAGAAGGCAGATGTTAGACTGCAGAAGGGGCAGTGAAGAATACAGAAACCTTGAAAGGAACCGGGCGGATATAGAAGAACAGACGGCACAGGCGGACAGCCGGATTGCGGAAGAAAGTGGAAGGCTTAACCGCCTAAGAGGGCAGTCGAAGGAATTTCATGATGCCGCAGGCATAAGGAGTACGCCGACGCAGTTTGCTGACCAGAGAACGGAGATTTTACGGAAACGGGCCAATATTTCCAACTTTGAGCAGCCGGAGTTCCAGAACGTGCTGACAAACGAACAGATGCGGGATTTATACAGGAAACGCGCGATTGCCAATACGGCGAAGGCGGCTGCCGGAACGACAGGGGCGGCCGCAGTGGGTATGACGGCAGGCGCGGCGGCAGTATACCTCGGCGGCTCCGGGACAGCAATGGCAGCGGCAGGCGGAATGCACACAGGCGGGGCAGCCGGTGAAGCTGCGGTTGATATTTCCGCAGAGATCAGCAGGGCAGCCGCTCCGGCAATCCGTTCTGCAGGAAGGAGTGCTTACCAGGCGGCGGATATGGCGGCATCGGCGTATCTGATGCACAAGATCCGTCCCGCGGCAATGCAGGTCCGGGCAGATGGTGCGCAGCATTTTACAGATATGGCGGATGCGCCGTCTGCGGGAAATGTGCAGAGCGAAGCAGGGTATCGGGAAAACAGTGTCGTGCCGGATTCGGAAATAGGAACGGACCAGATCGCTATGGATACCGGCAGTGTAATCTGTCGGGTGATCACACCGCAGGGAAGTCCCAAAAACAGTGTTGCGCTCCGCGCCATGCAGCAGGCTACGATGCGGCTGGAAAAGGAGATTGCTGTTATGAAGGAAGAAGGCGCGGTCGCGGTAACGCAGGAACTGATATGCAAAAAGAGGATTGAAACACAGACAGCGGTGCTGTCTGCTGAGATCTTAAAGCAGATGGAGAAAAAACAGGGATATGAAAAAGGGTCACAGGCATATGCGGAGGCAGAAAGCCTGATTCAGAAAAAAATATCGGAGATGTTGGAGGAGAAGAATAAACCGCTGGTATAGGAAGGGGAATTATGAAGAAATGCAGAATACTGTTATGCCTGCTGCTTTTATGCCTTGTATGCAGCGGATGCGAGGGCAGTTACGGCTACTATGGAAGGGCGGATATCCCGCCTATGGTAGAGCAGTGGAGGGAGCAGGTAGAATTTTATGCGGATATGTATGAAGTATCGGAGTATGTGGATCTTCTGCTGGCGATTATCGCGCAGGAATCCGGCGGCGATGCGGATAAGGTGCCGGATATCATGCAATGCTCCGCCAGCGCGGGGAAAACGATAACCGATCCGATCGCAAGTATCAGACAGGGAACTTATTATTTCAGTACGCTTTTATCAAGCGGCACCGACAAGGGTGTGGATCTGGATACGGTGATCCAGTCTTACAATTTCGGCGGCGGTTATCAGGGTTACATAGCAGAAGAACAGCAGGGACATCATTCGGAGAATGCAGCGCGCGCTTTTTCTGCGCGGATGTGTGAACAGCACGGCTATTCCTTTTACGGTGACGTGCTTTATGTGGAACATGTCAGGTCATATTTAAGCAGCCTCGACGGTGCACTGGAAGAAGGGGATTATGAGTCCATGCAGGAGTGTATGCGGGAATATATGGGTGTGCCGTACCTTTATGGGGGCAACGGAAAATACGGGATTGACTGTTCCGCCCTTACGCAGAGGATTTACAAGCGAGTGGGGATCACGCTCCCGCGGACGGCGCAGGGTCAGTACGACGCGGTCATGCATATTGCGGACTATGAGGCGGAGCCCGGGGATCTGGTATTTTTTCAGGGTACCTATGAGAGCGGCACTTATATTACGCATGTGGGTGTTTATGTAGGTGACGGGAGAATGTTCCATGCAAGCGCAGGACAGGGATACTGCTGTTACACGTCCATTTATACAGTCTACTACCAGAGCCATTTTGTGGGCTTTGGGAGACCATAGAGGGAGTAGAAAATAAGGGTTTGTAGGAAAGGAGAAGTAGAAAATGAGGCATTGGAAAATTGTGGCGGTGGTATGCTTCGCCGTCATGGCAGTAGCGTTCGGCTGCCTGATTCTGTATCCGGAGGGGGATCAGAGAGAAGGGACAGAGCCGGAAAGTATGGAGACGGATACCGGGCAGCCGGAAACTGTTTCTGAAACGGGAGAGCAGGAGGCATTATCTATGCTGCTTTCCGAATTTGCCGGAGTCATCTATGAGTATGACACAAATGTACGGAAGTTTTATGAAGGCGCGCAGGCGTATATGACGGAAAAAGCGTTTCAGGCTTTTGCCCCGTTAGCGGGAGAAGCCGATGTACAGCCACCGGAGGTCAGGGTACAGTCCCGGCTGTTGGAAACAAAGGATTACTGTCTGTTTGTGGATGATTCCCATGCAGAAGTAATAAAGGAAAGCCGTTTTACCCTGTCTGCAGGAGAAAACGGGAGTGTGATGCAGTATTTAAAACTTTCCGTTGAAAAAGAAAATGATGCGTGGCTGATTACGGACTGTTATGTGATCGACACGCTGGAGCAGTAAGGGGGAGGCGTTGAGAACAGTCAAAGTCTTATGCGGCATGAATACGGTAAAGCAGGAGCAGCCGCTTTTATTGGAGATAGAAGAACACCTGCAATCTAAGGATATGGCGCTTTCGGTTGAAGAACTTAAAAGCAAGGCAGAGGCTGAGTATGCAGTTTATCGGGAAACAGACGGCGGATTGTTTTTTATACCGGAAAGATGTTTTTTCCAGAACGCGTATCAGGCAAAAGAGCTTGCCGCCCTGCGGGATATCCGAAAAGTAAGGATTGTTGCAACAGTGGACAGAAGCCACTATGGAACGGCATATATGTCGGTGCTTTATGCTGCGGGCATTCTGGATGCGGTATTTGAAGATGAGGCGGATGCACGCCGTATCACGGATCTTCTGCTTTGCGGGAGAAACCGCAGGGAGTGCCGGGATTATTATGGAATCCATTCCATGAAAGATGCCGTATCTGTCCTTCGCATTATGGAGGAGGATACGGCAGAAAGATATATCAGGTATATCAGCTCTGGTATGGACGCGGAAGAAATGCTGTCGCGTTACCGGGAGATTGAAAAGAAATTAAATTTTATAGAAAACTGCTGTCTTGCAGAAAGACTTCCCGAAGGTGTCTTAGAGGAAATCAGGGACGAAGCAGGGCTGGATCGGTATGATTCAGTGGAACAAAATAGCAGTAAAAGGGGAAGGATGCAAGTTATCCGGCGGTAGTAACGGGAGGAGTATTATGAAAAAGGTGTTAGAGGAAGGAAATTACGTTACTGTCACAAAAGAAGAACTGAACAAATTATCACGTCATATCAAGACTTACAGTGTAGGATCTTATCCGGTGTACTATTTACAGCTGCACAGCAGTCTGAAAGTGCAGGATGTTCTGGATATGCGCATGAGCGACATTTATATGTGTGAGGAAGGGACTGTACGGGTGAAGCCGCAGATTACATGGGACGGTCAGATCGTTGAACTGACCGACTATGGCAGGCGTGAGCTTGCATGGTATGCGATGCAGCGGATCAAGGTGAGAAATGCAGGAGAGGAGCAGCTGGTCACTAATTTTTTATGTGTCAATAAACAGGGAAAACCGCTTCAGAAGCAGGTATACCGGAAGATGCTAGAGCGGGCGAGCAACGAGCTTGCCCTAAGCCGGGTTTATAATTCCGGCTATCTGAGGAGCCTGTATGGGTATATGGAGATCGTCCACGGCAAAAAGACGGTGGATGACATCGCAAAAGAATATCAGGTGGAACGGTATTACCTGTTAAACAGAATGTTCAAAGGCGTGGAAATCCAGTATGACCTAAGCCTGTTAGATGAGGTTGCCTACATTGGACAGGAAGGAGAGGTATGTTTAGGATAAAGAAAAACGGATTCTGTAGAAATGATTTCCGAAAGGAATTGGAAAAGACTTTAGATAAAAAAGCGTATGGTCTCCGGCTGGCAGATGAGGCGCTGAACATATTCTATGAATACTTTCGGGATAAGGCGGACTGTGTTGTCTGTTATGAATACGCCGGGCAGAATATTTTTCTTAAGGCAACACTGCCGGAGGATGAAGCGGCATTTTACAGAAGTGGGTTCAGTGATGACACAGAAAATACACGTCTGTCCGGGGAGAGGGCAGTATGTATCCGGACGGAAAATGGTGCGCTTCATGGAATGTGGGTACTGGAGCTTCATACAGGGGCGGATGAAAGTATGGAAGAGCTGTACTGGGAAATGGTGTCCATGCTGCAGACAGTAATTGCAGCCTGCCTGCTTGCGGAACAGTTAGAGAAAGAACGGAGAACGGATTGCGTGACCGGGCTTTACGGGAATGAAATTTTTGAGCAATCATTACGGCAGTTTGTGGAACAGGAAGCTGGCGGGTATCTGATCGCTGCACGACATCCTGTCCGGCACGACAAGCCGTATGGGGAAGATGGGATGAACCGCCAGATACAGGGACTTGTCAAAACCTGCAGGGAAAGCGGAATACCTTATATTTACCGTATCGGAGAGGATACAGTGGCGCTTTTATGCTTGGAAGGGGAGAAAAAAGCGTATGCAGCAGCACAACAGATTGCGGACAGCGGGGAAACCGATCTGTATGTAGTCAGCTTTTCCATACTGGAGGAGGGGAAGATTTATTCTGCGATCCAGTGCGGTCTTGATAGGGCAGAAGCTGATGGAAGGGTATATGGCCTGCATTATGAACAGCATATGCTATCTGTATATGTGGACAGCCGGGAAGGAGGGCAGAATGCGGAAAAGAAACCTTAGGTGGCGGAAGAGTGTGCTGGCGATATTGATTGTAACAGCGGTATTTATGGCATTAGTGCCTGCCACTGCGTACGCACAGGAAACACCGGCAGGGGCAGAAGAGGAACATACGATTTATGACCGGCTAAAGGAAAGGATTGAAACGGCGTGGGATGAAGGAATGAACACGGTTGCAGAAGCAGACCCCATTGAAATCAGCGGAAATCTCGTAGAGAGGATGTTACGGGGAATCGCGGCAGGGCTGTACCGGAATCTACGGAGTATGAAAGCCGGAGCGCTGCTGATCGGTGGGATGTCCTTTTTATTTGGTGTCATGCTGGCAATGCTGTCGCGTAAGAACAAGAAAATCAGAAAGATGGCAATCGGGGTATGTATGTGTACGATTCCTGCACTTCTGCTGGTGTTTGTGTTCGGGATATCGTGGTATATCAGTTTTTTCCGTTAATGGGGCGGAGTATAAATAATAAGAAAGGGTGCCCATAGTGGCAAAGGGTTATTAATATGAAAGAAAGTTTACTGGAGATTTCGGGGAAGTTTCTTGGCGGGAAAAGAGAGGCATACCGCATGGCGGACACAGGAAACAGTGGGGAACACTTAAAAAAATTCAAAGAGCGTATGGAAAGCGGTGAATATTTCCAGATCATATTTGAAAAAGCAGAAGCAGACGGCACACTGTCAAAAGTGGAAGATAACGTAATTATCCGCATGGAGCCGCAGGAGATCAACGGGGATGTGTACGATCTGCGCTTTAAATCACAGAAACTTGCAGATCCATACTATGTGAGGGTGGTTTCTGTTGAGGAAGAAAGTTCTGTCGTCTGGGTAAGCCATAACCGGGCGAGGGTGGAAATGCGTCCGGGCATCGAGGAGGAGATCAACAGCCGGCTGAAAGATAAAAAATTCGGAATGCTGCGTGTGAAGGGAAAGGTGATGCGTGTCCAGTCGAAAACGGTACAGGGAGAAAGTGTCGATACGGGAGTATGGCTGGATTTATGCGGTGTCGGTATTCTTGGATTTGTATATATCGGGGATTGGGCGCAGACATTCACGCCCATGCTGCGCGGAGAGGTTTCCTACGGTGATGTGATCGAGGTCTGTGTGAAGGAGCGGAAGGTCAGGAAACAGAAGAAGAATGATGTGGTGTATTATGCCTGCTCCAGAAAGGAGCTTGCGGACAATCCGTGGGAAAAGAAATCGCTGACGGAAAAATACCATGTGGGGGATATTGTGCGGATCAAGTGCCTGTCCTTGAAAGAGGGGCACTGGTTCGGTGAGATCAACGGGCTGAAAGATATCCAGGTATTTGCAGAGTATCCGTCCAAGTCCAGAACATTTGCAATCATTCCGGGCATGGAGTACATGGGAAAAATTTATTATATGAATACGGAAGAACGGTCATTAAAGGCGCGGGTATTTCAGGCGCTGACGCTGGAGGGGTACGGTGCGGCAGACCAGAGTAAGGAGGGACAGTGATGGCGGATACAGTAATAAAAGAGCGTGGGGCAAGGGATATTGTCGGCATGATGGGGTATAAGGCTTTATTTGAGTATATGCCGGAAATGGAAATCAGTGTTCCTGATTCAGACAAGCGCAATTCTCTGGATAAGATAGCGTATTATTACAGGAGTGAGGAGATTGTTCTGTCCGACTTATACATAGGGTATGTGATTGCATTGTATAAATACACGATTCCAAGAGTTGTCGCGGAAACCATACAGGTGCTCGGCGGACTGTGGCCGCAGAAACACGTTCCGCGTTATATAGACAGGGACGCGCTTTCAAGCAGGATCAAGAAGATGTGCAGCATGGGGATGCTGCGCCGGTTCGTATATAATAAGGAAGGAAACAATATCGTGCTCTATTCCACGACGCCGGAATTCTGTAAGGTGATCTATCAGGCACTAAAGTTAAATACGGACGCAAGACACGAAAAGGATATCCTTCCGCCGCTGGAAATCGTGGAAAAGGCGGCGGCATCCCTGATTGTCTGCGAGCTGATGAAAAGCCCCTATCTGGCGGAATTTGATTTTATGCCGTCCTATCAGGATAAGGAAAACGGGAAACTGATGTTTAACAGCCGCATTACCCATGAGATCGCGGGAAAACGGTATTGCACGGTGGTGGAGCCGATGTTTACGAGGGTTGATTTAAAGCGCTTTACAGAGACAGAGTGGGAGAAACACTTAAAAAAGAAGGCTTCGGCATTGAAAGGATACATGGAGCAGCTTAACAGGGACGGAAATATCGTGCAGCTTGTTCTGGTATGTGAGGATATGGAGGATTTTAAGGCAGTCAGCACGATTGTCAGCACCATGTTCCCGGAAGATATGTTTCCGCACATCTATTACAGTTCAGAGGGCGCCATCAAAAGCGCCGCCTATGATCTGAAAAATAGCATGATACGCGTTACCGGCATAAAGAGCGGGGATAACGGATGCAAAGTGTTAGACTCCGTCAGTTCGCAGTGGGCGTATCCGTTTTTCTGAGGGGGGTGTTTTGATGGAATTGGTATTAGTAGGGATTGCTGGTATTGCTGTAATGGTGGTGGTGCTGATATTATGCGGTGTCCATGCGGTGTGTTCTGCTGGGGGATTTATGAGGTATGATGAGCCGTTTTAAGATTTTTGTTGAATGGTCTACAAGTGTGTAATGCTGCTTGACAATTATAAAGAAAAGTAATACACTAGCGCTAGAATTACGTTGTGTAGTTCTGGCGCTTTTTAATTAGTTAACAGACTAAAACAATTGTCCAATGCGGTACGGTAATAGAAAAAGGGCGATTTGAATTTATAATTGGTGTTCAGGGATGAAAAGAATCGCTATGCAGGATACAAATTTAAAAAAATGGAAGAGTATTATTGTAGAAAATAATAAGATAATTAAGGCGTTTGCGTACTGTATAAAGTTGTCCTGGCGTGTGTCAAAGGTATATACAGTCCTGCAGTTTCTGGCGCGGATAGTATCTGGTTTTTTGCCTGTTTTGATTACCTGGAATACAAAGGAGATCATTGATATTCTCAGTGTTGGCGCAGGAGCGGAGATATGGCAGAGAAGGGATTTACTGCTGATCAGAATGGGCATTATGCTTTTTCTTTTTCTGCTAAAACTTTTTGCAACACAGGTACATACTTATGTGAGTGTGATGCAGAGGGATAGGGTTCTGCATTTTGTAGAGCAGGAGCTTTCGTCAACCGCGATGCGGATGAAACTGGAATATTTTGATGACCCGAAATACTATGACATGTTTGAAACTGTGAGAATGGATATTTTTTCTCTTTCAAGCGCCATGAATGACGGTGTTTCCGCGGTCAGTTATATGGTTTCGCTTTGCAGCTGCATCTATTTTCTGGCCGGATTGGGTCCTGCTTACACGGTATTGATCGTGGCTGCTACTGTACCGATGGCAGTGTCTGAATACATATATACAAAGGAATTATACTCATGGGGAGTGGATCACATGAGAGAAGAGCGGGAAATGTCTTATCTGTATTGGGTAGCTACAGACCGAGGGTTTGCGCAGGAGATACGTGTTTTCGGGACGCAGGAGTATTTGATAGAGAAGTATCGTAAGGTTTGGGACAATTATATTTCTAATAAGTCGGAATTGTCCAAAAAAAAAGCAAAGCTAAACTGTCTGTTATCAGTATTTCCGGAGTTTATCGTGGTGGCTGCGCTTTTCATAACAGGGAGCAGGGTGTTTGCCGGAACAGCTACAATAGGTGATTTTACATTATATAATGGTTTGCTTGTACAGTTGATTGAGTATTTACGTGGCATGGTTGTGTCATTCATGGGATTGGTTGAAAAAAAATTACAGATAGAGCATGTTTCTGAGTTTGAAAAGCTGGTGGGTGAAGAGTACTTATCTGGGGGGAAACAGCTTAGCAAGAAGGTCGATATCGAATTTCGGAATGTCAGCTTCCAATATCCGGGAACGGATCGCTATGTAATAAAAGATGTCAGTTTTCGATTGCCTGCAGGGGAAAAGATATGCATTGTGGGAGAGAACGGGGCAGGAAAATCCACTCTGTTCAAATTGTTGTTAGGCTTTTACGAACCCTGTGAGGGGCAGATTCTGTTAAATGATACGCCGATTGAAGAATACGATCTTAACAGTATAAGGAAAAGGTTTAGCTGCTTTTTCCAGAAGGCTTCCAATTACGCTTTTACAATACAGGAGAATATCCGGTTTTCACAGATTGACAAAGCAGGGCAGCAAGCAGCCGAGAGTGAGAAACGGGCGGAAGAGATGGCTGGAGTTTCTGCCATGCTTGATTCGATGCCTTGCGGCAGGGATACTTTTCTAACGAGGGCTTTCAGTGATGATGGGGTGGAATTGTCCGGAGGACAGAATCAGAAAATTGCTCTTGCCAGAATGTTTTACAGGGATGCGTCTGTGTTGATATTGGACGAACCGTCGGCCGACCTTGACCCCAAAGCGGAGTATGAATTATTTCAGACAATTCAGAGTGAGTGCAAGGGACAATCGATGTTTTATGTGTCCCATCGTTTGGCGAATGTGGATTTGGCCGATCAAATTATTGTGATGCAGGAAGGGAAAATCTATGGGAAAGGAACCCATGTGGAATTGATGGAGGAATGCGAGCCGTACAAACGATTGTATCACTATCAGGCGGATAAATATGTAACGGAAGAAAAATGAGGAGGAAGATACGATGGGAGATAAATTTCAGCCGTTTATACATTTGCTAGAAATACCTTACGGGAAGTATGTTTATGATCTCAACACAAGCTCTGTGATCAAATTACCTGATGTTGTGTATTTTTACCTAAAGGATATGACAGGTGAGCCGGATGCAGAGGTTAGGATATATTTGGAGGGTTTAAAGGCACAGGGTTATTTGAAAGAGAAGCGTGTTATGGTGAGCGAACACCCAGTGACGGAATATTATCATTCCTTTGTAAAGAACAATCTGGGACAGCTAACTCTACAGGTAACGCAGGGGTGCAACCTGAAATGCGAATACTGCTCTTATTCTGGAAATTACTTTAATAGGGAACATACTAATAAATCTATGTCCTTTGAGACGGCGAAAAAGGCGATTGACTATTTTATCTCACATGCCAAGGATTCGAATCATTTTGGGATTTCTTTTTACGGCGGAGAACCGTTATTGGAGTTTGACTTAATTAAAAAATGTGTGGCCTATGCGGATAGCAGGTCGGAAGGTAGAAAAGTATCTTATAATTTTACCACAAACGGAACATTGCTTACAGAGGAAAAATATGAGTTTCTAGTGGAACATGATTTTGCGTTACTTGTAAGTCTGGACGGCCCGCGGGAAGTACATGATCGGCACAGGGTATTTGCTGGATCAACGGTTGGATCTTTTCAGAAGATGTCTGACAATGTTAAGATGCTGAGAAGAAAATATCCGGATTATTTTGCTAGTAAAGTATCTTTTAACACAGTATTGGATCCAGAGTATCCATTGAAAGAAATATGTGATTTTACGATGACTGACGAAAATTTTAGGGATTCAAGAATTATATCTTCTGTTGTCAGTGATGTACAGATCAAAGAAAAAATACGTTATTCAGATCAATTTGCAGAAGAATATGAGTATGAGAAGTTCAAGGTACTTCTATGGAAAGTGGGAAGATTAGATGAAAAAGATATTCCACCGTTGATGAGAGCGCATTTTACAGGAATGAAACAGGTAGCTGTTTGTTTTGAGAGAACTTCGCAAAGCGAGCTACCGGATAGGGGGCATCGGGGTGGACCCTGTATACCAGGAGTGCGTAAGCTATTCGTTGATGTGGATGGTAATCTTTTTCCTTGTGAGCGTGTGAGTGAGTCATCAGAAGTTTCGCATATTGGGCATATTGATCAGGGAATTGATGAGGAGAAAGCGTTACGGTTGTTGAATATAGAATGGCTCACATCAGAGAGCTGCAGAAATTGTTGGGCATATACTATGTGTCCTTCTTGCTTCACATATGCAGATGATGAGGGACAATTATCAAGAGATAAGCAGTTAAAGGAATGCCGGGCTAATAAGATGCAGGTTGAGGAAAACATTAAGGATTATCTTGTTCTGCGAGAGTTGGGATACAGCAGACAGCTAGACTTTTAGAGGGGGTCGTATGGAAAAAATGATGATTTACCCATATAGCAGGGCCTATGAACCGTATGTAAGAAATAAAGGGATATTGGGAGAATATACAATTTCTGCGCTTGTTAGTCCCAGGGGTTGGGGCTACGAAGGAAACATTGTTGCAGATGGACAGGGTGAGGAATATATGGTTTCAGCAGATTTTTCTGAACAGTTAGATGCTTGTACTAGTGTGTGGTTTGTGGAGGATGGTAGACTAAAGATGCCGCAAGGGCTGTTGAGAGAAAAATTACTTAAGGCCGTAGACCAGGGTAAGAAAATTTTGTATACAAGGTATGACGATGAAAATTATGAGGAAATGAAGAAGTTGATACCGACAGAATTGTACATAGAGGAAAAGATGGAGCTGCAGACTATACTTAATTTATTGCCGGACAGAACATATGATATTGATACACCGATTGTGGTTGTGGCTGGGACGGGACAGGATACAGACAAGCTGGCGATCCAGCTTATATTAAAACAAAAGTTTCAGGAAAAGGGATATGCAACCACGGTCATTTCCTCTCGGCGTGACGGAGATTGGGATGGTGTATACAGTATGCCGAGTTTTGTTTTTGATTGTTCTGTTGGAGAGACAGAGAAGATTATTAAATTGAATCATTATGTGAAACAGATCGAGAGTAAGGACAGGCCAGACTTGTTTATTGTAGGTGTCCCGGGTGCAATTTTACCTTTCGATGGTATTGATCATAATGAGTTTGGCATTTTGGCATATGAGATGTCTTTTGCCGTGCCGTGTGATGTTGCGGTGTTGTGTATGACGTATAGTTCACAGTTTAAAGGTGATTATGGGAAATTGGCGAAAGATATGGAGAATCGTTTTGGATTTAATATAGCAGGGATTCATGTAGCTGCAATGGTGCCTGATTCGCAGGACTTTTATGAAGAAAGAAAAATGATTTATGTATCCATAGATCAGAAAGTTGTGGAAAAAAAGGTATCAGAGATAAATGAAGATACGGTGTGGAATATACTCAATCCACAGGGGGCTGAGCGAGCAGTGTTACGGCTTATCGATATACTATCAAAATAGAAAGGCAAGGTGGAGAACGTATGAGAGAGGATGCGGAGCGGATTCTGAATAATATTTTATTTGATATGTGGCATATAGATATGCAGTCGAGTACTGAGCTTCGTACTGAAAAATTGTTTGGAAGCAAGATTAATATGGCGGCAAGAGATTTGGTTGTGTTATTGTTTGAGATTGAAAAGAAGTTGAATATTTGGATTGATAAAGAAAGTATCATTGGAGGGAAATTTGACACTTTTGAACATATTGTGGAACTCATATGCAATGCTTCAGCATAAATATGAGAATGAATAAAGAGGAAAGGAGGAAAAGCTATGAAAAAAGCACTGAAAAAGAGGGAGAACCGTGGACAGAAAAATCTGCAGTTATACTCTTGTGATTGCAGTAGCTGCGGTGGCTGTGGAAGCGGTCATGGCTCAGCCGATTACGAGAATGTAAAAAAAGCTCACAGGAATTACGTTAATGGATGAGGGTAAGAATTATTAGGACAATGTTTCCATTATAATGGTAGCTTGTGAAATGGAGAAGAGTCTAGCATGGATGTCATAATTATCTGTGCTAG